>Ga0208628_1000036_pt1 | contig 96018 bp, 90 predicted proteins | sample LakWasMet16_LOW5_2_FD_183864 | JGI IMG/M metagenome (GOLD analysis project Ga0208628, IMG submission 183864) | Freshwater sediment methanotrophic microbial communities from Lake Washington under simulated oxygen tension - Sediment Metagenome... | ecosystem: Environmental > Aquatic > Freshwater >... | reverse complement strand
GGTCGAGCAGCGCGGCGATCATCACGTGGAGCGAGGCCCGCTCGAACTTGCGCACGGCGTCGGACATCGCCGCGAGGTAGGGACGGCCGATGCCCGCGAAGCTCTCGCAGAGGCGCCCCGTGGCGACGCGCGGACAGCGCGCGACGAAGTCGACCTGGGGCATGAAGACGCCGTCGGTCCACGGGATGTACACGTGGGCATCGAACTCCACGTCGCCGACGCGCACGGCGGTGCCTTCCCCCGGCGACGGCGCGAGGTCATGCCCTTCGAGGAAGCCCCGAAGCACCCGGCGGGGTTCGAGCACGCCGCCGTCGCCCTCGCCCATTGGAAGGAGCGGGCTCGCGAGCGCGATCTCGGTGAGCCGCAGCTCGGCCAGCGTTGCCCCGGGACTGCCCAGAAGCTGGTTGATGGCGTTCACCTCGCAGCTCCGCTCCGCGATGGCGTAGGCCTCGTCCCGGGTCATGCGCCCGGCGCGTTCGACCGCGGCGCGGTAGATCGGGTCGTCCGCCATGCGCAGCGTCACGGCGCCGCTCACGTAGTGATCTGGGAAGGCCGCCCCGCGAAGGAGCTGCCGGCCGAACGCGATCGGCAGCCACACGACCAGCCGCGAGGAGAGCCACGGCTCCACGCCGAGCGCGTCGAGGCGGTCTTAGATCGCGCCGTCGTCCCTGCCGCGAAGCGACAGGAAGCAGCTCACGCCCAGCTCGATCGCGTCGGTCCACACGGCCGCCGTTGGGAGCACGGGCCTTTGGGACCGGGCACGGCGGGGCCGTCGTCGGGTGACACCCGAACATCACCCGCACGGTCCCTTTCGTGGCCTGCGGCGGATCGATGGAGGACGAGCGCCTGGCAGGAATCTTCATGGACGCCGGCGGGTTGTGGCTGCGCGGACGAGCATGCGACGGTGACCATTCGGGTCACTCGACTCAGCGAGTCGGAGTCGACTCGAAGAGGTCGACGGAAGGGGGAGACGAGCGATGAGGCTTCGATGTGGGGTGGGGATGCTGGCCGTCACGTTCGGATGCGTCGAGGCGCCTCCGCTGGTTCGGTCGTCAGCCCCGGACGCGGGCCCGGTGCGCCCATGGGACATCGCGATGACCTCGGCCCCGGCGCAGCCGCCGCTCGCGGGCGGAACGCTCCTGGTCACGCCGGACGGCGCCAGTGCGGTCGTGGCCGACCCCGACCACGCGCGGCTGGTGGTGGTCGACCTCGTGAAGCGAACGGTACGTGGCGAGATCCCGCTGGGCGCCGAGGACGAGCCCGGCCGCGCGGCCTCCGATGGCGCCGGGAGGGTCTTCGTCGCGCTGCGCCGTGGCGGGGCGCTGCTGACGATCGACCCGCTCACGGCACGGGTGCTCGAGCGCCGCGCGGTGTGCGCGCAGCCGCGGGGCGTCGCCTACGACGCCGGCCGCGACCGCGTGCTGGTGGCCTGCGCCGAGGGCGTGCTCGTGGCGCTCCCGGCGGCGGGCGGCGAGGCGACCGCGCGTGTGGCCCTCGACGACGACCTGCGGGACGTCGTGGTGCGCGGTGACCGGGTCTACGTGAGCCGGTTCCGCAGCGCGGACGTGCTGGTGCTCGACCCGGAGGGCGCGGTGCTTCAGCGGCTCCCTGGCGGCGCCGACCGCGAGGTCGCGTGGCGCACGGTGCTGACGCCCGCGGGCGACATCGTGATCCTCCACCAGCGCGCGACCTCTGGGAGGGTGTCGACCGGCGACAACGGCTATTCGGGCGGAGCCAACGGCGATGCAGGCGTCCCGTGCAACGGGGGCATCGTGAGGCCGATGCTGAGCGTGCTGCGCGTCGAGGGGCAGTCCTCGCGCTCGCTCTCGCTGGCGCCCAACTCGCTCTCCATCGACCTCGCGGTGCTGCCCGATGGGAAGGCCGTGGTCGCGATGCCGGGAAACTGGGGCAGGGCCGACACCTCGGGGTGGCTGGAGTTCCCTACAGGCTTGATCGAAGGGGATCGCTGCGTGCAGCGCACTCCGCCGAGCGAGGGCATGTCGATGCTCGGCCAGGTGGTGGCCGCGGCGGCGCTTCCCGACGGCGGCGCCCTCGTGCAGACCCGCGCGCCCGCGGCGCTGGTGTTCACGAGCGACCTCGCGAGCATTCCCCTCGGCGGGAGCGCGGAGGCCGACACCGGGCACCGGATGTTCCACACCAACCCGGAGGGGTCGATGACCTGCGCGTCGTGCCACCCCGAGGGCAACGACGACGGCCACACCTGGCACTTCTCCGACGTCGGTCCGCGCCGCACCCCGATGCTCCGCGGCGGCCTTCTCGGCACCGAGCCCTTCCACTGGAGCGGCGACCTCCGCGACTTCGGCCACCTCGTCGACGAGGTGCTCACCCGCCGCATGGGCGCCCCGCGCCCGTCGCCCGCGCAGTCCGAGCGCCTGGCCCGCTGGGTGGACGCGCTCCCGGCGCTGAGGGCTCCCGCAGCGGCGATGAGCTCGCCGGCCGCCGCCCGGGGGCGTGAGCTCTTCGCTCGCGCGGACGTCGGCTGCGCCGCCTGCCACGGCGGGGAGCGCTACACCAACAACCAGACGGTCGACGTGGGCACCCGCGGCGCCTTCCAGGTGCCCTCGCTGCTGGGCCTGCGCTGGCGCGCGCCGTACCTGCACGACGGCTGCGCGCCCATGCTGCGCGACCGCTTCGGAGACTGCGGCGGCGGTGACAGCCACGGTCACACCTCGCAGCTCGCGCCCGCGCAGATCGACGACCTCGTCGCCTACCTCGAGACGCTGTAGGGCGATCGATGCGGAGCCGGTGCTGGTCGGTGATTCTCGTGGTTCTGGCGGTGCAGCCGCTGTCGACCCGGGAGGTCCGCGCGGAGGCCGGGATGGTGCTGGTCGACGCGACGATCGACACGGGCGGCTGCGCCGTGAGCGCGAGCTGTCCCTGCGGGTACTTCTGCGTGTCCGGGCGCTGCCGGTGGAGCCCGAGCCCACCGCCTTCGTGCGCCTCCGACCGGGACTGTCAGACCTCGTGCTCGGGGCTGCTCTGCATCGGAGGGAGCTGCGTGGCGCCCGACGGCGGGACCAGGACGGACGTCGGGGGCGATGGTTCGACAGACGCCGACGGATGGACCGTCGATGTCCCCGCGGTGATCGACGTCGTCGCGCAGGACGACACTGGCCGCGGGCCTGCGCAGGACGCTGCGATGGACACCGACGTCCGTGCCGTCGACCCTGCGGACAAGGGTGGCGGATGCAGTGTCCGGCCGACGCGGACACCCCACACGGGACTGCTCGCGCTGCTGTCGATCGTGGGCACATTGCTCCGACGCCGTCGTCGCGGCTCACGCTACGACCCACACCGGTCCGTCACATCGGCTTGGAGTCGCCCGCTCCGACCGATGTAGCCGACTGGCTACCGATCTCATCGAGATGCTCCCCGACGAAGCGTTGCGCCGGACCCTGATCCGCCACATCCTTGGGATGCTTCACGAGAGGCTCATCAAGATGATCCAAGAGGTGTCCTTGGACTCGCAGAAGATCCCGGTGAGCCCCGCCCTCCAACGTCTCGGCGAGGAGTTTCAGGCCATGTATGGCGCCACGCTCGAAGCCCGCGGCGAGGCGAAGATGCTCCTGAAGATCCTCGCGGCCCGGAAGCTCGCGGTCGATGATGCGACCCGCGCGCGCATCCTTATGTGCGCCGACACCGCTATGCTCGAGCGCTGGGCCGAGGCGGCACTCGTGGCGACCTCGATGGACGCGGTGTTCGGGGACTGAAGAGCGATCGCGCGTTTGTCTCTCGCGCCTCATCAGGCCGACGAACAACCTGGCGAAACGCTTGATGCTCAACCAGGCAGGGCGGGGACCTCGCTGCCGCCGCAGCCGTAACGCCCGGCTCGTTCAAGGGACATCGACGAAGGAATGCGCAGTCGGCGCGGTCCTCGCCGCCCACGCGTTGACTGCGGAGCCCTCGGAGGCCTTACGCTGGCGGGCATCGTGCGCGAACCGACCCCGGGAACCCTGTACTGGATCGCCTGCCTTGCGATTCTGGTCGTCGGCTGCAGCTCGCCCGCACCGTCACCGTGGAGCGCCGTGGACGTCCCGCTCGTGGCGCAGGACGCGATGGACGGGTTCGACGGCGGCCCGAGCGACCGCGACGCCATCGAGATGCCCGACCGTGTCGCCGAGGCGAGCGACGCGCGGGCGCTGTCGGACCAGCCCGTCGAGGGCGGGGTCGCCGGGACGTGCGGCCTCCGCTCCGGGGCCCCGCTGCGCCTGCCCGGCGACGACGTCCGCACGGAGCTGTCCGGGCCGAGCCTCGTCGCGTCGTCGGGGTGCGCCGTGAGCACGGTCGGCGCCGAGGTGGTCCACCCCCTCACGCTCGCCGCGCGGACCGGCGTCGTCCTGAGCGCGTCGGCGGGACTCTTCCGGCTCTCGCTCAGCGTCCGGCGCGACTGCGCGTTGGCGAGCTCGGAGGTCCTCTGCGACGCCCCGAGGTTCAGCGACACGCCCGCGAGCCTGCGCGCGATCCTCGAGCCGGGCCGATACGTCGTCGTCGTCGATGCGGTCTTCCCCTCTCCCTTTCCGATCGGCGTGGACATCCGCCTGCGCACCTTCGCGCCGGCCCCGAACGCGACATGCGACGAGGCGCTCCCGCTCCTGCCGACGGAGCCGAGGCTCGCGCAGGACACCTCGGGCGGGCTCCCGCCCGAAGGGTCGTGCGGCGTGGAGGGGGCGGCGCAGCTTCACTACACGGTGACGGTCCCTGCGTTCCACCGCGCGATCGTGACGGCGGTGCCCCGCGCGGGCTCCGTGGGCGCGCCCTGGATCGGCGTCGGGGACGGCTGCTCGACCCCGGAGTGCCTCGCGGGCTCGCGCGCCACCGCAGAGGGCGGTGCCTCGGTGCTGACGGTCGACCATCGAGGGGACGCCCCGCGCACCCTGGCGCTCCACGTGAGCGCCGCGCGGGCGGGCGAGGAAGCGCGCTTCGACCTCTCCGTGCGCTTCGTCCCGCTCCCTCGCCACGCAGACTGCGCCCTCGCGATGCCCGTGAGCCCCGCCGCGGTGGTGACCGCTCAGGATCTCGACCTGGCCGCGCAGCCCCCCGACACGCAGGTCTGCGGACGGTTCGCGCCCAGGGCGCTGTACTACGCGGTCACGATCGCCGGCGGGCAGCGGCTGCGCGCTACGGCGACCCCCGCGGGCGCGGCGCCGGGGAGCGTGGCGCTCGACCTGGTCGGGACGTGCGGCGCGAGCTCCTGCGAGGTGAACGCGCCGCTGCCATCGGACGCGCCGCGCGTGCTCACGTACCGCAACGGCGCCGCGCCGCGGACGGTGGTGCTCGCCGTGTCGGGCAACGGCACCTTCGACCTGGCCGTCGAGCTGTTCGAGCCCGCGCCGAACGCATCGTGCTCGACGCCGCTCGCGCTGGCGGGCGGCAGCCGGCTGGCGGGCGAGCAGATGCTGCGGTCGGGCGACGGTCCCGGGACCTGCTACGGGACCAGCGGGACCTACCCCGAGCTCTACTACTCCGTGTCGCTTTCCTCGGGGCACTCGGCGCGGGTGCGGGCCACCCCGGTGGGGCCCGTGCGGTGGGACCTCGCGCTGCGTGTGCTCAGCGGCTGCGGGGCGACGACCTGCCCCGTGATCGCCGCGGCCGGCGGACTCGGCGCGCCTGAGACGCTGAGCTATACGAACCGCGATCCGACGACCCGGGAGGTCACGTTCGCAGTCACCTCGCTAGGCTTCCCGGGCGCTTTCGACCTGGAGGTGGACACCGCCCCGCCGCCCTCCGGCGCGCAATGCGCGACGGCGGCGCGCGTGACGACCGCGGCCCCCGCGCTTACGCAGGACATCACGGCGGGCGTCGACAACCTCGCCTCCGCCTGCCTGCCCTCAGCGACCGGCCCGACGCTCTACTACGCGGTCGCCGTCCCGGCGGGCACGGTGCTCAACGCGACCGTCATCCCTTCGGGCTTCTGGAACCCCGCGGTGCGCCTGCTCGACGGGTGCGCGGAGCGCGCCTGCGCGGCAAACGCGGACCTCGGCTTCGTCGCCCAGCCTGAGACGCTGCGCCTTCCCAACCCCACCGCGACGACGCGTGACGTGATTCTCGCCGTGAGCGCGACGGCGAGCCTCACCCGCGGGACCTTCGACCTCCGCGTCGCGACGCCGATCGCCAGACCCAACGCTTCGTGCGTTGGCGCCACCGCGCTCGCCGACGGGGCGCGCCTCGTCGGCGAGGACCTGGCCGTCGCGGTGCAGCCCCCGACTGGATGCCTGCTCACCGGCGGCGCCGTGCTCCACTACGCCGCGACCGTCCCGCCAAACGCCTCCCTTCGCGTTCGCGTGACGCCCACCGGCCCCGTGCCCTGGGACCCCGTGCTCCGCGTTCTCCCGTCGTGCGAGGCCGCCGCCTGCACCCTCAGCCGCAACGGGGCCCTGGCCGGTCAGCCCGAAGAGGTGGTCTACCCCAACCGCGGCGCGGTCCCCGAGGCCGTGGTCGTCACCGTCGGCAGCGCCGACGCCAGGGGTCCACAGGGCACCTTCGACCTCGAGGCGAACGTCCTCTCGTCGGCCTCCAACGCGGTCTGCGCTTCCGCCACGCCGCTCGCGCCCGCCTCGGCGCTGAGCGGGCAGGACGTCTCCCGGGGGACCGACGACCGCTCGGGCACCTGCGTCCCCACGGCGACTGGGCCCACGCTCTACTACGCGTTGTCTGTGCCCGCCCGCTCGCGCGCGGAGGTGACCGCGCGGCTCGACGCCAGCCCCACGTGGATCCCGATCCTGCGGGCGTTGCGGTCGTGCGACGCGACGAGCTGCCTGGCCTTCGCGGACACGACCGCGGCCGGCGACGACCGGGTATTGTCCGTGCCGAACTTCGGGAACACCGAGCTCGGCGCCGTCCTCGCCGTGAGCAGCGTGCGCCCTGGCGTGGGCGGGCCGATCACCCTCGCCGTGCGCAACGTCCCGCTCGCGCCCAACGCGCGGTGCTCGACCGCGCTCGCGCTCGCGAACGGCACGGAGCTCACCAGCCAGGATCCAGCGGGCGCCGTGGATCCCCCGATCGGCTGCGCTACGGGCGGGGACCGGGGCAACGTCCTGCACTACGCCGCGCGCGTCCCGGGCGGCTCGACGCTCATCGTCCGCGCTGTCCCTCGGGGGCCCGCGTCGTGGACGCCCCTCGTCCGCATCCAGCCGGCGTGCCTCACCGGCCCGTGCCTCGCGGTCTACGGCTCGGCGCCGCCCGGCTTCGAGCAGAGCGTCGCGTACGCGCCCTCGACCGCGCAGGACGTGGCGGTCGAGGTCGGCCCCGACGGCGCCGCCTCGGGGCCCTTCGACCTGCGCTCGGCGATCGTTCCCTCGCCGACGAACGTCACCTGCGCGGCCGCGACTGCGATCGCGGCGTCGGGGCTGGTGCGCGATCAGGTCGCCCGTGGCACCGAGAGCCTCACGTCCGCATGCGTGCCAACGCACTCGGGCGGCACCGTCTACTATCGCGTGACCATCCCTGCCGGCGCGACCCTCCGCGCGAGTGTCACGACCACAGGCGCGCCGACCTGGTCTCCCGTGGTGCGCGTGCTGCTGTCGTGCGCCGCCTCGGCGTGCCTCGCGAGCGGGCTCTTCCCAGCGTCGCCCGCGACGTACACGAACCCGGGGAGCGGCCCCGCGGACGTGATCGTCGCCGTCAGCGCGGAGCGCCCCGGCCAGTGGGGCGCATTCGATCTGACCGTCGACCTCCGCCCATAGAGTGCGCCCGATGATCGCGAGCAGGGGCGTGCCGTCGGGGCGGCGCACGACGAGCGAGCCCTCGTAGCCGATGGGGGGCGCGCCGTCCCAGCGCGAGGCGCGGGCGCGCAACATGGGAGCGGTCGCCAGCGAGACGAGCAATCTGGCGTTCTTCTCGACGCGCTCGCCGCCGATCACGGAGTCGCGCGTGGTCACCCAGAACGCGCTGGAGCAGGTCTCCTACGACGCCACTCACACCTACGTCGCGTTCGTGGTCGGTGATGGCGACAACCTCGATTACATCAGGACCACGCGGCGCGAGTGGTTCCGGCAGCGGGTCGCCGCGTGCCAGTCGGGGAGCGCGCCGTGCCCGTCGCTGACGTGGACGGTCTCGCCGCACCTGACGCACCTCGCGCCCGACCTGCTGCGTTGGTACTACGACCAGAGCCACCGGACGGGTCACGACTACTTCACACTCCCGCCAAGCGGCCACCTGTACGCGTACCCGTCGTCCCTGGCGGAGGACGCCCAGGATCGGTTCGTCGCCGCGACCGAAACGGACGCGTGCGTCCTCGACGTAGCCGGTACGGTCCACTGGGACTGGGCCGGCACGTGGCACACCGCCGAGGACCACTTCCTGCCGAAGTACGCGAGGGCCGGCGGCCCCATCCGCGGCGTGTTCCCCGTGAACGTCCCCTACCTGTTCCCGACCTTTACATGGTGGCCGCAGAGCCGATTCTACGAGCTGCTCACCGGCCCGGGCGGAGGCCGGCTCGCGCTCTTCCGGCCGCGCGAGTGGCGCGGCGTCGGCAACGACGCGGACGTCCACCTTCTGAGCCCGCGGCGGATGGCCGACGAGATCGGCGGATACCCCCGGGGCACGGTCACCTGGGTCTACCTGACGAGCGACGGGGGACTGACCCTGGAGAACTCCTTCCTGGCGCTCTCCCGGCTCCTGCCTCCGCACGTTCAGCTCGTGAGCACCGACACTGCGGCGAGGCTGGCGCTGGCCGCGGGTCAACGCTGAGAAGGTCCGCGCCCACGCGTCGGCCGTGGAGACCACCGAAGGCAGGACGATGACCTACGCGGCGACCGGGCGCGTCGCCCGCATCACCCTCAACCGTCCGCACCGCGGCAACGGGACCACCGTGGACATGCCGCGGGAGCTGGGGATTGGGAGATCCAACAGGGCACCCTCGCTGGTCACGCATTTGCCCGAGGAGACAGCGCGCCCATGACCGGCCGTACCCGCTCCCGCGAATGTGGGCAACGCCAGCGCCATCGTCCCAGCGCGAGAGCTGACGGAGACGAGCCTCGATGGGGGGTGTTCCTCAACGTGCCGCCGGGGGACTACGTGCTGACGGCGCACAAGGCGGGGATGAGCTTCACCCCGGCCGCCATCCGCTGCCGCGCGGGCGTCCTCGTCAACGCCTCGCCCCCGTGGGGCCTCCAGGCGCATTAGCGCTTCTTCAGCGCGGAAACGGCACTAGCCTCGGCGAGCGCCCGGCCTCCGCGCGGCTCAGCGAACCCGCCGCGTTGATCCCCCAGCAGAACACCCGCCCGTCGCGACGGCGCGCGCACGTGAGCAACCCGTTTCCCCTGACCTCCTCGACGTCGGTGAGGTCGGGCAGCAGTGCGACCGCGTCGATCCTGCCCGCACCATGCTCGCCCAGGAGGCCGACAGACGCGCATGCCAAGCGGCCGTTGACGCCGAGAAGGCACTGGTGCGGCCCGAGGCCGGCGACCCCGCGCAGGCCGCCGCCGAGCGCCGCGGTCAGCGTCGACCCGCGTTCCAGGCCCGGCGCGGGATACCCGTAGGAGCTGGGACCATCGGGCGTGCAGTGCGCGCGGCCGTCGCGGTCGATCGCGCAGTCGTCGAGGAAGCCGATGACGTCCCGCGCCCCTGCGGGAGCGCAGTGCGAGCCCCGTGCGTGCCGCATGTGTTCGCCGAAGCAGCGGACGGTGCCGTCGCGTTGCAGGCTCCAGGTTCGGTAGTCGTTACCGTAGAGCCGCGCGTACCGGTCAAGCGACGGGGTGCGTTGAAAGGGGTCCTGCCGGTCGCCCCGAACGCACCACGCGCGGTCGTCCTGGTCGAGGGCGCAGACGCCGACGCCGTCGTCGACGACCGCGATCGAGCGCAGGCGCCGCGAGGGGTCGGGGCGCGTGAGCTCATCAGGGGGGCCGTCACGGTCGTCGCTCCGGCACCAGGCGGAGCCGTCGAGCAGCGTCACGCAGGTCCCCCAGCCGCCCATCGAGAGCGACGTGACCGCGGCGCGAAACGAAACCCGCAGCGGCGCCGCGCTCACCAGGTTTCGCGCGGGCGCGCCGCCGTTGTACCAGGGCGTACCCCAGCAGAGGAGTTGTCCGCGCTGGACGGCGCACGCGTTCGGGCCGTCGACCGCGATGGCTTGTGCCGCGTCGATGCCTTCGATGGGAGTCGGGGTCCGGCGAAATTCCACGCCGTCGTCGCGCATCGGGCGCCCCCAGCACCTCACTTCGTCGGACGGCCAGCGCGCGCAGCCGAGAGGCCCGTCGAGGACGACCTCGGCGGCGCCGCGCAGCGAAGGGACCTCGCGCAGCGTCACGTCGACCCCGAGCGGACCCGCCGGTGCGTCGACGTCGGGCCCCCACGCGCAACGCACCCGCTCGTCGCGCCCGAGCGTGCAGACGTCCGACCGACCGACGGCCACCGAGCGCGCTGGCGCGAGGTCGCCGTTCAGGCGCACGGCCTCGAAGACGAAGCCCGCCGCGTTGTGGACCTCCCGCGCGCACGCCACTGTCCCCGCGCGGCCGATCACGCAGGTCAGCGGGCCGGTCACCAGCGACCCGGCGTCCGAGACCGCGAGCGCGTCGACGTCCGCCACATGCGGATCCGGCCCCAGCGCCTGCGCGTGCTCCTCTCGCACCCGCTGGCGGTTGACCAGCGCGTGGCTACGCCAGCAGCGAACGCGACTCGTCGGCAGGATCGCGCAGAGGTTCTCGCCGCCCGCGATCTGGAGCGCGGTCGTGGGGGGCGTTGTCAGGTCGATCCAGTGGTCGCCGCCGGGTGCGACGAAGCGAAGCACGCCGTCGCGCATCCGTGCGGAGACGTATCCGCCAGCGAGCCCGACCACCTGGATGACACCCACGTGCGGCTCGTCGGGGGGAAGGTCGCGCGCGCGGACGCTGCTGTGCTCGCCGAACACCAGGAGCCCGCCGTCGTCCCGGAGCGCGAGGTCGTCTGACAGCATCCGCGCGGCGCCGTGCGCGACGATCACGTCCGACACCCAAACGGTGTCGTCACCGCGCTCGATGAAATGCCCCGGAAAGCGCCGCACCTCGTCGTCGCCCGTCTGGGTTCGCGTGACGAGGTACAGGCCGCGCCCCCCGGCGAAGAGCGACGTCGTGGCGTCGCGCGACGAGCCGGCGTTCGCAACGGGCGCCGGGGCGGGCGCGGTTGAGGGCGGGGGGAGGGCGCGGGGGCCCGCGCAGGCGACCGCGCACGCCACGAGGGGGAAGAGGTGTGTGGCGGCGGTCGGGCGCGGGTGAGTGTTCACGGGATGCAACTCCGTCGCAGCGGGAGGGGCCCTCGCTCAACCTGTTTTTGAAGGGGTCGGTCTCAGGGCGTGACGGGGTCGGGCGTCGGCGAGGGCTCCTTCGCGCGCTTCGCGGGCGTCGGCGCGTCGGAGGCGAAGAGGCTGAGGCAGAGGCCCGATGCGGCGAAGTGTGTGCTTTGGAAGATAGTTTTCGATCGCCCGGCGCCTCAGGGGGATTAGGAGATCCAACAGGGCACCCTCGCTGGTCACGCATTTGCCCGAGGAGACATCGCACCCATCACCGGCAGTACCCGCTCCCGCGAATGTGGGCAATAGCTCCCATAACACCGCCCCGACCGATTCCAACGATCCACCCACGCTGTTCTCGCTCTGCGTGGACGCACCGCGGCCTCGCCCGTCGCACGCAGGGCGCTCGAGCGCTTCGACCTTCCACACGCGCCACAACAGCCGCGCCCACTCGGTACGCGCACGCGTCGCGGTCTCCGCGCTCCCCCGACGTGAGCCGCGACTCCATCTCTCGCTTGCAGTCGCGTAGCGTGGTGCCGTTCGCGCAGATCGGGTGCGTGAGCGACAACATCGTCGAGGCGCGAGACGCGGCGACCGGGGCGACGGCGAGCGACGCGGCGGCGCCGTGGACGAGTTCCCCCGGTCGTTTCCGTGGGGTCCAGCCTCTGCGCGGCGAACCTCTCGATCAACCACTGCAAGCGCAACCTCCGGCGACGGCCCTGCCGGGCGACGGTCGCCCAGCTCAGCGACTGCGCGCTCACCATCCACAACCGCCGCACCCTCGTGGGCCTGGGCTGTACCGCTCCGCGTGCGGGTGACGACTGCGACGAGACCATCGCCCAGCGGTTCACCGCGAGGGGCTGCTCGACGCCGATCGAGTGACCGTCAGCGCGGTGAAGTGGGCCGCCGTCTTCGCCGATCTTCTCGCGTTCATTCGTAGCGCCGATGAGCCGTGCATGCCCCGTCCCGGAGGATACCACCGGGAGGATTTACGCGGGTTCGTCGCGCGAGTCACCGGCCGCTTGGAAGGCCTCGGCGAACGCCTCGAACGGCATCCTCACGACGCTACCCTCCGAGTCCACGATGATGTCCCGCAGCACGGCGGTCCCCTCCTCGACATCGAGGTCGAGGTCGAAGTCGTTGAACGAGAACTCCTTCCGCACCAGGGGGCTGTCGGAGCGGAGATCGGCGATCGTAGCGAGGATCAAGCCGCGGATGCTCCCCGCAGCGTGTCGCGCCAGGAAGCGCGCCAGTAGCGGTCTCTCCATCACCCACGCCGCCGACCCGTCCCGCATGACCTCACGCCTCCCGCCGCCGGCCGTCCCTGCGTTCGCTCGGCGCGATGAATCACCCTCCGCGTAGCTCGTCCCGCACCCGCATCAGGATCTCCCCGAGCCGGTTGCGGCCGCTGCCGTCGCCGCCGTCGCCCCAGTAGTCGTCGCTGTCGGTGTGCTCCACCAGCCGGGCGTCCCCCGTCGCCAGCAGCATCGTCCGTAGCTCGGCGTGCTGGGTAAACTTCGCGAGCACCGCCGCGTGCATCACGCCGTCGCGCGCCGAGTCCCAGTCGCGCCGGGGCCGGTGCTTGCGGTCGCGGCCCATGCGCGCCGCCTCTGCGGGCGAGCTCGCCCGCCGGACCTCGTCCTCCCGCGGGGTGCCGGCGAACTTCTGTGCCTGGAAGTAGTGCTCGCTCGTCGGCCAGCGCCGGCCCTTCAGCAGGATCGGGTAGGGAGCGAAGTTGGAGAACACGCCGTGGTCGCCCTGCACCGAGTAGAAGTGGATCGTCTCCATGCTCGTGGCGCGAGCGTAGCGGCGGATGGGGGCCGAGGCACGAGACCATGGCGACGGCCTTCTTCGCCCGCCCTCCCGGACACGAACCAGAAGAGGCATCTCTTCGTATACGTTCACCGTCGACGCCTGGGCCGGTGCGGCTGCCCGACCTGACCTTCACCGACGCGCTGCGGGGGCACATCGAGCTGACGCAGCAGTTCTGGACAGGCGCGGGCGTGGGGAAGATCCAGTGCTTCTGGATGATCGAGTGCTGCGGGGAGGTCACGCAGACGACGTCGCAGGACGGCGAGGTCGACCCGGACGTCACGACGGCGGCGGAGTTCCGCCGGCTGGGGCTGGAGGAACACGACCCGCGCGATAGCATCGGAGCGTGGTGACGCTCCGCCCTGCTCGTGGCCTCGCACTCGCGCTGCTCGCGGCGCTCGGCTGCGGGAACGCCGCACCGCAGTTTCGTCGCCCACGAGTCCCGGCGCTGCGTGAGGACCCGATCGCGTTGGAGCGGAGCGTCGCAGCGGCCGCGGCCGAGAACCGTCAACGCGAAGCACAGGAGCGCGCCCGCTGTGAGGAGGAGCGCACCGCCCTCACCCAGGGCGTCGACGCCGCAGTTGGCTACCACGCCGGGCTGCCGCCCGCGATACGAGACGCGCTCGCGCACGTCGACCCGCTGGTGCTCGTCGGCCTGGCCCCCCCGGACTGGGCGCGTCGGTCGGAAACGTTCGTGGGTCTTCTTGCGGGCGTGTTTCCTCCGGGGTTCGGGGGCAACCCGACCGAGCGCGCCTACCTCGCGGCCGAGTTCTTCCAACAGGATCTGCTCGTGCGCGACCACGAGTGGACGCAGGCCCTGGAGGTCCAGGGCCATCTTCAAGAGTGCGTGAGCGCGCGCGACGGCTGTCCATCCTGCCTGTTCTCGTTGCGCGACGAGTGGCGGAGGCGGAGGTCGGACGAGGCCCGCCTGTCGTCAAGCGCGAGTCGCATCGCGGCTCTCCCCGGCGCCGATCGCGTCCCGAGGGTGATGCTGCTCCTCGCGTGGGCGCAGCCCGTCGACCAGAGGGCGGCAGCCCTCGACGCGATCGCTGCGCAGCGCGATCCGGTCGACCTGCGGCGCGAGGCCCTGCTCCTCGCCGCGCGCGACCGCATCGACCGCGGGGATGCTGTCGGGGCGACGCGAATCATCCGCCGCGCACGCGCGCTGCGAACGCCGGCGAGCGCACCCGACCCGGCGCTGGAGCTGCTCTCCGGCGTCGCGTTGCTGCTCGCGAACGGCGACCGCACCGAGGCGCGGAGAGCGCTCGAACTGGCGAGGGCCGAGAGACCCGCCGGGCCGATCAGCGAGGAGGCGACCCGGCTCCTCGCAACGCTCGCGCCATGAGCGTCAAGCCGTCGGTCCGCGAGATCACGCGTAAGTCGCGCGCGAAGACGGTGCCAGGGTCGAGGCGGACGAGCGCTGCCATCGCGGCCGACGCTACCTTGGCGACCGCGGGTGACGGTAGCGACGGTGAAGATGGTTCCAGCCCCTCCGTAGGTGGTTCGGAGAGTTTTCTCTGGAGAGAGAATGTTGAGTTCCGCAGGTGGAGGGGCCGGGCGACCATCACCACCGTCGACACCGTCACCATCGGCGCGGCCGGGCCCTGCGCCGCGACCCCCCGGTCAAGTTCGCGCGCCGAGCGGAAGGCGCCCGACGGACCGCCGCCTACCTCAAGGTCGAGGTCCGTCGCCGCGCGCCGGTCCAGCGACGAGACGTGTCACTGCAAGCGCGACGATCACCACCACGGCCCAGGCTCCGACGTCCGCGAGCTGGGCCACCGGTGCGGCCCCCAACCGGATCATCCGAGGGAAGAGCGCGGCGACGGTCATGTCGCGCACGAGCCCCACGCCGCACACCACGGCCCCAAACGAGGCGACCCCGCGCGTGCCGAATCGGCGTTGCACGCGCCAGCCGACCAGGGCGACGCCGCCGACGAAGATCAGCGCCTGCCCGACGTAGATGGCCAGCGGCGGATGCGCGCACGTCGGGTAGAGCCACCACCCGACGCGGTAGGCGAGCGTGTCGATGGGGGCGCTCAGGGCCGTGAAGACGGCCGCGCTGGCGAGAGCGCCAGCGATCCGCCGCGGGCGGGCGCGCGGCAGGTAGGCGGTGATGCAGAAGAAGGCGATCGCCGCCGCGAGGTAGGAGAGTTGGAACGTCGGCGCGAACTCGCTCATGCGATCAGCCCCCTACGCCCTCACGCCGCCGAACTCTCCCGCACCGGCTCGATCAGCTCCGGCCCGTCGTGGCTCGGGGAGTTCACCAGAGTGCTGACGGCGCGCGCCCGCATCGGCACCGCCGGGTGCGCCGCGAGCAGCTCAAGAAGCGCATCGGCCGACGTCTCAGGGTCGAGCCAGGTCTTCCACGCGGCGGGCGGCAGGATCACCGGCATCCGCTCGTGGATGGACGCCAGCAGCTCGTTGGGGTCGCCGGTGAGGATGGTGAAGGTGCGCAGCAGCTCGCCGCCGTCGGGTGGCGTCCACGCCTCCCAGAGCCCAGCGAACGCGAAGATCGGCGAGCGCGTCGGATGGATGAACATGGGCACCTTGCCGTCCGCGGTCTTCCGCCACTCATAGAAGCCCGTCGCTGGCACGAGGCAGCGCCGCGACCCGAACGCGCCCCGGAACATGGGCTTCTCGCTCACGGAGTCCGAGCGCGCGTTGATCGCCCTCGCGCCGATCGACGGGTCCTTCGCCCACCTCGGCACGAGGCCCCAGCGGTGCAGGCGCAGCGCGCGTTCACCCTTGGCGTCGAGCGCCACCACGGGCGCCTTCTGCGTCGGCGCGACGTTGTAGCTGGGCTCCCACGGGACGTGCGTCGGCAAGCGGATGTCGAAGATCTCCTCGATGCCCTCGATGCTCACCGACTGCGCGTAGCGACCGCACATGGCTTCAGTGTGGGTCGCCGCCCCGTGGCGAGGCCAGGCCCGCGGCGCGGGTTCCGAGGCCCGCGCGGGAGCTCTCATGGCACTCCCTCGCTACTCCCATGTCGCCGCGCGCAGCGTCCGCCCGGCACCTTCTCGCTCGTAGGCCCGCGCACAGTCCTCGCAACACGCCACGCACCCGCTCTGCGGCGCCCGCTGCACGAGGCGCGTCGCGAGCGCTCGACACCGAAGTCCGTCGGGAAGCGGCCTGGAACACCAAGGGTGGAACTTGGAGTGCTGCACGCCCGCCAGCATCCGCCCGCGCACGATCCAGTCGCCGCCATCGCCGAGCGCCTGGCCGAGCCGGGCGAGGGCGTGGCCCAGCGGCAGTCCCTGGGCGACGTGGGCGGCTAGGTGCAAGCGCACGCGAGGATCCTCTCGGGCCCACGCGCGGAGCGTGTCGGGAAGGGCGATCAGGCGGGCGGTGGCGTCGGGCGTCACGCCATCGAGATAGGGCTGCGTGCATCGATGGGTCGCGGCCTCGGCAACGGGTTGCCGGTCCAGTGCGCCGACGGAGACCTCGCCAGCACCGACGAGCACCGACGAGCATCGACGGCTTGCGTCGCGCGACCGCCAGTGGCCGTTCACGGGCACCGACGACGCCCACAACGTGGAGCTCACGCGGTGCCTGGAACTGGTCCAGCGCCACGGCCACGGCGGCTACCCGGATGGGGCTAGGGACGTGCCCCTGGGCGGGGCGGCCGATGACTGTGACCGCCTCAGAGCCAAGCGCCTCCTCTGACCGTGCGACGGCTCGGCGAGCGGCGACGTCGTGGGCCGATATAGGTGGCCTATAGTCATATTATAGCCAGGATACCGCTTGACTATACCTGTAGATGCGCTATGGATTACTCCTGTAGCGCGGCTATAGGCCGCGAGGGGGAGAAGTCTGATGTCGAACGTCGAGAATCCCGGTGATGAGTTCGTTTCAGTTCAGGTTCCCCGGCGCCACTACGCGTTGGTCATCCAAACACTCGCGAAGGCAATGGCGAACGAGGTGGCCGGTGCCACGCCCACGCACCAACTCCCCGCCGCAACTCCCACCACTCCGAAGGAGCAGGTGAGTTACCTGAGCACGGGGGCCGCGGAGGCTGGAGACGCCACGGGCGCGTCCTCCTGGAGCGCCGACGACGTTCGGCTGCTCCGGCGGTTCGTGGAGAACCCCACGGTGCTCGCGCTAATGGATCTCACCTGCGGGGAGCCATGGAAGAAGGTCACATTCAAGGCGGTGTATGAGCACGCCGGTCGTTCGTGGGCGCAGGCGCGAGCCGACCTCGCAGGGTTCACCAAGCTCATCGATCAGCACTTCCCGGCCAAGGCGGGCGCGTGGCCCGTCGAGGCGATCGGATCCAGTGGAACCCTCGTCTACTACGCGTCCCCCGACATCGCCGACGCCTGGAAAGCTCAGTGACCTAATCGCCGTGTCAACGGCCATCGCGTGGGCTGGAGCGTGCGCTCAGCGACGCGAGTCCTCGCACGCTGGAAGGGCGTCGCTGCACACCGGCTCCGGGGTCCCTACGGTGCGGGCGTCGAGGTAGGCGGCGACCAGGGGCGCGCTTCGGCCGAGCACGTCGAGGTGGTCCATCTCTGGCGGCGCGCACGCTCGCACCGCCACGCCGTCGCGGGAGAGCCGGTCGAGCGTGCAGCGCGTCGCCGAGGGCGTGACGAGGCGATCCCGGAGCCCCTGGACGAGCAGCACCGGGGCGCCCCTTGGGTCGAGCGGTGGCCGGTCGGCGGCGGCGCGGGCGAGCCACGACGCACCCGGCTCGGTGCAGGGACCGTCGCCGAGGCAGTCCCTGACGCTCGCCGTCAAGGCGGGGTCGTAGAGGTCCCCAAAGGTCGGGGCGAGGCGCGAGAGAGCGGGCCCGAGCGTGAGGATGCAGTGCCGGTCCATCGCCGCGCGCACGGCCGCGCGCACCGAGGGAGTGAAAGGCTCCGTCGCCGAGGCGTCGCCCTCGTAGACCGCGTGATGCGAGAAGAACCACATCGCAGCGAACGCTCCGGGCAGCTCGTAGAGCCCCCGCGTAGAGGCCGTCGCACTGGTGATCAGCCGCCCGAAGATCCGAGCGTCGTACCAGCCGGGGGCGATGGCGACGACGCCCGCGATCCCGACGCCGGCCCCGTAGCTCGACGCGAGGGACTGCGCGGCGAGCACGGCCCCACCGCCCTGCGAGTGGCCGACGAGCGCGCCCCGCTCGGCGAGGGAGCCCCGCGGGACCAGGGCGCTCAGGGCGCGCGCGGCGTCGAGCACCGAGTGGGCCTGGTCCTCGGCGACGCCCCACCCCTGGTGCCCGGAGACCGCGCCGGTGCCGAGGCCCGCGTAGTCAGTGGCGATCACGGCGAAGCCCTGGCCGACCATGGCGAGGGCGATGTCGTCGACGCCGGCGCCGTGGTTGCGTGAGGGGGCGCAGCGGTCCGCGAGGCCCACGGTTCCGTGCGCGAAGACCGCCCACGGGGTCGGTCGACGTCGCGAGGCCGCCGGGAGGTAGACCAGCGCGCTCGACGCCCCAGCCTGGCCCGCGAGCCGCTCGGTCTGGTAGGTCACGCGCAGCATCGTGGCCCCCGAGACGAGCGGCGGCCCCGAGTAGCCGCGGAGCGCGGCGCGGGTCGCGACTGCCGCGGCGGAGAGCTCGTCACCGCGTGAGCAGCGCAGGACCCGTCCACGGTTTGCGGGCGCGGCATCGCCGAGCGTCGGTGGGCGATAGACCGCTTCGAGCGAGTCGTCGCAGGAAACGGAGAGGGTGACCGGCGGCGCGGTGTGGCGAGCCGGTGCGCGGCGGGCCCCGGCGCACGAGGAGACGAGCAGCGCCGCGGCCACCACGACGACGGTGCGCTCCAGAAGGGTGGCGGTGGCGAGCAGAACTCGGGTCATGGGCGAGCGAGATGTCTATCAGGGGGTCGCCGCTTCATCGAGCACTCGACGCGACGCGACGCGCCCAGGATCACCTTCCGGCAAACGCCGACCTCGTGCTCGATCATGAGCTGCGCGAGCTCGTCACCGTTGACGCGGACGGTGCGCTTCGACGCCCGCCTCGCCGTCTGACTCGCCTCCCTCGTCACGCGGCCTGCGTCAGTCGTAGGTCCTTGGCGGAATGGCTCTCGTCGAGGGCGGCGATCACCAGTCGATGGGGTGCGGCACGGTGTTTCTCTGCGAGCTTCGGTCGCTGGCCAGGTACCCATCGCCCCAGCACCAGAGGCTCCCGTCGTCCCGCAGCGCGCAGGTGCTCACCATCCCCCGCAGCACCCGCACGACCCGGTCGATGCCGGGCACCGGCCTCGGTGCGGTGTCGGTGCGCGACGAGCCGAGCTGTCCGTAGGAGTTGCCGCCCCAGCAGGTCACGGTGCCGTTGGTGGTCGCCGCGCAGAGGTGAAAGAAGCCCGGCGCCAGGCTCGTGGCGCAGCGCACACCTTCGTCGAAGGGACCGGCCGTGATGTCAGTGATCGGGTAGCGTGCGCCCCAGCAGGTGACCGCCCTGCTTCGGTCGATCGCGCACACCGAGAACGTGCTTGCCGCGATCGCCTCGGCACCGCCCGCAGGGATGGCAAGCTCGCTCGACGGGCTGGGCGACGCCACGGCGCATCGAGCGCTGGCGTCGTCGAAGCGCGCGCACTGGTGGCTGTTGGCGACCGCGATGTCCGTCGCGCCGTGGTCGACGAGGACCATCGGTGTCGCCTCGGCACCGCCCCAACAGACGACCCGTCCGGCGTCGAGCAGCACGCAAGTGCGGGCCAACGTGAGCGCGATCGACACGCGACGGGCGCCGACGATGCCGGGGACTCGTGTCGGGATCAGCATCCGCTGCGGCAGGTCGGGGTGAACCCGACCAGCGGAGTTGTCACCCCAGCACCACATCGAGCCATCGCCCAGCACCGCACACCCGAGGCCGAGGCTCATGGCGAAGGCCCGGACGCCCTCGATCGGCAGCGTCACCGTGCGAACCGTCGTGTCGTTGGTGCCGTCGGCAAACTCGCCGAAGTAGGTCAGGCCACGGCAGCGAATCCGTCCGTCGCCGCGCAGGACGCAGCCAAACGTCGTGTCTTCCGCGACGTCGATCACCGCGTCGGGGCCGGTCGGCGGCGTTCGCAGGGGCCCATCGGCCGGGGGGAGACAGCGGACGGGAGCGCGGTCGACCGTGGACCCATCGAGCGACGAGAGGTCCGTCGGCAACGCGGCGTCGGCCGTGGCGTCGACGGCGGTCGCAGCGTCCGCAGAGGATGCATCGACCCCAGCGCCCGTGACCGTAGCCGCACAGCCGCTGAGGCACGCCAGGAGGAGCCCGAGGACCATCCGCCGCCGTTCGAACGTCGCCGATCGGTTGCCCACCGCGGACGGACGAACGAGGCGTCGTCTGCAAACCCGGGCCCTCACGCGGCGGATGGTCGCACGCGCTGCCCCTGGACATCCAACGCTGCGGCGGCCGCTCGTCCGCGCATTCCAACGAGGTAGCGCGGTGAGGGGCCTCCGACCGCACCGGCCCTCCCACCTGCGATGGGCGCGGCGTCGAGCATGCGGCCGGACGCGACGATCGAGCACGATACGATCTCCGATGCGGGGCCTTCGACGGATGCTCGCCCCCAACCAGATCTGGAGACGGTCGCGTAGCACTCGTGCATCCGTAGCCGCGAACAATTCCTGAGCCGTTCTGGCAATCGCGCGACACTCCCCGGGCATTGGACCCCGTGCGCAAACCCGACGCGTCGCGCCCGCCCCTTGTCGAGGCGCCGCCACCCCCCGACCTCGACGCGCTCTTCGCGCGCTTCGCACCCTACGTGGCCTCCATCGGCAAGCGGCTCCTGGGCCGCGAGGACGAGGTCGACGACCTCGTGCAGGAGGTCTTCCTCACGGCGCTCAAGGGCATCCACGGGCTGCGCGACCCGGACGCGGCGAAGTCCTGGCTCGCGACCGTGGCCGTGCGAAACGCCCACCGCCGTCTGCGTCGGCGCCGCATGCTCCAGTGGCTCGGGCTCGCGGACGAGGTGTCGCCCGACGACCTCGTGGACGAGAGCGTCTCGCCCGAGCGGCGCGCGAAGCTGGTGCGCCTCTACGCGCTGCTCGACCGGCTCCCGCCCGACCAGCGCGTCGCGTGGATCCTGCGGCACGTCGAGGGCGAGCGCCTCGACGCGGTGGCGCGGCTCTGCGGGTGCTCCCTCGCCACGGCCAAGCGGCGCATCACGGCCGCCCATGAGTTCATCGAAGGGAGCCTCGACGCATGAGCGACCTGGGACGATGGATGGAGGCGGCCCGGGAGGACGTGCGCCCGCGCTGGTCAGGCGAGCGAGCGCAGGCCGTGCTGGGGGGCGTGCACGCGGCGGCGCGGCGACGGCGCCTGGCGAGGGCGACCGCGGCGGGGCTGGCCGCGGCGCTGGTGGTGGGGATGGGGGTGTTCGGCGCGCGGCGTGTGACGCTGCGCGGACGCGCGGTGGCGAGTGTGGATGCACCCGCCGCGACGCCGCGCGACTGGACGGCGGCGCCCATCGGATCGGACGGCGACCTCCGGCTCATCGACGTGTCACCGGCGAGGGTGGTCGTCCGCGTCGAGCGCGGCGCGGCGCGCTTCGACGTGCGTCACGCCGCGACGAGGGTCTTCCGGGTGGAGGCCGGCGACGTGGCGGTGCAGGTGCTCGGCACGGCGTTCACGGTCTCCCGCGCTGGCACGGGCGCCGAGGTGACCGTCGAGCGGGGGCGAGTGCGGGTGTTCTGGGCCGGGCAGTACGCCGACCTCGGCGCGGGCGACCGCGGGACCTTCCCCCGCACCGCGATGGCTGCGCTTGCCGATGCGGGCGCCACCGCGGAAGAGCCACTCCCCACCGTCGCCCCGGAGGCCCCGATCACGCAGCGCGCCGCGCCTGCCCGACCGTCGCGCGCCTGGGCGGCGCTGGCCGAGCTCGGTCGCTACGACGAGGCCTACTCCGCACTGACCGCTTCGGGGACGCTGGCGACCCGGTCGGTCGCCGACCTGCTCCTTGCGGCGGACGTCGCGCGCCTGAGCCACCACCCGGAGGCCGCGGTCGACCCGCTGCGCCGCGTGCTCGACGACCACCGCGCCGATCCGCGCGCCCCCCTGGCAGCCTTCACGCTGGGACGATTGCTCCTCGAAGACCTCGGCGCGCCTCTCGACGCGGCGCGGGCCTTCGCGCGCTCCCGCGAGCTCGACCCCGTCGGTGCACTCTCGGAGGACGCCATGGCCCGCGAGGTCGAGGCGTGGTTCCGCGCGGGGGAGGGCGAGCGCGCGCGGGTGCTCGCGGCTGCGTACCTGGCCCGCCATCCGGACGGCCGCCGCGCGCGCTCCGTCCGCCGTTTCGGGGGGGTCGAGTGAGCCGCGCATCGATCGGTGGCGCGCTTGCGCTCGCGCTGGTTGGCGCGGCGGGCGAGGCGTCGGGGCAGACGCCCCCACCCGTGCAGGTGGTGATCGACGCCTGCGTGCCGGTGGCGCGCGCCGAGGTGCTGCGCCTGACGCGTATCGAGCTCGGACTCGGCACCGCCGACACCTTCGTCGGGCCGGGGACCACCGTGGTGATGGTGGGCTGCCGCAACGAGGCGGTGACGATCCTCGTCGACGACCCGGTCACCGGGAAGCAGACCGAACGCACGGTACGCCTCGCGGAGGCGGACCCCCGCGCCCGGACGCGGCTCCTCGCGCTGGCGATCGCCGAGCTCGTCACCACGAGCTGGAGCGAGGTCGCCGTCACTCCCCACCCGGCGCTGATGCCCGCGAGTCCTCCGCCTCCGGCCCCGGTGCGCGCGGCGGTCGTCTCGGCGGTTCGGCGCCGCGTGCCGGTCCTGCGTCGCGCGCCCGCGTCGTCCGTCGCGTTTGGACTCTTCGCCTCGCAGCGCACGCTCTCGACGAGCGCCGGCATGGCCGCGCTCTGGGGCGGCGGCGTGCGCGTCGACCTCGGACTCTCATCGCACCTCACGCTCCACGGCAGTGTGGCTGTCGAGCGAGGGACCGTCAGCGTCCCGCAGGGTCAGGTCTCGCTGCTGGCGCCGACCCTCGGGGTGCTGCTCCTCTGGCGCCACCGAGGTCCGCGGTGGACGCTTCGAGCAGGCGGCGGTGCGCGGGTCGGCGCCATGCTGCTGGAGGGTCTGCCCTGGGACGCCCTCGGCAGTACGGGGTCGGGCTTCGCGGCGCCGTGGGTCGCGCCGGTGCTCGCGGCGAGCGCGAGCGTGCGCGTGTCGGGGGCGTGGTCGATCGACCTCGGCTGCGAGGTGGGCTACGCGGCGACGGCGGTGAACGCGCACGCGGGGGAGCAGCCGGCGCTCACCCTCGGTGGCCCGTTCGTCGGTGTGTCGGTCGGCCTCGGTCGGCGGCCATGAGGCGCCCGCGCGTGAGCCGATTGCGCTCCGTCGCGACACTCCCGGGGCAGAAGGAACCCATCGCCATGAGACCCTCGATCACCTCGCTGCTCTCCCTGCTCGCGTCCCTCGCGTCGTCGTCGTGCGCGACCGACGGCCTCGTGTTCGACGCGCCGGTTGCGCGCGTCGCCGAGCCCTCCCGGGGCGTCGAGGTGTCCTCGTCGGCGGTCCTCAGCGCGGGCCAGCGGCACGTGTGCGCCGTGCTGACGGACGGCACGGTGCGCTGCTGGGGCCGGAACGAATACGGTCAGCTCGGGGACGGCACGCGGCAGGATCGGAGCCGCCCCGTCGCGGTGCGCGGCCTCTCCGGGGTGGTCCAGGTCGCCGCGGGCGGCGCCGTCACCTGCGCGCTGCTCTCCAACGGCAGGGTGAGCTGCTGGGGAGTCGGTGGCGATTGTGCGCTCGCCGACGGCGAGACGAGCTGGGAGCGTCGGCAGAGGTTGATCAGCGCGGTTCCCGTCGAGATTCCGGGTGTGCGCGACGCCACGCAGATCAGCGTGGGCATGCCCTTCGTCTGCGCCCGCATCGCCGACGGGACGGTCACGTGCTGGGGGCGAAGCGGCAACTCCGGTACGCAGGCGTGCTCGTCGACGGTGGCCCGCGTGCCTGGCCTCACCGACGTCGTAGAGGTGCAGAGCGGCCCCACCGGCGCTTCGTGCGCCCGCAAGCGCGACGGCACGGTCTGGTGCTGGGTCGGCGGCTTCGGCCCCGAGCCCGCCTTCCTCGACGCTCTGCCCACCCAGGTGGACGGGCTCGAGCACGTCACCGCGATGGCGATTGGTCAGCAGCACTTCGGCTACGGGGCTGTCGGCTGCGCCGTCCTCGACGATGGCACGGTGCGCTGCTGGAACAACGGCTCGAACAACATGAACGAGCCCGTGGTGCGGACGGGGTCGGCGCTCCCCGGGACGCTCCCCGGGCTCTCCGGCGTCACCCGAATCGCGACCGACGGCGACCACGTGTGCGCGCTCGATGCCGCGGGCGAGGTGACCTGTTGGACCCACGCCCTGGCCTGGGATCGCTCCACCCTGGAGACGACTGGACCCGACCGCTGCGCGTGGCCGAGCCTGCCCGGACAGACATACCTGTGCGCGTATGCGTCGACCCCCGCGCCCCGGCTCTCGGGGGCGATGGGACTCACGATGGGCACCTACTTCACGTGCACGACTCGGGCGGACGGCCTTCCGACCTGCTTCGGGGACAACCCCTATGGGCAGCTCGGGAATGGCAGGACTTCAGACTACGAGGTTGGAGGCGGCGGTCGCGTACGCTGGTGAGCGCGCGGACGTCGGACGGCGTCGTGGGGACGGGCATCGTGTTGCAGCGCCCGCGGCCCTCACAGGTCGGGGGCGTTGTTCATCCGGGCGACGACAGGCATACGATCGCTCCCATGGACGTGTCGTCCCGGAGGGAGTGGCCGTCGGACCCGTCGCCTGGGCGGATTCAACGCATCTCGACGCGAGATCGGAACACCTGATGCGACCCTCGATCACGGATCCCAGGCATGGGCGGCGTGGCCTTCCCACCGTGGGTCCGTCGCCCGTCGTGCTCGTGGCGGGGGTTGCCCTCCTTGCGGCAGGCGTCGGCTGCGCGACGCTCGCTCCGACCGTCGTCCCGGGTCGTCCGGCCCTGCACCTCGAGTTCTCGGGCGCGCAGGACGTCGACCCCTCGGTTGCCGCGGACTGTGCGCAGTCGCTGGCCAGCGCCCTCACGCGCCGGGGGTTCGCGGTCGGGCGCGACGGAATGCTCCTCCGGGTGCACGTCGCGTTCTGGGACCACACGTCCCTTGGCGCGGCCCACGAGGCGCAGGTCGCTGCGGACTTCACCGGATCCTCCAGCGGCCTCCCGCGCGGGACCACCATCGTCGCCTCGGCGACCGGCAGCGAGGCGACCATCGCGGGGGGACTGCACTGGTCGACGGCACGGGCGCGGATCGTGGCGTGTGTCTACGGCTCCGAGCGCTTCGCCGAGTCCTTCGCGGTGAGCTTGAATCGCGTCCGTCGGCGGTTGTGAGTGAGAGCGCTCGGGGCTTCGGCCGCGAGGCAGAGGCACCGTCTAGGTGAGCGGCAGGGCAGAGGGGCGCTCAGCGGCGCGGCAGTAACGAACCGAGAGGACCTGCCCAAGGATGCCGACTGCAAGGACGGTGACGAGGACGCGCAGGGAGGCGTCGTCGGTCCGGTCGAGGGAGCGGAGGGGCGCGTCGTGGCCACGGCCGTAGGGCGTTTCCATCGCGGGATCCTCTCTCGCACGGTCACGGCGATGGCCCGCCCAACGCCCCCGACCATGCGCGACAACGACCCCGACCTGGTGCGCGCGGGCGCCCACGCCCGCTGGGAGGACGCGCTCGCTGAGGGCGCGCTGGTCGTCGGCGAGCGGGTCGTCGACCTCGACGGGGACGGCCTCGCCGAGCGCGTGGCCACGGTCGCGCCGAGGGCCGACCCCGCACCGCAGAACACGCTGTCGGTCTTCGTGATCCTCGAGCGGAGGTCCGAGGGCTGGCGCGCATCGGTGCTCTTCCGCCCGGCATGGATCGGCGACGAGAGCGCGCGCCATCGGACACCCACGGCGACGCTGACGCTCCGGCGCGAGTGGCGCCGTCACCACTTCGTGCTCGCCGTCGAGCTGAAGAACCTCGAGTAGCCCCCCGAAGGTCACGGCCAGGAGTACGACCCGCAGCGACTGACGAAGCAGCTCGCGTGGCGCGGCGGGCGCACCGTCGCCGAGGACCTCTGCCGCTACAGCGTCGAGGGGCCCTGGCACGGCGCGCGACTCGACTGCGCATGGATCGCCGGGACCGAGGAGTCGGCCCGCTGTGAGCCGCGCGGGCGGGCGCTGTCGGAGCTCGATCCGCAGGACCTCTCCCTCCGCGACACGCCACTGCCCGGGTGGTGCCGCGCCGAGGCGGCCGCACGTACGCACGACCTCGTCATCGCACCGGCGCCTTGAACGCGCCGATCAGGACGACCGCTGGCACACCAGTTCGCCCGCACGCGCACTCCCCCCCCGGGCCTCGTCGCGACCGTCGGGGGCGGTGCGACGGGGAAGTGGTACCGATCCGCGCAATAGGTACGTTCGTGACGTCGTTGATGTCGCGCCGCCACGACCGCTACGGGACGGTCCCCACACGCACCGCGAGGTCGAAGCGGAACGGGATGCTCCGCGGGTCGGCCGTTCCTACGGCGAGGATCACCTCCCGCGCTTCTTCCGCCGCGTTGCGCCACTCCAGCCGCGTCTGACCGGGCACGCCGGTCGCCATGCCCGATGCCAGACAGGTCGTCGGCGCGCAGCCCGACGACAGGAACAGCGCCGTCTGCGACGGGGAGGTCGTCGGGACCCCGGTGCCGTGGATCGCCTCTACCCGCAGCGTCTCCCCACCGCCCACGCGCACGGCGTAGAAGAGCGCGGGCGTCGTCCCACCGCCATCGCACCCGCTCGCGGGCTCCTGGGCGTCGAAGAGCGACACGTCCAACAGGTCGGTTCCGTCGTGTACCCTCGTCGCCGCGGCGCACCGCCCGTTGTCCGGCGCCGCGGTGGTCAGCTCGCGCGCCACGACCCCGTACTGGAACGTCCTGGGAGGCGGGAGGGCCACCGGCTGATCGCTGCCCACTGCGAGGTAGCGGGTTCCGCCGCGGGGGGCGAGACGGACCTGGACCACGGAGAGCCCGTGGGGGTTGACGCTCTCCTGCACGCACGCGGTGGGCGGGCAGTCGTCGTAGACGCGAATCACGGGACTCCCCTGCGCCGCGTCCGACATTCCGAAGACGATCACCTGTAGCTCCGAGGCGCCCGGAGCGAGCGAAAACCACCGCACGGCTCCCCCCTCCAGCGCCGCGTTCGTGCAACCGGGCAGGCGTTCGGTGACATCGAGCGACGAGGTGAGGTACCCGTCACCGCCACGCAGGCGGAGGGCGCTGCCGCAGGCGGTGGGCCCGGTTGGAACGTCCGGCGGCGTATGCGACCCGTCCCAGGCGCCGACTGCGCTGTCCGATCGTGGCGTGGCCGCGTCGGGCGACGACGACGTATCCGACGTGGCCACGTCCGGCGACGGCGCCACGTCCGGTGTCGGGCGCTCACCCAACATCGTCGCATCGAGCCGCGATCCGTCGGGGGCGCTCGCGTCAGGTTCAGTCGAGTCGCGGTATCCGGGCACGGACACCGCATCGCCGGTCGCGGTCGCCGCGTCGCCAGACGCGGTCGCCGTCACGCTGCGAGCGCACGCCGCCGACACCAGGCAGACCAGGGCCAGCAGGCGACGCGGTGATCGTCGGTCGAGGGCATCACTCATCTCGTCATCACTCCGGTACATCTCTGTCGCCTCGCGGTCGGCGCTCAACGACAGCCGTCGTCGAACAGGTTGTCGCAGTCGTCGTCGACCCCATTGCAGGTCTCCCCGGCGGGGAGCACCTGCCCCGCGCACGCCCCCCACGCGCCCGCGGCGCAGGTCTGCGTTCCCGCGCGGCAGCGGCCGACCGACGCGGTGCCCGGCGGGCCGTCGTAGCAGCGGCGCGACAATCCCTCGTCGACGAGACCGTTGCAGTCGTTGTCGACCCCGTCGCAGAGCTCGGGCACCGGGCGACGGAGCACCTCGTTGACCGGGCACGGGGAGCCGTCTCCCGCGCAGCGCTCCTCGGGGTCGCAGGCGGTCGCGATCACTGATGGGCGACACACCGCGCCCGCCGCGACGTTGCTCCAGGTGGTCGAAGGGGTGGCCGAGGTCGCGGACGCTACGCAGGCCTGACAGGCGTTGGCGGGGTTCGGCGTGCCATCGCTGACGCACCTCCCGTCGATGCGGCAGAAGCCCTCGTCGACGAGCCCATCGCAGTCGTTGTCGACGCCGTCACAAGCCTCGGTGGGCGGCGGTCCGTCGATGGCGTCGGCCGGGCACGCCGCGCTCGTCCCGCTGCAGATCGCTGCGGGGCGGCAGCTCCCGGCGTCGGGCCGACAGGGGGAGCCGCCCGGCACGAACCGATCGGCGGGGCAATTCCCGCCGCCGTCGCAGGTCTCGGCGACGTCACAGATGCCCGCCGTGGGTCGACACGCCGTCCCCGCCGTCCGGTTGCTCCACGCGGTCGGTCCGGCCGCCGTCGCGGGTGCGTTGCACACCTGGCAGGGGTTGGCGGGATTGACGGCGCCGTCGGGATAGCAGCGCTCCGCGATGCGACAGGTGCCCTCGTCGGTGAGCCCGTCGGAGTCGTTGTCGTACCCGTCGCACCTCTCCGACGTCGGCGTGCACAGTTGCTCGGAGGTGCAGGCCAGCACGCCGCCGGGCTGGCAGCGCAGGCCGGCAGCGGTCGAGCACTCGCCGACGACCGCCCGGCAGGCGAAGATCTCCCGACATCGGCCGCCGCACATCGTCCACCCGACCTCGCAGGGGCTGCACTCCCCGATGCCATTGCAGCGCAGCCCCGAGCCGCACGCCGTCCCGGGTGGCAAGAGCCTGGACGGTTCGCACACCTGACGTCCGCCGCCGCCATCGTCGCAGATGCCATTGCCGGCGCACGCGCTGGCCGGACGGCACACCGTGCCGAAGGGTGCCTGCCGGTTGGCGGGGCACTCGAAATCCGCGCCGCTACAAACCTCGCCGAGGTCGCAGGGGTTCGTCGGCGGACGGCACACCGTCCCCGTCGGCAGGAAGCCCACCGGGTGGCAGATCGGGTCTTCGGAGCGACCGGCAACGATGCCCGCGCGACAGGCCAGCACGGACACGGCGCACGGCGCGGACTGACACGCCGCGGGGAACAGGTTGTCGACCCGCCCGTCGCAGTCGTCGTCGAGTCCATTGCACTGCTCGACTCCGGTCACGCGACAGGCCGGGTCGGGCGTGGCGTCCCCTCCCGTCACGTCGACCAGCTCTGGACCGTCCGGACGATCGGGTGTCTCCGGTCGGTCGGGCATCCCCGGTCGATCGGGCCTCGCTGGCTGGTCGGGCGTCGCTGGTTGGTCGGGGGCGTTCGTCGCATCAACGCCCGGCGTCCGATCCATCGGTGGGAGCGCGGCGTCGATCGGGTCCGTGTTGCCCGTGTCCGGGATCGCGGCCGGGGTCGCGTCGAGCGCACCCAGGGAGACGGTGAACGCGCATCCGCCGAGCCACAGCACCGCGGCGCCCAGGAGCGGGCCCTTGCATCGAATCGACGTCATCGACCTCATCTCCCGCGCGCCCCCGCGAATAGCGCGCGGTAACGACCTCAAGGAATGACCGGCGGCTCGACGATCCGTGTCGGAATCGTCGCGCCGACACACGACGTGCGCACGCGCGCTGCGACGGGCGAGCGCGGGGCCTCACGGAGGAGGGTCGCTGCCGCTTCGCGGGCCTCCGACGGGCGCCCGAGCGCACAGAGTGCCAGCACCCGCAGCGCGGCGGACTCCTCCCACAGGGCGCCCTGCGGATGACCCGCGGTGTACGCGTCGAGCAGTCGCAACGCTCGATCGCCGCGACGCTGATCAAGCGCGATCTGCGCGTCACCGAGCTGACTCAGTTCGGCGGCGAGCCCGTCGGGCTCTCCCGGCGCGGAGGGGGTCGACTCGACCGGAGCGGGAGCAGGAGCGGTGATCATCGGTGCGGCCGTCGGCGACGCGATGGCGCTCGGACGGAGGAAGCGGGCGACCACGCGCGGCGGCGCCGGACGGTAGGGCGCTGGCGTCGACGCGAACACCACGGGCGCGATCGACGGCGCGGGGGCCACGGGCGCGATCGACGGCGCCGTGGGTGCGGGCGACGGGGAGACGCGACGGGCGAGCGCCGCGGGCTGCGCGCGGCGGGGCGGGTCTGGCGGAGTGCGCGCCGCGGGTACTGCGACGGTCACGGCGACGAGCAACGCGGCCCCCGCGACGGCCTTGACGAGGAGCGACGCCGACGCCGGGGCCGCCGCGGCCGCCGCGGAGAGCGCGAGGCGCGTCTGGAGGGCCGCTCGGACGCGGGTGCGATCGGCGCGGGTCGTGCGATCGGCCACGCGCGCCGCGTCCAGCAACCGACGCGCGTCGGGGGAGAGTCCGCTCATCGGGACCTCGATCGGTGGCGGCTCAGGGCTCCTTCGAAGTCGCGACGGGCCGCTCGCAGCCGCGAGGAGACGGTGTTGACGTTGACCCCGAGCGCCGCGGCCACCTCGGGGGCGCTCATGCCCTCGTACTCGATGAGGATGAAGACGGCGCGGCGGTCTTCCGTGAGGGCGTCGAGCAGGCGATCGAGGAGGCGTAGCGCCTCGGAGCGCGCCAGCGCCTCGTGCGGATCGGCGGAGGGATCTTCCAGGGCCTCGCGCAACTCCTCGTGGTGGCCCCGGCGCTGGGCCCGTCGACGGTGCTCGCGTGCGACGTTGAGGGCGACGCCGAAGAGCCACCCCCGGAGCGACACGCCGTCGAAGGCGGCGAGGCGGCGGTGCACCACCACGAAGACGTCCTGCACGGCGTCGTCGACGCCGGGCTCGGGCACGCCCATGCGGCGCAGGCAGCGCCACACGAAGTCGAAGTGGTCTTCGTAGACGGCGTCGAAGGGCGGGACCGTCGCCGACGCCGCGGCGGGCTCCTCCGCCAGGAAGGAGAAGGGGGCTCCCCGTCTCGTCACGACCGTCATCTCTCCCCAATGGCCGAGCGGCGAGAGATCCGTTACAGAAAACGCCACTCGACTCCGATCGCCCCACGGAAGGTGACCGCCGCCGGTCGGTGGACCACGCCGGCACCCCCGATCACGAAGTCCGGCGAGGAGAGCGGGACGCCCGCATCGACCGCGACCTGGAGCGCGAGGCGGGGAGTCACCCTCCAGGCGAGCGCGGCGCCGGCGAAGAGCCCCCACCAGGGGGAGGCCCCGGCGCCTACCGTGGAGAGACCGACGCTCCGGCCCCGCATCGCGCCGCCCTCGACGGCCCCGCACAGCCGCGGCTCGATGGTCCCGCGGCGCAAGACGTAGCAACCGCGCAGCGCTCCGGCGACGAGGCTCACGTCACCGCCGAGGCCGTCCCCGTTGACCGCGCGCCGGTCGAACCAGTACGCGAACGAAGCCTCGACGCGGAGGCGCCTCCAGAGCAGGGCGACCGTGAGATCGAGGCCAGCGGCAGGAGCGGGCAGCACGCCGATGTCCAACGCGAGCGAGCCGCGCAGCGCGAAGCGCACTCGTGACGCGCGCGAACGCAACGGCGAGAGAGGGGCGACGAGAGGGGCAGGGACCTCGACGGGGGGCGGCACGTCGAGCGCGAGCGCGAGGATCAACGAGGCCGCGTCGGCGGCCTGCGCGCAGGTCGAGGCGACGAGGCGACGCTGGCTCGTCGCGCCGCGCGTCACGGTCTGTACGTCGAGAAGCCAGCGGCCTTCGTCCCGGCGGACCACCGCGACGGTGGCGCTCATCTCAGGTGCACGGCGCCGGTCGGCGAAGGGCGAGGGCGCGCGCAGGCGATCGAGGGCCTGGAGGACGGCGTCCCGCGTCGGGCAGTCGGGCGGAGCCGACCAGTCGAGGGCCAGTCGGGCGCTCGCGGACACCTGGGCCTCGCCGGACGCAGCCCTCAAGAGAACCAGCGCTCCGATGAGACAGAGACGCCACCCGCGACACATCGAGGCCAGTGTACATGGGAGGCTCGATCGTCGGCGATGCAACCTCCTGCGCCTTGCCCGGCTCCGTATGCCCTGGTGCCCGTCGCCCCCCGCCGGAGTCGCCGCTTGCGCCACGGGGGCTCACCCGCGTCAGCGACGCCGCCGCCCTTCCGTCAGCCCCCACTCTCAGTCGGGCACCCGCTCAGGCTACGTTAGCGGGCGTCATCGCATGTCGAAGCACCGCGTCGTCGCCGCCCTGCTCCTGGCCTCGCTGCTCTCCGCCAGGGCTTCGGCGCTGGCGCAGACCGCTCGCCTCACCGACGAGCAGGTGCGCCGCGCCCTCATCCGCGAGTCGATCGAGGCCTACGACGGGCGCTGTCCCTGCCCCTATCAGCGGGACTCGCGCGGCCGCGCCTGCGGGCGGCGCAGCGCCTGGTCGCGCGAAGGGGGAGAGGCCCCGTACTGCTATCCGAACGACGTTCCGGCCGAGGCCGTCGCGGAGTGGCGGCGCGCCCACGAGACGCCGTAGCGCGCCAGTCCGAGTCGCGGCGGGCGCCGTCGCTACGGGCAGGCACCCGAGTGGGCGACTCGGACCCCGGCGCCGGTCGCCCAACACGCGTTGATGTACGTCCGCCCGTCGCACCCGCAGACCTGAGTGACGATGCCGTTGCAGCTGCCGGTTCCGCGGACGAGGGCGCAGCCGCCGGGAGTCCCGCAGCCCTCCCCAGCGCAGTACTGGGAGGGGTAGCATTGGTCGTCGCGTTCACAAGGGAAGTCCGTCCCGGGCGGCGGCGTGCGGCAGCACGTGGGACACGCGGGATCGACGCACACTCCGAGGTTCTGGCAGCAGCGCAGCCCGGTCGGGCACTGAGCGTCGTATGCACAGGGATGGCGCAGGGGCGCAGCTCGAATTCCGGCATCGAAGGGATAGCCATCGACGAATCCCATCCCACAGGCACCGCGGGCCCCTGCGGTGCGCACCCCGGCCCGGCACGCGCTCTGGATACTGGGATAGGAGTTCCCGTCGCAACCGCACACGGCGCAGACCCCGAAGTCGCCGCCGCATGAGCCACAGTTGGACCGCGGCTGGCAGTGCCCCGGCCCGAAGCAGAACGAGCCCGGCGCGGCCCGGCAGAACTCCTCCGGCCCGCAGTCGGCGTGGGAGGCACAGGTTTGTGGTTCGCCTGCGTCCTGCGGGGGCCGCACGCACAGTTCGGGGTGCGTCGCCGGATCGAAGCACCGCCCCGAGACGAGGCAGCACAGCTCCCCGCGAGCACACATCGCCTCGCCGCAGCGCACGTCCTCGACCAGCGGAGCGACCCGGTCGAACGGCGGGAGAACGAGGTCGCTTGCGGCATCGACCCACGCCATGACCTCGGGTGCGCCGAGGTCCCAAGGCGTGCCCGTGTCCGGCGCTCCGTCGTGCGGGACCGCGATGGTCACGGTGTTGAGGCAGCCCGCGACGATGGTCGCACCGAGGCAGGCAAGCGTTCTCGTCATCACAGGTCGTTTCACGGTTTCTCCGCTCCCCCATTGCGGGGAACGTCCCGGTCCCTTCAGACAATCGTCGCGCCCCTACGGCGGAGGCATCGACCCGAGCAGGCGACGCACTCGCTGCGCGGCGGCTCCCGTCGGCCATCGCGCGAGCATGGCCTCGCCTCGAACGCGCATCGCCTCGGCGCGACCGAGCCTCTGGAGGGCCAGCACCGCGAGCAGCTCACGCTCCTCCGCGAGCCGCGGATGGGCGAAGCCCGCATGCGTATCGAGCAGTCCGAGCGAGGCCTCCGGGTTGCTCTCCAGCGAGCGCTGGGCCCGCACCAGGAGGGCCGCCTCCGCGGCGAGCGACTCATCCCGACGAGGGACCATCGCAGGAGCCACGGCGGCACCCGAGAAGACCGGCGAGGCCACAGGGACGCTTCCGGTGGACGGGGGCATCCGATGGGGGCGAGGCATCGGCGCGGTCCGCGGCACCGCGGTGCGAACCGGAGTCGATGCGACGGGCGCGGTCGTCGCGGTCGTCGGTGCGGGAGTGACGACCGAAGGAACAGAGACCGAAGCGGGCGCCGCCTCGGGAGCTCGGCCGGAAGTACGCACCACCGCAGCCCGTCGGCTCACGCCATGATGGGCCGTGGGGTGGGGGACGACGACGCGCGCGGCCACCACGAGCCCCACGGTCGCGAGCGAGGCCGCGAGGGCCTTGGAGGCGCTCGACCACGCGATCCATCCCACCGGGGCCGCCGCGATGCGGGCCGCCTGCCGGGTCGCGAGGGACCGCTCGGCGGGGCTCATCCCCCGGGGAGCGCGCCCGGCCGCGAGCAGGTCGCGCACCTCGGGCGATGCCCCGCCGTCGTCGTGTCGCCAGCGCCTGGGCTCGCTCATCGCATCCCCCTCGACTCGCGCGCGTGGAGCCGCGCCAGCGTCGCCTCGAACTGCCGTCTCGCGGAGTGGAGGCGCGACCAGACCGTTCCCACCGGCGCACCGACGATCGCCGCGATCTCGTCGCAGGGCAGCTCCTCGATCTCGAACATCACCAGCAGCGCTCGCTTGTCGGCGTCCATCGCGTCGAGGACCCGCGCGAGCCGCGCCCTCGCCTGGGCCTGGCTGGCAGCCTCCTCGGGGTCGGGCGGCGCGGGGCGGGAAGGGTCCTCGGGCGCCTGCTCGACGGGCCGCTCCCGCCGGACCCAGGCGAGCCGCCGGTGCGCGGTGGCGACCCGAAGGCAGATGCCGAAGAGCCACGGCGGCATCGGGCGCCCGGTGTCGTAGGAGGGCAGCTTGCGGTGCACCACGATCAGGACCTCCTGAAGGACGTCGGCGACGTCGGCCTCGCGGACGCCGCAGCGCTGGAGGGTCTTCCAGAGGAAGTCACCGTGCTCCGCGACGACGTCGCCTACCTCGGGGCGCTCGACGATCAACGCGACAGGAATGGGAGGATGGGTGACCGACACCGCATGCCCCCATTGCGGGTCGGCGGGGAAGACCTTCACCGAAACGACAGACCCAGACCCAGGAAGCCGCTGAGGGCGACCGGCGACTGCTCGAAGACGGCGTCGGCCGCTCCCTGGAGGTTGAACTGCACCCTCAGCGGCAGCGCGCTCACGTCGAGCCGGGCCTCCACGGAGAGGGGACCGACCACCCGGAGCGACGCCCGCGCGGAGGCTCCCAGCGCGAACCATCCCCGCTGGGCGGGAGCGACCGGCGTGAGGTCGAGCGCCAGTGCGTGCGCGGCGCCCACGACGAAGGTCCCGCACGCCGCGACGGAAGCGACCTGACCACGGAACAGGTGCACGCAGGGAGAGAGCGAGATGGCCGTCGCGCCGAAGAGGAAGGCGCCTCCAGGGCGGTCGGCGCGCACCTCGGGAAGGAAGATCGCGCCGACGCGGAGGTGCAGTCGGCCTTGCGACCACGGCTCGGCCGAGAGCTCGGCCCCGAAGGAGCTGCCGGGGAGGAGCCCGAGCTGGCCGAAGGCGCCAAGCGCGACGGTGGAACTCACCGCCGCGCGCGGCTCCATGGGCGCGAAAGCCGAAGCAGGAGCAGGTCTTGGCGGGGTGGGCGAGGGTGGCGTCGGCGGCGCGGGGCGCACCGCGGGGTCGATGCTCAGCGCGATCGCCAGCGAGACCGCCGTGGCGAGGGCGCTGCAATCCGGCGCGTCGTCGAGGATCTCCCTCGGAAGCGCGATCGGGTGGTCGCCGGTGCGCACGTAGAGCCTCGCCCGCCACTGACCATGATGGCGCTCGGCGACGGCCTCGATGTGCTGTGCGGGGTTCGCCTGGAAGGGGTCGCGGCCCAGCAGCTGGACGACCTGCGAGGTGAGCTGCTCGATCGAAGGGCAGGTGTCTGCCCCATCGGCCCGCACCCAGGAGAGGCGCGCACCAGAGGCATCGTCGATCGCCTCCGCGCGGATCGTGAACAGCAGGGCTGCGAGGCCGAGGGAAGAAGCGAGGGCAGGGCGACGCAGGTGGACTCGGGAGGGCACTGGACCGGCGCGCATTAGGAGCGGCGAGGCACCTCGGCCGTCAAGCGTTCGAGCGGAGCTCGGAGCGTCCACGGGGAGGTCGCTGTCCGGACGGCGGACATCAGCAGCGAGCGCCGCGGCTGCGGTGCGCCGACCCCTCCATTGGCATGGTCCGGCGAGTGCTGTAGCGCTGTCGGAGAGGGTCTAGACGGACCGAGAGGGAGGGGGAGGGCGATGTCATCGATCATTCGAGCAGGGTGGGTGTGCGGACTCGTGATGGGAGTGACCGCGATGGGCTGTTCGGTCCAGCGAGGCGTGGCGCCGGGCTTCATCGCGGAGGATGGCGGGACCACCCACGAGCCCTTTTCCGATCGTCCCTTCATCCAGGACTCGGGCGTGCCGCCCGGGGTCAACGGACAACAGCTCGGCGCAGTGATCGGCGAGCCGCGCACGCTCGCCGTCGCGCCGCCATCCATCAGCGGCGGCACGCTGCTCGTCACCGCAGACGGGCGCACCACCGTCGCCTCGGACCCCGACCGCGACCGCGTGTGGTTCGTCGACCTCACGACCCGCGCCCTCCTCGGCGGGGTGGCGCTCGAACCCGGCGACGAGCCCGGCCGCGTGATCGCGGACACCTCCGGGCGCGTGCACGTCGCCCTCCGCCGCGGTGGCGCGGTGGTTTCGATCGACCTCGCCACGAGGGCGATCGTCGCTCGTCGCGCGGTCTGCGCGGCCCCGCGGGGCATCGCCTTCGACGCGGCCGCGGACGCCCTCCACGTGGCGTGCGCGGGCGGCGAGCTGGTGACGCTGCCGGCGGCGGGCGGCGCGCCCACCCGCACGTTGCACCTCGGGCGCGACCTGCGCGACGTGCTGGTGCAGGGCGACGCGCTCCTCGTGACCCGCCTTCGAGACGCGGAGCTGATGACCATCGCCGCCGACGGGACGGTCGCGCGGCGGGTGCGTCCCGCGGTGGCCCCCGAGGGCGCCGACGGCGGTCTCGGCGTCGGCGGAACACCCGGCGTGGCGTGGCGCGCGGTGGCAGGGCGCGGCGGCGTGGTGATGCTGCACCAGCGCGCGCAGACGCAGCCCGTGAACATCGGGGCTGGTGGCTACGGCATCTCGGGCCGGAGCCGCTGCGAGGCGGGCGTGGTGCAGAGCACCGTGTCGGTGATCGGGACGGCGGCCCCCGCGGCGCTGCCGTCGCTCAACCGCGTGGTGCTCGGGGTCGACCTCGCGCTGAGCCCCGACGGAGAGAGCGTGGCCATCGCGGCGCCCGGCAACTCGGCCTTCCCGGATCTGGGTCAGGTCTTCGTGTTCGCGTTCTCGCTGCTCGCGCCGGGGCAGATCGCGGTCTGCGCCCGGGGCGAGGCGCAGCCGGTCACCGGCCAGGCGGTGGCGGTGGCGTATGCGCCCGACGGCGCCGTCGTGGTGCAGACGCGAGAGCCCGCGACGCTACAGATTCCGCGGTATCGTGTGACCGTCACGCTCAGCGAGGAGAGCCGCGAGGACACCGGGCACAGGCTCTTCCACTCCAACGCGGGGGCCTTCCTCGCCTGCGCGTCGTGCCACCCCGAGGGCGGCGACGACGGCCACGTCTGGAACTTCGATCCCATCGGCCCGCGACGCACCCAGGCCCTCCGCGGAGGGCTCACGGGCACGGCGCCCTTCCACTGGGACGGCGACATGGCCTCCTTCACGACGCTGGTCCACGAGGTCTTCGGTCGGCGGATGAACGGCGGCTCACTCACCACCGAGCAGATCACCGCGCTCGAGCGCTGGGGCGATGCGCAGAGGGTGCCGCCCGCCTCACCGCCAGGCGACGCCTCCGCCGTCACGCGCGGTCGCGCGCTCTTCGAGGACTCCGGCGTCGGGTGCGCGACCTGTCACGGCGGTCCGCGCCTCACCAACAACACCACGGTCAATGTGGGCACCGGAGGGGCGTTCCAGGTGCCCTCGCTGGTGGGCGTCGGGTGGCGCACGCCGCTGATGCACAACGGCTGCGCGGCCACGCTGCGCGACCGCTTCGGCGGGTGCGGCGGCGGCGACAGCCACGGTCACACGTCGGAGCTCGCGCCCGCGCAGATCGACGACCTCGTCGCCTACCTCGAGACGCTGTAGGGCCATCGATGCGGAGCTGGTGCTGGTCGGTGATTCTCGTGGGGCTGGCGGTGCAGCCCGCGCAGACAGCGTCGCTCGGTCTGCGATGGACTCGTGGCAGGAGACGCTTCGGGTCGGCGGGCTGCGGGATCGCGCTCACTGTCGTGGGACTGATCGCATGCGGCTCCTCATCGGAACCGGGCGATGTCCCGGCGCTCGATGCGCTGGCGGGAGACATCAGCGTTCATGTGCCGATGAGCTGCGCTGATTGGCGCGAGAATGTTCCGGTCGTGACGGGCGTGGACCCGGCGACCCATTGCCCGACCTCGATACGAGTCGATCACGTCTACTCGGGCCCTGGTACCTGCGACACGGTCCGCGCCTGCTGCACCTTCCGTCCTTCCTGCGTATTCGAGACACGGTACGTCTTGTCCATTCCTGGTCCGTGCGGAGGGCTCGAGCGACAGCCTCCCGCGACGGGCGGCATGTCTGGTTGCACCTGTGTCGACGGGCACGTGAGCTGCCCGACGTATCAGGGCGCCATCACCAGCGCGTGCCTCGATTGCTTCATCGGCTCCGCGCTCGACGGGGGCCGGGATGTGCCGATGGGTCCTGACGTCCAGTGGAGTCCTGACGTGTCCAGCGGTCACGACGGGTCGGTGGAGCGGGATCAGTGAGCCTACGGCACGTTGGCGACATCCTCCGCTCGTCGGGCCCCCCTCGTTGAAGCTCCAGGTGTTCGCCTTCAGCTCCTCGATTCCGGACGCTGCCGCCTCCCGTGCGACGGCCCGGACCAAGGCGCGAGCGATGCCGTGCCCGCGCAAGCTCGGGTCGACAGCGATCCGGTCCACCCCGCACCAGTGCCGAGCCGAAGCGAATGGCCTGCCCTCACGCGCTTGGAACAACGCCAACGCACAGCCTGCTGGCCGCCCCTCGACCTCTGCGAAGCACACTCGCGCATTCAGGTCCGCGAGCCGTGCTTCGAACCACTACGTCATCTCCTCGAACTGAGCCGCAACCGCCGTGGGTGCATTGCCGGCGGCCACGCAGACGTCGACTGGACCCGCTCGCGCACGGCGAGGTGAGTCAGCACCGACGCCGGTCGGGCTGTCATGCGCAGAAGGGAGGGAGCAATCTTGGCGCCATGGAACTGCGCACCCTGGCGGGGATTGTCGTTGCTGCCTTGGTGTCGGCGTGCGCCGGGTCCGTGTCGTCGAGCACGGCGGACGGCGGGAGCGCGGGCGACGTCACCGTCGACGCGACGGCTCCGGCGTGCGGGCTGGGTCCCCTGTTCGACTTCGACCGCGAGGGCGTCGCGACGCCCGACGGCGTGACCGCGTGGGTCGACTTCTCCCGCGCCTCGGACGAGCGCCTCGTGCCCCCGATCGAGGCATGCGCGGGGCAGGTGCGCCTCCCGGTGATGGTGCGTTGGACCGCGCCGCGCGCGGGCTATCTGCGGGTGCGGGTGCAGCGCGATCTTCCGAGCGACACCTGGACGACTCAGCTCCTCACTGTCCGACGGCTCGCGGGCTGCGCCTGGGACTCGGCGGCGCTCGGGTGCTCGTTCGACGGGTTCAGGCAGGATCCGGGGTTCGCCCGGGGGGAGTACGAGTTTCCGGTGGCGGCCGGGCCGCAGCTTCTGGTCTTCGCCTGGACCTTTGCTTACGGGGAGTCCGGGGTCAGGCACACGGTGGTGCCAGCGCTTCGGGTGGCGCTCGAGGTCACCCCTGCATCGGGCTACAACGCGCCGTGTGGGGGGTGGGCGGCGGTCGGCCCATCGTTCTGTCCGACGCGCTCGGTCTGTGCGACGTCGCCCACGGGAGAGTCGCGGTGCATCCCCGACGGGTCGACGGGCGGGGCCTGCCGGAGCTTCCCGCATCGCGGGTGCGACGATGGCCTCGGGTGCTCGCGCGGGCGCTGCATCCCGGCGGGCGGACCGGGTGATGCCTGCGCTGGTGAGGCGTGCAGGGCGGGCTCGGCGTGCTCGTGCATCGCTTGCGGTGACAGCGGAGTCTGCGTCGCGTCCGGAGGCTTTCGCGCGCCCTGTCGCGAGGTGGGTGACCCCCGCGGCGAGTGCGACGACGCGCTGGTGTGCGTGCGAGGTCAGATCGGCTCGGCGTGCCATCGGGTGGTCCCGCTCGGCGGGCCCTGCGAGTACGGAACGGTCTGCGCGGACGGTGGCTCCTGCGTGGGGGAGAGGGCGGAGATGCGCTGTGTCGCCGCCGGCACCGACGGGGCGGCGTGCCGCGCGACGGACCCTGACGCGTGCCTCGCGGGGCTGCGGTGCTGGGAACACCGTTGCATCCGCGCGGCTCCGAGGGACTCCGCCTGCGCGGGCCTGCGGGAGTGCGCCCTCGGCCTCGCCTGCGTCGACGGCCGGTGCAGCGACCCGACGCCCGAGCACTGCACCGAGCTGCCCGACAGTTGCCCGGCGGGCGAGGTGTGCTTCGGCGGAGGCTGCGAGCGCGCGAGCGGATTGGGCGGGCTGCGTCCCCGCGGCGGCGCCTGTCTCCGCGGCCTTTCCTCTGATTCGAGCGATGTATGCGTGGTCGATCGGCCGGGCGAGGACTGCTTGAGCGACGCCGCGTGTCGACGCGGAACCGTCTGCCGCGACCGGCTTTGCGTCGTCGAAGGGCAGTGCCCTCAGCCTTCTCCCGGGGGGGCGGTGAACGAGTACGACGGCGTCGTGTGCGGCGCCGGTGCACGCTGCGTCGGGCTGGCGGACCGAACGGCGGTGTGTCGGCCGCTCGGACGCGACGGCGGGCTCTGCCGCTCGGGTGATGGCCCCGCGTGCGACGAGGGGCATCGCTGCCTGGGTGGGGTGTGCGTCGCTGCCCCAAGCAAGTCCGTCGGGGTGTGCGCGGAACACCTCGCCTGCCCGGCGGGGACCCGCTGTGATCTGGGCTGCACACCGGTCGCATCGTCCGGCCAGGAAGGCGCCCGGTGCCGCCGCGGTACGAGCGGGTCGGGCGAGTGTGACGCGGGCCTGCGGTGCGATCTGACGACGCTGTTGTGCGTTCGCTGAAGCGCTCCGCGTTCGCTGCCCGCGCTCAGACGAGCCCGAGCAACACCGCGGCGCGCGACGCCCGCCGCCGTCGACATCCGGAACGTCGACCCGCCGCAGGGGTGATCGTCGTCGCGCGGAGGGCGTGGCGCGCGATGCTCCGTCAGAAGGCCACGCCCGCTGCCAGCCGCACGAAGGGCCACGCGCGCCCGTAGCTCTCGGCCCCCTGCCAGGACGGCGTGAAGCGCACGTACTCCCCACCGCCTCCCACGGAGAGCACGAACCTCCGCGCGAGGACGAAGGTGTACCCGACCGTGAGCCCGCCGCGCACCGCGAAGCCGTCGGCGGCGGGCTCCAGGTCCGCGACGTTCCAGGTTGCGGCGCCCAGGTGCGCCCCGAGCAGGAAGCCCGACGGGGCGCGCCCAAGCGGAAACACCCGCACGCCCACGTCCATCGCGAAGCCCAGCGGGCGAGGGAGGCCATCGTCGACGGTGATCACCGTCGTGGGCGACGCATGCACCGAGATCCAGCGCGATGGCGCGGCCTCGAACTCGAACTGCCAGCCGTAAGAGAGCAGCGACAGCGGGTGCCACGTCACCGTGAAGCGCGGGTCGGCCTGCGCCCCCGACGCTCCCATCAGCAGCGCCGCCAGGGACAGCGCCCCTGCCCGCCGGGGGCTCACGCCCGGCCCCACAGTGCGCCGTCGATCGCGCTCGCCAGCGCCCTGGCCGCCGCGCCCGTCGGCACGCCCAGCGCGCGAGCCGTCGCATCCTCGAAGCACCCGTCGAGCTCGCGGCGCAGCGAGGCGGCCTCGTCGCGCAGCGCCCGCGCGCACTCCCTCCGCGCCGGCTCGTCGAGCCTCGACAGCGCCCACCGGTGTACCCGCCACGCCAGCGCTGCGTGCCGCGCCTCGTCGCGCGCGATGACCGCCATCGCCCTTCGCAGCGCCGGGTCGGCCGCGCCCGCCGCCTGGAACCTCGCCACCGCCGCCCCCCACGTCTCTCGCACGCATCCCTCGAGAGCGTTCTCGATCGCCAGCTCTGCGAGCGGACGCACCCCGCGCACGGCCCGCCCCGGCACGCGCCCCATAGACCCACCCCTCGCCTGCGCGAGGCCGCGCATCGTCGCTGCATGTCGCACCTCGTCGCGCCTCGCTCGCTCCGCCGAGCGGATCAGCGTCGGCGGCGCGTGGTGTGCGGCGAGCTCTCGCGCGAGGCGTGCGAAGGCCGGTATCGAGGCCGCCTCCAGCGCTGCCATGTGAGCGAGCGCGCGGCCGAGCGCGTCGTCGCCGAGCGCGGTCCCGAGCCCGGCGCCGTGGGTACGCCGGCCGCAGACCGTCCTCGGGAGCGGCAGGATGTCCGGGCACTGCGTGTCGACGTAGCGGCAGGTCACCGCGCCGCCAGCGGGGTCGGCCCGCTCGCAGGACTCGATCTCCCAGGAGAGGCACCGGCCGATGATGGGCTGGAGGCAGAGCGCCTGGCAGTCGAGCGCCCCGGCCGCTGCGGCGTCACTGGTCCCGGCGTTACCGCCGACGGGCTCGGTGATCGGCCGACCCTCGAGGTCGACGAGCGCGGTGTGGTGCGTGGTCTCGCAGCACCCGGCGAGCGGCAGCGCCATCGCCACGAAGCGCGCGAGCATCGTCCCCATCCCCATGGCTCTCATGGACGGGCACAGTACCCGTAGCGAGAGTCCGACGACACGACGACCGACGGCGGGGGCTCCGTCACGGATGCGGCGTCGCCCGCGGTCCCGTCCACCGTCGCCGCACCGCAGCGCGCCATCGTGGCGAGTAGCCGCCACGCCCCGAGCCCGCGCGCCGAAACCCCGCCCATGTGTGCACCCCGGTCGACGACATCACCGGCCGAGCGTGCGCCCGTCGAGGGCGCGCCGGAAATGTCCCGGTCTGCGGAGGCCGCGAGCGCTCGCCCTCCCGCGGCCGCACGCCGCGCCCCCGGCAGGGCGTTCAGAAGCAGTACCGCTCGGCACAGGCGCCCGGCGCGTCGCGGGAGGCGCGCACGCAGTTGGAGAGGGAGCACTGCTCCGATCGCGTGCAGGCAGCGCCGGGGCCGAGCACCGGCCGGCAGCGTCGCGTCGCGCTGTCGCAGTAGAAACCCGCCGCGCAGGAGACGTCGAAGAACTCCTGCCGGCCCTGCCCGCACGCCGAGCCCTCCCGCCCATCGCCGGTCGACCGGCACGCCCCGTCGACGCACGCGAGCCGCGCGAGGGAGTCGCAGCGCGCCCCTACGCCGCTCGCCTCGCAGCGCTCGCCCTCGCGGCTCACGACCGCGTACGGCCGGCAGAACTCGACGCCGTCGATACCGCCTGCCTCAAGCGTGCAGAGCGCGCCGGCGACGCAGGGCGCGCCCCCGGTGCACGACTCGCCCACCGCCAGCGGGCGTGTGCACTGCTGCGGCCCGCTCGCCCGCGGGCAGTAGAGACCCTCGGCGCACTCCGCAAGGCTCACGGTCGTCGCGTCGATCGGGGTCGTCCCGCAGGGCGCCCCCTCCGCGCCCGGCCCGGCGCGCCGGACGGCGACGCAGCGCTCCGAGCCGGCCTCGCGGAAGCACTGGACGTCGTCGGCCGAGCCCGCCCGAGCGCACTGGATGACGGACTCGCACGCTTCGCCAGGCGCGCGGCGCGGGCGGCAGACGCCGGGGCAGGGGCGCCCGTCGCCGCTCGGGCCGTGGTCGCACCACGCGTCGCCCGCGCACTCCTCGGTGCGCTGGCAGGCGCCGCCCGCGGTCACCGCGCCCACGAAGGCCTCGCCGTATCCGTGCTGGCGCACCTCGCCGAAACCCCGCCGGCAGGCCGAGGCGACGCGGTCGAGGTAGCGCCGCGCTCCCGCCGGGTCGAAACGGGTCGAGCCGGCGGCGAGCGACACCTGCAGGTCGCCGACGTCGGCAGCGAGCAGCGGGGCGACCACCCCGCGGCAGCGCTCGACGCTCCCGGCCATCGCGCGGAAGAGCGCGAGCTCTGCGAAGGGCGCACCGCACCGCCAGTGGGCCGCGCAGATCGCGCCCGCGAGGTCGTCGGCGAAGCGCTCCACCGTCGGGCCCGCCGGGCCGCCCGCCCCGTCGGCGACGGCGCCGTCTCGCTGCGGGGCCACCTTCGCTTCGGGCTCGCACCCGCCGAGCCACGCTGCCCCCGCCGCCATCACCCACCGCTTCATGTTGCTCCTCACGGGCGCGGGCGCGCTCCGGTCACCGCGCCGGGCGCAGCGTGGCCCATCGCGAGGTCGCCGTCACTCCCGGCCCGCGCGGGCCCGGGAACCATCGAAGTCCCCTCGGGGGCCTGATAGCAGGGCGTCGCCGCAGCGACGGCGGCCCGGCGCCAGCCCAGGACCCACGGCCCGCGGGGACAGCCGCCGGGTCCCCCTCGCGGTGGAAGTACCAGCACCCCCTCCCGTGCGCCTTGGGCGTAGACCTCCGCGCGGTCGCGGGCGGCATGGTCACCAAGGGAGAGTCGCACGCGGTGAGCATCGGGGACTCCTTCCGGTGGGAGCGAGCCCCGAGTCGAACGGGACGGCGGTCTGCGCGACTGGCCGACGTCGACGAGCGGAGCGTCCCTCGCCGTCGGCACATCGTCAGGGACGACCGCATCGGGCGCACTTGCGGCATCATCCGGGAGCGTACAGGCGTCGACCCCAGGGATGCTGGTTGATCCTCAAATCAACCGCCTGATCCTCGAATCAAGAGCGGGCCGGCCCGTTAGCCGGAAACCCCATCCGCTCGACGAGGTGTTCGGGTTCGGGCTGCACGCCGAGGCCGCGCGGCGGTGGTTCGCGAGCTTCCGCGTCAGCGGCCCCACGGCTACACCGTGGTGTGAGCGGCGCCGGGCGCGCGTCGGCGCCCGGTCAGAAGTTGCAGGTGTAGTCGCAGCTCCGCAGGGGGTCGGCCCCGAAGGTCGAGAGCGACGCCGTCTCCGACTCCTCGGCGACGGTGATCGTGACCGTCGCGTCGCTCATCGACCCGCGGAAGCTCGGCAGGAGCATATTGATGCACCAGCAGATGATCCCCGCCGCCGCGACGTCCACCATGTCCTCCTCGGTGCCGATCACCGTGCCGCCGACCGTCAGCGTCATCCGCACCGGCACCGTCTGCGCCACCTGCGTGCGGTTGGTGAGCACGACCGACGCCCGCACCGCCGCGACGCTGCCCTGCACCGATCCGTCCACGCGGCGGATGCGCACCGAGACGTCCTCCCCGCCGCAGCCCGCGAGCGCCCGCCCCCCCAGCGCCGCGATCAGTGCCGACCCGACGCCGCCCAGAAATCCCCGGCGCGACACGATGCTCCCACCCATTGGCTCGGTCTCCTCGGGGGCGATGCTCACATCGCCGCGCGCCGCCGGCAAGCCGAGACGCCCGCGACCGGGCCGCCGCCCGTGCCGCGCCTGACCACGACGGGCGATGGTCGTTCTGCTTACACCGCGAACCCACAGCGCGACCCGCCTTCGAGATGAGGTCAACCAGACCCTGGGAGGGGGTTGGAGGGAGGGCCTCCACCACGAATGGCCCATGAGCCAGCGGGCCTATCCACCCCCCGCGTCGCGCCGGAGCCGGACGCTCTCGACCTCGAAGCCGAGCTCTTCGAAGGTTCGGCGGGCGATCTCGTTGAACCCCCACGTCTGCGCCTTGAGCTCCGCGACGCCGGTCGCCTCCGCCTCCCGAGCAAGGGCCGCGACGAGTGCGCGGGCGACGCCTCGCCGCCGCGCGGTCGGGTCGACGGCGATCTGGTCGACCTCGCACCAGCGACGCGCCAGGGTGAATCGGCTCGCGTCTCGCGTATGGAACAGGGCCAGCACGTAGCCCACGGGTCGCCCCTCGATCTCCGCAAGCCAGACCCGTGCGTCCGGGTCCGCGAGGCGCGCCTCGAACCACGCCGAAACCTCGTCGCGGCAGGTCGGCCCGAAGGTGTCGGGCCGCCGGTCGACGTGCAGTTGCTGGACGATGTCGTTCAATCGCGCGAGCTGCTCGCCGTCCCCCGCCTGCCCCTTCCTGATGACGACTCCCATGGTCCTCTGCGCAATGTACCCCTGATCCCCCGCGTCCACGCCGCCGCTGGTTTCGGCATACCGGCGTGTCCGGCCGCGACACCAGCAGGCCGTAGCGCCCCGCGCCGCAGGACGCGCCGGCCGCCCGCGAAGGCGTCGGGGCAGGGCGAGGCGTCGGGGGCGGGCGACCCCGGCGGGGGCACGCCGCAGTGGGCGAGGGCGGCGCCCGCGGCCGGGATGGGACCTTGGAGCAGGCTCAGTGCGTGCTCGGGAAGGACATCGAGCTCCGGGCCCGGAGCGTGCCCCGGGGAGGGCGGCGCCGCGCGGGAATCCCCGGTCTGGTGGTTTTGCCGGGGCGACCACGATACTCATGCGGGATCGTCCGCGTGTCGCGGGAGGCAGGAGACGGGGCACCGGGGAGGTCCGCGTGGGGATGCTGCGAGGCTTCGGGGGATTGGTGGCGTTGGCGCTCACGGTCGGCTGCGGCGCGTCGTCGGTATCGTCAGTGACCGGCGATGCCGCCACGACGGACCTCGTCGCGGTCGACGTGGGGAGCCTCGACGCCGGTAGCATCGATGTGGCGACCATCGACGTGGGGAGCCTCGACGCCGGGAGCCTCGACGCGTCCGTGCGGGATGCCCACGCGCCCGACAGCGGTCGCGACGTGCCGCCCGAGGCGCGGGTCTGCCCGAGGCCCTTCGAGGACGACGTGCCCGAGTCCGACGTCGTCGAGGCCGGCGCCCCCTACGTCGTGGACCTCGCGGTCGAGAGTCAGCTCCACCACTGCGCGGTCATGAGTGACGGCACCCTGCGCTGCCGCGGCACCAATTACTCCGGTGAGCTCGGCCTGGGCACCTCTGGTTGGAGCGGCGCAGAGGGACGGGTGCCGGTGGAGGTGCCCGGCCTGCGCGAGGTCGAGCAGGTCGTGACGATCGACATGGGCGTCACGTGCACGCGCCACCGCGACGGGACCGTCCGTTGCTGGGGCTCGAACGAGTACGACATGCTCGGCGTCGGCCACGCGGGCGACGAGTCTTGCGACCGCGGCCGCCCCTGTCGGCGCAGCCCGACCCTCGTGCCCGGCCTCACCGACGTCGCCTTCCTGGCCGCGGCGAGCGCCTCGATCTGCGCCGTCAGCCGCGACGGCTCGGTGCGCTGCTGGGGACGCTTCGATGCGCTGCTCCCGCGGGGCGGCTCGCCGACACCCGTCCTCGCCGCGGCGGTGTCCGACGTCGCCCGTCTCCGTACGCTCGACTCTGGTTGGGTCATGCAACGGCGGTCGGGCGAGTACGCCGCGTACCGGGTCGGGCCCGGCGGCGACCCCGTCTCGATCCCCCGCGAGGCCGAGTTCGTCGACGGCGACACGACCTTCGCGCGGCACCTCTGCTACCGGCTCCCCGACGGCACCGCGCGCTGCTTCGGCGTGAACTGGTTCGGCAAGCTAGGCGACGGGCGTTCGGCCCCGAACGGCGAGTCCTTCGACGAGCCCTGGGACCCTGGGCTTTGCGGCGTGCGCTCGGTCGCGACGGGCACCTACAACAGCTGCGCACTTCTGGTCGACCGCACGGTCGAGTGCTGGGGCAGCGGGGAGCACGGCGCCCTCGGCTTCGATCCGCCCGACCGATGCGTCGGGCTCCGCGGCGACGAGGACGCGCCCTGCGCGACCCACCCGGCGCCCGTGCGCGGGCTCGACCGGGTTGACCGGATCTTCGTCGGCGTGTGGGGCGGCTGCGCGCTGCGCCTCGATCGCAGCGTCTGGTGCTGGGGGACGCTGAGCCCGGACCTCCTCACGGGCGAGTTGGGGCCCGTGGCCTGGTAGCGGCGGTTCAGGCGCTCGCGGTGTCACCCGAACCGGTAGGGCACGACGGGGTCGGGGCGCACCGAGGCTCAGCTCGGGCTCCGGGACGATGATCCAGGCGCCCGGGCCACCCACGGCCCTGGCGGAACGCGGGCGAGTACGACTGGTCGACGATGGACGCCGCACCCGCGTGTCGCCTCGTCGGGCGGGGGCGTAGCCCATCTCCATGATGGTGGTCCGGATGAAGCCGAGCGAGACGACGTCGCCGCGCACACCGCCCATCATGATGCGGTCGCCCGCAAGCCCCGGCGCGGTCGCTGGGACGCGTCGCCCAGGTGTCCGTGGCCACCGTAAACTGGGTCTCCCGCAGTTCGTATGGAGACGTGCCTCATGCGGCGAGGGGTCGCTGGCGGAGGAGATCGACGCTCGCACGGCCGTACATCTGTCTTGATCTTGTTTACCTGCCCCTCGGTCTGCCCGTTGCTCCACGGCGACGTGATGGCAGCGCGCACCGCCTCCGCGTCGTGCAGCAACGTCTCCACGAAGTCGCGGAACTCGACGACCTCGCTTGCCTCGACCTCGAGCAACCACTCATCGAGGGCGACAGCATTGCGCCCTCGCAGCACACGCCCGAACGCCACCGCCAGCCGCTGGGCGCTTCGCACCCGGTCGCTGTCGCGCACCAGAACCTCGACGAAGCGACGCTGCAACGACGAGAGCCGCTCGCTGGGCAGGGTCAACCACCAGCGGGCCTGCCGCGGCGGGGGCGCCTTCGCGCTCATCGCCTCACGCGCCGCCGACGCGCCGCCGCCCACGCACCCACGCCGCGAGCGCGAGGCTGCCGGCGCCCAGCGCAGCGAAGGTCCCGGCGACGCCGGTCTTCCCGGCGGTTCGGTAGACCGCCATCAACGTCCAATGCAGCCGGATCGTCCCGCCGACACCCTCGTGCGCGGCGAGGTCGCGGTACTCGGCCGCCCCGAGGGCAAGGAGTCCCACGCCGAGGACGGCGAACCACCACCACGAGAGCGGCGCGGGCTCCGGGGGGACGAACGCGTACGGCGCCTGCGCGGCCGGCTCGCGGTACCCAGCGCCCTCCCGGGGGACCGCGCCTTCCGGCGTCAGGCCCGAGAGCGCCGCCACGTCGCGGGCGAGCGACTCGCGGCGGAAGCCCATCGTCAGGATCTCGAGTCCGCGGCCGCCGTCCTCGATCCAGGCGGGGAGGTAGCGGCGCGTGAATGCCTGCGCGGCGCGGTTTCGCAGCCACCACGTCCCACCGGTGACCCACAGGGAAGCGGCGATGAACTCCGCGGCGACCCAGTTACTGCCCTCGGGCGTCAGCGCGACCATGACCACGAGTGCCGCGAAGGGCGCGACGACTGCGAGCGTGACGGCCCCGGCCCACCACGCGACGCGACGGCCGGCGAGGCGGCGGTGGCAGGGCCCGCAGGTCGGCAGGTGGAGATGGCGCGAGCGCGCGACCGAGAAGGCGATGGCGTCGAAGCCGCGATCGATCGGCAGCGTCTCCGCGGCTCCCACCGGACCGTCGCAGCACGCGCACGCGGCGGGGAAGCGCACGCGGTCGTGGGCGATCTCGTGGAAGCTCGTGGGGTCCATCCGCGCATCCTACCGGCCCGGTCGCGTCCGCGACGAGCGGGGCGCCGGCGATGGGCCGCTCGGCCATGGCGATGAGGGTGACGGCCTCGCCGAGCGAGGTCCCGGGCGCGAGGTTGAACGACCGCGTGACCACTGGAGACCAACCACCTCCCGGCGCAGGACGACCGCGCGGAGAAGCGCCGACCGATCGTCGCGCCCCTCACGGTCCGCCCTGTCGACGTTGCGTCGACGCATCCCCCTCACGCCGACAGCGCGGCGTCGATCAGGACGAGATCGCTCAGGTTGACGAACGCCTTGTCCGCGAAGTTCGCGATTCCCACGCTGCGGCGTCGGACTCCCAGCGAGCTCGGCCTTCGGCGCTCATCCAGGAAGCTCCGGCGCACCACGCAACCACACCCGCCTCACCGTGTTGGGCAGCCACGCCCCCCGTGCTGGGAGGGGTGCCCCTCGGCGGTGAGCTGGCGGGTGAGGGCCGCGTACGATCGATCCTCAGCATCCGCCCGCAGCGCCCCGATGCGCGCCACGGCGCCGAGCTCCCCCTCCACGGCGCCGAGCTCCCCCTCCACGGCGCCGAGCCGAAGGCACGCGGCGCCCGCTCGCCGCGTCCGTCGTCGGCCGGGAGCCAGGAGCGTGGTGCCGGGCGGTGCCCCGACCGGGCACTGCTGGGCCCGAAGCTGGCCACGCCCGCGCAGGTGTCGCCGCACCGGCACCGGCGTTCCCCCATCGTTCGGTTGGGGAAAGGGCGCGAGCGCGGGAGGCCACCGCGAGCGGAGAGCGAAGGCGTGCACGATGCTGTGTGCGGTGTGCACGGTGGCGTGCACGGTCGGTGTGTTTTCGGGAGTTTCCCGACCCCCTACGCGCGCGCGGAAGGTCTCGAAACGATCACTACCCCTCGCCGCACGCCACACCAGCACCGCCGCGCCGGAAGAGACCGCACCTGAACCACACCAGCGGCGCGCCCTCGCGCGGTGAGCCTCAAGGCGCACCGCCCACGGCGCGTGGGTATCAGCCCTGCGCGGGGGGGCGGGGACTGATTCCGACCCAAGCTGGCACAAGCCCTGCGCGCTTCTACCAATGATCCCGGTCGGCTCGCGCCTTGCGTAGAAAGACCATCCCACTCCTGAAAGGTCTTCGATGAACGCGCGCCGTCTGGCTTACTCATTCGCCTTCGCCCTGCTCGCCGCGCCCGCTGCGGCCCTCGCCTGCGCCGACGCGGGAGCGCCCGACGGGGCGTCCAACAACGGCGGCGCGCCGTTGATCGGCTGCACCGATCACGCGCAGTGCCCCGAAGGGCAGTACTGCACTGCGCAAGGGGTGTGCGGCAGCGGCTCGCGCGACGCCGGCGTGTGCGACGACAGCGGGTGCCACGACTGCTTCCCGCGATCGCTCATGGAGGGGGGGGGTAGCTGCTACTCGACGATCCGATACTGGTGCCCCGACCCGTCGGTGACTGATGCTGCCGTCGACGCGGGCGGTGGCGGTGGCGGTGGCGGTGGATGCTCGGTGCGCGCGCCCGGCGATCGCGCGACGGGCTCTCCCCTCGCGGTGCTCGCGGCGCTGATCGGCGTCGCTGCCCTCGCTCGCGTGCGCCGCCGCTAACACGCACGTCCGCGGTGTTGCCCGCCGCGATGGTTTTGTTGCGGTCCCGCGCCTCGCTCTACGCGCGGGCGTTCCCCACTCTCCGCCCACTCTCCCGCTGCGTTTCAGCCTGCATTTCAGACCGCTCTCGGAGCGGCGCGGGGGCTGCTCTCTGCCGCGTTGGCGCATTGCTGGGGTTTGCTGGCCTCTCCCTGGGGGCTCGCCCAGGGCTTCGCCCTCCTGGCCAAAGCCCCGCCTCACCCCGTCGCCGCATCCTCCGCCGGGAGGTAGACCACCACCCGCCCGCGCTGGGCTTCGGCCTCGAGCTCTCGGATGCGCTGCTCGAGCTCCGCATCGGTCATGCGCCGGAAGCGCGCGGAGAGCTCGGCCACCGCATCGGGGGCGAGGCTCGCGGGCGCCGGCGCCGCCGCTCCCTTCCCCAACCCCACCCGGTCTAGCAGCGCCACCGCGGCGGCTAGGTTCACCCGCGGGTCTGCATCCTCGAGCGCGTCGACCAACGCTTGCGCTGCTCGCGGCGCGGCTTCGGCCAGGATGCGCCGCGCATCGTCCAGCGCCTCGGCGCCGGCGGCCTCCCGCTCCCTCCGCGCACGGGCGAGCTCCGCGGCCACCGCAGGCTCGCTCCTCCACCGCCGCACCGTCCCCCGGTCGACCGCGAGGGTGTGAGCCACCGCGGAGTCGGCGTGTCCCGCCGCGAGCAGCTCCACCGCTCAAGCTCGGCCGACAGGGCCCCTCGACGGTCACTGCCCTGCGGGCCCTCGGCGGGCGTACGCTCGCGCCCGTGGACGCCACAGGCTGCCCTCGCTACCCTGGTACCCTGGGCCGATGCGCTTCCTTCCGCTACTCGCCGCGCTGCTGTTCGTCGCCTGCTCCGCCAGCGGCGGGGAGAACCCCGCGCGGACCGACGCCGCGACCGACGCGGTCGACGGGGCGCGCGGCCTCGTGCAACTCTTCAACAACTGCTCTTCGACGAGTCCCTGCGGCGGGGACGCGATCTGCATGAGCGCCACGAGCGCGGGCGGGCGGACGGCGAACTTCTGCACGGTGCGGTGCGACGGAACCGCGCCGTGCCCGCTGCAGGCCCGGTGCGGCTCCCTCTTCGGGGGGACGTCGGTGTGCCTGCGGCCCTGCGGCGACGCTGACGACCCCACGTGCGGGTTCTCCAACGCCTTCTGCGGCACCGTCCCCGGCGTAGACGGCTTCGTGTGCACCGTGCGGTGACGGGCGTCCCGCCCCGCCCCTCGCTCGCCTCGCCTGATTGTGCCTGGTCGATGGCCGTGGCGGCGCCTCGTGCTCGCCCGCCGCGCCGCGTTGGTGAGTGCGCCGCCGCTGAGTCGACCCGCAGCCGCGCCGCAAACCTCCGCAGGGTTTGCGGTCGGCGTTGCGGTGGCGTGCGTCGCTTTACGCGGGCGTTCCCCACTCTCCCGCTGCATTTCTGCCTGCGTTTCAGACCGCTCTCGGGGCCGCGCGGGGGCTGCTCTCTGCAGCGTTGGCGCATTGCTGGGTTTTGCTGGGTTTTGCTGGCCTCTCCCTGGGGGCTCGCCCAGGGCTTCGCCATCTTGGCCAAAGCCCCGCGAACGCCCCGCCAACGGCCCGCGAACGGCTCGCGAAAGCCCCGCGTTCCCGCGTCACCCCGTCGCCTCATCCTCCGCCGGCAGGTAGACCACCACGCGCCCGCGCGCCGAGTCGGCCTCGAGGCGCGCGATCTCCGCGGCCAGCTCGCGGTCAGTCATGCGCCGCAGGCGCGCGTGGAGCGGCTCCCCGCTGGGGGCGTCCACCGCGGGCGCCGACGCGGCGCTCCCTCTTTGTTGCGAACACCGACCGCGTCGGATACCGCCCGGGTCATGTCGCTCCGCGGGATGGTTCCGCTGCTGCTCGCGGTCGCCCTTTCCTGGACGACACGCGGCGTGGCGCTCGCGCAGGAGGCCAACCCCGACGAGGCGCCGAGGACCTGGGTGCTCCCCCTGGAGGAGGGCCAGTCGAGCGTCATCTACGAGGGGTTCACGCGACCCTACGTCGACGGAAATCCCGTACCCGCCGGTGAGCGACCCCAGGCAGTCGCCGAGTATCGGGGTGGCGTGTGGCAGCGCCCTGCCCCCGGGGCTCCGGCGTCGTGGCTGTTCTCGGGTGCGCTCCAGGCGGCGCCTGCGGTCGTCTCCGCGGGTCGCGAGGTTGCAACGATGACCCTGCGCCTCGGAGCGGAGGGGTTGACGGTGACATTCCCGGAGGCCTCAACCTCGCTCGTCGACACGGAGGGACGGGTGGTGGACGCCTACCCCATCCTGGAGATCACCGCCGCTGGCTGGCTTACGCTCCCCGGGGAGAGCCGCCCGACCGCCTTCGTGCACATGGCGGAACCCGGGGCGTCCTGCTGCGCCGCCACGATGCTCGCCCGTCGCGGCGATCACGGCCCGTGGACTTGGCGCGCCCGCTCCTGGGGCCACTACGCCAACCTGCCCCACTTCGACGACCTCGACCGCGACGGCGCCGTCGAGTGGATCACCCGGGACGAGCGCTTCAGCAGGACCCCACCGGGCAGCTTCGGACCCCTGGGCATCTGGCAGCTCGGCCCCTCCGGTTTCTCCACGGTCACATGGCGCTTTCCTGGCGAGGTTGAGGCGGACCGCCGGTGGCTCGCGTCCGTCGAGGCCCCCGACGACGCCCTCGCGTCGTGGGTGGCGGAGACGCGGCTGCTCGGCCGTCCGGTGCCCGTGCGAGAGGTGCGCGCTCGCGCGAGGAGGATCGGCGCGGGCGAAGGGTCCAATCAGACGCTGAACGGGTGGCTGCGCTCGGTCGACGTGCGCGCTGCGCGGTACGTCGCCGACCACACGCCGCGACAGCGCAGGGGCGTCCGCATCGCGCGGGACGCCGTCAGGTAGGTGAGACGCTGGCGCTCCGCGTCGCCCCGCGGCTGATCCCGTCCCTCAAGGACGTCGTCGAGTTCCTCGCCGGGCACGACCACAACGGCGCGCGGACGGCCTCGGATGACGTGTTCTGCTGGGGCGCCAACAGCTTCCACCAGCTCGGACTGCCCGACTAGACCGAGGTCCCCAGCGCGTCCCTCTCCCTGACCACGGCCCCCCGCCGACCCGCTGGCGACCTACCGCGAGGGCGCGGCGCCCGAGTGCCCGCGGCACCCCTTCGTGCGGTAGCCATGGCGGCGTCCGGCTCGACCCAAAGCGACCCGGCTTTGACGCGGCGTGGCGAGTGATGACGCGGGCCATCATGCGAAAACCGCGAGCCAGGGCCAGTTTTGGCCCTCGAAACTACACGGTTTTTCGGCTTGGGTGGCAACCGGGTAGGCATGATTTCAACACCGGCAAGCACCGCGTCGACGAGGACGGCGCGACGTTCTTCTCGGCGGACTGCATCGACGCGCTCGAAGGCGCCGGTTGGGTCGACCCGTGGCGCTCCCGGAACCTGCTGGCCCGGGAGTTCACGTGGTTCAGCCACGCGGGCAACGGCTTCCGGCTGGACCACGCCTGTGCGAGCCCGGCGCTCGCTCCGTGCGTCTCATCCGCCTGGCACGACCAGACCCCCCGCGAAGCAGGCGTCAGCGACCACGCCGCGCTCGTCGTCGACCTGGCGTGACCATCGAACGTTCGAAGGGTTGAGCAACGCGGCGCTCGCGCAGGTGATTGCGCGCCTCGAGGCCGACGCGGGCTGCGGGCGCGTCGAACTGTGAGAGAGCCACGCTGGCCACGGGCGGGCCGAGGAGGTGCGCACGCGCGACGGGCTGAGGCTCCCGGCGCCGTGTCCAGATGGCGCCCGGCGTGGGCGCATGACCCGGGGGCAACGCGCGGTCGAACTTCGTGCGACGGAGCCGCTCGCCCACCAGCTTCGGCCCGAGGTGTTCGAGCCCTTCCTCGAGCATCACCCTGACGACGCGAAGCACCGCGAGAACGCCCTCGCCTGGTAAGCGCTCTACGATCGGGAGAAGCGCGACCAGTTCAAGGAGCACACGCGCGCCGCGCTCCGATGGCACCCCGACTGCTCATCCACCTACCATATGAACTGCCTCCTACCGGGGAGGCGAACGACCGACCCCGCGAACGACAACGCCCCCGACGATTCTTCGCGGCGCTATTCCGGCCGGACCGCGTTGACGATCACGACCCACTCGGGCGCCGGGTCTTCGAGGCCGCCGGTGCTGCGGACGTACGGGAACACCACCGCGTCGAGCACCGTCCCGCCGCGCCCGAGCGCCGCGGGGAGGGCGGTGCGCTCGACCGCGCGGAGGATCGGGGCCATTGCGCTCGCTGTGAGCGTTCCGTTGCCGTTGAGGTCGTAGGGGTCGTAGCCGCGGGCGCTCGGGATGCCGCCCCCGTACTCGCAGCGGGCGCCGAGCTCCGCGGGGTCGCGCCACTGCGCGGGGGAGAGGACGTCGCCGACCCCGGCGTAGACGACCGAGGCCGCGAAGACGGTTCGGCCGACGCGCGGGCTCACCGCGACGATGCCGCCGAAGTCGCCGGGCGACGCGTAGAAGACGTAGGCGTCGTCGGGCGCCGGCGCGTTCATCATCGACAGCCTGTCGCCGTCGACGTGGGGGATCATCTGCTCCACGGCGAGCCGGCGGGCCTGAGCCTCGGTCGCGTTCGCGGTCGGCCCGCAGAACGACTGGTAGCCGACCGGCCGCAGCGTCGCCTGACTGAGCCGCACGACCACCGTGCAGGCGGGGCGACCCTCGGAAGCCGAGAGCAGTTGCGGCGCGAGGCGGTCGACGAGGGCCGTGCAGGAGACGGTCGTGTCGTCGGCGCCGCTGCACCCCAGCAGACACACCGCTGCCATACAGGGGACGAGATTCTTGAGGCGCATCGGGCGACGGTATCAGCCCCATGGCGCGGTGGGCAGCGACGGGCGTGCGCCCGGGGCCTTCAGGCGACCGGGGTCGTGCTGACCGCGAGCTCGACGACCACATCCTCCGCCGCGCTCGGGTCGAGCAGGCGCTCCGCCAGCGCCGCGGCGTAGGCTTCCGGGCCGAGGGCGTCGTAGCGGTCGATGGGCGTGTTGACCAGCTCGGTCAGCACCTTCGGCGGTCGCACCACCATCACCCGCGCGTGGGGTTGCTCCACCTTCGCGACGCGCGCTCGACGGCGCCACGGTGCTCGGGCGCATGATCGCGCTGGGCGCCGCCTTCTCGCTCGACCTCCGCGTGCTCGGACCGCCCCCGGAGCCGTTTCACTGGGGCTTCTCCACTTGCCATTGAGCGCGGGTGCAGTGAGCGACGCGTCGCGCTGCATGTGCTGCGAGCACGGCCGCGACTCGCCCTCGTCGCCTCGGGCAGGTGGGAGGAGGAAGAGCTGCGGCGTCATCAGCTCGATGGGAACGCTCACGTCGTAAGCGGCCCCATGAGCCGCTTTCCCTACGCGCTCGGCGCACGGGCGCTGGTCGCGCGGGCGATGGTACCGTCCGGTGCCATGGGCGCGAAGGCCGGCGGAGCTACCAGCGTGACGGCGTTCCGCGCCCGTCGTCGGTCGGCGCGTCTGCTGGTGGCGGTGCTCTTCTGCGCCGCCACGGCGGCCCGGGCGCAGTCCGTCGACGACTGGTTCGGCGCCGACAAGGCGCTGCACTTCTCGGTCAGCGCGCTCCTCGCCGGAACTGGCTACGCCGCCGCCGCGCCCGTCACCGAACGCACTGGCGTGCGCCTCGGCGTCGGCGCGGGCTTCGCGCTCTCGCTCGGCATCGCCAAGGAGATCGCCGACGCCGCCGGCTCGGGCGACCCCTCCTGGCGCGACCTCACCTGGGACGTCCTCGGGACGGGCGTCGGCGTGCTCACGGCCTGGCTCGTCGACCTCGCCGTGCACGCCGCCACGACACCCCGCCGCGCGCGCTGACGCCCCTTCCCCGTCGCCACCGCGCTGGCCACTCGCGTAGCCCCCCGGCGCGCCCCGGCGCAGCGCGCATCGTGCGAATTCCGCTGCATGCAGGCCGCCGCTCCGGGCACGCCGGGTGCTCTGGCTCTGCGCATGCGATCCAACGTTACCCGCTCGATGGGCCTCCCGTTGCGCGTGGGCGGCCTCGCCGGGCTGGCGCTGCTCGCGGGCTGCTGCTCGGAGCCCTGCTATTCGCTCGTCGTCGTCGGCGCGTCGTTGCCAGCGATCGACCCGAGCGGGCGCGGCTGTTCGACCTGGGACTGCAACGGGGCGACGACGACGAGCAACCCTGATCCGTACGTGGTGGTGTCATCCTCGCTCGACCTCGATCGCACACGGACGCCCGAACTCTCCGACACGCTCGAGCCCCGCTGGGACGACGAACTCGGCGACGACCTGACCGCCGACGAGCTCGCGCGTCCGATCGGCTTCGACGTCTACGACAGGGATCCCGCCCTCTTCCAGGGCGACGACGATCCCATTGCCCACTTCACCCTCACGCTCACCCGCGAACAGGTCAGGCCCGGACGCATCGTGCTCCAGGCCCCGGTGGGCTCCCAGACCGCGACGCTCACCGTCGAGATCCGCTGACGTCACGGCCGACGCGTCAACCCTTCCAGCGGTACCAGCCGAAGGCCACCCGCTCGATCGCCCCTCCGTGGGCATCTTGCTGATCTGATCACCGCGTCGCTGTGGCCGAGGGCGCGCAACTCCTTGGTCAGCAGCTCCTGGCCCGGCGTCGGCGGCGGGGGCACTGCCTTCATCGCCACGGGCTTCTTCTTCCGCTTCTTCGCCGTCGGCGCCGGGCGCGCGCGGCGACGGCGAGCACCGCGAGCGAGAAGAGCGCCGACACCGGGAACCCGACGCCGACGGCCGAGCGCACCACCTCCACGAACAAGCCAGCCATCGAAGCGTGGAGCGCCGTGGTCGGCAACACCACCCACGCCTGGTGCAGGGTCGGCGCGGGCGTGGTCGGGCGGATGGACGCAAGTCTACGCCTGGGCCCAGTCGCGTTGGGCGTGGCCTTTGAGTCCACCTCGACGGTCCCAGCGGGCGCCGCCCGCGTTGCGATAGAGTTCCCCCTCGTGAGCGCCCCGACCTACCTCGAAGGCATCAAGCGCGCGAAGCGCGTCGCCCCCAACCGCGCCGCTCTGACCCTCCTGCTGTGGGGGTTTCTGGCCGTCATGTTCATCCTCCTCGCGGGGATCTTCATGCGCGCAGGCACCACCTCCCACGCACCGGTCGTCGCGGCCCCGCCGCCCGACGCGAGCCCGCTCCTGACCTTGCTCGATTCGCCCTGGTCCCTCCCGCTCGTTCTCCTCGGAGCGGCGGTCGTCGCGTACCAACTGCTCCTGCGCGCGCAGCGCCGGGCGATGGTGCCGCTGCGCGAGGCGCGGCTGGCGACGGCCCGCGGCGACTCGACCCGCGCGGTCTCCGTCCTCCGCGACGCCCTGGGCGGGCGACGCGGCCCCGGCATCCGCGCGGCGCTGCTCCACGCGCTGGCCCAGGTGGCCTCCGAGCGGGGCGACTTCGTCGAGGCCCTCGACGTCCTCGACGAGACCGACGCCACCCTCGGCCCCGCCGCGCAGAAGTCCGACCGCGAGACCAACGACTTCCGCGTCAACGTCCGCATGGCCCGCGCCGAGGCCCTCCTCGCGCTCGGCCGCCACGACGAGGCCGAGGCCCAGCTCACGCCCCTCCCGGCCGCGTGGATGCCCCTCGCCCACGCCTGGGGCACGGCGCTCTCCATCCGCCTCGCCGCCGCGCGCCGCGACCACGCCACGACGCTGCGCCTGCTGCGCGAGCACGCGGTCGCCAACGAGCGGCGGCTCACCCTCCGCGAGCGCTGGCTCCTACGCGCCGTCGAGCACCTCGTGCGCCACGGCCACGTCCCCGTTGACGCGCTCCCCGCCGACCCGACCCTGCGCGCGTGGATCGCCGCCCGCCTCCCCGGCTCGGACCTCGCGACGCAGGCCGCGGGAGGTGCGGCGTGATCCGCGCCGTCACCGTCGGCGAGGCCGCGCGGCCCTGGGTTCCCCGGGCCCGGGTCGTCGTCTACAGCGGGCCGCTCGCGCTGCTCTCGACCTGCGCCGCGGCGCTCGCCGCGGGCGTTCTCTGGGGCGGCCCGGGCGCGACGGGCGCGGCCTTCGGCGTGCTCGCCACCGCGGCCGCCGCGGTCCCGTGGTGGTGGCTCTTCCGCCGCGTCGCGCGTGCGCACAACACCGCCGTCACGGCGCTCGGCGAGGGCGACGATGCGGGCGCCCGGCGCACGTTCCGCGACCTCCTGGCCTTCGCCGCGCAGCGCGGCGTGGCGGCGCCCGCGCTGTACAACCTCGGCTACCTCGCGCTCGTCGGCGGCGACTTCCTCGCCGCCGAGGCCCTGCTCCGCGCCGCCGCGGCCGCCCTCGGCGCGAGCCGCGTCGCGGAGGAGAGCGACCTCCGCGCGCTCATCGACACGCGCCACGCCATCGCCCTCGCGCGGCTGGGTCGCCTCGACGAGGCCGACGCGGTGCTCGCCACGGTCTCCGCCGACTCGATGGAGTCGCACGCCCACCTCGCGCTGTCCCGCGCGCTCGTCGACTTCCAGCGCGGCCGCCACGACGCGGTCGTCGAGCAGCTCGACCGGCACCGCGCCCTCCTCGCGCGAACGCTCGCGGGCGAGCTCGCGCTCCTCGCAGTGGCCCTCGACGCGATGGCCGTCCGTCAGCTCAGCGGCATCTACCGCGGGACCGTCCGGCGCAGCGCCTTGCTCCCGTGCAGCGACGCCGTGCGCGCGAGCGTCGACCGCCTCCTGCCGGGCGCGGCGGAGGTGCTCCCCGGCCCCGACGACCTCGTGGCGTAGCCAACGCCGCTGAGCTCCCCACCGAGCTCGCCGGGATCTCCACGCGACAGCGTGGGACACCGCGAACGACGTCGTCTGGGTGACCTGTCACCGGGAGCTATTCCGTGCCAGCGACGGTGCCGCGTTGCTTTCCCTCTGCGCCCCTAACCACCGACGTGACCACGACCCACGCCGGCTACCAGGAACTCCTCACCCGCAAGCTCCGCCACCAGGCCGCGCTGCGCCACCGCGGTCGGTCGAACCGGAGCCGCCGGGCCGCGCCCGCATGGCCACCATCGCCTCGCTGCTGGCGGCGCTGCTGGCCGCTGGTGTCGCGCTGGTCTCGGGCCTGGTGGACACGCGCGTCTACGACCAGGACGACCTGCGCCGCTGGGGCGAGCTCGCCGAGCTCCCGTTCATCCCCGACCTCCGCACCGGCGCGTAGGCGCTCCGATCGCGGGCGTCAGAGCCCGTCTTAGGGGGCCTGCGGCGCCTTCGGCGGCTTGCGCCGATAGACCCGGTCCGCGCGCTCGTTGCGGCCGCTCCACTGCTTGCGGGGGAGGGCGGCGTCGAGCCGCGCGAGGCCCTCGGGGGCGGTCGACCAGCGGGTGACGGACAGCAGCGCGAGCGCCGCGGGCGGCGCGAAATCGGCCGCGACGAGCGTACGGCGGCAGTGCGGCACGGTGAGCCGGCGCAGCGGCGCGAGCTCGGCGAACCCGCGCGACAGCGTCACCTCGGCGAAGTACTCCAGCGCGAGCGCTTCGAGGCGGGGCAGCGGGGCGAGCAGCGCGAGCAGCGCGAGCAGCGCCGGCAGGTCGACCGGCACCGCGCGGAGCGTGAGCTCTTCGAGGGACGCGAGCGCGGGCGTGGCGTCGGGCAGCGCGGTGAGTCGCGCGAAGGCCAGCGTGAACCGACGGAGCGACCGCAGGCCGCCGAGCGTGGGCGGCAGCGCCGCGAGGGGGAGGTGCCAGAGGGAGAGTTCCTCGAGCGCGTGCAGGCGGCCGAGGGCGTCGGGGAGGCGGTCGATGGTCACGCGGTTGTTGGTCGTCACGTCGCCCGAGACGTGGAGCGCGCGCAGCGCCGCGAGGTCGCCGATCTCCTCGGGCAGCGAGCGCAGCGGCGCCGAGTGGACGTCGAGCCGCGCGAGCCGCGCCAGCCGGCCGACCTCCGCGGGCAGGGTCTCCAGGGCGCCTCCAGCCAGCAGGAGCGACTCCAGCGAGGCGACGCGGCCGATCGACGGCGGCAGCGACGGCGGCGGTCGGCAGAGCGCGAGGGTCGTCAGCGACGGCACCTCCCCGAGCAGCTCGAAGGCGCCGGCGAGGTCGAGCGCGGGGACGTGGTCGAGGCCCAACGTGGCGAGCGCGGGCAGCTCGCGGAGGGCGTCGGGCAGGTGGCGCAGGCCCGGCAGCGAGAGGCGCAGCTCGCGCAGCCGGTGCAGGCGGCCGACGGCGTCGGGGAGGTCGCGAGCCGCGCCGTCGTCGGCGACGTGGAGCGACTCGACCCGCGCGGGCTCCCGGAGCGCCGCGGCGAGGCCGAAGAAGGTGTTCTCCGGCGCGACGGGGGTCACGCCGCGGGGCCCTCGGCGGCGCGCAGGGCCGCGACGAAGCCGCGCAGCCTGGCCGCGTCGAGGCGGCCGCCGGTGCGCACCGCGCTGCACAGGTCGACGCCGTACGGGCGCACCCGCGCGACGGCCTCGGTGATGTTCGCCGCGTCGAGCCCGCCCGCCAGGAACACCGGCACCGGCGCCACCGCCTCGACCACGAGTCGGCTCACGCGCCAGTCGTGGACGCGGCCCGTCCCGCCGAGCTCGCGCACGGCGGCGGAGGGACGGCCCGAGTCGAGCAGCAGCGCGTCGACGTGCGGCGCCACGCGGAGCGCGTCGGCGAGGCTGGCGTCGCCCTCGACGTGGAGCACCTGCACGATGCGCAGGTACGGCAGCGCGGCGCGGAGGTGGTCGTAGGTGGCGAGCGCGACGGCGTCGACGAGCTGCACCGTCTCGGTGCCGCAGGCGGCGACCAGCGCGACGAGCGCGTCGGCGTCGGTGCGGCTGGTCAGCAGGAAGCGCCCGACCGGAGGGGGCACCGCGCGGGCGATGGCGGCGATGGCGGCGTCGTCGATGACGCCGGGCCCGCTGGGCATGGCGGAGACGAGGCCCACCGCGGAGGCGCCGGCGGCGACGGCGAGGCGCGCCTCGTCGGCGGACATGATGCAGCAGACCTTGAGGTGGGTGGCCATCGGGCGCCGCGAGGGTACAGCGGCGCGCGCCGATCATGTGTCGGACGGACGGCCATGGGCGGTGGCATCGAACTCTGATAGCGCCTCCGCGAGGGCTAGCTCGGGCCGATCGGTATCGCGCCGCCAGGCGATACACGCGTCGACCATCGAGATCGCCCGAAGCCCGCCGCTGGCGGTGCTCACGGTGAACAGTCGGCCGCGGCGGAGGATCACCATCGCCCCGCCGCCGACCGCGGCCACGAAGACGTAGCCGTACCACGCGCCGCGCACGAGCCCGCCGACGTCGGCGTGGAAGTAGCCCCCCTCGGAAGGGGCGACCTCGCGGATCGCGACGGGCGGCGCGGGGTCGCCGTCGAGCGCGTAGACCTCCACGGAGACCGGGGCGAGGCGGGGCGAGTAGGTCCAGAGCACGGCGCGGTCGTCGACGATGTCCCCGGCCATCACCCCGTACGGAGATCGGGCCGCGTCCTCGGGGTACCGGAACGCCCCGAGCGTACCCCCCGTGTCGGCCGGCGGCCCCGCGTCCCGGGGGGCCCGCGTCCGTGCCAGCGTCGAGCGCGACGTCCGCCGCCGGGGCGCGGCTACGGCAGCGCGCGGAGGCGGATGTTGCGAAAGGCGACGCGGCCCGTGTGCGTCTGGAGCCCGATGAACGCCGGCGCGCCCGGGACGCTCGGCGCGCCGCGCGCGGGGTCCGGGTTGGTGAAGCGCGTGACCTGTCGGCCGTTCAGGGTGACGGTGTACGCCTGCCCCTCGACGCGGATCGCGTAGGCGTTCCACTGCCCGGGCGGGTTCGCGACGACGCGCGAGAACGTCTGGTTCGCCTGCGCGTAGATCGAGCCGGTCGTGTGCTCGGGCGCGCCGTCGGGGACGCCGGGCTCGTTGATCTGGACCTCGAAGCCGATGTTGATCGCCACCCACGCGGTGTTGTCGTACCTCCTGCCCTCGGGATCGGGGAAGCGGAGGAAGACGCCCGAGTTGTCGTCCGGCGCCGAGAGCTTCCACTCGAGCTCCAGGACGAAGTCCGGCGGCGTCGGGCGCGCGTGCCAGAGGAGGCCGAGGTCGGTGCCGGGGTGCGCGACCAGGGCCCCGCCCTCGACGGTGAAGTGCCCGGGGTCGTCCCGACCCGGCTGGTTCGCGATCGTCGACATGCGCCAGTCGGCCGAGCGCGTGCCGTCGAACAGGACGACGGGCTCCCCGCCGTCGGCGCGACCCGGGTCGGTGGCCTGAGCCGCGTCCGCGGTCGAGGCGTCCGGCGCGGTCGATCCGGGAGGGGGAACGGTCGCACCCCCGTCGAACGCGGGTCGATCCGCGCTCGTCGTCGAGCAGGCGAGCGAGACGAAGCCTGCCGCGATCGGTCCGAAGGCTCTCACGTCCACGCCCGCGGCCTAACACGCAGGCCACGCGCGCGACAACGCCGCGCCGACGGCGTGACGAACCACGGCGCGACGTCGGCGGGGGTCGCGGCGAAGCTGGCGGCCGTGCGCCGCGCGGGTTCGGCCGTCAGGTCGGAGACGAAGGAGGAGGTGAAGGCCCGGCGCGGCAACTTTCGCTGCGCCGGAGCCTCGTCCCGAGACGGGGGCTGGTGGGTGGAACGGCAGGTCGAGGCTACGGGAGGTGACCGCAGGACGACTGCCCCGCGGCCGAGACGATCACGCCTCGCCGTCGTCATCGCGTGCCCGGCCTCACGCAGCGCCACGCGGCGGTCCACACCTGCGACCGCGTCGGCGGAGCGATGGCGCTGAACACGGCCACGAAGCCCTGCGAGGTGTCGCGCAGGAAGAGGTGGCTGGGGTAGAGCGCCGTCGCGACGTCGACCGTCGGCGGGGGGGAGAGCGTGCGCGGGTCGAGCGTCGCGAGGTGGAGCACGCCGCCGTCGTCGGAAGGGAAGGCGGCCCAGAGGAGGGCGGGGACGCCGCCCGCGACGGCGAGGCCGAGCTCGGGCGGGTTTCCGATCGCCACCCGGACCTGCGCGACGACGCGGGGCGCTGCGATCGGCGCGCCGGTACGGGACGTGCGGGCGATGACGAGGTCGTAGGAGGCGGCGCCCGGGGCGAGCTCGTTCCACGCGATGAGGAGCGTGTCGCCGTCGGGCACCACGCGAAGGAGCTGGACGAGCGAGCCCGCGCGCGCCGGGGCGAGGCTGCTGGTCGGGACCGTCTGGCGACCCTGCGCGTCGTGGATGAAGACGGCGATGCGGTTCATTCCGCCGGGCACGCCGGCCCACACGTAGACGAAGCTGCCGTCGTCGTAGACGTGGCGCGCGGCGGCGCTGGTCCCGACGTCGGGCGCGAGCTGCCGCTCAGACAGCGCCTCGCCCCGCAGATCGACCGCGTGGAAGCGGGGATACACGCCGTCCTCGCGGGCGAGCTGGCCGAGCTCGCGGGTGAGGTAGCTCCACCCGTCGGCGCGCCGCACCACCCCGGCGCAGTTAACCAATGGGCAGTGCCCTGTCGCTGGGCACCAACTGCACGCGATCGACGCACGCGGGGTCGCCTCTCCGCATGGGCGTGCGTGCCTCGGCCCGGTCGAATACGCCGCGCGGTTCGCAGGGACGGGGGCGCGCCCCGCAGTCCCGTCGGATCGATCGTTGCAGTAGTCCCCACCGAAGGAGATCACCCAGATGCTGGTTTCATGGACGCGACGCCTCGCGTTCGGCGCACTGCTGGTGGTTGCCTGCCACGGCAACCAGCGGCGCTCCAGAGGGAGCGTCGACTCCCTCCATGTCACTCCCGCGACCCCGCATGCCACGACCGGCGCGCCCAACCTCGTGAGCGCGCTCGCCGTGTCCTTCACGCCTGCTGCGCCTGTTCCGACGGCCGCGCCGGCCGCACCTGTTACGACGGCCGTGCCTGTGGCGACGGCCGCGCCCGCCGCGCCCGCCGCGCCCGCCGCGCCTGCTGCGACGGCTGCGACGGCTGCGACGGCCGCGCCTGCTGCGACGGCCGCCCGGGCGCCGACAGCCGCCCTTGCTCCCGTCGTCGCGGCACCAGCTCCTCCAGCTCCAGCGCCTGACTCCGCAGACCAGGGCGACGCGTCGGCGGAAGTCGCGAGCGCGGCAGACGATGCGGCGGTCGCACCGGTCAACACCGCTGCGCCAGCGGGCGTCGCGTACCTGCCGGTTATCGTGCCGACGACGGTCGCACCGGCGTCTCCGACGCAGCCCCAGCCCGTCTACTCGACGGCCAACCCCAACCCGGCTCCCACCTTCCGTCCGTCTGCGTCCGCACCTGCGCTCGCGGGAGGTGGAGTCTCGACGCCAACGCCACAGCCCGTGGCGAACGTCCCCACAGTAGCGGGCGGCAACCTCGCGCCACCGGTCACGGAGGCGCCCTCCGTGGCCGGAGGAAGCTTCACGCCGCCGCCGCAAGTGACGGGTGCCCCGATGCCGCCGAGCGTCGCGGGGGGTCCACTGCCGACGGGGGCCTTCCGGCGGTAGGAGGAAGCCGCGAGCGCTGCGCTCCGGTCAGGGGCAGTCGGAGTCGGCGGTGCCGTTGCCGCAGGGGGGAGCGTTCGCGCGCAGAGGACGCGAGAAGTAATCGTCGCGCCCGACCCGCGACACCCCGAGCACGTCGCTCCACGCCGCCGCGATCGTCACCTCCAGCGCGGTTGCGGGCGGCGCACGAGTACGACCGGATCCTCGACCTGCGCGAACCTGCGCTCGACCGGCCTCCGTCTTCATCGCGAGCGTGCGGAACGTCAGCGCGAAGCGGTTCTGCGACGACAGCGTCTCGTACATCGCCGCGGCCTCCGGCTCCGCCTCGATCGCCGCGAGCAGGTCCGCCGGGGTCTCGCTCGTCGAGACGCGGTACGCCCGGGCCCAGCGGCCGTCGGCCTTCGCTGCCTCGACGTGCGCGAGCCCGGACGGCTGCATCCTCCCCGCCGCGATCAGGCGCTCGACGTTGGCGACGTTGATCTGACTCCAGACGCTCTTCTTCCCGCGCGGGCAGTAGCGCTGGAGGAAGCTCACCTCGTCGAGGCCCTTGCGCACGGCGTCGATCCAGCCCCAGCACAGGCACACGTCGATGGCCTGCACCGGCGTGATCGAGGCGTGGCCGGAGCGCACCTTGAAGAGGCGGATCCAGACCTCGGGCTCATCGTCCCGGTGCTCGCGGAGCCACTGGTAGAAGCTCTCCTCGTCGACGAACTCGCGCACCCGATTCGGGTCGACCCTCACCGCTGCCGTGGTCCCACGGTACGCCGTCGACGCGCCGGCTCGCCGGCCGATCTCCCGACCGGAGGGCCGTCGCGTGTCGGACGGAGCGGTGCGATCGTTCGCGAGGTCTGTCAGGGGGCGACGATGCCGTTCGGCTGCAGGGCGGTGCGGTACGCGCAGTACGGCAGCGCGTCGCGCCGGACGCCCGACTCGTCCTCCGGGAACACGCAGGCCGCGCCGTCGGCGCAGTCGGCGTTGGTCTCGCAGTCGCGGAAGATGCAGATCCCGAGGTCGTCGCCCGCGGGCTGCCGCGGGGTCATCGACGGGTCGTCGGCGCACGCCGGGTTCACCCGGGTGTTGATGAACGACCCGCAGATGCCCTGCTCGGGGCGCGTCGCGCTGATCTGGAAGCACACGCCGCGGCACTGCTCGACGCCCGACCCCCCGGCGTTCGGCACGCAGAGCGCGCCGTCGGGCCGCAGCATCGGGTTGGACGGCGCGGGGCCGCAGCGACCGAGGCGCGTGTTGCAGCGCGCGATCGACGGGTCGCCGCCCGCGCAGTCGGCGTCCGCCGTGCAGAACGCCAGGCACCCGGGGCTCTCCGTCACCCCGGCGCGGAGCTGGACCCAGTTGGTGGTGCAGAGCGAGCCCGCCGCGCACGCGCCCGTCGCCTCGGTGCGCGCCCCCGGGACGCACGCGCGCGTGCAGAGGCTCACCGACTCCCCGACGGCGACCGCGCCGAAGATGAGGCAGGTCGAGAAGCGGCCGCCGCACTGGCGCTCCTCCTCGGCGGTGGTGCCCTGCTCGCAGCCCTCCGGACCGGTGCAGACGCTCCCGCCCGGGGTGGGGATGCAGCTCAGGTCCGCCGCGCTGCCGAAGCACGACTCGTCGTCGCGGCAGCGGCGGCCCGCGACCACCGCGGCGCGCGTCGGGGTCGCGACGTCGGCGCGGAACCCGTCGTCCCGGGGCGCGCCGCGGTCGATGAAGAAGCCGGTGTCCCTGGGGAACGGGACGTTGTTGTCCGTCGGGACGCCGCGGTCGAAGGGGAAGCCCGCGTCGGGGAAGACCGGGAAGCCGGCATCGCGGGTCACGCCGACGTCCCCCGGCGTGACGACGCCCGCGTCGATGGGGAGCGCCACGCCGCGGTCCACCGGCGCGCCGGCGTCGACGGCGGGAACGACCCCCGCGTCGGGTCCGCCCGAAGGACCGACCGCGACGGCCCCGCACGCGGGGAGAACGAACACCAGCCAGACGAAATTGTATTTCATGAGAAGGCCCCCACGGAAGAGTCCGATCGGAGTCCGATCGATCGCACGGATCGCCCGCGGCGGTCCACCGGGCGGCGCAGCGCAGACGCCCCTCCGATCCTCCCGCCCGCGCCGGCGCGGAGGAGCGCGCGTCCTGGATGGGCGCCCTCCTACGCGAGGCCCACCCGCACCAGACGCTCAGGGTCGATCCCGTGCGCGGCGAGGACCTCACCCGGCGACCGTCGCCCGACACCGTCCCCATCGAAGACGAGCCTGCCCGCCGCTACCCCCGCTGTGCCCGCGCCTTCAGCAACGCCACGAGCCCCGCGGCTGTCTCGAAATCCCCCGCATCGAGCGCCAACGTGAGCGTCGCCCGGAGGGCCTGTTCCAACCCGGTCCCAATCGTGGTCCCATGCGTGGTCCCAGCGACCTCCGAGCCCCCCCGAGGTCCCCCCAGCGCCACCGCCGATGGCCTCGGCTCAGGCTCGTCTCGCACGATCTCGCACCCTGTCGGACCCGCCAACCCGGTTTCGAATCCCTCACCCCGAACTGAAGATTCCAGCGGAAATCGATGGCTTTTCCGCGAGGTCCGTTTTGCTCTGGGGCTGATTCTGGGACCGGCCGTGAGGGATGACGGCTTCTTCGACCACCATCAAAACACCCGTCTCCTCCCCGATGAGGACGGTCGGTAGCGGCGGGATCACCTGCCCGAATCCGACGCCTGAAGCGCCCCATGTCGGCGCGACGGCCGCGTAGCCTACGCGCCTTGCGTGGGGCGGGGAGCCCCCCGACCGGGCGCGCCTTCGCGAGATACTTGGCCTCGGTTGGCAGACGTCCACCGTCCCACGCGCAGAACGCCTGCGCGGTCGTGAGAACCATTGCAGTTGAGGGGGAAGCACGCCCGGGTGCAGAGGCACCATCGGTGCGTCGCCGACGCAGCCGACGCCGAGGTAGCTCACTCCCCTTCGGAGAGCCAGGCGAGCGCCTCGCGCCAGCCATTGCCCCCGCGGCCCGCGGCGTAGGTGTGGCCCACCGCGCCCAGGTCGACGAAGCGCACCGGAAAGCCCTCTGCGCGCAGGCTCTCGGCGTTCGCGGCCAGCGTGGCGCGGGTGATGTCGCGCCGGCCCGCGGCGAGGACGAGCCGGCGCACCCCGGCCGCCTCGAGCTGGGCTCGTCGCAGGTGGAGGTACGCCCCGATGAAGGCCGCTCCGCGCCACCGGCCCGGCGCCGCGCGCACCTGCCGCCACGCCTCGTAGGCGCCCTGCGAGAACCCGATGAGCACCCCGGGCGTCACGCGGTCGACGCCTCCCCGCGAGCGCCTCGCCGCGGCTGCCACGACCCTCTCCACGGCCCCCAGGCGATCGCGCAGCGGGCCCTGCCACGTCGCGCCGCCGCCGCACGCCCGCGGGGCGCTCGGACAGAGGAGCCACGCGCCGCCCCCCACCACCCGACGGAAGTAGCGGCACCCGGCCTCGGGCCCGCCGCACAGCCCGTGGAGGTAGACGGCGATGGGGCGCGCGGCCGACAGGTCGTCGGGGCGCACGACGAACGCGGGCGTGGTCGGCGTCGGGACGGGCTCGAGCGCCCGGTGGCTCTGAGCGGCAGTGGTCGACGCGAGCGCGACGCACGCGAGCGCGCACGCGCACCGGGGGGTGCTTCGCATGGTGTGGGTCCTCCGTGGAGCGATCCCGCGCGCTGCCCCATCGCGAGCGCGCTGGCTGGATCACCCCGTACGTCGCGTCGGCCACCCGAAGTGTGACGTCGCGGCGCCGAAGGGCGCCCTGTCGCTACATCGCTCCGTCGTAGCGGTCGAAGCCGCCGTCCTGCGGGAACGCCGGCGCCCGATGCCGCCGCGGCGCGCCCGCGTCCGTCACGTTCGACCCGCGCGGTGGCGTCGGAGGTGGCGGGGCGAGGGGCACCGGGCCCGGCTCCTCGCGCTCCAATCCGTCGCGGGCTGACTGTCGCGAGCGCCGTACCCGCTCGGCCTCGTCGCCCGCCGGGTCGAGTGCTCGCGCGGCGTCGAGCCCGTCGAGGCAGCGCCGCCACTGCGCCGCGTCGCACGCCCGCAGCGCCTCCGTCCGCCGCGCTCGCCCCTGCGCGACGGCGACCGTGACCTCGGGACCCTCGATCAGCCGCGGCGCCGGGCGGGGCGCGTCGCCGGGCGACCGGGCGCTCCGGGCCACGAGGTAGACCACCAGCGCGGCGAGGCCCGCGGCGACGAGCTGCGCCCACCGAGCGCGAAGCAGCCGACGCATCCGGCTCACGCGCTGGCGCACCTGCGGCGGAGGCAGGCGCTCGTCGTCGGCGATGGCCTCCAGCTTCTCCCCCTCTCCCTCGCGCAGCAGCCACGCGAAGGTGCGCCGCGCTTCCGCTCCCGGCGGGAGTTCTCCGACGGCCCACCGCAGCAGGTCGCGCTCGGCGTCGGGCGACGACACGGTGACCGGCTCGGGGACGTCGCCGACATCCTCGCGCCGCGCCCTGCGGTGGTAGTCGGCGATCTTGTGGCGGGCAACGCCCCAGATCCAGCGCCGGAGGCCAGCCGGGTCGCGGGGACGGTCGGCCGCGGCGACGGCCTCGGCGAGCGCGGCCTGCACCACGTCGTCGGCCTCCCCCGGCGGGACCCTCCGACGCACCATCGCGAGGAGCGCGGCGCGGAAGGTGGCGGAGGTCCAGTCGTCATCCATCGTGGGGGCCATCGGACGGTACATCGCGCGAGCCCCGCGGAGTGTGACCGGGCGCCCGATCGAAGCGCTGCGTGACCCGCGTCGACCCCGGGCACCGATTCGACGTGCGCGTGGTCAACGCCAGCCAGCCCGACGTGACGTGGGCGGGTGCGAGCCCCGGTTCGACGAGCTCGACCGGGGCGCGGCCCGGTACGTCATCCTCATTGAGCCAAACAGTCACCTGCGGACGGCTCCGGGCGCTCCGGCTTACCGCCCTCGTCGTAGAGGTTCTCGCACTCCACGTCGGGAGGATTCTTCGGGAGGGAGGATTGCGACGCCTGTCAGGTGGCACCAACCAGGGCGCGCGTCGGTCATCGGGGGCCGACCACCACCAGCACCACCACTGAAGGTGAACGGAGTAGTTCCATGCGAATGATGATGAAGGTCTGCATTCCGACCGCCGCCGGAAACAAGGGGATCAAGGACGGTTCGCTTCCAAGGACGGTCGGTCAGTTCTGCGAACAGATGAAGCCGGAGGGCGCGTACTTCACGACCGACCAAGGCATGCGAACGGCGTTCTTCTTCTTCGACCTGAAGGACACCGTGTCGATCCCGATGGTCGCGGAGGGCTTCTTCAACAACCTCGACGCGCAGATCAGCATCCAGCCGTGCATGGACCTCGCGGACATGCAGACCGGCGTCGGTCGCCTCTCCAAGTAGGGGGGCAAGACCCGCCTGGAAATAGCCTGTCACACGCCGTCAGGCGTCGACCTCGACCCGGTTTCGACCGAGGTGCTTGGCGCGGTACAGCAGGTCGTCGGCGCGGCGCAGGCACGCGTCGACGTCGCCGTCGGGGTGCAGCGCCGCCACGCCAGCGCTGAAGGTGCACCCGATGCGCTGGCCGTCGACCTCGACGAACTCCTCGCCGACCGCCTCGCGCAGGCGATCGACCAGCCCGCGCGCCTCGGCGAGCGTGGTCTCGGGCAGCAGCACGGCGAACTCCTCGCCGCCGACGCGGGCGAAGAGGTCGACCTCGCGGAGCAGGCCGCTGCACCGTCGGCTGAGCATCTTCAGCACCTCGTCGCCGGCGGCGTGCCCGTGGAGATCGTTGACCCGCTTGAAGTGGTCGATGTCGATCGAGACGAGCGCCGCCGGTCGCTGCGTGCGCCGCACCCGCGCGAGCTCGAGCGCCGCGCGCTGGAAGAACAGCCGCCGGTTGGCGACGCCGGTGAGCGGGTCGTGCTCGGCCAGGTCGCGCAGCGCGGCCTCGGTCTTCTTGTGGAGTGTGACGTCGCGGAAGAACCACACCCGCCCGAGGTAGTTGCCGCGCTCGCCGACGAGGCCGGTCGAGTGGCGCTGCAGCGTGCGGCCGTCGACGAGCTCGAGCTCGCACGCGTCGACCTGCGCGGGATCGGCGTAGAGCGCGTGCACGCGCGCCAGGAAGGCGTCACGGTCGCAGGCCCGCACCCGCGACAGGGCGAGCTGGAGCACCGAGTGATCGACGGTGCCGATGAGCGAGCGCCCCTGCGTCTCGACGAGCAGTTCGTCGGCGATGCCCCACACCTCCAGGAAGCGCTGGTTGTGCGTGACCACCCGCCCGTCGCCGTCGACCACGAGGAGGCCGTCCGGGGCCACCTCTTTGATGGCGCGCACGAGCGACAGCTGAAACTCGAGCTGCAGCGTGTGGTCGCGCTCCGCCGCGGAGCCCTCCGCGGGAGAGTGATCGGTGGTGCCCATCTCGGAGAGCATCATAGCCGAGCTGGGAAATCAGGGGGGCGGGCGCCCATGGTGGCGCATAGGCATCATGGGAAGTGGTCTCCGCTCATGCGAGAGGAGAAGACAGCTCCACTGTCGAGAGAGTGGTGATCCACGACCGGGTCGAGAAGGACCGAACGCCGTGAGCTGTCGCCAGCCGCTTCGAGCGCGACAGCCCGATCCGGAGAGCGATCACCTGGACCCGCGTGCCGAGACTGAAGGCGGACGCCCGATGCCAGTACGATCTGGCTACGGCCGGTAGCGGGAGCAGGTGTCGACGACTCGCCATGAATGAGGGGACCGCATGACGATCAAGAAGCTCGGGGTGCTCGGCGACGTGCACGCGGAGGACGAGACGCTCCTCGGGGCGCTCGAGTTCTTCGCGGCGCTCGGGGTCGATCGCGTCGTGTGCGTGGGCGACGTCATCGACGGCGTGGGGGACGCGGAGCGATGCATCGCGACGCTCCGCGCCCGGGAGATCACCACGGTGCGCGGCAACCATGAGCGGTGGTTCACCGAGTCGAAGGGGATGTTGCTCTCGGACGCCACGCCCGAGGAGTCGCTCTCCGAGGGCTCCGTCGCGTGGCTTCGGTTGCTTCCGGTGTTGCGGACGATTCCGACGGTGTCCGGCGCCGCGCTGCTCTGTCACAGCCTCGGGCGCGACGACCTCAGCCGCCTCCGACCCGACGACCCCATCGATCCGGACTGTCCGTCCAGGGCGCTCCGGGGGCTGCTCGACGATGCGGCCGGCTGCCGCTTCGTGATCAACGGCCACACCCATCTTCCGATGGTGCGCGAGGTCGGTCACGTGGTCGTCCTCAACGCGGGCACGCTGTCGAGCAGCTACGACCCGGTCGTGATGGTGGTGGACTTCGAGCGGCTCGAGGTGGCGTGGCACCCGTGCGCGGCCTCCTTCGTGGCGACGACGCCGGTCCGACGGGAGCGCGTGCCGCATCCCCGGGAGCCCTGAGCACTTCAGCCTCCAGCCACCTCGCGCTTCCGCATCTGCGCCCAGACGTTGGCGGCCGTGATCAGCACCCCGCCCAGCACCAGCGTCGCGCTCGGCACCTCGTTCGGATACTGCGTCCCCATCCACCCGGCGAGCATCCCCGGGAGGAAGAGGGACAGACCGCTCGCGAAGAGCGGCTCAGCGCAGTAGATGAGCCCCGCCTCGGTCGCCGGGACGTACTTCTGGAAGTGGTTCATCATCAGGAAGGGCGCCGCGGTGCAGAGCGCCGTCACCACCAGCATCGTCTCGACGAAGCGCGGTAGTCCGAAGAGCTGACCCCACGGCGCCGCGCCCCCGGAGGAGACGAGCGCCACAGGGGCCACGATCAACCCCGTCACCGCGAACATCAGGATCGTGATGGTGGTGCTGCGGTTCTCCCGGAAGCGCGGCCTCTCCAGCCAGAGGATCTGCGCCGTGCAGAAGAGCGAGGCCACCACCGTCTCGATCTCTCCTCGGCCCATGCGGAGCGAGCCGAGCTCGGCGCCGGAGAGCAGGTAGATCCCAGAGAGCACCAGCGCCATGGAGAGCAGGAGGTCGAGCGAGGGAAGCCGCCGCCGGGAGAGGCTCACGTAGAGCGGGAGCCAGACGCAGTAGCCCTGGGAGATGAACGCCGACACCGAGGCATGCGTGTAGGAGAGCCCGTCCGCCTGCCACGGAATGCCCACGCCACACAGGACCCCGAGGCCGATCCCCTGGGTCCACTCCGAGCGGGTGATGCCGAGGAGGCTCTTCGGGCTGAGCGCCGCGAGGACCACTCCGCCCAGCAGGAAGCGGAAGACCACCACCACGCTGCTGAGAAACCAGCTGCTGGTGTAGGGTGAGAGCTGCTGCCACCCCAGCGACAGCGCCCGGATCAGCGGAAAGCTCACTCCCCAGAGGAGCGTGGTCGCCAGCAGGAAGGTGACCGCGCGCCCCTCCTGCGACTGTGCCGGGGGCTTCATCGTGGTGGGAAGTCGGTCAGGTCCAGATCTGCAGGGGATAGGTGCCGTTCGAGCCGATGAACATGATGTTGGCCAGTCGGTCGTCGTCCCTGCCGGGAATGACCGCGTGCGGTCGTCGGGAGTTGATGAGTATCGCGTCCCCCGCAGAGGGCTTGAGCGCGCGATACGGACAGGAGTGATCGACCTCCGGGGGAATGGGCGCGTCCCTCGGGATGAGCGGGTGGTCGTACACCCGGAGCTCACCGCCGATGCTCGGTACCCGGCAGTACACGATCGCGCCGAGCTGCGCCTGGATCGATGGGAACAGCACCGCGGGCACCGTGTCGACGTGGATCGGACAGGCCGCCGGGTCGTCGTAGCGCTCGGACCTGCCGTTCAGGAGCAGGGTTCCGAACTTCATCTTCCGGCCGTTGAACTCCGCCAGCTCGATGCCGCAGGCCTCGTTCAGGTGATCGAAGAGGGCGTCGCAGGGCCGACGGTACGGCGCGCACAGCCCCGCATTGACCTGGTTGGAGGGGTCTACGCTGGCGAGGTAGTCGTCCATGATGGACTCGATGGCGGCGCGGCGGAGCTCGGGGCGGGCCTCGTCGCTCCCGGCCGTCAGCCGGTCGAAGTACTCGTCGAGCTGCACGTCGACGCCCGGGCGGGAGACGTTGGCGTGGGGGTGGTAGTCGGCGGTGCCGTCCTCGCGGGTGTAGTGAATGGGGAGGGGCTTCATCGGGGTCGCCCGCACCCGCTCATACACGTGCTCGCAGTGGTCGGCGGGGATGAGCCCCTTGATCCAGATGGCCAGCGCCTCGCCTCGCAGCAGGGCGTCGACGTTGGACCTCGTGACGCGGTCGTAGATCGGGAGGGCGGAGATGTTCATTGGAGAGCCTCCGCTTCGCGCTTCATCGCTTCCCACAGCGCCTCGACCTGCCTTCGCTCGGTCGGGTACGAGCCGATGGACACCCGCACCATCCAGCGGCCGTCGAGCTTCGCCGGGGTGATGTACGCCTCGCCGCTGCGGTTGAGCCGCTCCGCCCACGCGAGGGTGTGGCGGTCGAGGGCCTCGGCGTCCATTCCAGGCGCCTCGTGACGGACGCACACCGTCTGCAACACCACCGGGGCCAGCACCCTCCATCCCTCCCGGGAGAGCACCTGCTCGGAGAGCCAGCGGGCGTTCTCCATGTCTCGCCGCAGCCGGCGCTGTATCCCGGAGACCCCTTCGCTCCGCAGCAGGAACCACAGCTTCAGCGACCGGAAGCGGCGGCCGAGGGGGATGCCCCAGTCGCGGAGGTTCGTCACCTGACCGTCGACGCTGCTCTGGAGATAGCTGGGGTTGGTGCTCATCACCCGGATCAGGTGCTCGGCGTCGCGCACGTAATACAGCGAGCAATCGAAGGCCGCGCCGAGCCACTTGTGGGCGTTGATGACAATGGAGTCGGCCCCCTCGATGCCGCGCCACATCCAGCGGCACTCGGGCAGCACCATCGCCGAGCCGGCCATCGCCGCGTCGACGTGGAGCCAGACCCCGTGGCGGCGAGCGATCTCTGCGATGTCGGCAATGGGGTCGAGCGCCGTGGTGGTGGTGGTCCCGGTCGTGGCGACGATGGCGCAGGGCACCGAGCCGCACGCGAGGTCGGCGCGGATCGCCTCTGCGAGCGCGTCGGCGCGCATCGCCTGGCGCTCGTCGGCCGGGATCATCCGCACGTTCTCCCGGCCGAAGCCCGCGAGCAGGGCGGCCTTCTCGACCGAGCTGTGACCGTGCACCGAGGTGTAGACCACCAGCCGCCGGTGGCTGGACTGCATCCCTCCCGCGGCGAGCGAGTACGCGGTGCTGCGCTCCCGGGCGCAGAGCAGCGCCACCAGGGTGCTCGTCGAGGCGGTGTCCTGAATGACCCCGTGGAAGGTGTCCGGGAGGCCGAACATCTGACGGGTCCAGTCGCAGACCACCTCCTCGAGCTCGGTGAGCGCGGGGCTCGATTGCCAGGAGAGCCCGAGCACCCCGAGGCCGCTGCTCAGGAAGTCACCCAGCACCGAGGCGGGGGAGGTGCTCGATGGGAAGTATCCGAAGAAGGACGGGTGCTGCCAGTGCGACAGGCCCGGCATGAGCACCTCGTCGACGTCCCGCATCACCCCGTCGAGGGACTCCGGCTCGACGGGCGGAGCGCTCGGCAGGCGGCTGCGGACGTCCCCGGGCGCCGCCGGGGACATCACCGGAAGGCCCTCGACCCTGGTGTGGTAGTCGGCGATCCAGTCGATGAGCATATGGCCGATGCGGCGAAACTCGTCGGGCGTCATAGGGGATGTGGAGGTTCTCGAGGGGATTACAGGGTGTCGAGCCAGGCGCTCACGGTGGCGACGGTGTAGTCGAGGCTCTCCGAGAGGAAGAGCTGGTCCTGGAGCACCGTGGGCTCGAACGAGGTACCGCAGATGGCCTCGATGTCGAAAGGGCGAAGCGTCGCGCGGGTGACACAGTGCTCCATCTCCTGAGGGGACGACAGGATGGCTGCTCCGTAGGCCTTCGGGCGGCCGTCCTCGATGGCGAGGCCGGTCTCGAGGGTGAACCAGTGCATCCGGATGACCTCCTCCAGGGTGGCGTCGTCGACCCGGATCGCCGTGCGTCCGAAGCGCCGATTGAGCTCCGCCAGCAGCGGGTCGAGCAGCGTCGGGGCGTGGCCGATCACCTCGTGGATCACGTCCGGATCGGGCGAGAAGAGCGGGGTCCTGGCGTATCGGATGTACTGCGTCGAGAGGAACACCCCCCGGGCGAGCTCACCGAAGAAGGAGCGAGGGGACACGAAGCCCGTCACCGGGTTCATGCGAAAGCCGGTGCGAGGCGTGATGACGGCGTTGATGTCCGCGAGCTGGGGGACGCGATCCCGGTCGAGCGCCAGCTCGGCCCAGGCGTCGCGGTAGCGCCGACACGCGAAGCGGGCGTGCACCGCGTCGGTGCGCTGGCGGATCGTCCGCCACACCCCATCCTCGGCCTCGGTGTACTCGACCCTCGGCACCGGCTCTCCCTCGCGATACCGGAGGGACACCTCGGTGATCAGTCCCCGCCGACGCTGGTACTCGACGTCGTCATTGGCCGGATGATCGAACTTCAACTGGATGATCTCAGGCGACAGGGCCGCGCCCACCATCGATGGCAATGACGATTCGAGCGTCTGAACGGTCATGAGGAGGCTCCCTTGTGGATGGTCGAAGGGCGCCCGCAATGCGCGGCGCGGTCCCCGAGACCCGACGGAAGGTGCCAGAGGATTCCGGCAGGGCCGATAGCAGGGCGATGGCAAGCTCGGCCGTGCCCGGCTATGCCTCTCCGAGCTGCCCCTTGAACTGGCTCGCGTAGAGGTGCTGATACACGCCCTTCTGCTCCAGCAGCTCGTGGTGGGTGCCTCGCTCGACGATGCGCCCCCCGTCGATCACCAGCACCTGGTCGGCGTCTCGGATGGTGCTCAACCGGTGGGCGATCACGAAGCTGGTGCGCCCCTCCATCAGCCGCAGCAGCGAGCGCTGGATGCGCGCCTCGGTGCGGGTGTCCACGCTGCTCGTCGCCTCATCCAGGATCAAGATCGCCGGGTCGGCCAGCAGCGTGCGGGCGATGGCCAGGAGCTGCCGCTGCCCCTGGCTCAGGTTGCCCGCGCGCTCCGAGAGCACCGTCTCGTAGCCCTGGGGAAGCTGACGGATGAAGTGGTCGGCGTCCGCCAGCTCGGCCGCGCGCACCACCTCCTCGTCGCTCGCCCCGAGGCGCCCGTAACGGATGTTCTCCCGCACGCTCACCCCGAAGAGGTAGGTGTCCTGGAGCACCAGCCCCAGCTTGCGCCGGAGGTCGTCCTTCTTCAGGTCGCGGATGTCGGTGCCGTCGATGCGAATGGCCCCGCGCTCGATCTCGTGAAAGCGCGTGAGCAGGTTGATCACCGTGGTCTTGCCCGCCCCGGTCGGACCCACCAGTGCGACCGTCTGCCCGGCCGCGGCGGTGAGGGAGATGTCCTCGAGGACGGGCGTCCCGGGCAGGTAGCCGAAGGACACATGATCGAAGACCACCTCGCCTCGCACCGGCCCCGATGGGCAGTGGCCCTCGTCGGTCTCGGGGGAGCGGTCGAGCACCTCGAAGACCCGCTCCGCGCCCGCCAGCGCGGCCTGGAGCGTGTTGTAGAGGTTGGAGAGCTGACGCAGCGGCTGAACGAAGTTCTGACCGTAGTGGATGAAGGTCGCGATGACCCCGACGCTCACCAGGCCGCTCAGGGCGAGCCAGCCGCCGAGGCCGGCGAGCACGATCACGAAGAGGTTGCCCAGCACCGTGGTGAGCGGCATCAGCAGCAGGGCGTAGGTGTTGGCGTAGACGCCCGCGCGGTAGACCTCCTCGTTGCTCGCCCGGAAGCCCGAGAGCACCGACTCGTTGCGGCGAAACACCGTCACCACCCGCTGTCCGCCGATGGACTCCTCCATCACTCCGTTGAGGGCTCCGAGGTGGCGCTGGAGCTCACGGAAGCCCTTGCGCGTGTACACGGTCACGAAGCGCGTGAACCAGAGCATCAGCGGCACCACCAGCAGCGACGCCAGCGCCAGCCAGCGGTCGAGCACGAACATCGCCACCAGGATGCCCGCCATCGAGAGCGTGCTCGCCAGGAGCGAGGTGATGTTCTGGGCGACCGCCTGGTTGATGGCGTCGATGTCGTTGGTGAGCCGGCTCATCAGGTCGCCCGAGGAGCGCGCCTCGAAGAAGGAGAGCGGAAGGGTCTGGAGGTGCCTGAAGAGCTCGGCCCGGAGGCGCATCAGGGCGCGCTGGGAGATGCCCGCCATCATCCAGCCGGCGACCGTCTGGAAGGCGTTGCTCAGCAGGAAGGCCCCGAGCATCAGCAGCGCGATGGGGTATAGCCCCGACGGGTCGCGGGTGGCGATGAAGCGGTCGATGGCGACGCCCATCAGGTAGGGGCCGGCGAGCGCCAGCGTGGTGTAGACGACGATGCACGCGGCGACGACCGTGACCCCGGCGCGGTGCTCGGAGAAATAGGAGGCGAGGCGGGCGAGGGTGCCGCGAGGGTCCCTGGCGCGCGCCACGCCGCCGAGGTTGCGGGGACCTCCGGTCATGGCGCCGCGCATCCCTTCGACGGCCGATGGGGCCGCGCCCGGTGCCGGGGGACCGCTCATGGCGACACCCCGTTGCCGAGCTGGGAGTCGTAGATCTCCCGGTAGATCGCGCTCGAGGCGAGCAGCTCGCGGTGCGTCCCCTCGGCCGCCACCCGGCCCAGGTCGAGCACGATGATCCGGTCTGCGGTGAGCACCGTGCTGATGCGCTGCGCCACCACGAAGGTGATCCGCTCGCCCCGGCCGAGCGCGAGGGCGTCCTGGATCTTCGTCTCCGTCTCCACGTCGACCGCGCTGGTGCTGTCGTCGAGGATCAAGATCCTCGGATCGAGCAGCAGCGTGCGGGCGATGGCGATGCGCTGCTTCTGTCCCCCGGAGAGGTTGGCGCCACGTTGCTCGACCCGGCTCTCGTAGCCCTGCGGAAGACGCTCGATGAAGGCGTGGGCCTGGGCTGCCTTCGCCGCCGCGACCACCTCCTGGTCCGTCGCCCCGGGGCGGCCGTAGCGGATGTTGTCCCGGACCGTTCCTGAGAAGAGCACCGTCTCCTGGGGGACCACGCCGACCGCCGCGAGCAGCGACGCCTGGGTGAGCTCCCGCACGTCCCGGCCGCCCACCAGCACCCTCCCGGCGCTCACGTCATAGAAGCGTGGGATGAGGTTCACCAGCGTCGACTTGCCGGCGCCCGTCGACCCCAGGATGGCCACGGTCTGCCCTGGCTCCGCGGAGAGCGAGACGCCCCGCAGCACGGGCTCGGCCCCTTCGCCCCGGTAAGTGAAGGAGACGTCCTCGAAGCGCACCGTGAGCGGACCGGAGGGGGGGAGGACCACCGCGTCGGGGGCGTCGCGCACGTCGGGGACGCTGTCGAGCACCTCCTCCATGCGCCTCGACGAGGCGAGGCCCGCGGCCCAGGTGTTGGAGAGCATCGTCATCATCACGAGGGGCGTCATGGTGGTGAGCAGGTAGTTGCTGAAGGCCACCACCTCGCCGACGGTGAGCTCGCCTCGGATGGACTGCATTCCGCCCGCCCAGATCACGATCACCACGCCCGCGTTGACGCACATGGTGAGCGCCGGGGTCATGGCGGACATGAAGCGCATCACCCGCACCGAGCGCCCGGTCATCGCGGCGTTGGCGGCCTCGAAGCGCTCCGCCTCGAAGTCCGCGCGCACCAGGGCCTTCACCAGGCGCACGCCCGCGATGTTCTCCTGGAGCACCCCGTTGAGGGCGTCGAGCTTCTGCTGGACCGTCAGGAAGAGCGGCTCCATCCGAAGCACGAAGAAGGCGATGAGCCCCGCGGTGAGCAGCAGCAGCGGCAGCAGCGTGAGGGCCAGGCTCGGGCTGGTGGTGATCATCAGCGCGAGGCTCCCCAGCATCAGCAGCGGGGCGCGCGTGCCGATGCGGAGGGAGACCTGGGTGAGCATCTTGACGGCGCTCACGTCGCTGGTGAGCCGCACCATGAGCTCGCCCGTTCGCTGGCGGTCGAGGTTGCCGAAGGAGTAGCGCTGGATGCGCTGGAAGAGCGCCTCGCGGAGGTCGCGGGCGACCCCTTCGCCCACGCGCACCGAGAGGACGTTGTTGGCGATGGCGGCCACGGTGCTGAGCGCGGTGAGCCCCAGCATCGCGACGGTGGTCTCTACGATGACCGAGCGGTCGCGGCGGTGGATGCCGAGGTCGATGATGCGCTGGATGAGCCGGGGGATCGCGAGGTCGAAGGCCACCAGCGTGGTGAGCATCGCCAGCGCGAGGGCCGCGGGGCGCCAGTAAGGGCGCACGAAGTGGAGGAGCCTGCGGAGATCGCCCATGCGAGGGAGCGCACTCTAGATCCCACCGGCGGGCGCGACGAGGGCCTCGCGTCGCACCTCGCGCGCGGCCCCCTGGGCCTCGTACCAGCGGGCGCACTCCTCGCAGCTCGCGACCGCGCCGCCGCGCACCAGCACCACCAGCGTCGACACCAGCGAGCGGCAGCGCAGCCCGCCCGGCAGCGCCCTTGCGCACCAGGGGATGAACTTCTCCGAGGGGTATCCGATGCGCTCGCGCACCGCGTCGTCGCCGTGGCCCTGTGCGATGAGCGCCAGCGCCTCGCCCAGCGCCACCCTGCCATGGACGTATGCCGAGAGCTGATCGCGCGCCGCGCGGTCTGCGCGGGCCCAGGCGCGCAGCCGCGGGTCGAGGGCGTCGAGGCGGGCGAGGGCCGCTGGGTCCATGAGGGGAGAGGTAGCGCGCGGGGGAGCGCCCACGGCGGGGGCCTGGCAACCGGTTGCCGGAGCGCGAGCGCTGCTATCGTGGGGCTCCGATGAGCCGCACCTTACGCACCATGGTATTCGCGACGGCGGCGCTGCTCGCGGGGGCGGAGGCGCAGGCCCAGGGGTGGATGCACTGGCCGGTGGACCGCGCCACCGCGGGGAGGGCGCGGCTCACCCAAGGGTACTACGGCAACTACATCACCTATTGCGGCGGCCGCGAGGGGTGCGGGACCCACAACGGCTACGACGTCGCGATGGGCGTGGGGACGGCCCTCTACGCCGTCGCCCCTGGGGTGGTCGATGCGGTGAACCCCAACGACGCGCGCACCGCGGACTACGGCAACGCGGGCCTCTGGGTGAGGGTGCGCCATGACGGGGGGACGGTTCCGGGCCTCGGGGCGACGTACTTCGTGACGTACATGCACCTGTCGCGCATCGACGTGGCGGTCGGGGCGGCGGTCACCAGCACCACGCGCATCGGGCTCTCTGGCAACACGGGCGGGGTCGGGGCGCACCTGCACCTGCACCTCTCGACGGGGCGCAACTACTGTGGCGCTCCGGTCGATCCGGGCTGCCCGACGCCGGCCTATGTGCGGGGCTCGGTGGTGTCGGCGACCTTCCTCGACGCCCCGGGGTGCCAGTCGGTGTGCCGGGGGGTGACCATCCAGTGGATCCAGCCGGCGGCCTACGGCAACGAGGCCTACGCGAGGGCGACGGGGCCGAGCTGCGGGGCGCTCGACTACCGCGGGCGCTGCGAGGGCGAGACGCTGCGATGGTGCATGAACGGCGCGCCCATGGAGGCCGAGTGCCTCGGCCGGGGCGGGGTGTGCGCGTGGCAGAGCGACACCGAGGGCTACAACTGCCTGCGCTGCAACCCGGCGCTCAACCGCCCGCTGCTGCCGGGGCCGCGCTGCGAGGGCTCGCGCTTCCTGCGCTGCGAAGGGACGCGCCCGGTGTCCGAGGACTGCGCCGCCACCGGGAGGACGTGCACCCCGTCGGGATGCCTCGCCCCGCCGCCTCCCGACGCCGGGACCTCGATGGATATCGGGAGCGATGTCGGGAGTGATGTCGGGAGTGATGTCGGGAGTGATGTCGGCAATGGCTCCGTCGACGCGGGCGGGGTGGACGCGTGGGTGAGCGCCGACGAGGGCCGCGGGATGGACGGGGGCGATGGTCCCGTCGGGCTGAGCGGCGACTGCGCGTGCCGGGCGGGCGCACCCGCGGGGGCGGCGGGCGGCGGGCGGTGGGCGGCGCTGCTGGGGGCGCTGTGGGCCTCGCGTCGGCGGCGTCGGCGTCGGTGAGTCGCGGCGCCCGAGCTTGACACCCATGGGGTGCGTCACGCATCGCATGCGCCGAGACCATCGCCATGCCCACCACCACCGAGCATCCCTACGCGTCCTTCATCCACGGCATCGAGAAGCCCGTGCGCTACCTCGGCGGGGAGCACGGCGCGGTCGTCAAGCCGTGGACGCCCGACATCGCGCGCATCGCCCTGGCCTTCCCGGACCTCTACGACATCGGGATGAGCCACCTGGGCTACAAGATCCTCTACGGGATCTTCAATGGACACCCGCGCCTCGCGGCGGAGCGCTGCTACGCGCCGTGGACCGACATGGAGGCCGCCCTCCGGGAGCGCGGTCTCCCGCTGGTTACGCTGGAGTCCGCCCGCCCCTTGCGCGACTTCGACGTGGTGGGCTTCTCGCTGCAGTTCGAGCTCACCTTCTCCAACATCCTCCTGATGCTCGACCTCGGGGGCGTTCCCCTCCGCAGCGCCGACCGAGGGGAGAGCGACCCGCTGGTGATCGCCGGTGGCCCCACGGCCACGCACCCGGAGCCCGTCGCTCCCTTCCTCGACGCCATCGTGGTGGGCGACGGCGAGGCCGTGGCGCCGCAGATCGTGCTGATGTGGAAGACCCTCCGGGACGCAGGGGTCCCCCGCGCCGAGCGGCTGCGGCAGCTCGCCACCATCGAAGGGGTCTATGTCCCCTCGCTCTACGAGACGGCGCTCGACCCCGACTCGCAGCGCGTCGTGGTCACCCGCGGACTGGTCCCCGAGGCGAAGGTCCCGGTGAAGCGCGCCTTCATCGATGACATCAACAAGTATCCCTTTCCGCACGATGGTCCGGTGGCGGCGACGGAGACGGTGTTCGACCGCATCTCCGTGGAGATCTCCCGAGGCTGCACCGAGGGCTGCCGCTTCTGTCAGGCGGGGATGATCTACCGCCCCATCCGGGAGCGCTCCCCGGAGAGCGTGGTGGAGACCATCGTGCGCGCGGTGAAGGAGGGCGGCTACGACGAGGCCTCGCTCACCTCGCTCAGCACCGCGGACTACTCCTGCATCGCCCCCCTCGTGAAGAAGGTGATGGCCAAGCTCAAGGACGAGAAGGTCTCCCTCTCGGTCTCCTCGCTGCGCGCCTATGGCCTGGGCGAGGAACTGCTGGATGAGATCCAGCAGGTGCGCGCCACGGGGCTCACCTTCGCCCCGGAGGCCGGCACGCAGCGCATGCGCGACGTGGTCAACAAGAACGTCACCGAAGAGCAGCTCATGGAGACCGCCGAGCGGGTCTTCTCCCGCGGCTGGGCGAAGATGAAGCTCTACTTCATGATCGGCCTGCCCACCGAGCAGGACGAGGACGTCGTCGGCATCGTGGAGACCGGCCGCAAGGCCCGGGACGTCGGGCGCCGCGCGCAGAAGGGCCGAGGGCCCGCGGTGACCGTGAGCGTGTCGATCCATGTCCCCAAGCCCCACACGCCCTTCCAGTGGTGCGCCATGGACGCGCTCGAGGACATCTGGCGCAAGCAGACCGTGCTGCGCGACGCGGCCCGCAAGGCGAAGGTCGAACTCAAGCTGCACGAGTCGCTGGGGAGCACCGTGGAGGCGATCCTCGCCCGCGGCGACCGCCGGCTCGCGGACGTCATCGAGCACGCCTACCGCAACGGAGCCCGCTTCGACTCCTGGGAGGAGCGCCTGCGCTGGGACCTCTGGCAGGCCGCGCTCGCCGCGCACCACGTCGACATCCCCGCCATGCTCGGGACGCTCCCCATCACCGCGCGCCTCCCGTGGGACCACCTCGACGTGGGCCTCGAAGACGGCTTCCTCGCCAGGGAGTACCGCAAGGCCCTCGCCAACCGGCTCTCTCCGCCCTGCGGCAAGGTCGTCGGGCAGTTCATCCACCACACCAACCTCGAAGACGCGAAGGCCGATACGCGCAAGCTGGTCTGCTACGACTGCGGCGTCGCGTGCGACCTCACCGGGATGCGCGAGGAGCGCTTCGTCTACCTGGAGCAGCTCACCGCCCGCAGCCGCCCCGCCGTGAAGGAGCCCGTCACCATGACCCCGGAGGAGCGGCGCCCCCGGGCGCAGTTCGCCCAAGGGGAGCCGAGGCGCTACCGCATCGCCTACGAGCGCACCGGGCGCGCGGCCTTCGAGAGCCACCTCGACCTCGTGCGCCTCGTGCCTCGGGTGTTTCGTCGGGCCGAGCTGCCGATGTTCTACTCGCAAGGCTTCCACCCGAAGCCCGAGATGATCTTCACCCCCGCGCTCGCCCTCGGCATCGCCACGCTCGACGACTTCGTCGACGTGAAGCTCGCGGTGGACGTCGACCCCGAGCGCCTGCCGGAGCTGCTCAACCCAGGCGCGCCGGAGGGGCTGCGCTTCACCCGAGCGCTGCGGCTCGGGCCCACGGACCCGGCCATCAGCAAGGTCATCGACGTGACCTCCTACGTGATGGTGGTGCCGTGGTCGTGGCTCCACGCCAGGGGCATGGCCGACGAGGCCGCCGTGCGCGCGCACATCGCCGAGAAGCAGTCGGGGCCGATGTTCGTGATGCGCACCGCGGGAGGCCTCGCCAAGCGCGTGGACGTGGGCGCCTACGTGCTGGGCTGGTCGGTGGGCGACGAGGCCGCGAGGGCGCAGGTCGAGCGCGTGGGCTACGCGGGCTCGCTGTGCGCCATCGCGTACGACAGCAAGGTCACCGACGCGGGCGCGGTGCGACCCGTGGAGGTGGCGACGGCGCTGCTCGCGGAGGACGCCCCGGTGCGCTTCATCCGCACGGCGCAGGGGCGTCGCTCGCCGGAGGGCGAGGTGTGGTCGCCGATGGAGCTGGAGCGCCTCCGCGTGGTGAAGCCAGAGCGGACGATGACGCCGGATGTGGCTTCGTTGACACCCGAAGAGGCTGGGTGATAGACGGCGCCCGCGCTCCGGACGAACCGTCCTCCACCACCGGCGCGCACAAGGTCATAGGCCATGTCGAGAGCGATTTCCCTCTTCTCGGGTAACGCCAACCTCGCCCTTGCTGGAGCCATCGCGCACCAGCTCCAGGTACCCCTGGGGCGCGTGAAGGCCGGGCGATTCTCCGACGGCGAGATCGCCGTGGAGATCGGCGAGAACGTACGCGGCAGCGAGACCTATCTCATCCAGTCGACCTGCGCGCCGGTCAACGACTCCATCATGGAGATGCTGATCATGGCCGACGCGCTGCGCCGCTCCAGCGCCGACTCCATCACCGTCATCATGCCGTACTACGGCTACGCCCGGCAGGACCGCAAGGTCGCCGGCCGCACGCCCATCAGCGCCAAGCTGGTGGCCGACCTCATCACCACCGCGGGCGTCGACCGGGTGCTGACCGTCGACCTTCACGCGGGGCAGATCCAGGGCTTCTTCAACATCCCGGTGGACAACCTCTACGCGATGCCGGTGCTGCTGGACGAGATCCGCGCGCTCAAGCTGGAGGAGCCCGTGATGGTCTCCCCCGACGCGGGCGGCGTGGAGCGCGCGAGGGCCTACGCCAAGCGGATGAACTCCACCCTGGCGATCATCGACAAGCGCCGCGAGCGCGCCAACGTCTCCGAGGTGATGCACATCATCGGCGACGTGAAGGACCGCGACTGCGTGCTGCTCGACGACATGATCGACACCGCGGGCACGCTCACCAACGCCGCGCGCGCGCTGGCCGACGCGGGCGCCCGGCGGGTGTACGCCGCCGCCACGCACGCGGTGCTCTCCGGCCCGGCGGTGCACCGCATCGTCGACTCGCCGCTGGTGGAGGTGATCGTGACCGACTCGATCCCGCTGCGGGGCGAGGCGCAGGGCAACCCGAAGTTTCGCCAGGCCTCGCTGGCCAGGCTGCTGGGCGAGGCGATTCGCCGCATCCACAACAGCGACTCCATCAGCTCGCTCTTCGTCTGAGGGGCGCGACGGTGTCCTCGCCCGACGACAGCGCGCTCTCCGCCGAGGTGAGGGAGCGCATCGCCCGCTACGAGGCGAGGGCGACACGGCTGGAGGGCACGCTGGCGGACTACCGCCGACGGATGCCCATCTACCTCAAGGCCTTCGCGGCGCTGCTGGTGCTGGGCGTCGCGAGCTTCGCCTTCGGCCGGCTGCCAGGGACCTGGGCGACCATCAGCGCCGTCGTCATCAGCGGCGGCGGCTACATGATGCTGCGCGCCCGCTTGTGGGAAGTGGAGGCCGACGTCACCGCCACCCGAGAGGAGATCGCCAGCCTCCGAAGTGGGAAGACGCCGGTGAGGGCGCGCCCCAGTTGATCCCCTTGTGACGCGCTGCGCTGACGTGATAGACGCGGCGCCCCTTCGATGCAGCGCACCATGGATCTCTCGCCGCTCGTGACCTTCACGGTCATCCTCCGCCCTCCCGTCACCGAGCCCGGCCGCAGCCGCCGCTGGAGCGCCCACTGCCTCGACCTCAACCTCGGCGTCTCGGCCAGCACCGCCTCCGCCGTGCGCATGCGCCTCGCGTCGTCCATCGCCGCGCACGTCGCCCTCGGCCCCATCCTCAAGGACCGGCGCGAGGCCGACCCCTCCCTCTGGAAGGAAGCCAGCGACGCGCCCCTCGTCACCCACCAGGTCGTCGAGACCGACGCGGGCACCGTAGCCGTCCGCTACGTGCAGCCCGACGCCGCGCTCGCCAACTGACCCCCCTTCAGCTCAGCCGCTTCGCCAGCGTCTCCGCGAAGGCCATCGTGCCGACGTTGCCGCCCAGGTCGCAGGTGCGCACGTCGGTCTCGCCGTAGAGCCACGCCACGGCGCTCTCCACCTTGCTCGCCGCTTCTCGCTCGCCCATCGCGTGAAGCATCATCGCCGCCGAGAGGATGAGCGCCGTCGGGTTGGCGATGCCCTTGCCCGCGATGTCAGGAGCGCTGCCGTGGACGGCCTCGAAGACCGCGCAGTTCTCTCCGAAGTTGGCGCCGGGCACCACGCCGAGGCCGCCGACGAGGCCCGCGCAGAGGTCGCTCAGGATGTCGCCATAGAGGTTGTCCATCACCAGCACGTCGTAGCGAGAGGGGTCTCGCACCAGCTGCATGCAGCACGCGTCGACGATGGCCTCGTTGGCCTCGATGTCGGGGAAGCGCTTGGACACCCGCCGCGTCACGTCGAGGAACATCCCGTCGGTGAGCTTCATGATGTTGGCCTTGTGCACCGTGGTGACCTTCTTCCGGCCGTTGCTGCGCGCGTACCTGAACGCGTACTCCGCGATGCGCTGGCAGGCCCGCTCGGTCACGATCTTCAGGCTCTCCGCCACGCCCGGGACCACCATGTGCTCGACGCCCGAGTAGAGCCCCTCGGTGTTCTCCCGAACGATCACCAGGTCGACGTCCTCGTAGCGCGAGGGGACCCCTTTGATGCTCTTCACCGGGCGCACGCACGCGTAGAGGTCGAGCGCCCGACGGAGCGTCACGTTCACCGAGCGGAACCCCGACCCGATGGGCGTCCCCACGGGGCCCTTCAGCGCGATGCGGTTGCGCCGCACCGACTCGATCGCCTCGTCGGGGCACGGGTTGCCGTACTTCTCCGCCGCCGCCGCGCCCGCCTCGTAGGGCTCCCAGTGCACCTTCACCCCCGTGGCCGCCACCACGAGCTGGGTCGCCGCCGTCACCTCGGGGCCGATGCCATCACCCGGAATCAACGTGACCGTGTACTCCATTGTGCCTTTAGCTCCTCAGGGCGTTGCGGTAGCTGATCGCTCGGCCGCCGGTCCACCGATAACTTCCTGACGCTCTGCGTCGCGCCAGCCGTGAGACATACCGTGTGCGACAGGGCCTGCGGATTGCACAGCCCCCGTGAGAGACTCGACGCGCTTATGGAGGCGGTGTGCTGATGCGACGTGCGATCCTGCTGTCGGCAGGGCTATTTCTTGGGTGTGCCAGCACCATCGATGGCACAGGTGGCCTCGACGGTGGCCGTGACGCGGGCGGCGACGGCGCCACCCGGCGCGACGCCCCGGCCGACGCGAGGGACGTGCCCTATTTCGATACCAACGCCTATGACGTCTTCCGAGAGGACGCCTGCCCGGGCACCCGCCCACCCGCGCAGCGCGCCTACGAGTGCGACCCGCTCTCGCGCACCGGCTGCCCGGTGGGACAGGGCTGTTACGCCTTCATCGAATACCCGATGGTGCGCTGCGGCAGCGAGATCTACCGCGCCCGCTGCTTCGACGTGGGCAACACCGAGCCCGGGCTCTTCTGTCGCAGCGGAACCGAGTGCTCCGCGGGGTCGGGGTGCTTCGTCACCGGCGCCATGAACCGCTGCCTCCGGCTCTGCCGGCTCGACGGCACCGAGCCTCGGTGCCAGCGCGGCACGGTGTGTGAGCCCACCGACCTGCCGGACTTCGGTGCATGCCAGTGACCACCCGGTGGCGACTCGGCCTGCTCCCCTGGGCGCTGCTCGGCTGCGGCGCCCGCACGGGCCTGGAGGTGCGCGACGCGGGCCCGCTGCCCCCGCAGTGCGTGACCGACCAGGACTGCGATGACCGGGCCTTCTGCAACGGCGCCGAGACCTGCCAGGAGGAGCGCTGCATCCCAGGCGCTCCGCTGGTGTGCCTGGGCAGCACCGCGTGCTCGACGGTGGCCTGCGACGAGGAGGCCCGCGCCTGCCGCACCACCCCCGCCACGGAGGACCGCGACCGCGACGGCTTCCGAGCGCCGAGGGCGGGCGTTCTCCCCGGTGCGCCGGACCGCTGCGGCGACGACTGCGACGACGACGACCCGGAGGTGCACCCCGGCGCGGTCGAGCGCTGCAACGGCGTCGACGATGACTGCAACCGGATCATCGACGACAACGCCACGCTGACGCCCACCGGGGAGGCGGTGAGGGTGAGCGAGGCGGTCGTGGCCCCGAGCGGCCCGGGCGGTGTCCAATGGACGGGGTCGCGATATGGGGTGAGCTACTGGGGATACGACAGCGGGAGGGCGCATGTGTACTTCCGGCAGATCGATCGGACGGGCGCTCCCTCGGCGATGCAGCAGCAGGTGACCACCACGCCCAACGACGCCTTCGGGGCGGCCCTCGCCTGGAACGGCCGGGTGCTCGGCGCCGTGTGGCAGGACCGGCGAGATCCCTCCGGGGGATATGAGATCTATTTCAATCGACTGACGCCGGAGGGGGAGCGGCTCGGGCCCGATCAGCGCATCTCCTTCGCCCGTGGCTTCTCGGTAAACCCCGCCATCGTCTGGACAGGAGAGGAGTTTCTGCTGGTCTGGCAGGACGAGCGCGACTCCGTGGGCGAAGGCGGATATGAGATCTATGCGCAGCGGGTCGACGCCGAGGGGCGGCTGATACAGCCCAATCAGCGGCTGACCCGGGAGCCCTCCAACAGCGAGGCGCCCTCGGTGGCCGTCCACGACGCGGGCGTCGCCGTCGCCTGGATGGACGGGCGCAGCGGCCGTCGCGCGGTGTGGTTCGCCACCTTCACCCGGGGGCTCACCCGGGTCACCGTCGACCGGCAGGTGTCTCCGGTCAACCAGAGCGCGGTGGCCCCGCAGCTCGTCTGGAACCGCGACCGCTGGATGCTCGCCTGGTACGACGACGACGAGGCCTCCCCCGACCACGAGCTGTGGGGCGCGACGCGCGACGCCGCGGGCAACCCCCTGGTGGCCGCCCGGCGCCTCACCATGGACGCGGGCTTCAGTCGATATCCGAGCCTGTTGCCATTGGGAGACCGGGTGCTGGTGGCCTGGGCCGACGACCGCGACGGGGCGCAGTATTCGTTGTGGGCAAGGGTGTTCAATACCGACTTCTCACCATTGAGCGCGGAGTCCCGGGTGACGCGCACCGCGATGGGCCCCACGGCGAGCGTGTATCCGTCGCTCGCGAGAGGGCCGGAGGGCGACGTGGGGGTGCTCTTCCGCGATCAGCGGGAGGGGCGCATCCAGGCGTGGTTCACCCGGCTGCGGTGCGCGATTCCGCGGTAGGCGTCAGTCGCGCAGCCCGGCGTCGTTGAACTCGATGCCGGGGTCGTTGCAGCCGCTCTTGTCTTCGCCGGGGATCACGATGACCACGTCCTGCGAGCCGAGGTTGGCGCGGCCGTCGCCGAAGAACTGCACCCTCGCCGGGAAGCGCTGCGCGGTCGCCATGCGGGGGAGACGGTTCTGCAGGTCGAGCGCGAAGGTGAGCCGGGTGCCAGGGACCACCCCGTAGAAGGTCGTGCCGTCGAAGCGCTCGATGTTGGTCATCGGGACGGCGGAGGCGGGGCGCACCGCCAGCACGAACTGCGACGCGGGATGCGTCGGGTCGAGGTCGATGAGCCGCGCCGAGGCGTTGAAGCGCACCTGCTGGGTGAAGGTCTCCACCGCGGATACCACCCGGGTGTCGAGGTCGCGGCCGTCGGCGCCGATGTCGAAGACGAGGGGCGTGCCCGTGGAGGTCACCGAGGCCGTGTCCATGGCAAGGCGGCGCATGTCGTCGCGGCCCGAGAAGGGAGCCACCCCGGAGCTGATGCCGATGATTCTGGCGTTGAGGGTGCGCAGCGCCGCCAGGGCCTCTTCGTAGACGTGAGGGCCTCGCGCTGCGGCGCAGGCGGGGCGGCTCGGGGGGCAGCTCGCCGGGGTGACGAAGGAGCCGTTGTTGTAGGCGTTGAGGTTGAGCGGGCCGTTGTGCGAGGGCGCGTCGGCCACCAGCACGATGATGGGCTGGGCGTTGGGGCGCAGGCAGCCGTAGCCCAGTCGGCCGGGGACGGGGCAGGCCGCTCGGGGGGTGATCCAGGGGAAATACCCTTCGCCGGTGGCGACCTGGTAGAGGGCCTCGATCATGGCCTCGGGGTTGTCTCCGCCGCCTCCGGTGACGATGCCGTCGACGGCGCCCTGCACGTTGGCGATGCCGCGGTCGATGGGGGAGACGAGGGTGAAGGGGATGTCCGTCGGGTCGCCGTAGTCGACGTTGTTGGGCGCGCGCAGGGGGAAGTCGGCGTAGGTGGCCACGCCGAACTGCACGTCGTCGATGGCGCGGGCGATGGCCGGCACGATGCTGCGCTGGAGGTTGGCCTTGATGTTGTCGATCTCGCCGTCCATCGAGCCGGTGCGGTCGATGATGAAGAAGACGTCGGCGACGCTGACCTGGGGGCGGGTCTCGAGGTTGACCGTGATGACCCCGGCGTCTTCGGTGAGCTCGATGCAGGTCTCGGGCGGCCTCGGCCTCGGCGAGTCGACCGGGGGCGAGTCGGTGAGCACGTCAGGGACCCTCAACCCCGTGCGGGCGCCGCACCCGACAACCGTCGCGAGCAGCAGCGGAGCGACCCGAACGAGGCGGTTCATGCGGGCAGTGTAGAGAGAGGGGACGGGAGCGTCCACCCGCGGACTACTCGCCCGATGACGAGCGAGAGCGCTCCTTCACGCGCACCCGGGCCGCGTCGCGGGCGGCCTCCCAGCGGGCGCGGTCGTCGGCGAGCGCGTCGAGGTAGTCGATGGCCACCTCGGGCGGCGGCTCTCCCGGAGGGGGAGTGTCTTGAAGGGCGTCGGCGAGGTCGACCAGCTCGTCGGCGGTGAGGTCGAGCTGCGGGGCGCTGTCTCCGAGGGCCCTGGCGATGTGGATCACCACGTCGGGGCTGAGGTCTCCCCGGCGCACCAGGGCGTGGAGGCTCTCGGCGATCTCGGGCACCGAGAGCTGCGTCTCGGTGTGCACCGCGGCGGCGATGGGGGCGAGCACGTCGGTGCCGAGGAGCCCGTCGGAGAGCAGCACCGCGGCGGCCTGGAGGTAGTTGGAGACCGGCACCACGCGGGGGCCGTAGATGCGGAAGAAGCCCGGGTCGCTGCGGCGCTCGAGGTGGATGAAGATGCGCCGTACGAAGTCCCCCCGGGCGGTGCGGTGCACGAGGCGGATGATCTCGGACACCACGTCGGCGTAGGTGCGGGACTGCTCCAGCACGGCGGTGAGCTGGCGGTCGGAGACCTTGCCCGCGAGCACGTCGGCGTAGAGGGAGTAGACGAGCGCGTCGGCCTCGGCGTCGTCGCCGAAGAGGGTCTCCGAGACCCCCTGGGGGACCCGGGTGCGGGCGTCGAGGAGGGCGGGGAGCTTGTAGCCGACCTGGTCTCGCAGGGCGCGGAAGCGCAGCCGGAGGATGTTGCGCACCGAGGGCTTGAGGGTGAACTCGTCCCACACGATGCCGTCGAGGCGGAGCTTGGACTCCAGGGTGCCGCGCATCTGCTCGGGGCTGCCGGAGAGGATGGTGACCCGGCTGGGCTGGTGCAGCCGGAGGGCGCGGATGAGCCGCGCGGCGCCGGGCACGGAGCGCTTGGTCTCGGGGGTCTCGACGGCGGTGCGGAGGAGGTCGAGCCAGTGGTCGAACTCCGTGTGGAGGTAGGTCTTGTCGAGGTCCCAGCGGAAGACGTGCTGGGGGGCGGACGAGGGGTCGCGACTCACGCCACGGACGGTACCACCACGCGAGCGCCGGAGGCACGGCGGCGGCGACGACGCACGAGGCCGAGCGCCAGGCCGAGCGCCGTGAGGGGCGCGGCGGAGGTCCCGGTGGCGTGCGCGGTGGTGGAGCAGGCGCAGCCACCCTGGGCGCGAGGGGCCACCGGGGTCGCGGTGTCGTCGACGAGGGGGACGTCGCCGGCGTCGGGGGTCCCGGCGTCGGGGGCGCCCGTGTCGGCGGGGGCGCCGGTGTCGGCGGGGCCGGCGTCGCGGGGGCCCGCGTCGGGGGGCTCGACGTAGGGCGTGGTGGCCACGAGGCGGGAGAGGTTGCCGCTGGCCGTGTCGTAGCCGAGGGCGCACGACTCGATGGCCTGGTCGAACTCCGCCGCGAGGTCGTCGTCGACCTGGTCGGGCTGCACCCAGAGCACCCAGACCACGTCGAGGTCGCGAGGGGTGTCGGGGTAGGCCGGAGAGCGGCGCCCGTTGGCGGCGATGACGTCGTCGATGGACACCTCCACCCGTCGGCCTCGGATGGTCACCTGTCGCCCGGAGTACTCGGGCGCCGTGTCGCGGTCGACGTTGCGAGGGAGCTGCGTGGCGTTGGCGATGAGGAAGGTCGGGCGCACCGCGCTCGCAGGCACCAGGCCCATGTTGTAGAGGTCGAAGTCCGAGAAGCGGAACGACGGGCGCTCGGTGCGGAACTCCCCGGGGGCGATCTCCGTCCAGAGGTTGCCTTCCATGGGCGATCCGCCGGTGTTGAAGAAGTAGCTCCAGTGCGCGCGGTTGACGGTCATGCCGTTGATCTCGTTGCCGCGGCCGAGCAGCGCGTCCCGGGTGAGGGGACCCATCGGGGCGACGGCTCCGTCGGCGGTCGCCCCGTCCTGCGTCGCGGCGTCGGCGGAGGCGACGGCGTCGGTGGTGGCCGCGTCGGCGGCGGAGCCCGCATCCGAGGCCGCATCGACCGGGAGGCTCGCGTCGACGTCAGGGGTCATGGCGTCGTCGGGGATGCCGGCGTCGTTGGAGGTTCCGGCGTCGGGCGAGCCCTGGGGGAAGGGGGTGATCTCCAGCCGCGGGCCGTAGCGGTGACCGAACTCCTGCGTGCAGATGAGGTAGCGCCCGAAGTTGATCGAGCGGGGGTCGGTGTAGAAGCGCAGGGAGTTGAGGTAGAGGAAGCCGTCGAGGGGGAAGGCGGTGCTCAACGCGCGGTTGTTGTCGAAGACCTCGGCGCGCGCGTCGGAGCTGCTGCGCTGGCCGATGCCCCGCACGTCGTTGCGGATCGGGAGGTAGAAGGCCAGCGGCTGCTGCGTGCTGGGGAGCTGCATCGTGGCGAGGTAGCGCCCCTGGTGGAAGCCCTCGACCTCGCTGAGCGCCGTGGTGGCCTCGTAGATGAACGTGTACATCTCCCGGGTGTTGGTGACCGGGAGGTTCTCTCCGTAGACGGGGTCGGCGGGGTCGTCGGTGAGGATGTACCCGTGGCGGGTCACGCGGGCCACGACGATGGCCTCGGCGGCCGGGGCGATCAGGGAGAGCGCCGTGGCGGAGAGCGCGACGGCGGAGATCAGGCGGCGGGGGGCGGGCTTCACGAGCGGACCTCTCACGGGCGGGCGATGGAGGGCGCGGACCCTATCACCGCCGCGGCAGCACGGAAACTGCGCGGGCGCTGTGGCGCAGGCTCCACGGAAAGCGTCGTCAGGGGTGCACAGCGCGGGGGCCGCGGGAGTATACGCAGCGGCGCAGTGAGCAGCGGTGACGGTCCGAATGCGTATCGGGACGAGCGGGCGACGCTCGCGGCGGAGAACGCGCGGCTCAAGGCCGAGCTGGCGGCCCTCCAGGGGGCGCGGCGGTCGCGGCTGGGCCGGGCGTCGCTGGCGGTGGCGACGGTGGCCGCGGACGCGTGGGTGTTCACGCTGATCGTGGGCTGGGTCAACGCCCCGAGCGACGCCGGGGTGTGGCTCGGCTGGGGCGTGGCGGTGCTCACCGTGGGGTTGAACGTCGCGGTTGCGCAGCGGGTGCTGCGCTCGCGGGTCTGAGAGGCAAAGCAGCAATGGCGAAGACAGGGAACACCGTTCACTTCAACCCGGAGGGGATGGGAGGCATCGTGCGCAAGGTGGGGCTGACGCTGGTGCTGCTGGTGCTGGCGTGCGTGCTGGGGTCGGCGAGCTGCACCCGCGTCGACCCGGGCCACGTGGGCATCCGGGTGAAGCTGGCGGGCACCGCGCGGGGGGTGCAGGACGCGCCCATCGTCTCCGGGTGGGTCGCGTACAACCCGATCACCGAGATGGTCGTGGAGTTTCCGACCAGCGTGCAGAACATCGTCTGGAGCAAGGACGTCCACGAGGGCTCGGCGACGGACGAGTCGATCACCTTCGCGTCGTCCGAGGGCGTGACGGTGAACGCCGACGTGGGCCTCGCGTTTCATGTGGAGGCGCAGCGGGCCCCGAGGCTCTACGCGCGATTCCGCCAGCGCGACGTGCTGGTGCTCGCCCACGGCTACGTGCGCAACGTGGTGCGCGAGGCGCTCAACGAGGGCGCCGCGGTGATGCCGGTGCAGCAGATCTACGGCGCGGGCAAGACGCGGCTGCTCAACGAGAGCCTTCAGCGGGTGATCGCGCGGCTCGGCGACGACGGCTTCGTCATCGACCAGCTCACCTTCAACTCCGCGCTGCGGCTGCCCGACAACGTGGTCGCCGCGATCAACCGTGCCATGGAGGCCACGCAGAACGCCATCCAGGCGGAGAACCGGGTGCGGCAGATTCGCGCGGAGGCCGAGCAGGCGGTGGCGCAGGCGCGCGGCGCGGCCGAGGCGGCGAGGCAGCGGGCCCAGGGCGAGGGCGACGCGCTGCTCATCAGGGCGCGCTCCGAGGCGCAGGCCAACGAGATCATCCGGCTCTCGATGAACCGCGACGTGATCGCGTACCGGCAGCTCGAGCGCTGGGACGGCCACCTCCCGGTGGTCACCGGCGGGGGCAACGTCCCCATGATGACCCTGGACACCACGCAGGTGCTGCAGCTCCCCGAGGCCGAGCGCCGGGCGCGGCTGCGTGAGCTCCTCGGCGTCGCGGCGCCGGCCACCACCGCGGGCGCGAGGCCCACCGGCAACGAGCCCGACGCCCCCGCCCCCGCGCAGCCCGCGCTCCCCACGGGCGTCGCCATCACCCCGACTCCCTGAATCGCCCGCTGCAGGCGCAGCTCCACGGATAATCCTGAGGCGCTCCCCGGCTCAGCTCCCCCGGGGCGATGTACCCTGGAGCGTCGCGAACGCATCGCAGACGTCGACAGGGGTGTGCCCTCATGGACCGCAGATCGTTCTTCTCGAATACAGCCGCCCTCGGCGCCGGGGCCGCGGCGATTCCGCTGATCGGCTGCGGCCCGTCGCTGCGATCGGGGCCCGTGGGGACCTTCAGCGAGGCCGAGGCCGCCGCGCTCGTGGCGGGGCTTCGGCGCTCCCTCGACGCCACCACGAACCTGCGGGTGGCGCGC
>Ga0208628_1000034_pt1 | contig 102683 bp, 83 predicted proteins | sample LakWasMet16_LOW5_2_FD_183864 | JGI IMG/M metagenome (GOLD analysis project Ga0208628, IMG submission 183864) | Freshwater sediment methanotrophic microbial communities from Lake Washington under simulated oxygen tension - Sediment Metagenome... | ecosystem: Environmental > Aquatic > Freshwater... | reverse complement strand
CACGAAGGACACGCGCCGAAACGACCGCCGGGGGCGACGGTCATCGCGAGGGGGATGCAGAAGGTCGAACTCATCGCCGCGGTGCTCGAAAGCCAGGAGCGCGATAGGAAATGAGACCAACGCTCAGCCCCCGGGGGCCGGACGTACGGCCCTCGGTACGACCGCGAGGCGTCGGCGAGGATATCCCCGGTACGACCGCGAGGCCGTCATCGAGGAGTCCCCGGGGGCTGAGCGTTGGTCTCATCTTGGAGAGCGACCGCGGCGCCAGCCCGATGCGCCTCACCGTCGCGAAGCGACGGGTGCGACCGTCCACGCCAGCCCAACGCGCCTCGCGAAGCGACGGGGCGACCGCGACGCCGGCCCAACGCGACCTCGTGGAATCGGCGGTTCCACCCGAGCGAAGCTCGACCGGTCGGAGTCGGAGCGCCGGGCCGCTGGGACGCATTGGGCTGGCGTGGACGGTCGTACCCGTCGCTCCGCGACGGTGAGGCGCATCGGGCTGGCGTCGCGGTCGCTCTCCACGATGAGACCAACGCTCAGCCCCCGAGGGCCAGACGTCGGTCCCTCGCCCGCGTTACCCGGAGCGAAGCGGAGGGGTGAGGCGGTGACTGAGGGCGTGGGCGGTCTCGTCCCAGGCTCGAGTGAGAACCGCTCCAACGCAGCTCAATCGACGGAGAGGGGCACCTCGTAGATCTCGTCGGTCGGGTGCCCGGCCCTGCGATGGACGTCGAGCACGGCCTGCTTGTTGGGGCCTTCGGAGAGGCAGAAGACCTTGCCCGAGACAGGGTCGGCCCAGGCCTTGATGAAGTGGACCCCGGCCTGTCCCTCGATGGCCTTGTCGTGTTCGTGGGCCTCCTTGAGCTGCTGCGCCGTGAGGCCCGTCATTCCAGTGTGCACGTCCATGAATTGAGGCATGACCGCCCATCCTTTCGTGGCCTCGTCGTCCCTTCCGACGAGGCGTGCCGCAACATGCGGCAGCGCGCCCTGATGGCAAGTGAGCGCTCGCCCCCTACCCGCCGCTCTCCCCCTCCAGCCGGGCGAGCCGCTCGCGCAGCTCCGAGAGCGTCGTCTCGAGGTCGTCGACCCTGCGGACGCACGCTTCGAGGGCGCGCGTCCGCCCGGCGATGCGCTCGTACTCCGAGGCGGCCTCGGCCACCGCGAGTTCGAGCTCCTCTGGAGAGAAGGGCTTGCTCATGTAGCGGTAGACGTGACCCAGGTTGATGGCCTCGATCACCGAGCGGATGTCCGCGTACCCGGTGAAGAGCACCCGGATCGCGTCGGGGTACTCGGACTTCACCTTCCGCAGCATCTCGGTACCCGTCACCAGGGGCATCCGCTGGTCGGTCATCACGACGTGCACGTCGCGCTGCCGCATGACCTCCATCGCCTCCTCGGCGCTGTTCGCCCTCGCGACGTCGTAGCGGAGGCGCAACAGGTCGTGGACCGAGTCGCAGATGTCCGGCTCGTCGTCGACGACCAGCAGGCAGTACTTGCGCGAAGTGGCCTCCATCATGACTTCTCCCCTCGGCTTCTCGGCAGGATCACGCGGAAGAGCGCCCCGCGTCCGGCCTCGCTCTCGACCTCGATGCGGCCCTTCTGGTCCACCACGATGCTGTGGCTGATGCTCAGCCCGAGGCCCATGCCCTCCCCGACGCGCTTCGTGGTGAAGAAGGGGTCGAAGATGCGCGGCAGCAGGTCTTCGGGGATGCCGCCGCCGTTGTCGGCGATCTCGACGACGACCTCGGCGCCCGCGCTCCGCGTCGAGATCGAGATGCGCCCCTCCGATCGCCCGCTGGCCTCGATCGCCTGGATCGCGTTCACCAGGAGGTTGAGGAAGACCTGGTTCATCGCCGCGACGGAGCATGCGATCGGCGCCACCGGGCCGTAGCGGCGCTCGACGGCGATGCCCTGCTTGTCCAGGCGCCACTGCACCATCTCGACGCTGCTCTCCAGCATGCTCCGCAGGTCCACGGTCGAGACCTCGGCGTGGTCGAGCCGCGCGAACTCCCGGAGGTGCGTCACGATCGTGGCCACGCGCTTCACGCCCACCCGCGAGCGCTGCACGATCCGCTCGATGTTCTCTTCGATGTAGGGCAGGTCGGCGGCCTCGCTGGCGCGCCGCACGCCCACCATCACCTCAGGAGCGGCCGCGGCCAGCGTGGCATCGCCGCGGCGGTACTCCTCCAGCACGGAGCGCAACCCGCGGATCTCCCGGTCCAGCACGGCCAGGTTGCTGTCGATGAACGCGATGGGGTTGTTGATCTCGTGCGCCATCCCGGCGCTCATCAGCCCCAGCGACGCGAGCCGCTCGGACTGCGAGACGCGCGCCTGCAGCCGCCGACGCTCGGACGTGTCGCGCAGCGCATACTTGATCACCAGCCCGGTGGGCAGGTCGACCGCCGACGCCGTGACGTCCATCGGAAACACCTCGCCGCTCCGCCGCCGCCCGCGCAGCTCGACGAAGCGCCCGGCGAGCGCCCCACCGCCCGAGCGCGCGTACTCCGCGAGGTCGCGGCGGTGCTGGTCGCGCAGCTCGGGCGCGAGGAGCTCGGTCACCGACATGCCCACGAGGGAGCGCTCGTCGTAGCCGAACATGCGCTGCGCGGCGCTGTTGGCGAGCGTCGCCACCCCCTCCCGATCGACCACGACGATGCCGTCCTGCGCGCCCTCGATGAGCTGCCGGTAGAGCCGCTCAGAGGCCTCCGTCGCCTCGCGGGCCTGCTGCCGGAGGTCCGCGAGGTGGAGCTGCGCCCGCACCCGCGCGGTGAGCTCCCTCGCCGAGAAGGGCTTGGTGAGGTAGTCGTCCGCGCCGACCTCGAGGCCGCCCAGCCGCGCCTCCTCCCCTGCCCTCGCGGACAGCAGCAGCACCGGAAGCGTGACCAGCGCGGGGTCGGCTCGCACCGCGCGCAGCAGCTCGAAGCCGTCCATCTCGGGCATCATCACGTCCGAGAGGAGCAGGTCGGGCCGCCGCGCGCGCACCTCCTCCAGCGCCTGGCGGCCGTCGCCCACGGCGACCACCTCGTGCTCGCGCGAGAGCAGGCGCCGGACGTAGTCCCGCATGTCGGCGTTGTCATCGGCCAGCACGATGCGCTTGCGCGGCGCACCGCCGGCCGCCGCCACGGCCGCGGGCTCGGGCGCCTCCTCCCCGGGCAGCCATCGCAGCGCCTCCGCCACGAAGGGGTCCGAGCCCGCGGGCGTGGAGGCCGTCGTCGAGGGGTGCGGCGAGAGCGAGAGGTGCTCCCGGGGCAAGTGCTCCGAGCCCCGCGGGACGCGCACGGTGAAGCACGACCCCCGGCCCGGCTCGCTCTCCACCGAGACCGTGCCGCCGTGGAGGCGGGTGAACTCCTGCACCAGCGCGAGGCCGATGCCCGTCCCCTCGAAGTTGCGCCCCGACGCCCCGCGCACCCGATGGAAGCGCTCGAAGATGTGGGGAAGCTCCGCCTCGGGGATGCCGACGCCCGTGTCGCGCACCGCGAGCCGCACGGCTCCGTCGTCGAGCTGCAGCGAGACCGCGATCTCCCCGGAGAGCGTGAACTTGAACGCGTTGGAGAGGAGGTTGAGCACGATCTGCTCCCACATCCCGCGATCGACGTAGACGGGCTCTGGGAGGGCGGGGCAGGCCAGCGACAGCCGCACGCCCCCGCGCTCCACCGCGGAGCGGAAGGTGCTGACGAGGTCCGTGGTGAGCGCCGCGAGGTCGACGGGCTCGAAGCTGGCCTCCGCGCGACCGGCCTCCAGGCGCGAGAAGTCGAGCAGCGCGTCGACCAGCTTCAACAGCCGCTGCGCGTTGCGGTGGACCATCACCAGCTCGACGCCCACGGGCGCCGGGAGCTCGCCCCGGGCGCCCGCGAGCAGGTCTTCCAGCGGCCCCAGCATCAGCGTGAGGGGAGTGCGAAACTCGTGGCTCACGTTGTTGAAGAACTCGGTCTTCGCCTGCGTGGCGGCCTCGGCCTTGCGCCGGGCCAGCGCCAGGGCGTCCAGCGCCTCGTGGCGCGCGGTGCACTCGAAGATGTAGCCGATGTAGCGGGTGATCTGCCCGGCGTCGTCGCGGATGATCGCGGTGAGGTCGCGGACCCAGATGACCCGGCCCTCCGGGTCGATGATCCGGTAGTCCTCGTGCTCGAAGACCAGGTCGCCGGAGGCGCTGTGCTCCTCGACCTCGCGGGTCACCTTCGGGAGGTCGTCGGGGTGGATGGCCCTGGCGTAGACCACGCGCCCGGAGAGGAAGTCCTCGGCGCCATAGCCGAGCACGTGGCGGACGTTGGACGAGACGAACTCGACCGGCCAGCCCTCGGTGGCGCGCCAGCAGAAGATCGCGACCGGCACCGCGCGCTCCAGCAGGGTGCGGAAGACCAGCTCCTCGAGGTCGCGTTGGGCCGATTCCATGGTCGAAGGCCTCAGCGATACGGTGGGGATTCGCGCATCGGACAGGATCCGCCAGAGGCAGCAGTCTGCGCTCGGGCCCCCCAGCGACCTCCCTCTGGAGCCTCCGGCGGTCTCGTCAATCGCGCATCTCGCCGGAGAGCGCCGTCGGGGCTCACGATCGGCGCGTCGACGTCCCTGCGCTGGCAGCCCGGTACTCCGACGGCGCGACCGACTCCCAGCGCTTGAAGGCCCGGCGGAAGTTGGCCATGTCGCTGTAGCCCAGGGTGTAGGCGATCTCCTCGACGCTGAAGCGCCCCGACTTCAGGTGCTCCACGGCCAGGGTGTGGCGCACCTCCTCGAGGAGCCCTCGAAACGACGTCCCCTCCGACCGCAGGCGCCGGTGGAGGGTGCGCGGGGTCATGGAGAACAGCCGGGCCGTCACCTGGAGCGATGGAAACCCGCGCTGCTTCTCTAGCAGCAGCCGCCGCACCCGGCCCGCCATGGACTCGTTGGCGGTGAGCTTGTCGAGCTCTCTCTGGCAGATCAGCGCGGCGTCGCGGAAGGCCTCCGGGTCGGCCAGCTTCAGCGGGACGTCCAGGGCCTGGAGCGGCAGCGTGAAGCCCGCCCAGGGCTGCCCGTATCGCACCGGGACGCCGAAGAGGTCGCGGGCCAGGTCGGCGTAGCCGGGGGCCTCGAAGGGGAAGGCCACCTCGCCCACGCGGCACACGCCCATGGAGATGGAGTCGAGGATGTTCTTGATGCTCAGCACCACGGCCTCGAGAAGGGGACGGCGGATGTCGCCCAGGGGGTAGGTCTCCGCGAACACGATGCGCAGCTCGCCCGGATGGACCTCGTGCCCGACGGACACCAGCGAGAGCCGCAAGGGGGCGAAGCGCTCGACCAGGCCGAGGGCCTCACGGATCGTTCCGCTGTTCATCGCGGCGTACCCGAGGATGCCGTGGGTGGCGGCACCCAGGCGCTCCCCGACGAGCAGCCCGAGGGCGGGCTCGTTCGCCAGCAGCAGGGCGTCGAGCACGAGCTGCCGAAACACCGGCAGGGGAAGGGTCCACGTCGGGTCGTCGAGCTGCGCCTCGCGCAGGCGGCTGCGCTCCAGCCACTGCCGCACGTCGCCCCCGTGGCTGCGAATCTGCTCGGCGATGTGCCGGAGGTAGAGCGCCGGCAGCGTGAGGTCCTGGTCGCGCATCGCGGTCTCCCTCGGAGGCGCACGCACGACTGTCAATAAATGACCCCTCCTTGTCAACGCGGGACCTCTCCGCCCTGCGCCCGCCCGCCTACGGTCGACAGCGTCCCGAGCGGCTTCCCTGCACACGGAGAGCGAATGGCCACCTTGCGGCACACCCGACGTCCGATCACCGCGCACATCAACGCCCTGCCCGTGCTCGTCGAGCCGAGGGAGACCGTGCTGCAGGCCGCCCTTCGGAGCGGCATCGACTTCCCCAACAGCTGCCGCGTCGGCGGCTGCGGAGCCTGCAAGTGCCGGCTGACCGACGGCTCGGTGAAGGAGCTCACCGAGACGGGTTACCTCCTCTCCGCCGAGGAGATCGACCAGGGATACATCCTCGCCTGCCAGAGCGTTCCTCGCTCCGACGTGCGCATCGAGGTCGAGCTCGCGCCGGGCGCCTCGACCCGCCGCGTCCAGGGGCGCGTCGTCGCCCAGGAGCGGGTCACCTGGGACATCACCCGACTGCGGGTGCAGCTCGACGAGGCCCTCGCGTACAGGTCCGGCCAGTTCGCCCGGCTGAGCCTCGACGGGGTCTCGCGGAGCTACTCCTTCGCCGCCCCGCCTCGCGACGACGGCGAGGTGAGCTTCCTCGTGCGCAAGGTGCCCGGAGGGCGCTTCTCGTCGAGGGTCCACGACGACGACCTCCTCGGTCGCACGGTGCACCTCGAAGGCCCGTCGGGCGCGTTCTGGCTGCGTCCCGGCGAGGCCCCGCTGCTGCTGGTCGCGGGCGGCAGCGGCCTCGCGCCCATCCTGGCGATGCTCCACGAGGCCGTGGCCGCGGGCGCATCGCGCGACGCCACCCTCCTCTTCGGCGCCCGCACCGCGGCGGACCTCTACGCCCTCGACGAGATCGAGCCCATCGCGCGGGGGTGGCGCGGCTCGTTCCGCTTCGTCCCGGTGCTCTCCTCGGCGGCCGACGACGCGAGCTGGACGGGCGAGCGGGGCCTCGTCACCGAGCTCCTCCCGGGCCTCCTCGCGGAGGGCGCCCACGCCTACCTCTGCGGCCCTCCCGCGATGATCGACGGCGCGCTGGCCCTGCTCGGGGAGCGCGGCGTGCCTCGCGAGCACACCCACTTCGACCGCTTCACCACGCAGCACGACGCGGCCCCCGCGCTGCCCGACGCTGCGCTCCCCGCCGCCGCCCTCCCATCACCCCCGTCGGCCTGGGATGCCCTCCACTACGCGAAGTTCTTCATGTTCCACGGGGTGGGGCTGCTCTCCGCCGTGGCGCTGCTGGCCGGGGGACCCTTCATCTCCGCGGGGCTCGTGTCGATCCTTGCGCTGTACATGGTCGGCGACGCCGTCTGCGGAGACGACACCTCCACGCCGAGCTTTCGGCACCCGTGGGTCCTCACGGCGCAGCTCTGGCTGGCGCTGCCGCTGCTGTCGCTGATCGTCTTCGCCGCCCTCTGGAGCGTCAGCCCCGGCGATCCCTTCGGCTTCGGCCGCTGGATCACCGGCCTGAGCGGCTACGACGTGCTCGCGGCCCGCGCGGCGACCGGCGCCGCCCACCACGTCTCGGCCTGGATCGTCACCGGGCTCATGATCGGGATGGTGGGCACCATCCCCGCGCACGAGCTCACCCACCGCACCTGGGATCGGGTCTCGATGTTCGTCGGCCGCTGGCTGCTGGCCTTCAGCTTCGACACGACCTTCGCGATCGAGCACGTCTACGGCCACCACCGCTACGTCTCCACCGAGGCCGACCCCGCCACGGCCCCGCGAGGGCGCAACGTGTACTTCCACATCGTGGCCTCGACGCTCAAGGGCAACGTCAGCGCCTGGAACATCGAGCGAGAGCGCCTGGAGAAGAAGCGCCTCCCGGTGTGGTCGGCGCACAACGCGGTGATCCGCGGCCACCTGATGAGCGCGCTGCTGGTGGCGGGCGCGTGGGCGATCGGGGGATGGCGCGCGGCGGCCTTCTTCACCGCGTGCGCGCTGTGGGGCAAGGCGCTGCTCGAGATCGTCAACTACATGGAGCACTACGGCATCGTGCGAGACCCCTCGACCCCGGTGCAGCCGCGGCACTCGTGGAACACCAACCGCCGCATCAGCTCGTGGAGCATGTTCAACCTGACGCGGCACTCGCATCACCACGCGCAGGGGGAGGTGCCCTACCAGGACCTTCGCCCCTACGCCGAGGCGCCGATGATGATCAACGGCTACCTCACCACCCTCGTGGTCGCGATGATCCCGCCCTTGTGGCACCACCTGATGACGCCGAAGGTGCAGGCCTGGGACCGCGATTTCGCCACCGGGGACGAGCGCCGCCTGGCCGCCCGCGCCAGCGCCCGCAGCGGGCTCACCGCGCTACGCGAGGCCGCTCAGGACGCCTGAACGACGGGCGCGGTCGGGACGCTGAAGTAGAAGGTCGTCCCCCGCCCCGGCTCGCTCTCGGCCCAGATGCGGCCCCCGTGGGCCTCGACGATGCCCTTGCAGATCGGGAGCCCGAGCCCCGCCCCGTGGCGCTCGGCCCTCCCCGCCTGCCAGAAGCGGTCGAAGACCCGCCCGAGGCTCTCCGTGGACATCCCCACGCCCGTGTCCTCGACCTTGAACCACACCTCCCCCGGGCGTGACTCGGCACCCAGCGTGATGCTCCCCCCGGCGGGCGTGAACTTGATCGCGTTTCCAACGAGGTTCTCGAACACCTGGAGCAGCCGATCACGGTCGCCCAGGATCGCTGGAAGCTCCCCGGCCGCGTCGATGTGCAGCGCGATGGAGGCGTTGGCGGCGAGGAGCTGCTCCTCCTCCTGCGAGTCGACGAGGAGCTGCCTCGCGGGCATCTCTCCGCGCTCGATCGTCAGCGCCCCTCCCTCGATGCGGGCCACGTCGAGGAGGTCCTGGATGAGCCGGTTGGCGCGCTCGAAGGCGCGGAGGATCGTCTGGACGCTGGTCATGGCGGCCGTGACGCCGCCCCTCGCGAGCTGTCGCTCCAGCAGGCTCGTCGCCAGGAGGATGGTGCTCAGCGGGGTCCTGACGTCGTGGGCGACGATGGCCAGGATGTCGTCGCGCGCCTTCGTGGCCCGCTGCGCCGCGGCGTAGAGCCGGGCGTTCACGATGGCGCTGGTCGCCCGGCGGGCGATCTCCGTCGCGAAGGCCATGTCGCGGGTGCCGTACCGGCCGGGGCGGCTCGACGCGAAGACCATGGCCCCGAGAAGCTCGCCGTGGGAGAGCAGCGGCACCACGATGGCCGAGCGGGGGTTGAGGGCCTCGATCAGCCGGAGGTGCTCGTCGTCTCGGGCCACCGACGCCCAGAGCTCGGGGTCCATCTCTCGAAAGAGCTGGGGCTGCTTCGTCTCGAAGGCCGAGCGGGCGAGGGAGTGGTCCCGACCGATCGGGAGGGCCGCCAGCTTCTCGCAGGTCGCGGCCATCGCCGGGTCGGCGTGGACCACCATCAGCCGGTGCCCCCGCTCGTCGACCTCGATCATGTCGATGAGGCACAGGTCGGCGACGTGGTGCACCACCAGCCCGGCGATGCTCCGGATCGTCTCCGCGTAGTCGAGCGAGGAGGCCAGCGCGTCCCCCGCGTCGGCCAGGATCTCCTGCTCCCTCTCGAAGAGCCTCCGCTCCGTGATGTCCCGCAGCGCCACGGTCAGCACCACCCTGCCCCCGACGACGAGCTTGGAGAGCGTGGCCTCCGCGGGAAACTCCTCGCCGTTCTTGCGCATCCCGTGGATCGTCACGCTCCGCTCGCCCATCGAGACGGTGCCCCGCGCGGCGGCGGCGAAGGCCGAGACGTGCGCCCGATGCCCGGCGCGCGCCCGCGTGGGGACCAGCATCTCGAGCGGGGCCCCCAGCGCCTCGGCCTTGGTGTAGCCGAAGACCCGCTCGGCGCTGTCGTTGAAGATGGTGATCCGCTGGTCTGCGTCGACGCTGATGATGGCGTCCGCGGCGATGGCGATGATGCCCGAGAACTCCTGCTCGGACTCCCGGTGCGCCCGCTCGGCCCGCTTGAGCGCCGAGATGTCCGTCACCTGGGCGCAGAAGCCCCGCACGACGCCGTCGACCACGTCGGGGATGTAGTTCGCGTGGCTGATCGTCGGGGGCCCTCCCCCCGGGTCGGGGATCTCCCGCTCGAACTCCTGGGCCTCGCCCCGCAGCGCGGCCTCGATGTACGGCTTGCAGAGGGGATAGTACGGCCCGAGGAGCTCGCGGATGTGCATGCCGATGAGCGACGCCGGCGCGACCCCATACCAGCGCTCGTATGCGCGGTTGGCGAAGCGGCAGCGCTGCGAGGAGTCCCAGTAGGCGAGCATCGAGGGGATGCTGTCGACGACGCGGCGCGTGAGCGCCCCTGGGTCCTCTACGGACGCAGCGGTGACCCTGGGCTCAGCGTGTCCAGTCATCATCGGGGGCGGCTCGATCTCCGAGCGCAGCCCGCACCTTCGCGGCGGCCTTCGGCTTGAGTGCGTCGATGAACAGGAGCCAGCGGAAGGCGTCGCGGAGCACCTCGTCTGCAGGGCGAAACGTCGCGCCGAGCTCGGTGCGCGCCCGGGTCGAGTCGTAGAGCAGGTGGCGGCCGAAGACGTCGGCGATCTGCGCGCGGGTGACGGGCGCGTCGGTGTCCTCCGCCGCGGCCTTCTTCTCCATGCGACCGGCGAGGAAGGACAGGAGGAAGCGCGGAGGCCGGAGCGTGGGCGGTCGCACCCCCGCCACCGAGGCGAAGTGCGCGGAGACCTCGTCGGGGCGGAGCCTGTCGCCCGTGAGGAGGTAGCGACGACCGCTCTTGCCGAGGCGCGCGGCGAGCACATGGCCCGCGGCCACGTCGCGCACGTCCGTGATGCACACGCCCAGAAACGACGGGTCGCCCTGGAGCAGCCCCACGAGCGCCGCCGTCGCCGGGGTGACCCGGTAGTCCCTCGGACCGAACACTCCGCTCGGGTTGGTGATCACCACCTCGAGGCCGCCGGCCTCGGCCTCGCGAAGGGCGAGCGCCTCGGCCTCGATCTTCGCCCTGGTGTAGGGGCTCTCGGCGGCGGTGAGGAAGGCCCCCTCGTCGAGCGGGCGCGAGGGGTCGTCGGTGAAGCCCACGGTGGCGCCGCTGCTGGTCACGACGACCCTGCGCACCCCGGAGGTGCGGGCCGCGTCGAGGACGGTGCGGGTGCCGACCACCGCGGGGCGCATGATGGTCTCCGGGTCGCGCGCGAAGTTGCGATGCGGCGACGCGACGTGGAACACCACCTCCACCCCATCGCAGGCGCGCCGCACGCTGTCGGCGTCGAGCAGGTCTCCGACGCGGCGCTCGACGTCAACGCCATGGAGGGCCCGAAGGTCGGCCTTCGGTCGCACGAAGGCCACGGGCTCGAGGCCGCCCGCAAGGCAGGCCCTCACGACGTGGCTGCCGATGTGCCCGTTTGCTCCCGTCACCAACGCTCGCATGGAGGACCTCCGCTCCTTCTCGAAGCGCAGCGCGAGCATTCGACGTGCCGCGCCGACTTCGAGGCCATGTTCCGCTGGCGCCCCTTCGTGGGCCGCTCTATGTGGCAGAGGGAAGGGCGTTGTAGGCCTCGTCGGAGGTGCACTCCATGCGCCCGTCCAGGCTCGGCGGTGCAACGGGTGCACCGAGGGCAGTGACGTTCAGAGCCCGCGGCGGAAGCGCTGCGAGAAGGTGTAGAAGCCCGCGGTGTCGCCCGCGATGCGCAGCTCGCCGCTGGCGACCGCTGCGGCGGGGGTGAGGGTGTCCGTCGCGACGCGCCGCCACGCGCTCGCGGTGGTGGTGACGACCGCGAGCGGCGGTGGCGTGTTGGGGAGCGCGTCTCCCTTCGCGACCTCCAGCACCCCGTTGCGGATCGTCAGGAAGAAGGTCTCGTGCGAGTCCGTCAGGTCGAAGCGCACGGACTCGTGCACGCCCGAGGACAGCTCCGGCAGCAGCCGCGAGGCCATCACATGGAAGACCGTCTCCATGGGCACCCGGTCGAGCACCGCCGCCGAGGCGCGCGGCGTCGGGAGCGGCGGAACCCCGTGGCGTCGCCCATAGGCCGACTCCAGCAGGTAGCCGCGGCCGTTGCTGTTGCCCACCGTGGCCGCGACGGACTCCAGCGCGGTCGCCGAGGCGAGGGCCCAGCGCTGACCGGGCGTCTCCGCCGCGAGGCCCGCGTCGCGCAGCAGCGTGAGGAGGTGCAGCGCCCAACGGGGGTCCGTGCGGAGGGAGGCGTCGATGACCGACCAGAGGCGCTCGGCGCCGCCCATCATGGCCACGGTGCGGGTCGCCCGGTCGCGCTCGGCGAGGGGGTAGAGCGCCTCGGGGCTGCCGTCGAACCACCCGAGCTGGTTGGTGTAGATCGCCCGCGCAGACCAGTCGACCTGGCCGTAGAGCGGGGCGAGCGCGGGGTCCGAGGCGACCGCGGGCGGCAGGCCGATGCTCTCCACGAGGGCTTCGAGGCGCATGCCGGCGTTGGCCCCGGCGACGACCCTGTCGCGCACCCACTGGATGGCGTCGCGGTAGCGGGTGAGCGCGCCGAGGATGTTCTCCCGGCCGTGGAGCGCGACGGTGTGCGAGGGGACGAGGTGCTCCGGGGCGCGGCGGCGCATGAGGTCGAGCGAGTCGATCCAGGCGTCCACCGGGCGCGGCGAGGTCCCTCGGATCGTGTAGAGGTTGGGAAACGCGTGATAGTAGTTGTCGCCGGGCATGAGCACCCGCTCGGCGGGCAGCCAGACGAAGAGCTGGTCGTGCGTCTCTCCGTGGGCCTCGACGAGCTCGATGCGCACGCCCCCGAAGGTGAGCTCGGCGTGGCCCGAGAAGGTGCGCGTGGGGAGCAGCGCGCCGGTGACCAGGGCGCTCTCGAAGTCGAGCCGCCGGCCGATGGTACAGCAGGGCAGCGACGCCTCCTCGATGTGCGCGCCGTACTGCCCGGCGCCGCGGCGGGTCTCGGCGGTCCTGAACTCGCCGTACTGCTTGATGAAGTGCTCTGTGAGCGCCTCCGTCGCCCAGATCTCCGTCCCCGGCTCGACCCACGCCGACGCCCCGCCGGTGTGGTCGATGTGGCTGTGCGTGTAGATCACCGCGAGCGTGCGCCCGGGCGCCACCGCGCTGAGCGCCGCCTTCACGGCCTGCGCGCGCACCGGGCTCATCGAGACGTCCACCACCACGTTGCCCGCGCTCGTCTGGATGAGGATCGTGTTCGCCAGGTCGTACCCGATCGCCAGCCAGACGTGCTCGCTGATGCGCTCGACGCGCGGCGGCCCGACGGCGTCTCGGCACTGCGCCCTGAGCTGCTCGGGCGTGGCCACCGCGCGCGACTGCACCACCGCCGCGCGGCGCGGGCGCAGCCTGCGGACGGCCACGAGGGAGGCCCCCGCGACGGCGCAGAGCACCGCCACGACCACGGCGATCCAACGGGTTCGTCGTGACATCGGGTTGCGCCGCTACTCCGCCGCGCCGTCGGTCTTCGGGCTGAGGTTCCGGTCGAAGAAGGCCTCGATCTTCGACCACGCCTCCGGGGCGCTCATGGGGTCGTAGCCCGCATGAAGGATCGGCCACGTCAGCAGGGTCGCCACGGGGTGGTCTCCCTCGGTGAGAAAGGCGTGCCCCGCGTTGGGGAAGGTGTGCACCTCGGGCACGACGCCCAGCGGCGCGAGGCGCTCGGTGAGCACCGCCCCCTTCGCGCGGAAGGGAACGTCGCGCCCGCCGTAGCACCCGATGACCGGGCCGATGCCCCGCATGCGCTCGGTGGGCGGCACCTCGCCGTAGTTGGTCGACACGGCGCCCCAGCCCGAGCCCGCGAGCAGCGCGAAGCCGCCGCCGAAGCAGAAGCCGATGATGCCGACCTGCGGCGCCGCGAGGCCCGCCTGGTCGCAGAGCCACTGGCGCGCCCGCAGCGCCTTTCGCACCGGCGCGACCTCGACCCCGGAGCTCATCGCCGACATCACCGCGCGGATGCACCGCAGCGCGCCCTCGTGGAAGAGGTCGGGCGCCACGGCCGCGTAGCCCCTCGTGGCGAAGCGGTCGACCACCCGGTCGATGTCGGGCTGCCGGCCGAAGATCTCGTGGATCACCACCATGCCTCGCGTCGCCCCCGCGGGGACGTTGGCGTAGGCGGGGGAGGAGGCGTCGCCGTGAGAGGCATCGCCAGGAATCGTGACGTCGGCGCCGCGCATCCGGCGACGCTAGGGCCGCCTCGACCCGTGGCGCAAGCTGGTGCTTCCCTCACCCACCGGTCCCGCGCTGGAGCCGCGTCGAGCGACGCGGTCAGAAGTTGATCTTGCGCATCACGAAGCGCGGCAGCCAGCGGATCACCAGCATCACCAGCGCCCACATCCCCGGCGTGTAGAGCATCGGTCGGCGGCGATCCATCGCGCGCACGACGTCCCTCGCGACCTGCTCGGGGTCGCCCGCGAAGGGTGGGGGCTTGAGCCCCGCGGTCATCCCGGTCTTCACGAAGCCCGGCTTCACGCAGAGCACCGAGAGCCCCTGCGCGTGAAACTTGTGGTCCAGCGCCTCGAGGTAGACCGAGAGCCCCGCCTTGCTCGATCCGTAGATCGCCACGGGCTTTCTCCCTCGGTCTCCGGCCACCGAGGAGAACACCGCGAGCCGGCCGCCGCCGCGGGTGAGCAGGCGCTTCCTCGCGTGTTCGCAGAACACCACCGTGTTGGCGTAGTTCACCGTCACCAGGCGGCGCGTGAACTCGATGTCGGCCTCCAGCGCGTCCTGCGTGGCGAAGAGCCCGGCGGTCACGATCACCGCGTCGAAGCCCCCCAGCGCGGCGTCCGCGGCGTCGAGCGCGGCGGCGAAGCCCTCCGGGCGCTCAAGGTCGCAGAGCGCGTGGCCCACGGTCTCGCGCTTCGGGTGCCGCGCGGTCAGGTCCTCCGCGCTGCGGGTGAGGTCGTCGACCTCCCGCGCGAGCAGGAAGACCGAGTCGCCGCGCTCCGCCAGCCGCCGCGCGATCGCGCGCCCGATGCCCGTCGTCCCACCGAGGATCACTGCCTTCACGCCACGTCTCCCAGCAGCCGCACCGACTGGCCGCTCCGCAGTCTCCGGTGCGGATCGTATTTCTCTCTCGCCGCGAGGAAGCGCTCCAGCCGGGGCTCCATCGCGCGGTAGTGCTCCGGTCGCGTGAAGCGGTCCTTGGTGAGGTAGATCCTCCCCCCGGCGGCGATCACGAACTCGTTGAGCCGGTCGACGATGCTCTGGATCTCCGGGGACACGGCCATGTCCACCGCGATGGAGGTCCCCTCCAGCGGGAAGGAGAGCATCCCCCGGCCCTCGGGGCCGCAGTCCTTGATCACGCAGAGCGGCGAGGCGCCCCCGAGCTTCGTGAGCAGGTCCATGAACTCCCGCACCGCAGGCGCACCGGCCTGGCGAGGGATCACGCACTGATACTGGGTGAAGCCCCGCGGACCGTAGACCCGGTTCCATTCGAGGATGGCGTCGAGGGGATAGAAGAAGGGGTCCGGCGCGACCAGCGTCGTCGCCCGTCGGCGCAGGTGCTTCCAGTAGTAGAGCGCGTTGAAGGCCGCGACGGTGAGGTCGTTGATCGCGAGGTTCGGGAGGTCCACGGGCATCGTGAGCGGGTGCGCGGCGCGCGGCGCGCGCTCACCGGCCTCCGAGGCCTCGGCCCAGCGCCCGGCCATCAGGATCCCGCGGCCCATCGAGCGACCGCGGTGGAGGCAGTCGATCCAGCCCATGGTCATCGGGAAGGCGGGCGCCGCGCGGCCGAGCCCCGCGAGAAACTCGTCGATGGAGGGCATGCGCTCGCTCTCCATGTGGATCCACCGGCTCGGGATGCGCGCGAGCGCGAACTCGACCTCGAGGATGTGCCCGGTGAGACCCATGCCCCCGACGGTGGCGTCGAAGAGCTCGGGCTCCTGCTCGGGGCCGCAGTCCACGATGGAGTCGTCGGCGAGGCGCATCCGAAGCGAGCGGACGTGCGCGCCGAAGCACCCCTCGACGTGGTGGTTCTTCCCATGGACGTCCGAGGCGACCATGCCCCCGAGGGTCACGAACTTCGTCCCCGGGGTCACCGGAGAGAACCACCCGCGAGGCATGAAGAGCCGGTTGAGCTCGACGAGCGAGAAGCCCGCCTCGGCGCGCAGCACCCCCGTCTCGGGGTCGAAGCCGAGGATGCGGTCGGCCATGCGAGAGCACGCCACGAGGTCGTCTGCCTTCGCCGGGAGCGAGGAGTCGCCGTAGGAGCGGCCCAGGCCGCGGGTGAGCGCCGCGCCGCGGGTGAGGCGCTCGAGGTCCTCGGAGAGCTTCTCGACGCCGGGAGCCGGGAGGCGGCCCCAGCCGGAGAGTGTGGGTGTGGTTCGAGGGTTCATGGCCGTGATCGCGCGGCTTGTACCACGCACCCCGAGGGCGGTCGCAGCGCACGAAGGGTGAGTCCTCCCCAGCGGAGCGCCGGGGAGCACGAGCGAGCAGGAAGGGGAGGTGAGCGGTCAGGAGCGCCGCCGGTCGGCGACGCTCAGCGGATCAGAGGTCGAGAGCGACCACGCCGGGGAAGCCAGAGCCGCAGGCGATGTTGCCGTGGCGGACTCCGCCCGGAGTGCCCGACTGACGAGCGACCTCGATGCCGTTGCGGACCACCACGAGGGTCCACGTCGCGTTGGCGACGGCGGTCGTGTACGACTCGGGGCAGACGTAGTAGCGGCCCGGGGTGTAGGCCGAGCTCCAGTAGATGTTCTCCGGGCCGCGGGCCACGGTGTCGTCGTGGTCGAGCACGCCGCCGCACGCCGCGGTGCGGCCGTAGAAGATCTCCGTGCCGCAGGGCGGCATCACGTGCAGGTCCATGTCTCCGTTGACGCTCCAGGTGAGCGTGAAGCGCAGCGTCCCCTGGCCCACGCAGACACCCGCCGCGCAGGCCTGGCCGGCGGCGCAGCTACGACCGCAGGTGCCGCAGTTGGCGTTGTCGGTCTGCAGGTTGCGGCAGACGCCGGAGCACATCGTCTGCCCGGTCGGGCACACGGCGGCGCAGGTGCCCGCGATGCAGGTCGTGCCCACAGCGCACACGCGACCGCAGCCGCCGCAGTTGCTGTTGTTGGTGGCGAAGTTGAAGTTCTCGTCGACGCTGCCATCGCAGTCGTCGTCGATGCCGTTGCAGACCTCCACGGTGGGAGAGCCGGCGACGCACATCGGGACCGAGCCGCCCAGGCAGCCCTGGGCGGAGCGGCGGCACGCGCCGACGCCGCAGAACTGGTTGGGAATCCCCTCGTCGCTCACGCCGTCGCAGTCGTCGTCGCGGCCGTTGCAGATCTCGACCGAGGGAGCGCCCGCCGTGCACATCGGCACGACGCCCTCGACGCAGCCCGCCACGCTGCGGGCGCACTCACCGACGCCGCAGGAGATCGCGGGGATGTCGTTGTCATTGACGCCGTTGCAGTCGTTGTCCGCGCCGTCGCAGGTCTCCGTCGAGGGAGCGCCCGGCACCGCGTCGCAGACGGGCTGCGAGGCGCCCGCGCAGACGATGCGGCCGCTGCGCTCGCAGGAGCCGATGCCGTTGCTGCACGCCGCGCCGATGCCCGGCGTCTCGCAGCCGTTGTCGGCCGCGCCGTCGCAGTCGCCGTAGAGCTCGTTGCAGGCGACGACGCCGCAGTCGCCGGAGGTGCAGGCCGAGGTGGAGTTGGGCAGCGAGCAGGTGCTGCCGTCGGCCCTCGCGGGGTTGGAGCAGGCGCCGGTGCGAGAGTCGCAGGTGCCCGCGTCGTGACACTGGTTGAGCGCGGCGCAGGTCACGCCGAGGCACTCGCAGGCGTCGCCGATGCGGTCGCCGTCGGTGTCGAGCTGGTCGGCGTTGCCGATGGTGGGGCAGTTGTCGGCGTAGTCGAAGACGTCGTCGCCGTCGGCGTCGACGACGCCGGTCTCCAGCCGGAACCTGATGGGCAGCGTGCGCCCGTCGAGGAGCGCCACGTACTCGTTGGTGTCGACGTTGCGGAGCTGCGAGCCGCTCGACACCACATCGACGTCGGCGAAGCCCAGGCGGCGACCGACGGGGTCGATCGCGGAGCCCGTCCACGTCGGCACATACACGCTCACGCGATAAGTGGCAGTCGGGTCGAGGTTGAAGTCGCGGGTCTGCCAATTGACGATGTAGTGGTCATCGCCCACGCGGACGATCTCGGGCCCTTCGCCGGTGGTGCGGGTGTACGTCGCAATGACGCCGCCGCCCGCGCCCAGGCGCTCGACGCGCACCGTCACCGGCACCCGGCCCTCGAACGCACCCTTCATGTGCGGGTTCGACACCATCGGCGACAGGAACGCGAAGCCCGCGGTGCCCCCGTTGTGCACCGCATCGCTGATCGCGCTCTGCCCGGCGTTCCGCGGCGCGCCGCCCGTATCCGCACATGAGGCCAGCGCACAGAGCGCGAGCACACCGGTCCACCTGCCAAGAGTCCGCATCGGATCCTCGTCCATTCCCAGCGCCGCACACCCATGGACGCCCCTCCGCGGATGAATTCCGGAAGGAGCGGCAGCGCCGAAGAGACCTCCTTATGTGATTCAATGTCGGATGCCAAGCACCATCCCCTCCAATTCAGTTGTGCACGATTCGCACAGGCGACTCGAATTGGCGGAATTGGCTATTAGCAAGGACTTTGTGCCTGATTGGATATCGGGGAAGGAGGGATTTCGAGATGGGAGAGGATCGGAGGATGAACGCACGTGACGACGGCCGCGCCGCGCGGCTCAAGCTGATCGAGTCCACGCGGCTGGGCATGGGGAGCGCGAGCGCCATCGCGCCGCTGGGGGAGGGCCTGGCGCTGGTGGTCGACGACGACGAGGGGATCTTCCTCACCGACTCGGAGGGCCGCGCGACGCTGCTGCGCGGGAGGGAGGACGCCCGGGGGCTCGGCGACCTGGAGGGCCTCTGCCTCGGCGACGAGGGCGCGACGGTCTACGCGGTGTCGGAGAAGAAGGGCGAGGTGTTCTCGCTCCCGCTGCGGCGCGGCGGGGGAAAGGTGACGCTGGGCGACCCGACGCTGCTGGGGCGCCTCGCCCGCCCCGGCGACGGCAAGAACAAGGGCTGGGAAGGAGCGGCCTGGCTGCCCCCCTCGGCGGCCCCGGGAGGCGTGGCCTGCCTGGTCGCGGTGCACGAGGCGAAGCCCATGGCGCTCGGGCTCTTCACCCTGCCCGACCTTCGAGAGCTCAGCCTGATCGAGCTCGACGGCCCCTTCGAGGAGTGGATGCGCGACGCCTCGGACGTCGCCGTCTGCCCGGTGACGGGGCACCTCTTCCTCCTCTCCGACCGCTCGCAGCGCATCGTCGAGGCCCGGCTCGTCGACGGCGCGACCCGGCTGGAGGCCATCGGCGCCTTCGACCTCGACCTCGCTCCCGAGGAGAAGCCCGAGGGCATCGCCTTCGAGTCGGGCTCCCGCCTCGTGGTGGTGACCGACGACCAGGGCCGGCTGCTGCGCTACTCCGTCACCCGCTGACGCGGCGGGCCCGCACCCGACGCGCGCCGAGGCAGGCGAGCCCGAGCAGCGCCAGCGCCCACGACCCACGCCCGCTCACAGGCCCGGCCGGAGCGGCGCGGCAGCCCACGCCCTTGCCGTGGAAGCTGAGGCCGCGGAGCCCCGGGTCGCAGGTCGAGACCCCCGTCGGCGGATAGACCGTGCAGAGCCCGCGGGCGTCGTCCTCGGTGGGCGTCCGGCGCTGGTCGTTCTGCCTCACGAGGGACCACATGACGGCGCTCTCCTCGGCGCTGTGGGCGAGGCCCTGCACGTGGCCGAGCTCGTGAGAGAGGGTGGTCTGGAGGTCGGTGCGGTTGGGGCCGGCGAGGTCGAGGGTGAAGCTCACTCCCCGGGGGTTGTCGGGTCCGCGGACGTTGAGCTCGACGTCGGTGTCGAGGATGTCGGCGTTGTCGCTGGCGAAGGTGACGACCGTGAGCGCGGCGGCGTCCGGGGCGTGGAAGGCGTCGCGCACCCAGCGCGAGGGGATCGACACCGTGCTGGCGTTGACCCCGCCCTCGAAGTACCCGAGCGGCGCGGCGAGGTCGCCCAGGAGCTGCAGCCGGAAGCCTGGGTGGGTGCCCCGGAGGGGGTCGCAGAGGGCCGAGGCCCAGCGCTCCATGGCGGCCCCGGTCAACTGGCGGAGGGCTTCGAGGGGGATGGTTCCTGAGGGGACCCGCGGGTCGAGGTGGAGGGCGGCGCAGCCGTAGGGCCACGCGACCGGGCTACCCCCCGCCGGGCAGACCAGGGGGTCGGGCTGCTCGGGCATGGTGGTGGTGCGGCACCAGCCCAGCGCCTCGGAGGGGCCGAGCATCGCGGCGACGAGAACCGCCAGGGCTCGGAGTGTCCTGCGGGGCTCCACCGCCGGAACCCTATCAGCAGATGAGCGTCGGGCGGAGCGCCGCTCCGCACTGGCGCAGTGCCTCGCTGCGCCTATAGGGTGCGTCGGGTGAGGGCTCGCCCGCGAGTGCCGGGTCTCCAAGGCGCCGCGAGCCTTCGCGCGAGGCGTCGCGGGTTGGGCAGAGCCCTGACGGCCGCGTGCGCGCTGGCCTCCCTGCTGGGCTCCGCCTCCCGGGCCTCGGCGCAGACCACGGCGCAGGGCTGGGCCCTCGACCGCCATGAGCCCTCCGTCCCCGGGGACGGGCTCTTCCTCGCGGAGCACCCGTGGTACCGCGACACCCGCCTCGTGGCGGCGGGCTTCACCCTCGACTACGCCGCCAACCCGCTCTGGCTGCGCATCCCCCGCGACGGCCTCCCTGCGCTCGACCAGGCCGTGGTCTCGGGGATGCTCACCGGACACCTCGGCGTGTCGCTCGCTCCCCTTCGCTGGCTAGGGCTGCACCTCTCCCTGCCGGTGGCGCTGCAGCAGTCCGGATCGCCCATCCCGGCGGGCGCGGGCAACCTCGGACCCGCGACCTCCATCGGCCCCGGAGACCTGCGCGCCGGGCTGCGGGTGCGCCTCGCAGGCGACGCCGCGAGGGACCCGTGGTCGCTCCACCTGGGCGCGCTGCTCTGGCTGCCCACCGGGAGCCCGTCGGACAACACCGGGGACGGATCGGCGCGCGCGGAGGCCCGGGTCGTGGTCGCGGGGAGCGCGTCGCGGCTGCGCTGGTCGGTGGGCGCGGGCTTCCACCTGAGGAGCGCCGTGAGCGCGCTCAACCTGGCGGTGGGCCACGAGCTGAGGGTGACCGCGGCGCTGGCGATGTCCCTGCTCGGCGGACGACTGGATGTCGGTCCGGAGGCCCAGTTGTTCAGCGCCCTGAGGGAGCGCCCCGACCGCCGTGGAAGCGCGGCCTTCACGAGGGCCCAGTGGGGCGCCGAGGTGATGCTGGGCGCCCGCTGGAGGGTCGCCGATCCGGTGCAGGTGGGCCTCGCCGGAGGCATCGGGCTCGGCGACGGATACGGCATCCCCGAGGGGCGCGCCCTGCTGACCATCGTCTACGCGCCGACCGACCGGGCTCCCGCTCCACGAAGGATCGAGGCGCTCCCGCCGCCGCCCCTTCGAGAAGAGCCCCCAGTGGCAGAGCGCCCCGTGGTCGAGGCCCCCGTGGTCGAGCGTCCCGTGGAAGCGCCCCCCGTGGAGAGCGCCCCGGCGGTGAGCGTCGGAGAGCTCGTCCCCTTCGTCGGCGTGGTGGAGTTTCGCACCCACCGGGAGGCGATCGTCGGGGAGGAGAGCTTCCGCTCGCTGGACGTCGTCGCGGCGGCGCTGCGGTCGACGCCCTCCATCGAGGTCGATGTGCAGGTGCACAGCGGCCACCGGAGCAACCCGGAGTTCTATCTCGAGCTCTCGTCGCGTCGCGCCCGGGCCGTGCGCGAGTACCTCATCGCCCGCGGCGTCCCGGCGGCGCGGCTGCAGTCGCACGGCATGGGCGCCGCGTGCCTCGGGCGCAGGAGACGCGACGACGACGTCCCTCGCGTGCAGCTCGTGCTCGTCCCCCCAGGGACCTCCGGGGGGCGATGCCTCCGGCGCTCTGCTTCGGACTGATCCTCGACGGTCAGAAGAAGAGCTGCATCTGCAGCCGCGCCTGGTGCTCGCCTCGATCCGAGAGGTTCTCGCCGTAGTAGTAGAAGTAGTCCGATTGGAGCTTCAGGGCGTGGCCCTGGAAGTACCAGTTGAGCCCGCCGCCGAGCTCGTGGCGTCGCCGCTGCGAGGGGTCCACGGTGGCCGGGTCGAGCACCGTGGGGCGCAAATCGCCGTAGCGGGCGACGAGCTCGAGGTGCCGGGTGAAGAGGTAGCCCGCCTGCGCGAACCATCCGAAGGAGCTGCGGGAGTACTCGATGGTGGGCGCTCCTCCCGCGCTGGTGGACTGGTACGCCGCGGCGTTGGCCCGACGCAGCAGCGCCGCCCCGAGCACCGAGAGCCCGCGCCACTTGAAGGACAGGTCGGCCTCGCCGTGGAGGTAGTCGAAGCGTCCCCGGTCGTAGCTCGTCTCGAAGGTGCTGCGAGAGCGCCGGGTGTTCTGGTTGTAGGCGACCCCGACGCCCACCGAGAGCCGGGGGGACTCGTGCCGCTCGAGGTCGGACTCCACGTAGTCGTCGAAGGAGCCCATCGGGGTGAACTCCAGTCGAGCGACCCAGAGCAGCCCGGACTCGGAGCTGAGCCGGTTGCGGCCGTCGCCGCCGAAGACCCCGAGCTGGTAGCCGAGCCGGCGGCCGAGGCCGAGGAGGTCGCGGGAGTAGAGCTGCACGCCGACGTCGCGGTCGAGGTTGAGCTCGCCGGTGACGATCGAGCGGTCGACGAACTGCTGCGCCGAAGACGAGATCACCCGCTGACGGTCGAAGGGGACCTTCATCTGACCGGCGCGCACCTGCAGGTCTCGCAGCCGGGTCCAGGTGACGTAGGCGTCGCGCAGCGGCAGCCGGAGGTCGGACTCGGTGTCGCGGTTGGAGAAGCCGAGCTGGATGTAATACTGGAGCTCGTTCGACAACGCGTGCCCCTGGAGCACCAGGCGCATCCGGCGGATGGAGAACTCCGTCGCGGGATCGCCGCCTCCCTCCTCCCCGGTGAGCGTGAAGCGGATCTGCGCGCGCGCGCGGAGGTTGAACTCGAAGGCGCCGTCGGCCGAGGTGACGGTGACCCCGTGGCCGAGGGCGGCGCGCACCCGGGGAGCGCGCTCGGGCTCCGGGGACTGCGCGAGGGCCGCTCCGGGGAAGGAGACCGCGATCAGGCCAGCGATGACGAGCGACGAGGGGTTTCGCATCCGGGCATAGAAGTACCGCACCTCAGGGCGCCCCGCCGAGCGCGTCGCGCAGCGAGATCCCGTTGGGGCCGCGCCCCACCGCCACGGTGGCGAGCTGGGAGAGCGTCGCGGTGTCGAGGACGGCGACGTTGTTCTCGAGGCTGCCGGTGACGTAGACCCGGGCGCCGTCGCGGCTCGCCACCACGCCGTGCGCGCCGAGGCCCACCTCCGCGGAGCGGAGCACCCGCCACCCCGCGACGTCGACCTCGTAGAGACGGTTGCCGGTGCGCGCGCTGGAGGTCAGCGAGCCCTGGTCGGCCACCCAGAGCCGCGACCCGCCAGGGCCGAGGTACACCTGCGCCGGGCCGCGCGCCGTGTCCGGCAGCGCGAGGCGGGTGACCGCGCGAGAGGCCATGTCCACGCGGACCACCACGCGCTGGTCCTGGAGGGCCGTGAAGGCCGTCGCGCCGTCGGGCGTGCACGCCACCTGGATGGGGACGCCGTCGACCCGCACCTCCTCGACGGCCCCCGTCGCGAGGTCGATCGCCGCCACGCTGCGCCCCCCGGAGTTGGCCACGAAGACCCTTCCCCCGCACACCCGCGCCCCGTGCGGCGCGGCGCGCACGCCAAGCCGGAAGCGACGCGCCTCCCGGCGCGTGGCGGCGTCGACCTCGATGACCGTGTCGGCGTTGGAGGCCGTGACGTAGGCGAAGCGCCCGGCGGCGTCGAAGACCACGTGCGCCAGCAGGCCCCGCAGGGGGATGCGCGCCCGCACCGCCAGCGTCGTCGCGTCGAGGACGATCACCTGCTCGTCGTCCCGCCCCGCGTAGCCGCTCATGTAGAACTCCGACGACGCCGCGGTGGCCCACACCTCACGGCCATCGGGGGAGACCTGCACGTTGTGGGGCAGGTAGCGCACCGAGGCCCCGTCGCGCGGCTCCGCGAGGTCCACCGTGGCGACGGGGCGGGCGGCGCCGTCGTCGATCACCGAGAGGGTGCCGGCGCGCTCGTCGGCGACGAACACCCGCGACGCACCTGGGGTGGCCGCGCCCTCGTCGCTACACGCTGGCAGCAGCCCCGATGCGACGATGATCCACCCGATGCGCACCGCGTCCCTCGCTGCTCCGGCTTGAGTGGGTCACCGTAGGAGCGCTCGGAGGGACGGCGCTTGACCGGCATCAAGCGCCGGGGCCGTCACGGGCGCGCCTCGTCCGCCAGCCGCTGCGCGATCAGCGAGGGGACCCAGCGCGCGGCGCGCCAGTCGTCGAGCGTGCCCACGAGGGTCATGGAGAGCACGCGCTGCCCGGGCTGCGCCTGCATCAGCGTCGTGCCGAGCACGGGCACCGGCACGCCGCCACGGGTCCGCATCTCGAAGGCGTACTCGACCACCACGCCTCCGAAGGCCCTCGGCGTCTCGGCGCTGCGCCTCACAAGCTGGAAGCCAGGCAGGGCCCGCGAGGCCAGCTCGGTGCGTTGGACCAGCAGGGCGCGCACCTCGTCGGGGCGGGCGCGGTCGACGGACACCACCAGCACCGGCGGCAGCGGCCCTCGGGTCGATCCCTGGAACACTCCCGCCGCACCGGCTGTGGTCGGCTGAAGGGTCCACGAGGCGGGCACCGGCAGCGGCATCGCGAGGCCCGGCAGCGCCCTCGCCACGGGCCGATCGCGGTACAGCGCGGCCCCGGCCGCTGCCGCGAGCAGCGCGGTGGCCGCGAGCGACGCGGCCCCGACCAGGCGCGCGGGGCGAGGCACGGCGGGCGCCCCGGCGGCGGCGTCGATGCGGGCGCGGGCGACCCGGACCAGCGCCACCAGCGCCACCAGCGCGGAGGCACCGAGCGGCGGGAGCGCGCGGCCCGCCGTCAGCCACGGCTCCTGCGAGGGCCAGAGCGTCAGCCCCATGGAGAGCAGGACGAAGGCCAGCAGCGCGCCTCCGGCCCGACGCAGCCCGGCGCCCTCGCCGCGCGAGAACCACACCAGGCCCAGCGCCAGCGCAGGCAGGGCGTAGGTCGCGCAGGTCGCGACGAAGTGGGCGTCGACCCCGCTCGATCGCCGCTCCGGGGTGAGCAGCACCATCCATCGGGGCGAGAGGAAGGGGAGGGCGAGCTGCGCCTTGGAGGCAGCGGCGAGCCCCAGGGCGACGGCGACGAGCGTCAACACCCCGGGCGCCGAGGCGCTCGCCCGGTCCGAGGCGCGGCGCTCGACCCACCACGCCAGCGCCGACCACGAGGCCACGATCAGCGCGGCCCTCGCGAGGGCCCATGCCGGGTCGAGGGCTCCGTCGCCGTCCAGCGCGCCGCCCTCCCCGGCGATCAGTCGACGGGCGCGCTCGTCGAGGGCGACGCCCAGGTCGCCGAGGCTCCAGCCCCAGGCGGCGAGCTTGTCGAGGGCCGTCAGCGGAACCGTCGCGGCGGCGCCCGCGCAGAACGCGCCGAGCAGCCTGTGGGCGGGCAGCGGTAGCTGGACGGCGCCGCGGCTCGCCCAGACGTAGAGCGCCACGGCGGGCCCGGCGTCGAGGACGCCCCGGAAGAGGTAGTACGCGATCTGCTCCTGGGCGCGCTCGTCGTGCGCCGCGGCCCTCGCGTGAAGCTCGAGGAGCGCGAGCACCAGGACGCCGCCGAGCAGGGCCATGCGCGCCGGGGCGGGCCACCGCAGGCTGGTCGAGAGGCCCGCTCGCATCGCCGAGGACTGAAGCAGCCAGAGCGTGGAGATGGCGTTGACGGCGAAGACGGCCGCCGAGCGCGTGGGGGCGCGCCCGAAGCCGAAGAGCTGCGAGACGTACTCCTTCGCCACGAAGGTCATCAGCAGGAGCTGGTACACCAGCGCCCCGGCGGAGGCGGAGTCGAGGCGACGGCGGACGGCCTGCAGCAGCGCCGCCGCGAGCGCGAGGGGAAGGACCCATCGGAGGATCTCCGCCGTGGTCCCTGCCGCGGGCTGATCCCAGAGGAAGGGGCGCGCCGCGCGGTACAGCCAGAACGCCGCGACGCTCACCGTCGGCGGCCAGTGCAGGGCGGGCGTGTCGATCACCCACGGCGCCCAGAGCACCAGCGAGCCCGCCAGCAGCGTGAGCACCACCAGCGGAGCGAGCCAGCGGGAGGGCACCCACACCTTGATGGTGTTGGCGACCGCCGTCGTGGTGGAGAGGACCTTGAAGATCAGCCCGACGCCGACGAGGTACCAGACCGGCCAGAGGTAGCTCCCGATGAACTCCAGCATCGGCAGGATCATCTGGGCGGACCGCGAGAGCCCCTGCCGGGCGACCTGGGCGTAGAGGTAGAGCGCGATGGCCGCGGCGAAGGCGGCCGCGGTCCACGGAAGCGACGGGGCCTCGGGGGGGTCGTCCGGGCCGTGGCCTCCTCGCGCCAGCCCGTGGGCGCCGAGGCCCAGCGCCCCTCCGAGCGCCGCTCCCAGCGCGGCCTTGCCGGGGCCGTATCCCGCGCCGAGCGGCGTCAGCACGGCGCAGAAGGCCCCCGCGGCCGCGCCCGTGGCGGCGGCGACGATCCATGCCCTCAGCGCCTCCGACCGACCGACGCTGCGCCTCCCCCGCGCGCCCACCCAGACCGTCGCGAGCAGCACCAGCGGAGGGATGACGTTGGCGTAGGAGCGCGCGTACCCGAGGGTGACGAGGCCGAAGCCCAGGTAGAGGAAGGTGCACGAGGCGAGGAGCTGCACCAGGCGGTTGGCGAAGGCCGCGCCCGCCAGAAGCAGCGCCCAGCACAGGGCCATCGCAGCAGGCCAGAGGGCGACCGACCAGGCCGCCGCGTGACGAGGCGGCGACGAGGCCACGAGGATCATCGGGCCCGGCAGCGCCAGCGCCAGCGGGGCCGTCAGCGCGAGGGTCGCCGCGACCGCCAGCGCGGCGCGCAGCACGGCCCGACCGTCGGCCGGCACCCGGCTCGAGTCGGGACGGTCCCTGGCGTAGTTGGTCCAGTAGAAGACGCGGGCCAGGTCGAGGAGCGCGGTGACCCGAGGCGAGTCTCGCAGCCAGGCGCGGAGGCGGCTCGGGAGGGGCCGCTCGACGAAGCGCTTTCGGGCGGAGCGGGCGCGCTCGGCCCCGCGCTGCAGCGCCGGGGACAGCCCGACGAGGAAGTGCCCCAGCTTGCGCAGCGCCCCGAACGTGCTCTCGACTCCCATCAGGCCTTCTTCTCGCGCTCCGCGCCGACCGCCGACGCAGCGGAGGGCAGCAACGCATATGCCGCGAGCCCGGGTGGAGCGCGGTGGCCGACACCGGGCGCGTCCATCGGTGCGCGGTCACGCAGCGCGTTCGCGCGACGCGCAGCGTATTCGCCGTGCGGCGCCTCGAGGCCTCTCGGCGGGCTGCGCGCCTCCAACGTACGGAGCGCGGAGGCATGTCCGTTGCTCGTTCTCGTGCGGTGCGATGCCCGGTGACGGTCGCGCAGGAGACGCAGATGGCAACCGAGACGAAGCAGGTCGAAGATCCCCAGAATCTGGGGCTGGTGCTCTCGGGAGGCGGAGCGCGAGGCGCCTTCCAGGTGGGGGTGTACGAGCGCATGCTCGCCGACCCGCGCTTCTCGCAAGGCCCGGCGATTCTCTCGGGCACCTCCGCGGGCGCCATCAACGCCGCGCTGATCGCGGCGGGTCGCACGCCCCAGGAGATGCTGCGCTTCTGGCACGGCCTGGCCGAGCGGCCTCCGGCGGTGGCCAGCGACTCGTTCATGCACCACGCGCGACAGGCCGTGGTCGCGCTGGCGGCCCTCGAGCCCGGGCGCTGGGTCGGCGAGTCGAGCGCGCTGGCGGCGGTGCGCGAGCACCTCCGGCATCACCTGCCGCTGCGGCCCGGGGCCGTGCTGGCGTGGATGCTCGAGTGCGCGGTGACGGCCCGCTTCGAGGTGCTGAGCGAGCTCCTCGAGCGCATCCCCGACGCGCACCTCTTCGACACCGGTCCGCTGCGAGAGCGGCTCATCGAGGAGTTCGGCGGAGAGCGGATACCCCACCGGGCCGGGGTCGAGCTCGCCATCAACGTGGTCGACGCGCCCTCGGGGCGCGCGGTGCGCTTCGTCACGAAGGCGACGCACCTCACCCGCCCTCCGGAGTACAAGATCGTCGACGCGATCACCGTAGACATGGTGCTCGCGAGCGCGTCGATCCCGCTGCTCTTCTCCCCGGTGCAGGTCGACCACAGGCTGCTGTGGGACGGCGGGCTCCTGGTCAACACCCCTCTGGCGCCGGTGGTCGACCTCGGGGCCGACGCGGTGGTGACGGTGCTGGTGACCGAGCCCACCGACCCGACGCTCCAGAGGTTCACGCACTTCGGCGACGCGCTGGAGCGGGTGATCGACTGCTTCCTGGAGAACACCTACAACGTCGACCGAAAGCTGCTGCTCGAGCGCAACCGCCTCGTGGAGCAGTCGGGCGGGCGCTACCGCCCGGTGCGCCTCTACGAGGCCATCCGCCCGGCCCGCTCGAACGCGTTCACCGCCGGGTCGTACCTGAACTTCTCCCACAGGGCGATCCAGGCCATGTACGAGGCCGGTCTCCAGGCCGGGGCCGAGTGGCTGGCCAAGGGGCCGCCGGTCGACCGTCTCCACGAGCGCCCGTGGACCGACGCGCCCCGGGACGACCTGACCTGACGACGCCCTCCCCTTACCCGAGGGTGGCCCCGGAGAGGACCTGGGACACCACCTCGTCGAGCTCCTCCGCGGTGAAGGGCTTCACCACGGCGCCCATGAACCCGTGCTCGCGGGCGTTGCTGAGCACCGGGTCGGCCGCGTAGCCGCTCGCCACGATGGCCCGCACCCCGGGGTCGACGGCGCGCAGCTCGCGGATCGCCTCGAGGCCTCCCATCCCGCCGGGGACCGTGAGGTCGAGCAGCACCACGGCGTAGCGTCGCCCCTCCGCGAGCGCCTCGCGGTAGCTGGCCACCGCCGCGGCGCCGTCCGCGACGAGGTCGACCTCCAGTCCGCTCCCTCGGAGGATGAGGGCGACCACGTCTCGCAGCGCGGGCTCGTCGTCCATCACGAGCACCCGGGCGCTTCGACGCACGACCGCGGGGTGCGGCGGTGGCGCAACGGCGGGCGCAGGGAGCCGGCTCGCCGGGAGGTACACGTCGAAGGTCGCGCCGCGGCCCGGAGCGCTCTCGAAGCCCACGTGGCCGCCGTGCCGACGGACGATGGAGTACACCGTCGCGAGGCCCAGGCCCGTGCCGCTGGTCTTGGTGGAGAAGTACGGGTCGAAGATGCGCTCGACGTGCTCGGCCGCGATGCCGTGGCCCTCGTCCTTCACCCGCACCCGCACATAGTCGCCGGGAGGGAGCGGCAGCGGCGAGGCGGGGACGAGCGTGGCGCGCTCCACCCCGAGCTGGACTCGCCCTCCGTCGGGCATCGCCTGCACGGCGTTGATCAGCAGGTTGTGGAGCACCTGGGACATCTGCACCGGATCGAACTCCGCGAGCGGGGCATCGGCGGAGACGGTGAGGTCGATGGCGACGGGCCACGCGCCGGTGCAGAAGGCGGCCGCCTCGCGCGCGATCTCCGCGATGGAGCCGACTCGCCTGGAGGGCGCGCCCCCCCGGGCGAAGGTCAGGAGGTGCCGGGCGAGGTCGCGGGCGCGCCGGGTCGCGGCCTCGGCGGTCTCGAGGAGCTGGCTCGTGGCGCTGCCCGCGGGGGCGTCGCGCGACACCACCGAGAGGCTCGCCAGGATGACCGCCAGGACGTTGTTGAAGTCGTGGGCGATGCCTCCGGCCAGCAGGCCCAGCGACTCGAGCTTCGCGATGCGCAGCATCTCCTGCTCGTGGCGCTTGCGCGAGGTCACGTCCTGCACGAGCACGACGGCGCTGTGCGGCGCCGCTCCCTCCTCGTCGGAGAGCCACGACCAGGTGACGAGGCCCCAGACGGTCTCGCCGTCGGGCCGCACGAAGCGTCGCTCGGTGGCGGCGAAGGCGCTGGCGTCGGTCGCCTCGGGGCGGGGCCGCTCCGGCCGGTCGAGCTCGTACACCATCGAGAAGAGGTCGACGCCCAGCAGCGCGCGCCCCTCCCGGCCGACGAACCTCGCGAAGGCCGGGTTGGCCCGCACCACGTTTCCTTCGAGGTCGGTGAGCGCCATCCCCGTGGCGTTGGTCTCGAAGACGGTGCGAAACCGCTCCTCGCTCGCGCGGAAGGCCCGCTCGACGCGGGCGCGGTCGCCGGCCCCCTGGGCCATGCAGTCCATGCGCAGCAGCGCCCCGTCGTCGCCGAAGGTCGCGGCGACGGTGAGCGCCAGGTCGACGGGCTCATGGTTGTCGATGCGCAGCCGGCGCACTTCGACGCGCGCCTTGCCGGTCTCGCGGAAGGTCGGGCTCGCGATGAGGCGCGTCGCGAGCTCCAGGCGGTCTTTCGGGTCGACGTAGTGATCGAGCACGCTCGTGCCGCTCGCCGCCTCGGCGGAGGGGAAGCCGAAGAGCCGGGCGTAGGCCTCGTTGGCGCGCGTCACCCGCTGCTGCACGTTGTCGACGCAGAACACCCCGATGCCCAGTCGGTCGATGACCCGCTCGACCCAGGCGCCCTCCCTCGGCTCTACCGACTCCTCGGAAGACTCCCCTGGGAGCTTACCCTCGTCGGAGTCATCCACCCGCGCACTCATCCCCTGAATCCCCCTTTAGATCCTCCCGCTCGGTGCACCCTCGCTTATCACCCACCATACGGCGCGGTCGAGTTGTCTGCGAGCCCCCGCTCAGTCGCAGCCCAGCCGCGCGACCCGCAGCTCCTCTCGCGCCCCGCGCGCCGACGGAACCTCCTGCCACACCACGTAGACGCTGCGCCCGTCGGTCGCGAGCTCGCTGTCCCCCGCCTCGACACCCGGGCGAGACACCTGCGCCACCGTCGTCGGGTCGAGCGCTCCGTGGCACACCCGCCCCGCGCGCACGACGGTCCGTCGGCCCGTCCCCTCGGTCCAGGAGAGCACCGCGCACCCTGGGGACCGCGAGGCCACGATCGAGGGCGCCATCGCAGGAGCGCGACCGGTCCGCAGCGTCGACGTCGCGTGCCTGCGCCCCGGCGTCCACGTCGAGAGCGAGAGCCGCCAGGGAGCGCGCGCCGTCGCGGCCTGCGCGTAGGTCACCAGGGCGGAGCCGCTCACCCACGCGATGGCAGGGGCCCCGACGCGCCCGGTCGCCGCGGTGAGCCTCACCGGCCGCGAGCTCGGCCGGGCGTCCGCGTCGAGGGTCATCGCGAGCACGTCGTAGCTCGACTCCCCGGTGACCCCGCCGGCGTTGTCGCTCGTGCGCCACGCGAACACCGCGCGGTCGGCGTCCGCGCGAGCGAGGGCCGTGCGGTCGGCGGTGAAGGACTCCGCCGTGCCGCGGTCGCGCCCGGAGCGGCTGCCGACGAAGCGCACCGCCGCGGAGTCCGTGTAGGCCAGCACCGAGCTGGTGCCCGCGGTGCCGAGCGCGATGCCGCCGCTGCAGCCGCCCGACTCTCGCGTGGCCGTCACCTGCGGAAAGGCCCCGAAGGAGGTGTGCCCGCAGGCGATGCGCCCGGTGCCGCCGAAGCACTGGCACGACGCGATCGCGGCGCCGTCGCCCGTCGGAGAGGCCGACGCCGCGAGCCCGGTCATGTGCGCGTAGTACGCCTCCTCGCCGTCGATGCTGCGCGCCGCCGCGCGAGGGGCGAGCGTCGCAGCGTCGAGCTCCCTCGCGTAGGCCAGCCTCGGTCGCCAGTCGGGCGGACCTCCCTCGCCCGCCGACGGTCGGGGTCCGGTCTCCTGCCAGCCCACCACGACGCCCCCGGAGTGCGCGGCGATCACCGCCCCGTAGCCCCCGCGGCCCTCGGTCACCACCACCCCCTCGGACGGAACCGCCGCGCAGAGCTGCGCGAACACCATCGCTGCGATCATGCCCGGGAGACTATCGCTTCCGACGCGCGCTCACAGCGCGCTCTCAGTCGGGCACGACGACGAGGAGGTACTCCCCGGCGCGGGCGGTCCCTGCGCTGACGAAGGTGTCGAGGGAGAAGGTCCAGGTGCCGGGAGCGAGGGTGGTGACGAGCACCCGGTCGTCGCGTGCCACGCAGCCTTCGGCGGTGGCGGTGCGATCGAGGAGGTGGAGGTCGACGTCGGTGGCTCCGCGGGTGATCACCATGGCGCGGATGGGGGTCGGTCGGGTGACCGTGTAGCGGTAGAGGAACTCCGCGCCCGACTCGTCGGCGGTGGCGCGGCAGGGATATCGGTTGAAGACCCGGGCGCCGCCGGTGGCCGTGTTCCGGGCGTCGGCGAAGGGGAGCGAGGGGATGACGAAGGGGTCGGCGTGCGAGCCCGATCCGCGCAGCCTCGGGGCGTCCGCGTCGGGGGCCGAGCGCCCGCGGAGGGTCACCTCGGCGACGCGGTGGAGGGCCTCGAGCGTGAGCAGGTTGCGGTTGTTGTACCCGAAGCGAAGACCGTCGGGCGTGAGGGCGCAGGCGCGATAGCCCGCGCTGGTCAGGTAGGTGTTGGGGTGGAGGTGGTCCCCGGCGAGGCCGTGCGAGGCCAGCGGCAGGAGGGCTCCGTGGAAGTCGACGAGGGGCACGCCCCGGGACTGGGCGACGCCCAGAACGACGGCGTTGTAGCGAGGCACCCAGAGGTCGGCGTCGGCGTTGTCGTCGCGGGGCGGCACCGTCGAGAGGATGGGGATCACCCCGCGGGCGATGGCCTGGTCGGTGATGTCGAGGAGGTTGGCGCCGTAGCGGAAGATGTCCCTCGATTGGATGTCGTTGGTCCCGAACATCACGGTGGCGGCGCGGGGGCGCGCGGCGTCGAGCTCGCGGGAGAGCGGCGAGGGAGACCCCGAGAGGGCGGCGCCGGCGCTCCAGCCGACCGTCGCGGCGAGGCTGACCCGACGGTAGGGATCGGTCCCTCCGACGGAGCCCGAGCGGTAGAGGTCGAGGGTGGGACGGAGGTGCTCTCGGCCGCCGAGATCGACCCCGGAGGTCGAGGCGAAGCAGGCCATGAAGGACGTGCTCACCGTGATGGAGTCGCCGACCTTGGAGAAGACATCACGGGAGAGGGATGGTCCTCGGGCGGAGATGGCCCGGAGGCGGGTGACGAGCTCGGCGGTGATGGGCGAGTGGCGCGTGGCCGAGGGGTAGAGCACCGGACCCGGCGGGACCATCGGCACATCCGGGACGGAGGGGACATCGCGGACATCGGCGATGGTCGGGACATCGGGGACATCGGGGACATCGGGGACATCAGCGATGGTGGGGACGTCGGGCACATCGGGGACGTCGGGTGGCGGGGCGCGATCGACGGGGACGCCGAGGTCGTGGGGAGAGGGGACGTCGGTCGAGGCGTCCGAGGGGGCGTCGACGGGGACGTCGTCCGCCGCGTCCTCGGGGAGAGGGGCGCCGCAGGCGGCCAGCCACAGCGGGAGCAGACAGGGAGCGACGCGCATGGGGTGGATGGGTCAGCGCGCGGCGGGCGTCGGCGCCTCGAGCATCGCGAGGCACTCGAGCAGGGCCTCGCGCACCACGGCCCTCGCGGCCGCCTCGTGCGCGGGATCGACCTGCCCCTCGATCGCCGCGAGCGCGAGCTCGATGTGGGCCTCGTCGAAGGGGCGACCCTCGACCCAGGCGAGCTCGACCTGCACCACGGGCTCGCTCGTGGCGCCGGCGACGAAGACGAAGTCGGCCTCGAGGGCGCCCTTCGCCTCGCGGTACACGAAGGCCGCGGCGCACACCGACGCGGGCGCCCCGGGCGCCTCGGACCGAAACGACGCGCCGAGCCCCTGCCCCGCCTCGACGCCGCCGATGAAGAAGCGCGAGACGGCCGTCTCGTCGAGCTCGTCGTGCGCGAGGAGCCCGATCATCGAGTCGTTGTAGCCGCCGCTCGGCCCGAAGCCGACGCCCACGTCGAGCGCCAGCAGCGCGACGATCCACTCTCGCAGCGCCGGGTCGCGCCAGGCCCTCACGCTCTCGCCGAAGCTGAGCGTCGAGAGCGACCCGGTCGGGACCGCTCGCGTCAGCGCCCGCCGGAGCACCGCCGGGAGGGCGGGCCAGGCGAGCACCGTGGAGAGCGGCGCCGACGCTTCGAAGAGGGGCCCCTGCGTCGGGGTCGATGCGCGCTTCGTGGCCTTGGTGTCGCTGGTCTTGGTCATCGCGCGCCGACGGTATCACCCCAGGAGGAGGGCGTTCGAGGCGAGCCAGTCGAGCGCCTCCTCGCAGTCCCCGGCGCGCTGCGCCTCCGAGCGCCCTTCCCGAGAGAGCCCCGCGAGGATCGCCGCGCGGTCCCTCGTCCCATCCGAGAGCCGAAGCACCGCACGCGCCTGATCGGGCAGCTCGATGCGGGTGTGCCGAAGGGTGGTGACCAGCTCCGAACGCTGTGACTGCAGCCGGGCGATGGGCGACGCGAGCGGCCGCAGCCCCGCGGCCTCGGCGTAGCGCGCGGGCCCCGCGTGGAGGGAGAGCGCTCCGTCGAAGAGCAGCTCGAGCACCTCGGGCGCGTGGGCTGCCGCGGCGACGAGGGCGGCCCGGCGGTCCAGCCCGAGGCGCGCGGCGGCGGAGGCGGCCATCGCGGCGTAGGAGAGGGGGCGACGGTCCTCGGAGGCGAGCGAGTGCATGGCGCACTTCATCCACGGGTCGCTCAGCGCGATCGTCCGGCCGTCACAGGGGAAGCTCACCGTGCGGTCTCCGGTGAGCGCGGAGGCTTCGGTGTCGGGGAGCTGCGCGCGCGTCGCAAGGTGCAGCCGCGCGAGGGAGGCCGGGTCGGCGCGGTCCGCGGCGGTCTCGGCGTGGACGAGCAGCGACGCGCGGAAGCGACGGTTGCGGGTGAAGTCCACGGACTGCGCCAGCGAGAGCGGGTCGCCGGCCCCCGGCCGCAGCGAGGGCGCGGCGATGCGGAGGTCGGCGTCGGAGAGCTGCGCGAGGCCGTGGGCGCGGGCGTGGGCGACGAAGTCGCGGAGGTAGAGCGCGTCGTTCACGGGCTCCAGGTACTCGTGGAAGAGGTAGGCGTCCTCGGCGCCCGCGAGCTCCCTCAGCTCGTCCCTCATCCACGCCGACCACGGCGACGGCTCCGTGCGCAGGGACTCGTCGAGCACCGAGAGCGCCAGCCGTGCGCGCGCGACCCGCTGAAGGGCCGGCCCCGGAGGCGCGTGCTCCAGCAGGAAGTCACGGAGGGTGCGCAGCGCGTTCCAGCCAGGGAGGGCGTTGAAGCTCACATACGCGACCCCCTCCGGGCGCATCCGCTCCCGGCACACGGCGAGGATCGCGTCTCGTGCCTCGGGGGGCACCCACGAGTACACCCCGTGGCAGATCACGTAGTCGAAGGGCGCGTCGTCGGAGAGCGCCGTGACGGACTCCGCGCGGAAGGAGACGTTGCGTAGCCCGAGCGCCCGGGCCCGATGGCGGGCCTCGGCGACCTGTCCCTCGGAGAGGTCGACGCCGACGAACTCGCCCTCCGGCAGGTCGAGGGCCATCGGGAGGAGGTTGGCGCCGCGGGCGCAGCCGAGCTCCAGCACCCGGCAACGCGCGATGGGCGGCGCCGGTCTGCCGCAGAGCGCGGACACCGCGAAGAGGTGCTCCGGGTGGGTGCGGGGGAAGCAGTAGTCCGCGTAGGGGAGCTCGTCGTAGCTGTGCTGGGACATCCGGCGCGGATCGTAGAGCACGCGAGGCCGAAGGGAGGCGCGGCGCTGTCTGCGAGCGGGAGTGTCACGCCGCCACAGGTGCGCTGATCGTGAACATCGCCCCTGTGTCATCCAGCCACAGGAGCGGAGGGAAAGGGCGCGGCTCGGGGCGCTGGCACCGGACGTGCGAAGGCGCCCGGGCATGACCCTCTCGCCGATCCGACTCGCGGCGGCGCTGCTGCTGATGATGGCGGCGGGCGCCGGGTGCACGCTCACCCCCCGCAGCATGGCGAGGGAGCTCGGGGCGTCCGCTCCTCCGGCGGCGATCCAGTCGACCCTCCACGCGCTCAACGACGACCAGAACCAGCGGCTGTTGATGCAGCTCCTGACGAGCCCGGAGACGCGCGAGGCCACGCGGGTGCTGGCCGGGGCGATCGCCGACGGCACGCTGGCGACGCTCACCGACAGCGAGCGCATCGAGCGCATCGAGGCGATGACCACGCGCTACATGGCCTCGCTCACCCGCACGGTCACCCGGACCATGGCCGAGCAGATGCGTCGAGACCTCGCCCCCGCCATCGCGGAGATGATGCGGCAGACGATGGCGAGCTCGATGCGCGAGGCGCTGAGCGAGGGTTACCAGCGCGACCTCGAGCGGGTGGCCGGCGGCCTCACGCGAGCGACCGTCGATGCCGCGAGCCGGGGCATGGCCGAGGGCATCGGCCGCGACCTGGTGCCAGCGCTCCTCACCGCCCTCTCCGAGGAGCAGAACGCGAGGGCCATCAGGGCGGCCACACGCTCGCTGGCCCACGAGGCGGTGCTCGGGAGCAACGACGCCATGACGCAGCTCCAGCGGCAGCAGGAGCGGGGCGGGAGGCCGTCGTTTCTGAGCCAGGTGTCGAGCCTCACCGCGGGCGGCGTGAAGCTGATGCAGCTCGTGGCCGCGGTGGCCATCGCCCTGGTGCTGCTGCTGGCCGCCTGGGTGCTGCGGCTCATCCTGCGCAGCCGTCGCATCCAGGCGGAGAGCGAGCGCTACGCGTCCTCGGCGGTGAAGTTCGCGCAGGCCATCCGGGCGGCCGAGGGGAAGCCCTGGTCCAAGGAGCTCACCGAGCTCCTGCAGGAGCGCCTCGAGGGCGCCGCCGTGGCGGGCCTCCTCGACGAGGTGCTGGCGCCGAGGCCGACCCGCCCGGGCCGAGGGAGCAAGCGTTAGAGCGGGAACAAGCGCTAGCGACTCGTTGTCGTAGCCTGGGCGATGAGCCGCTCGACGCGTCGTTGACCCTCGCGAGCCCCTCTGCCATGAGCCGTAGCGCAGAACCCCGAGGAGCGTAGAGTGCGTTTCCTGATCTGGCTGGCCCGGCGCCTCGAAGCACGGTGGGGCGCACGCGCCGTGATCGCCGTCGCGCTCGTGCTCTCCCTCCCGTCGTTGTTCGCGCCGCTCGTGGCCGACGAGCACCTCCAGGCGAGCCGGTGGCGCGATCGACGCGGCGGCATCGTCGGGTTCCTCGGCGACTGCTTCGTGTTCGCGAGCGGCGACCTCGCCGAGGGGCGCGAGCGCATGGAGCACCTCGGCACCTGGTGGGCCGCGCCGGACTTCCGCGTCGCGTTCTGGCGGCCCCTCTCGGCCGCGACCCACGCGATCGACCTCGCGCTCTGGCCGGGGAGCGCGCCGCTCATGCACGCGCACACGCTCCTCTGGCTCGCGGCGCTGCTCGCCTCGCTCGCCGCCCTCTTCCGCCGCCTGCTCCCGCCTCGCGCGGCGATCCTCGCGCTCGCGCTCTACGCCTGGGACGACGCGCGCGGGGGATTGCTCTCCTGGGTCGCCAACCGCCACGCGCTCATCGCGGCGGTCTTCGGCGTCGGCGCGCTCCTCGCCCACGACCGGTGGAGGCGCGACGGCTGGCGCCACGGCGCGTGGCTCGGCCCGCTGCTCCTCGCGGCCGGGCTGCTCTCCTCGGAGATGGCCCTCGCGACGACCGGGCTCCTCTTCGGTCACGCGCTCTGGATCGATCGGGACGGGCCGCGCGCTCGTCGCCTGGTGCGCCTCGCGCCCTACCTCCTCGTCGTGATCGCGTGGCAGGCGATCTACTCCGCGACCGGCTACGGCGTGGCCGGATCGGGCGGCTACGTGCATCCGCTCCACGATCCGCGCGGGTACCTCGCGCAGCTCCCGGCGCGGGCGCTCGTGCTCGCGCTCGGGCAGCTCACGCCCCTCGCATCCGACTTCTGGCCGTTCTATCCACCCCCGGCGCGGCTCGTGGTGGTCGCGTCGGCGATCGCGCTCCTCCTGGTCGTCGCGAAGCTCGCCTGGCCGAGGGTCTCGTCCGAGCGGTCGTCGCGCCTCTGGCTGCTCGGCGCCGCGCTCGCGATCCTGCCGGTCGCCGCGGCGGGCCCTGGAGACCGCAACCTCGTCTTCGTCGGCATCGGCGCGTCCGCGGCGCTCGCGCTGCTGTTCGACGCGTCCGTGCGAGAGGCCCCGTCGTCGCGCGGCGCGCGCTTCGTCGTCGGCGCGCTGGCGGTGTTCAACCTCGCGCTCGCGCCCGTGCTGATGCCGCTCAAGTGCCTCGCGAACTTCAACATGGAGCGGATGCGCGCGGAGGCAGACGCGAGCATTCCTCGCGCGCCGAGCATCGCCGGGGAGACCCTGGTGGTGGTGTCGGCCGCCACCGAGGGGACCATCTTCTTCGTGTGGACGCAGCGCGAGGCCGCGGGGGTCCCGATGCCGCGGGGCACGCGCATTCTGTCGACGGGCTTCGGCCCGACGTCGGTTTCGCGCCCCGACGCCGTCACGCTGCGGGTGAGCCCGGAGGGCGGCTTCCTCGCGGGCGAGATGCAGCGGCTCATGCGGAGCCCGTCGCAGCGCTTTCATGTGAACGACGTGGTCGAGCTGTCGGACATGCGCGCCACCGTCGTCGCGCTCACGGACGGCGGCCGCCCTCGGACCGTCGAGTTTCGATTCGCGACCCCGCTCGAGTCTGTCGGCCGGCGGTGGATGCGCGGCGAGGGCATGGGCCTCGTCCCGTGGACCCCGCCCCCGGTGGGAGAGACCGTCGTCGTGCCCGCCCCCCTCTGAGCAGCTCCTCGCCGCGAGGAAGCAGCGGCTCAGGCGTTGAGGGTCAGCGACGTGCCCGGCGACCGCCGCGACGCATGACGAGCGCGCCCAGCACCGCCGCCAGCACGCCCGCGGTCGTGGGGTCGCCGCCCGCGACGCCCGGGTGCGCCACCCGGCATCCGTCGCCGCAGTCCGTCTGCGTCCAGCGCTCGTCGAGGTCGCCCAGGTAGGCCTCGCAACGACCGCCCAGCACGGCTTCGGCGAACTGTCGCTTCGTGAGGCTGAGCCGCTCCCCCGTGACGCTCGTGACCGCGACCGTGCCCGCCTGGTCCAGCAGGTGGTAGACCGGCATGCGGCCGACGGAATCCTGCGGGGACGGGTGCACCAGCAGGATGGTCGTCTCGGCCCAGAAGCGACCGTGCACCTCGACCTCGCCGCCCGCCGCGTACGTCCCGGGATCACCCCAGACCGTGACCACCGTCCCGCGCGCCGTCTGGTACTCGACCGTGCCCGACGCGTCGATGGTGGGAGGGACCTGCACCTCCATCACTCGCTGGACGGGAGAGCGATAGGAGGGGGCCTGGCTGTGGCCGGTGCACACGATCTTCGCCGCGCTGTAGCAACCGTACGAGGGCTGTATCGCCGCGGCCTCGGCGAGCGTGATCCCCGCGGCCGTGAGCCACGCGACCAGCCTCGGCTCGTCGGCGAGCTCGCGCACGTAGGCGTGGTTGCGCTCGCTCGCGATGCGACCGACCAGCGCGCCCTCACCGCCGAACTCCAGCAGGTGCGCCATCGCGCAGCGCGTGCCCTCCGCGTCGACGAAGGAGGGGCGCAACCCCGCGGGGAAGTCACGGTTCTTCGGGAAGACGGCGCGGGATCGGTAGCGCGCCAGCTCGTCGAGCAGCAGGGTGCGGACGAGCCGCTGCGACGGCGTGAGGCGAGAGAGCGTGGCGCGGGCGGAGCGCTCGGCGCGGGCGATGTGCGCGGCCACACGGCGGCGCTCGGTGATCGCGGGGGTGGAGGTCGCGTGTCGCATGGGTGTTCTCCAACGACGGAGTCGACCACACCCGACGATCGCTTGTCGGGGATTGGAGGGGGGACGGCCGTGCTCGCCGCGGGTCATCGCTCAGTCCCCCAGGTCGAACAAACCCGACAGATCACCATTGCATGCTGCGTCATGGCGACGACCGTGCGGCACGCCCCCGAGGCTTTCCCGCAATCCCCGGTGTCTGGTGGCCCGCGCGGTCGAGCGTCAGCGGTCCTGCGGTGGGAGCCAGGCCTCCACCGAGCGGTGCCGCCCGAGGTCGAGCGCGTCGAACTCGTCCGACCCGAGCGCCTGCACCCCGATCTCCTCCAGGGCCAGCGAGATGGCGTTCGGCGCGTACAGGGCTCGTCCGTGGCTAACCCCCTCGCGCCACACCACGGACGCCTGCGTCCCTTCTCCCGCCCAGAACTCCGCCTCGACGTAGGCGACCGGACTCAGCCGCGAGAGCTGCGCGAACATCTCCGCGACCCGCCAGAACTCCTCACCCACGTCGGCGCCGCGCTCCATCGCGTCGATCAGCGGCAGCGACGCCACGCCGCGCTCCTCCCAGAAGGATCGCGCCAGCGGCGCCAGCGCCATCCCCGCGCGCAGCTCCACCACCACCAGCCCGACCGCCGTCGCGAGCGTCTCTCTACGCGCGATCACCCCGCTGATCACGTAGGCCATGACGGCGTGGCCTATCACTCCGCGATCGTCGTGTCGCCGTGACCCGAGCGATCGAGACGGTGGTCCCCGAGCCGGGGAAGAATCACTCTGTGCCAAGGTGGGACGCGCTCTAGACCAGCGGTCGCCAGACGCCAGGGTCGTCGGCGCGCGGACTCATGAATCGCCGAGCGGCGCGCGCCTTGCTGCTCGTCGATGCCATGAAGACCACCGTGCTGTCGGGCTGCGGACGCCGGCTCTCGCGTCTGCTCGTGCTGGGCTCCCTCCTCGCGGCGTGCACCACGGACGGGCCGCCGGCCGCGCCGCCGGGTCCGACCCCGGGCGGGCCGGTGGTCACGCGCCCCACGCCCGCCGAGCAGCAGACGAGGGACGGGCTGCGCGCCGCCGTCGGCACCGGCCCGATGGCCCCCGCGGACTTCAGCGCTCGCTACGCCGCCACCCTGTCCGCGGCGCCCGGCTACGACCCGACCGCCGCGCTGGGGCTGGCGACCATCCAGGCCTCGCCCCTGGCGTTGAACGCGGCCGAGCTCGCCGCGCTCGGCCGGCGGGGCTTCGTCCTGAGCGAGCGCCAGCGCTACCCGACCTTCACCTACGGCTACTCGACCCTGTACATGGCCGACCTGCCGCTCTTCGTGTCGGCCGACTCGATCCTGCACGCGGTGCACAGCTCCTACAACGACATCCTGGCGGCCATCGAGCGGGCCTCGCTGCGCCCCGACCTCGACGCGATGCTCGTCGGGATGCGCGCCCGCCTCGCCGCCGGCGACGCGCTCCCCCTCGGGCCCGAGGCCGGCGCCGACGCCGACCTCTACACCGCCGTCGCCCTGAGCCTGCTCCGGGGCGAGGACGTCGCGCCCGTGGCGGGCGCCGACGCGGGGGAGATCAGGGCCCTCGTGGCGGGCGCCGTGGCCGCCGAGGGGCGGCGGCAGGTGCGGCTCTTCGGCACGTCGCGAGAGGAGGACTTCTCGCAGTTTCGTCCGCGCGGGCACTACGCCGACGCCCCGGAGCTGGCGCGCTACTTCCGCGCGACGATGTGGCTGGGCCGCACCGACCTGCGCATCCTGGAGACGCAGCGCGACGGGAGCCAGGTGTTCCACCGGCGCCAGCTCGTGGGCGCGTACGCGCTGCGGGCGCTGATGGGCGACGAGACGATGGCGCGCTGGCGCCGCATCGAGCGCACCGTCGGGGCCTTCGTGGGCGAGGCCGACAACATGACCGTCGACCAGCTCGACCCGCTGCTCCGCGACCTCGGCCTCGCCGCCCCCGCGGCCCTCGCGGGCGTCAGCGACGAGGCCATCGCCGCGGCGGTCCGCGCCGGGGCCTACGGCACCCAGCGCATCGCCAGCCACATCATGATCAACGGCACGCGCGACGGCTTCACGCTGCCGCTGTCGTCGACCTTCCTGCTGCTCGGCCAGCGGTACGTGCTCGACTCGCACGTGCTCTCCAACGTCGTCTACGACCGCGCGGGCGGGGGCAGCGTCCGGCGGATGATGCCCGCCCCCCTGGACGTCGCCTTCGCCGCCCTGGGCAACGACCAGGCGGGCGCCCTGCTCGCGGACGAGCTCCAGCGCTACGACTACGCGCGCGACCTGCACGCCATGCGCGTCCTGGCGGACGCCCACCCGGCCGACTACTGGAACGCCAACCTCTACAACCGCTGGATGCGCGCGCTCCGCACGCTCTCCCCGCGCGAGGCCCTCGCGCCGGCCGCGGCGGCGGGGCTCCCCGGCATCGCGCGCACCGAGGCGTGGGGGCGCCGGCTGCTCAACACCCAGCTCGCGTCGTGGGCCGAGCTCCGCCACGACACGCTCCTCTACGTGAAGCAGTCGTACACGGGCGGGGCGGTCTGCGAGTTCCCCGACGCGTACGTCGACCCGTACCCGGCGTTCTACGGGGCCATCGCCGACCTCGCGCGCCGCGGCGAGGAGGTCGTCGGCGCCCTCGAGCTGCCCGACTCGCCCGAGGTGGCGCGCATCCGGGAGTACTTCCCGCGGCTGCGCGACGTCGCCGAGCGGCTGCGCGGCATGGCCGAGCACCAGCGCGCCGGCACTGCCTTCACCGCCGAGCAGATGGCGTTCATCAACCAGGCGGTCGTGCTCGAGCGCGGCTGCGTGGTGCAGGGGTCGAGGGGGTGGTTCCCGCAGCTGTACTTCAACAACGCCTCGACGGTGGCCTTCGACCCGACCGTCGCGGACGTGCACACCCAGCCCACCGACGCGGCCGGCAACGACGTGGGGCGAGTGCTGCACGTGGGCACCGGCTCCCCGCGCCTGATGGTGGTGACCGTGGACACCTGCGCGGGCCCGCGGGCCTACGCGGGTCTGGCGTCGTCGTACTTCGAGCGCGTCACCGAGCGGTACGACCGCCTCGACGACATGCGCTGGTCGCGGGAGCTCAACGCCGCGACGCCGGCCGACCCGCCGTGGCTGCGCGACGTGATCACCCGCTGAGTCCGGCGGTCACGGGTCGAGCGGCAGCGCGGCGAGGTGGCCCACGACCCCACCGTCTCTAGACTCCTGCTTGCCGAGCACGTAGGCCCAGCGTGCCGTGAGAGAAGCACCGCAAGGTGCGCAAGGCTCGCAAGGGAGGAGGAGATCGTCAGGGCTGACGGGCGACGCGGGCGAGGAAGCGAGCGTCCGACGGCCCATGCCTTCGAGCCGTTGCGGCCCTTGCGGTGCTTCTCTCACGGCGCGCCAGAAGCGCTGACCGGCCCGGCGCCATCTGCGGCCCAGAGTCGATCAGAGACCAGCCGCCGCGCCCGCGAGCCCGGCGTCGCGAAACGCCTGCACGAAGCGCTCACGCGCCTCGGGGTGAACCGCGAGCGCGCCCTGCGCGATCTCGATGCCCTCTCGCTCTACGTTGCGTGCGGCGCACACGGCGAACTGCACCGCGCTCGCGATGTCGTCCTGGTCGTCGTTGACGGCGCGGCGCAGCGCCGGCATCGCCGCCAGGCATCCGCCGTTCGCCATCGCGCGCGCGGCGACCTCCGACGCCGGCGGCCCTTCAGGGCAGGGCGCTCGCACCAGCTCGCGGACGTAGCGCGCCCCTTCGTGGGGTCGGCCGCGCACGCTGGCCGGCGCGGGCGTCAGCACGTACTCCGGCACCTCGCGCAGCGCTCTCACGCGCTGCCGAAACAGCACGGGCGCGCCCGCCACCGCGTCTCCGTAGCCGAGGGTCGAGAGCCGATGGCAGACCGGCTCGAGCGAGACGAGCGTCGCGGCGCTCTCGCTGCGCCACGTCCCGAGGACCTCGTCGCCGACGCGCACCGGCGCGCTCGCCCCGCAGTCGCCGTGAAAGATCGTCGCCCGGGTCGCGCCCGCGATGACGGACTCGCCGATGCGCACGGGGCGCGCGTCGGCGCCTCGGTCGAGGAGCACGACGGAGGAGGCAAGCCCCGCGCTCGAGGAGAGGCGCGCCCGCAACAAGACGACGCGCTCGGTCGCCATCAGCTCTGCGATGCGCCGATCGGAGTCCGCGTCGGGCGTCCGCTGCAGCTCGAGAGGCGTGCTCCGCGGGCCGCACGGCGTCGGGAGCGCGACCGCGAGCGCGAGCGCCGACGGTCGAACGCTGGACGGCGTCGTGAACTCGATCGATCCCGCCGCCGAGAGGCTCCCGACGCTCGCTCCCTGGCGGGTCACCGCCGCGCCCGAGAGCTGCGGGCTGTCGGAGACGACGACCCGATACCGGATCTCCGCGGGCACCGACGGGCGGCAGCCGAGGGCGAGCACCGCAGCTCCCGCCAGCAGGCACGCAGACAGCACGGGGGCAGTGGTTCTGGACGTCGTCGGGAGAGGGCTCATCGCGGCGTTTTTGTCGCACGACGTCGCGCCGACCGACAAACATAGGGACGAGCTGGACCTCCCGGGGAGGCGAGGTGCGTCGGGAGCTCCTCCCAATGACGCTGTCGGCCGGACAGGAGGTGTTCCTCTTCGTGACGACGGAGGACCGCTTCACGCTCTCCGCGACCCGCGTGCGCTGAGAGCGCGTGCTGACCGGAAGACACCGCGGGGGGACAGCGGTCAGTGCACCGTCCCCGACGGCTGCGCCTGGGCCTGAGGGCGCTCGGTCTGCCTCGCCGGCTCGTCCATCCGCGGGAGGTGCACCTTGAAGGCCGAGCCCTCCCCCGGGGCGCTCTCGACCGTGATGAAGCCGCCCGACTGCGCGACGATGCCGTACACCGTCGCGAGGCCGAGCCCGGTGCCGCGGTCGTGCTCCTTCGTGGTGAAGAAGGGCTCGAACACCCGCGCGAGGGTCGCCTGGTCCATGCCGCTCCCGGTGTCGCGGACGCTCAGGACCACGAAGCGCCCTGCGCGCGCCCCGGCGCCGAGCCCCGCGAGGCGCGCCTCGTCCAGGTCCACCTCTGCCGTCTCGATCGCGAGCCTGCCGCCGCCGGGCATCGCGTCGCGCGCGTTGACGACGAGGTTCATCAGCACCTGGTCGATCTGGCTCGGATCGGCCAGCACCAGGCCGAGCGACGGCGCGAGGGTGGTGGTCAGGGCCACCGAGTCGCCGACCGTGCGCGCGAGGAATGGCTCGAGCTTCGCGACCATCGCACCGACGTCGAAGGGCCTCGTCTGCCGCGGCTCACGGCGGCTGAACGCGAGGAGCTGCCGCGTGAGCAGCGCCGCGCGCTGGACGGCGGAGCCGATATCCCCGACGAAGGCCGACGAGGGCGACGACGCCGGGAGGGTCCGCTCGAGGACCGCCGCGGCGTTGCCCGCGACGCTCAGCAGGTTGTTGAAGTCGTGCGCGATGCCCCCGGCCAGCCGCCCGACGGCGTCCATCTTCTGGGCCTGCAGCAGCTGCTCCTCGGTGCGGCGGAGCGCCTCCGCGGCGCGCCTTCGCTCGGTCATGTCGACGGCGAAGGTGAGCGCGCAGTCGTCGTCGCCGACCCTGACGAGCTCCACCGAGCAGACGAGCGAGGCCGTCTCGCCCGACCTCGTCCGGAGGTCGAGATCGACGTTGCGGATCGCCCGCTCGCACCGCAGGCGCCCGGAGAACGCGGCCCGGTCGACGGGGGAGGGCCAGAGCCCGAGCTCGGCCGACGTCCTGCCGACGAACTCGTCGCGGCCGTATCCGAGCACCTCCAGCATCGCGCCGTTCACGTCGAGGATCCGCCCGTCCGAGAGCCGCGACTGCACGATGCCGATCGGGCTCCCTTGGAAGGCCCTGGTGAAGCGCTCGTTCGACGCCTGCAGCGCGGCGCGCTCCGCGGCGAGCGCGCGCACCTTGAGGCGCCCGACCATCAGGGCCGTCAGCGGGACGGTGACCCCCCAGATCACGACGCGCATCAGGTCGTCGGGCGAGTAATGGAAGCGCCGGCCGGGGATGGAGAACGACCAGGTGAAGTACGCACACGCGATCGCCGCGCTCAGCAGCCCCGAGCGCAGGCCCCCGTGGAACGCGGCGAACACGACGACCAGCACCAGCAGGGCGGGCGGGTTGGGGATCCGCACCACGAACCGAGCGACCAGCTCGATCGCGACGATGCCCAGGACGAGCAGCACCAGGCCGAGCGTCTCGTGCCGCCACCCGTCGCCTCCCTCGCTGGCTCCCGGTCCCATTGGGTCTTTGTCGGGAGTGTACGAGGCCTTCGGGGTCCCGGCGATACGGCGCGGGGGAGCCATCACCCGGGTGCGCCTGTACGACGCGCGCGGGCTCTGCGCCGCCCGCAGACCGCCGCGAAGGCGAGCGCAACCCAGGCGCCGCGCGTCGAGGGGGCGCCGACGGTCTCGCAGCCGCACGCCTCGACGACGCGGCCGCGCGGCGCGACGCGCACCCCGCTGTCTGGAAGCGGCTCGGTGATGACATCAGGGCGCGCGGCGTCCTGCGGCACGCCCGCGTCTGGAGGGTGACGCACGCACGGGCCGGGCGCGGCGGTCGGCACCGTGACGCCCTCCACCGTACGCATCTGGACGAGGGCGAGGCCCTGGGAGGGGTCTTCGAGGGCGTAGGTGAGAAGCGCTGTCCCCGCAGGGCCTCCCGCGAGGTCGATGCCGTGCGGCGGCGCGCGCATCGGCCACGCGGGCAGCGCCACGGCCTCGCCGCCACGACCGACCGGGAACCCGATCACCGTACGTTGTAGAGGCGAGCTCGACGCCGCCAGCCACCCGTCGCCCAGCGGCGCCGCCGCGAAGGTCGCATCCGCGGCGATGTCCGTGAGGGTCAGCGGCCGCGCGTCGGTGGGGCAGCCGTCGGCGTCGAAGCGCATCGCACGCAGCCGCTGGGAGCCTCCCAGCGCGCTCCAGAGCAGCAGGAAGCCGTCGGGGCGCGCCGAGAGCGAGAGCGCCCCGGCGCGCTCGTCGGAGGCCACGGTGAAGGGCGCGTCGAGCGTCCCGGTGAAGTCTCCTGGACACGCGCGCACCGCGCCCGAGGCCTCGATCCAGGCCAGCAGCCGCTTGCGCGACGACGACGCGAGCGCGGGCGCGGTGGCGTCGCGAAGGCCGGTCGCGACGATCGGGAGTTCGCGATCGCCGCCGCTGTCCAGGGACGCGCGATGCGCGGCGTGAAGCTCGCCCGCGTCCGTCGACCACGCGACCAGCGCGCTCGTCTCCGTCGCCCCCGCGGGCTCCGCGGTCAGGGCCAGCCGCGCCGTCGCCGGGAGGCTCACGTGCGTCTCCCAGGCCCCGCCGTCGACGAAGATCCCGGTCGAGGGCAGGGCCACCAGAAGCAGCTGGCCGTCATGAACGATCGCGCCCATGAATCCGCTGCGGTTCCACGCGGTCCACGGGCTCGACCAGCGGCCGATGCCCCGCCCGGCGAAGCTCCCGGCGTCGCCGTCTCCGGGGGTCCCGTCGGCCGCGAACCTCGCGCTCTGAAGCACCGTGTGCGCGCCCTCCGGGCTCGCGCTCTGACGGTCGCGCTCGAACCAGCGGAGCATCCAGTACGCGCCGTTCCACACCGCGTGAGGGTCCTCCTGCGTGGGTCGGGCGAAGGACACGCTCTGGGTGCCCGGGGAGTTCGTCAGGCTCAGGTCGCGGTAGTACCGCGTCCACCGGGCCGAGAGCCCGCCCTGGCTCGGGTACTCCGTCGGGCTGTCGTCGTAGGTGAAGTGGAGGATGTCCTCGCTCGCGGCCGCGCCCAGGGCGTGCGTCGGCGTCCGCAGACGCACCACCCGCCGCGTCGCCTCTTCCTCCGCCGTGCGTCCGTCGAGGATCCTCGCCCACACCGAGTGATCGACCCCGCCATCGGAAGAGACCGCGGAGGCCCACACGACCACGGCCCGCCCCTGTCGCACCGTGAGGGCGGGCGGCGCGAGCGACCCGTCCGAGCCGTCGGACGAGACCTCCACGCGGCTGGACGCGACGGCGGCGCCCGACCGATCGACGCGCTGGATGACCACCCCGGCGCGGCCCTGCCAGAGCGCGCGATAGGCGCTCCCGTCGTAGGCGAGGTCGAAGCCGGTGAGCGCCGTCGCGTCGAGCGAGCGCGTCTCCCCGAGCGCCGAGGCGCCGACGACGCGCATGTCGATGCGATCGGCGCCCGCCCTCCACGCGACCAGGAAGTCGGTCCCGTCGGTGGCCACGCGGGACGGCGCGTCGTCGGCGAGCGTCGGGACGAGCGCGCTCGCCGGGTCGACGACCCCGTCGGGGCTCACGCGGCTGGCGTGGAGCGCGCCTCCCGCGCCGCGTTGAAAGACCACGAGGCATCCGGCGGGCGTGCACGCGAGCGACGGCGCGCGGGCGTCGGCGATCTCGAAGCGCGCGCGGGGCGGGCCGAGCGCGGCGTCCGCGAAGGCGACGCCATGCACCGAGCGGGCGCCGGGCGACGACCACACGACGACGTAGCCGGTGCCGTTCCAGGCGACGCGGGGGGCCTCGCCGTCGACGTCGAGCACGACCTCGGCGCGCGTGCTGGAGCGACCGAACTGCTCGGTCCAGTACGCGTGGATCGATCCGTCGCCCGCGGCGCGGTAGGCGAAGAGCGCGCTGTGCGGCCCGGCCGCGACCGCGGGGTGATCGGCCGGAACGACCCCCAGCGTCGCGGGCGCCGCAGCGCGCTCTTCGGAGAGCCGAGGCTGCGCCGACGCCGCGCTCGAGGCGAGCCACACCGAGAGCCATCGCCAGCGAGGTCGGGCGCGCGTCACGCGAGAAGCTCTATCACCGACCCACGACGGCCGCGCGGCTGGCCAGGCGAGCGAGCGTCTCGACCCTTCAGGTCTCCTGTGTCGAGGGACTACGGGCAGCCCGGGGCGGGCGCCGTGTCGGGGCTCGACCACTCCGCGGCGGTGCAGGCGCGCCAGCCCACGAAGGCCGGGCTCCCGGGCGCCTGTCCGCGGAACACATAGCGGTGCCCCGTCGCCACCTCGACCCGACACTGCGGCTGCCCGTTGCTCGCGAAGGTCTCCTGCCGGGAGCACGCGACGATGCGAGCGCTGGGCGCGCAGCGGGTCGGGCCGTCGAGGGCGCTGCCGGGTACGTCCGCGCAGTGTTCGGGGCAGCGCCCATCGACGATCGGGCACTCGCCGGGGCCGAGGCCCTGCGGGTCCCACGGGGGCGTGACCACCTCGTACCAGCCGTCCGCGACCTCGATCCACCGCACGCCCGGGGCGCAGAGCGCGTCGCCGACGTCGCCCGCGCGGAGCAGCGCCGCGACCATGTTGGCCAGCCAGAACGGGCTGACCTCCCTGGCCTCGCGGTCGCGCAGCCAGTCGAGCAGCGGCGCCTGGAGGGGCGCGAGCTGACGGGTGCGCGCGGCCTGCAGGCCCGACGGGTCGCCGGTGTACGCGCCGAAGTCGAAGGGAGGATCGTCGAGCACGAGCAGCACGCGCGCGGGGCGCTCGCTCGGCGCGGCGCGGCTCAGCGCGAGGGCGCGGGCCGAGGACGCGCGCCCGGCGGGGTCGGTCACCCGCGTGAGGCAGGCGTCGGGAGACTCCGCGCAGGCGGTCACCGCGAGACACCCGGCCAGGAGGAGCGCGTTGCGTCGTGTGCCCATCGGGGCATCGAGTCTCGGGCGCGGCCCGCGCGTGGGCAAGGCCGCGGGGGTGATGGCCTCGAAGGTCGGGCCACGCGTCGGGAGGGCTGATGGACGCCCATGCGGGCGGTACCCTCGTCGCCACATGATCGGCGCCCCGGCAGCGGCACCGCAGGGAGCCCCGGGACCCGTGGGCTCGCGGCCCTCGGCTACCGGGGGGCCTTCTTCGCTGGGGCCTTCTTCGCGGTGACCTTCTTCGCGGGAGCCTTCTTCGCGGTGACCTTCTTCGCGGTGACCTTCTTCGCGGGAGCCTTCTTCGCGGTGGCCTTCTTCGCGGTGACCTTCTTCGCGGTGACCTTCTTGGGCCCACTCGCCTTTGCCGACGCCTTCTTCACTGTACTGGTCTTTGCGGGCGCCACCTTCGCCGCGCTGACCTTCGCGGCGGGCTTCTTCGCCGCGCTGACCTTCACGGCGGGCTTCTTCGCCGCGCTGACCTTCGCGGCCGGCTTCTTCGCTGCACTGGTCTTCGCGGCGGGCTTCTTCGCTACACCGGTCTTCGCGGTGGCCTTGCTGCTTTCCCTGGTGGTGACCTCGGAGGGGGCAGTGCCCCTGCCGGCGGCCTTCGTGCCCGTGCGGGTCGCGGCCTTCCTGGCGGTCTGTGGGGTCGCCCTGGCGGTGGTCTTCCGGGTGGGCTTCGCGGCGGGAGACGCTGCACGCCGGGCGGTCGACCCGGGTACTTCGATCCGGTCGGCGGTGGCCGGAGGCTTCGGCTCGACCTCTGCGCGGTCGTTGGTGAACTGCGCCTCACCGTGGCGGGTCTGCAACATCGAGGGTGGCGCGAGTGCCACGGGCCCCATGGCATCGGCCTCGATCACCTGTAGCTGCGACGCCTGGGGGGCTCGCATCTCGCCGAGGTCGGGCCTCCCCGGAGGGCCCCCGTCGGGCGCCGGCTCGTCGACGGCCGGGCGGCCGTAGTGCCGACCGCCCTCATGGATGCGACCAGGGTCCAGCTCGGCCGAGCCGCCGTTGCCGTGGAACTCGTTTCTTCCCCGCTCTTCGGTGCGCCTGGAGTACCCGCGCATCCCCTGCTGCACTGCCGAACCGCCGTGGAGAGCGGAGCCCATGCCCGAGAGATCCATGTCGATGCCCTCGTTCTCGTAGCGGTCTTCCTGATTCGCCATGCGACGCTCCTCGTTGTGTCAGGTGTGCACGTGTTGCACCGGTGACATGGCCGACTCTGCAAATCGCGTGCAGGCAACGCCGCGAGCAGGGAGCACTGACGACCCGTGGCTCGACGCGAGCGAGGTCAACGACCACGTCGCGCACGGCGTAGTCGACCCCGTCGTGCCAGCGCACCATCACCCGGTCGCCCGGCGCGAACACTGGCCGCGAGAGTCCGGCCGCCGGCACCGTGACGCGACCGTCGCGCAGGGTCTCGACCAGCGTGGTGGCGCCGCGGACCCTGAAGCTGCACGGTCGGACGCACTGCGCCCCCCGAACGCGCTACGGAATTCCGTAGAGCACCTCGAACGTCACCTCCCCTCCTCTCAAGTCGTCGCCACTCACGTCGCGAAAGTTCCAAAAGGCGTAGAACCTACGCTTGCCAGGCTCTCCCGGCACCCTATCGCAGTGGAGCGTGTATTGCAGCGACTGGATGTGGTGGTCCTCGTCAGCCTTGAACCCGAATTGCATGCCCGAAGTCCCGAGCATCAGAATCTCCGCGTTCGCTGGAACATCGCAGATCGTCTCTTCCGACTTGCTCACTTCGTTCGCGCTTGTCACTTTAAACCTGATGACGTCGCGGAAGCTTCCGAACGCCTTGAATGCCTTGGGCTGCGCGACTCTCTGATCATCGGATGCTGCGTCGATTGTCATCGCGTTTCTCTCCTTGTTTGTCGTGGATCGACAGGACGTGACCTGCTCATCGAAGCAGTCCGTCATCTCCGGCACTCGCTGTTGACACACGCGGCCTCACAGACGATTCCGCAGGCTCCGCAGTGCGCGCGGTCGACCCTGGTGTCCCAACACGATCGATCGCAGTCGGTCAGGCCGGCGCTGCACGACGTGGCGCAGGTGCCCAGCGAGCACACCTGTTCGGGAGCACACTCCACCCCGCAGCGGCCGCAGTTCGTCGGGTCTTGCTGGAGGTCGGCGCAGGCGGTCACGCAGTTCGTCAACCCCGAGCCGCAGGTGCCGGCGCAGCGCGCGACGGTGTAAGCCCCGGGCGCCAGGCAGATGCCCTCCCGCTCGCAGAACGAGAGCGACCCGCTGCAACGGCACGTCCCGAAATCGCACGAAGCGCCCTCGAACCCCGCGGGGCCGCTGCGACCGCCAGAACTCGTCATGGCAGCGTGTTCAACGAGCATGTTCCGCCTCGCAACGACATCGATAGTGTCGGCGTCGGGCGCAGTCGAGCCATCGCGCTGCCTTTCCCAGGCTGCAGGGGCCCGTGCGGCCGGCGCCGCTCACGAGACTGCTGCGGTGAGCTCATCCCGACCGGCTGACGCCGCGGCAACGGATCCGGCCTCGGGCGGTTGAGCCGACGCCCGCTCGGAGCGACCCCCCGGTCGACGGAACCCTGTCCACTCGCGGCGGAGCGTGTTGTAGCGTTCGCGCGTGCTGACCATTCGAGACGCGCAGATGGAGCCCTTTCAGCGCCGGGTGATGGCCGCCTTCTTCGATCGCATGGCGGCGATGGTCGCGCAGGACTTCCCCGCGGAGCACCGCGCCCTCGGCCCTGTCGGGGTGCGCGCCCTCGTCGAGCGGATGATCGCCTGGGGCGCCGAGCACCGGGTGGTGACCGAAGGGGGCGTGGCGGTGCTGCTGACGCTCGCCCTCCAGTACGGCGAAGGCTTCGAGCGCTCGCCCGACCGCGCGTGGGCGCTGCGCGAGCTCGCGGAGGTCGCCAGGCCGGAGTCCGCGCGCATCGAGTCGTTGCTGAGGCGCATGGCGCAGCGAGCGCAGGGGCGGGTCGTCGTGATCGCGCCGGAGGAGTAATCGTCGATGCCTGTTTGCAGCCAGTGCGGTCACACCATCGACTGCCCCAACCACGCGCACGTGGTGGGCTCGGTCAGCCAGCCCTGCCCCCTCAAGCGAGGCGCCGTGTGGCTCTGGGTGGTCGACGAGTCGGACGGCAACGTCGAGGGCGCCACGGTCACCTTCAACGGCCGCAGCGGCACCACCGACGCCTCGGGCGTCGCGGCCTTCGACCCGGTGACGGTGCAGGACGACCCCTACGACGTCGCGGTCACGGCGGTGCCTTCGACGAGAGACAAGACCCACGCGCTCCCGACCGCCGCCACGGGCACGGTGACGGCGGTGCAGGCGCAGATCGTGACGAAGAAGTTCACGCTCCGCACGCTGCGGCCGAAGCTCGCCGTGGTCGACCGCCACGACTTCAAGAAGGTCGTCGGCGCGAGCCACAAGCACACGCTGGTGCTGAAGAACGAGGGCGACGGCGAGCTCACCCTCGGGGCCATCACCTTCCCGACGCACTTCAAGGCCGACGACACCAACGCCGTCACCACGGGCACCACCATCGCCGTCGGCCACGAGGCGGAGCTCAAGATCGAGTACACGCCCGGCGCCGTCGGAGAGCACTCGGGCGACCTCACCCTCGCCAGCAACGACGCGGCGTCGCCCAAGTCCGTCGCCCTCCACGGCGAGCTGGTGAAGCCCGCCTTCGAGCTCTTCCGCGGGACGGGCGTGCTGCCCCTGGTTCCCTTCGCCACCACCGACGTGGCCGAGCACCTCGACGGCGCGCTGCCCGACACCGACCACGGCGTCGACGCCGACACCCGCGACCCATCCCTCGACGCGGCCTTCACCTTCCCGCTGAAGACCGACTACGCCACGAACGTTCACGCCGACGCCGACCCCTCGGTGTTTCGACTGCGGCTGAAGGGCATGCCCGACGGCGCGCCCGACGAGGTCGCCGTCGTGGTCAAGGTGCTCAAGGCCTCCGGGGTCGCGCTGCCTGGCGTCGCGGGCTTCGTGAACGCCGGCACCGCGGGCGTCGCCGCGGGCATGCCGGTGACCTTCAAGAAGAACGGCGCCGTGTGGGAGTCGCCCTACCTCCGCGTCGCCACCACCGTGACCGACCTCAGCAAGGGCGCCACCGCGATGGTGCACTCGAGCTACGCGGCGACCATCGCAGACGCGGCCAACGCGAAGCAGTTCGGCCGCGTACTCGAGGCGAAGGCCACGGTGATGGGCGAGGCGGTGGCCGGGGAGTACCCCATGGGCGGCGAGCCCTGGGCCCGGGTTCCCGTCCGCTTCTGCGCCGTGGGGTGGGCGGGCGGCGTGCTCAAGCCCCTCGCCAAGCTCGCCGAGCTCAACCAGTACTGGGCCGGCCAGGGCCTGGAGTTCAAGCTCCACGACCCGCTGGTGCCCCTCGCGCAGCTCGCTGCGCCGCCGCGGCTGCTCCTCACGCTCAACGAGCACACCGGCGCCGCGCTCTTCACCGACCACGACGTCCGCGTCGAGGTGACGGTCTCCTTCTCCATCGGCGGCCAGGACGTCGACGCCGCCGTGACCGCCGACGTCGCGGCCGCCGAGACCCCCAGCCAGGCCGCGGCGCGCATCAAGACCGCCCTCGGGGCCTGGCGTGGCGGCGGGGCCGCGAGCGCCGTGCGCCTCGACGCCGACGTGTTCGACTTCGCCGCGCCCCGCGTGGTGCTGACGGGCCCTGGCCCCACCCCCCCTGCGGACCTCACGGCCATCGGCGCCCGAGGCCCCACCGACCTCACGGTGAAGGAGACCACCGGCGCCGCGGTGACCAACCTGCGCATCACCCGCGTCGCGGCGACGCGAGAGGTGACCACCTCGACCCCCGACCCGACGGGCAACGGTCCTCCGACCGTCACCGTGGCCCGCGTCGCCGACACCTCCGTCGACGCCTTCTCCCCTCCCGTGGCCCAGGCCTACCACGACCCGGTGTGCAACCCCCCGTCGGCCGCGATGCGGGCGTGGGTGCGCGCCTTCGGCTCACCGGGCCGCGACGCCGTGACCGTGCTCATCTCCGACCGCGTCGGCGAGCAGGCCCTGGCGGCGCTCTGCGAGGCCGGGCTCAGCACCCTCTACGACGCCAACGTCGACACGCTCAAGGGCCGCATGGCCCCGGAGCTGGCCAGCCTCGCGTCCTCGACCTCGCCCATCTCGATCCTGAATTTCGGCAGGTGGACCGAACCGCAGGCGCACTTCGTGATCTTCCTGGGGCGCGGCAATTTCAGCGCGGGCTCCAACGACCTCCAGCACGAGGTCGGCCACACGCTCGTCGACTGCAACCACACGCTCCGCGAGCCGTCGTGGTTCTACAAGTACGAGCTGATGCACGCCTCCGGGCCGCCGATGCCCAAGGCCAACCGGATGACCCGCCACAAGATCAAGGTCGACACCGCCCTCGACGCCGGCGGGTGGAAGTCGGACTACATCGAGCTCGCCGAGGGCTACGGCGGCGCCGCCCGCGCCCGCATCACCCGGCTCGCTCCGCAGTGGTGCACCGGCGCCACCGACTTCCCCTGGAGCTGAGCTCAGCGCCTCCGGGCGGCGTCGCGCACGTGCACCCAGTCGGCCAGGAAGGCGTCGAACACCCCGCGGTCATCGACGCGTAGCATCGTCTCGTCGTTCTCCCGCAGGGCCGCCCCCGTCCAGTTGTGCGAGCCCGTGAAGACCAGCCGGCGGGCGGCCGTCGAGCCGTTGTACGGGGCGTCGATGAGCAGGTACTTCGAGTGCAGCCCCCAGGTGCCCGTGCGCCGCGGGTAGAGCGTCACCCTCACCCCGGCGTCTCGCAGGGTACGCAGCACCGTGCGCCCGACGCGGATGCTGTCATCGCCGATCACGGCCTCGACGCTGCACCCCGCCCGCTGCCTCCGGGCGAGGGCCCTCGCCACCTCCAGGCGCGCGTTGGTGAAGAACGCCATCGCCACCCGGATGCGCCCGGAGTCGCTGCACGACACGTTGTCGATCACCGAGATGGCCGTGTCGCCCGACGGGCGCGGGAAGAAGTAGGCCCGCGTCGGGAAGTCGCCCGCCGAGGCGCGGTAGTAGTCGAGCTGCACCACGTCGCGGCGCTGCTGCTCGAAGGTGCGCTCGTAGGCCGCGAAGAGCGCGCTGTCCCCGCGGATCACCACGGCGTTGTTGTGCCGGTGGTTCTGCCCGGTGGTGAGGTTGTGCGAGGCCTGCACCACGACGTTGCGCGAGCCGCCGCCGACGTCCGAGAAGAGGAAGGTCTTGTGGTGCATGATCCCGGTGCCCAGGCACGCGCCGCCGGGAGCGCGGCAGAGCGTCACCCGCGACCGGCCCAGCGCCAGGATCAGCGCCGAGGCCTCGGTGACGTCCGACCCGTTGTCGGGGTCGTCGAGCAGCGCCCTCACCTGCCCGTCGAGCAGCACCCGCACGTCCACGCCCCGCCGGTAGGCGCGCTGCAGCGCCGACGTCACCCGACCGCGGGTGAAGTGGTAGACCGCGAGGCGGATGCGCGAGCCCGGCACCGCCCGGTCGATGAGGGCGAGCAGCAGGTCCTCGATGGCGGGGTCGGGGCTGTTGTCCGAAGGGCGCCGGGAGAACACGGCAGAGAAGCGCGGCAGCAGCGCCGGGAGCGAGATCGTCGGCGGGGGGGTGGTCCCTGCGTCGACGAGCGGCTGCTGGGTGCCCGCGTCGAACTCCGGCAGGGGAGTTCCCGCGTCGACCTCGGGCAGGGGCGGAGGATCACCGCCGTCCTCGGGCGGCGGCGCAGGCGGATCGGGGGGATCGCCGGCGTCCTCGGGCCACGGCTCCGGGGGGTCGGGGCTCTTCGGTCCGGCGTCTTCGAGGGCCAGGGGAAAGTCCTCCGGGCCGATGTCATCCGGGTACGGGCCGCCGTCCTCGTCCTCGGCCCAAGGGTCGGTCGGCTTCTCCATGGTGGGCGGTCCGGAGACGGTGCCTTCGCTGCACCCGGCGCACACCGACAGAAGCGCGAGACCGAGGAGGGCTTTCGTGGCGCTGAGCATGACAGCGCATACGAGCGCCCCGCGTGCTGAGCCGTCAAGCGAGGCGTCTCACTGGTTGAAGCCCCCGACGGTGCGTCGCAGCGAGCCCGTCGCGGCGTAGCTGCGGCCGTCGAAGAGGAAGCGCTCGGACTCGTCGCCCCGCACGAGGATCACTCCGCGCTGATCGGGCGTCGGCGTGCCGAGCTCGCCGCCCACCGCAAGGACCACCCCGTCGCGTCCGCCCACGCCGTGCAGCGTCGCGGCCGTGAGCGCGACCGCGGGGCGATAGTTCACCCGGCCGTTCACGTGAGCGTCGAAGTGCATCGTCAGCCCGTCGCTGCCGACCGCCCAGGCGTTTCTCGCATCCTGGACCCAGACGCCGGTGAGGCCCGAGAGCTCGGAGAAGTAGGCTGAGGTCGAGAAGCCCGTCTGGTTGCCCGAGAGGACGAGCGCCGTGCCCAGTCCACCCACCACCCAGCACTCGTAGGGCGCGGAGCGTGGGCACGAGATCGTGAGGAGGCGATTGTCCCCGCGGGTCACGTCGCTCGACACGCGCGACCACGCCCTGCTCCTCGGGTCGCGCACCAGGATCAACCCGCCTTCGCCCACAACGTACAGTCGCCCGTCGACGCCTCCGTCGATCTTGTAGAGGTTGCGCCCCGCGACCTCGGGCGGCAGCGCGGCCTCCTGCCGAAACGTCGCGCCGTCGTAGTGGAGCAGCACGCCCTTCGGTCCGTCGTGTCGGCTCGATCCGCCGACGAGCCAGAGGTCCTCGGCGCTGCGGCCGTAGATGCCCCAGAAGGTCGGCGCCCCTTCGGGGTACGTCACCTCGACGGGCACCGTCTCGCAGGCGCCCTCCCGGTAGCGCAGCACCCGACCGCCCTCGCCGACCGCGTAGACCAGCTCCGACTCACCTGCCGGGTCGGGCACCGGGACGGCCCACCACAGCACCTCGTCGCTCTGACAGAGCGTGCGAAAGACCCCTACGGTGTACTCGACGAGCCGCCCTACGCCCCCGGGCGGAAGGCGCGCGTGGTCGACGCCCACGTAGCCTCCGGCGATGTACGCGGCCGGGCGCTGCGCGCTGCCACGCACCGAAAGGAACGATCCCGTCGGCGCGCCATGGACCGCGAGACGAAAGAGGTCCGGGCCCTCGGTGTCGGTGGCGACGGCGTCGGGCAGGCCCGCGTCGCCCGCGCCCGCCGAGGTGCAGGCCGTGAGGAGGAGGGCGACCCATGCGCCGCCGCGTCGCTCGAAGGCCGCTCGGGTGCCAGGTCGTGGACTCATCGCGGCCGCTGCCACCTCCGTGTCACGGGGTGGCGGCGGTGCGACTGATGCTGGTCAAGTGGGCCCCGACCGAGGGAGGGGAAGAGCCGCTGGACCTGCGATTGCACAGCGTCGCGGCATGTTGGACCTGTGCACGCGACCCTCGGGAGCGCGAGGGAAGATGGCTGCGACGCTGGCGCTGCTCGGCACCCTGGTGGCCACCCCCGCGTCGGCGCAGCAGAGCCCGCCTGCGTCGACTGCGCGCCGCTCGGACATGTTCCGCGACCCCTTCTTCGTCGAGCTCGAGGGAGGCGCGACGTACATGGCCCTGCTCTCGGTGCGAGGCGACCGCTCGGCCTTCCCCAACATGGTCTCGTTCACCGGCTGGGGGCCTGGCGCGGGCGTGACGCTGGGCCTCCACGCACTGGTCTTCAGCGTCGGGCTGCAGGTCTACTACTGTCACGTCAGCGGCGAGGGCGACGTGCTCAACCCGACGCCCATGGGGCCGACGCGCGCGACGGGCGAGGTCGACCTCGTGGCCACGACCCTCGAAGGAGCCTTCCGCCTCCCGATGGGGCGCGTCGAGCTGTCGATGCGCCTCGGGGTGGGGCACGCGTTCATGGGGCGCTTCACCAGCGACGCGTGGGCGAGCGCGGAGAGCGTGACCGCCAACGGATGGACGGGCCGTGCGGGACTCGGCGTCGATGTGCGCGTGTGGCGCAAACTCTTCGTCGGCTTCGACCTCGATGCCGCCGTGACCAATGTCCGCCGCTCGGGCATCGCAGGCGGAAGCTGCACCGGCGGACCCATCTGCGCCGAGCTCGAACAGGACGGCGACGCCATCGCCCTGATGGTCCACCCCCACCTTCAGGTCGGGATGCACTTCTGACCTCCCTCACCCCTTCCCCTCCCGGAGACCGTCGATGACCTCCCTCCGCCCGCTCCTCCCCGCGCTCCTCGTCGCCCTCGGCTGCAGCGTCGACGCCTTCGTCGTGGTCTCCCCGGGGCCCCTGCGAGTGACCGCCGCGCTGCCCGTCGGCGAGGTCCCGGCCGCCCTGCTCACCACCGAGCGCCGGCTCGCCACCGTGGCCTGCGACGCCGCGAGGCCGTGCCCGTCGGCCTCCTCCTCGGAGGTCGTCGTGCGCTGCGAGGCGGGCGCCTGCGCGCTCGCTCCCTTCGCGCTGCGCTCCACCAGCGTCGACGTCGACCTGGACACCGACGCCACCTTCCGCGACTACGCGGGCGCCCTTCGGGGCATCGAGGTGCAGTCGGCGGAGCTGCAGCTCAGCGGGGCTCACCCGGGCAGCGCCGTCGGTCCGCTGGTGCTGTGGTGGGGCCCGACCAGCGAGGCGACGCCCTCCCGGCGCCTGGGCGCCGTCCCCCGTACCGTGCTCGGCGCGAGCGCGCTCAACGCGCCGATGGTCGTCGACGCGGCCGGCGTGGACGCGCTGGAGGCCCACATCCTCGGCGGCGCGCACCGCTTCCGGGTGCGGGTCGACGGGGCCTTCGAGGTGGGCTCCGGCGTCCTGCCCGACGCGCAGGTGGAGCTGGTCGTGCAGCTACGGCTGACGCTCCAGACCTCGCTGTAGCGTCAGTACCTTTCCACAGGGGACTTGAAGCGTTCAGACGGCCTCACGCTCCGTGCGCGGTGAGAGAAGAACCGCAAGGGTCGCAAGGGCCACAAGGGAGGAGGAGGAGGAGATCGTCGAGCCCTGAAGGGGCGACGCGGCGAAGAACGAGAGCGTCCCACGGCCCATGCCTTCGAGCCCTTGTGGCCCTTGCGACCCTTGCGGTTCTTCTCTCTCCGCGCACGGAGCGAGAGCGTCTCAACCCTTCACTTCCCCTGCGGCGAGGTACCAGGTCGACGCGTCGATGTCCCTGAACTGCGGGCAGGCGCGCACCAGGGCCAGCGCCTCGGCCCTCGCGCCCGGCTCATCGGGAACATCGTTGGGAAACGGAACCGACGATCGGGAGAGGCGCCCCAGCCACGCCGCGCCGAGCGGGCGGGCGAGGTCCTTGGGCCGGGTCGCCACGATGGTGGTCTCGTCGCGATCGCCGGTTCGCTCGCCCACGCCGACGGCGAAGCCGCCGAGCAGGAAGCCCGAGCGCGTCGACGTCGAGGCGCTGTACGTGTGCACCGTCGCGCCCTCCCGACACGCGCGCCGCAGCGCCTTGAACATGGACACCGTCCACAGGGCGGGCGCCGTGCGCGGGGAGAACAGGTCCCAGTACACGATGTCGGCATGGCCGTCGGGCATCGTGGCCAGCCAGGTACGAAAGTCTCCGAGGCAGAGTCGCCAGCGGGTGCGCGGCGTCTCGTGATGCCCGTGCTCGAGCAGCGCGCTCGCGGCGGCGTGGGCGTTGGCGCCGCTCTTCGTGAGCCCCAGCGAGTCGGCGTTCTCCGGCTCCAGGGCCAGTCTCAGCGCGTCGAGGTCATGCTCGAAGCTCACGATCTCCAGTCGTCGCGCCCCGGGCCCTTGAGCCTCCGACACCTGCCACGCGGTGATCGCGTTGGTCGCGGCGCCGAGCCCCACGTCGAAGAGCACCAACGGGTCGCCCCCCTCCTGCAGCCTCGCCGCCAGCCGCGACGGAGCGACGTACACGGTCTCCGCCTCGACCAGCGGCCCGGCGCCCGGGTGCATCACCTCGCCGCACGCGCGCTCACGGATGGCGCGCAGCCCGTTGGGGAGCGTGACCATCTCGCAGCCGCTCTGGCCTTCGGATCGCTCGCTCACGACGTCCCTCCGCGGCCGAGTCGGACGGCGCTGTGCTCGTGGCGATCGATCGCGTCGAGCTTGCTGCGGGCGTAGCTGGAGAAGGTCCCGCGCTCGATGGCGCTCCGCGATTCGGCCATGAGCGTATGGTAGTAATGGAGGTTGTGAATCGACACGAGCCGCGTGCCGAGCGGCTCCTTGCACTTGAACAGATGGTAGAGGTAGGCGCGGCTGAAGGTGGCGCAGGTCGAGCAGGTGCACTCGACATCGAGGCGCTCTTCGGACAACACGTTGATGCCGCGCGTCAGCCGCACCCGGCCCGTGGACGTGAACGCGGTGCCCTGCGACGCGAGCTGCGTCGGGATGATGCAGTCGAACATATCGACCCCGGCGAGCATGGCCTCGAGCAGGTCTGGCGGCGTCCCGACGCCCATGAGGTAGCGCGGACGGTCGGCCGGGAGCAGCTCGGCGGAGAGCGAGGTGACGTCCTCGCGCTCGGAGCGGCTGTCGCCCACGGCGAGCCCGCCGATGGCGAAGCCGTCGAAGGGCTGCTGGGTGAGGAAGGCCGCCGACTCCCTCCGTAGCTCGGAGACGACGCCCCCCTGCACGATCGCGAAGAGCGCCTGCGTGGGGTTGGTGCGCGCGGCGAGAGAGCGCAGCGCCCAACGGTGGGTGCGCTCCATGGCGGCCCGGGTGGTCGCCTCGTCCGAGGTCGACGAGATGCAGACGTCGAGCACCATCATGATGTCCGACCCGATCGCCGTCTGTACCTCGATGGACCGCTCGGGCGACAGCATGTGCATCTGCTGGTCGACGTAGCCTTTGAAGCGGGCGCCCTTCTCGGTGATGGTGCGAGCGCCGGGCAGCGAGAAGATCTGATAGCCGCCGGAGTCCGTCAGCACGGGCCCCGACCACCCCATGAACTTGTGAATCCCCCCGAGCTGGCGAAAGGCCTCGGGCCCCGGGCGCAGCATCAGGTGGTAGGTGTTGCCGAGCACCACCTGGGCGCCGACCTCCGCGAGGTCCGCCGGGGTGCAGTGGGCCACCGTCGCGCGGGTGCCGACGTCCATGAAGACAGGCGTCTCCACGCGTCCGTGCGCGGTGATCATCGAGCCCCGCCTGGCGCGCGAACCGGGATCGGTGGCAGTGACCGTAAAGGGAAGTGTCATGAGGGGCGACGCTGATAGCACGTCCCCGGTGGGGCGTCGGGTGAGCGCTCGATGTGTGACAGAGGCGCTCGATTGTGGCGGCAATGCGAGGCTCCGAATCTCGCCTGCGCGGCGGATCGCGCGTCCTGCGAGGCGAAGCTGCGCTGGCACATCACCCGCATTGCACCGCCGCGACAGAAGGCCGCGCACGGGTCGTCGCAGACGAGACCGCGCCCCTCACCGTCGGTTCGCTACGGAAGGACCCGCATCATGCTTTGGACCATCACGATCGTTCTGCTCGTTCTCTGGGTGCTCGGGTTCACGACGGTCCATTCGCTCGGCGCGTGGGTGCACGTGCTGCTGGTGCTGGCGGTGGTCTCCGTGGCCATCAACCTGATCCGGGGGCGCAACCCGGTGGCCTGAGCGCGGCGCCTCTCTGCGAGGGGGGGAGTGCCGCGGAGGCAACAATCGAAAGAAGGAGCGAATGATGGATAAGCAGACGAGCCGTATTTCCAACGTCAATCCCGAGAGCAACGTGAGCCCGCGGCCCCAGTGGTGGACCGACAAGCACAGCTCTACCTGGGACCGCGTGAAGGCCGCCCTCCGTCGGGACTGGGAGCAGACCAAGGCCGACTTCTCCTCGAACGATAGCGCCGACCTGAACCAGGAGATCGGCGACACGGTGAAGCAGAGCGTCGGCAAGGAGCCCATTCCGCCGCTGTCGGTGAAGACGCGCCCCGACGACCCGCAGGACGTGGCGAAGCGCGTCGAGAAGCAGATCAAGGAGCGCGGCAAGGCGGAGGAGCGGGTCATCGAGGCGCAGACCAAGTCCGCCGTCGTGCAGGTGCAGGCGCAGGGCAAGATCGCCAGCGAGCAGCAGTCCGCCCAGGAGAAGGTCGCGGCCGAGCAGCGGAAGCTCGGTGAGATCGCGGCGGACGCGCGCGAGGCGGCCATGAAGAGCCAGCGCGACGCGCAGGAGAAGATCGCGAAGCAGGAGAAGAAGATCGCCGAGGTGCGGTCCGACGCGAGCGAGAAGATCGCCGAGGTGCAGCAGAAGGCCGGCGAGAAGGTCGCCGAGGTGCAGCAGAAGGCCAGCGAGAAGGTCGCCGTGGTGAGGGACTGGAACCAGGTCGAGCCGGCGATCCGCTACGGGTACGGAGCCCGGCTGCAGTACGCCGACAGCCCCAACTGGGACGACCAGCTCGAGAGCAAGCTGCGGCACGAGTGGACGCAGCTCAAGAACGGCAACACCTGGGAAGACGTGCAGCCTCACGTGCGCCACGGCTGGGACGCCGCCGCCCGCAACAGCATCGTCTGATTGCCACACAGCGCCGCCACGCGCGTGGCCCGCACGGCTGAGACAAAGGGTCTCGGCTGGCGGCGCGAACATCTTGGTTGTCTCTTCAGTCGCCTGGCTTTTTCCGAGCGGCCCGACACTTGAAGAGACTCTCCCCGTCGATCGCCCGAGCGGGGCTTCGACCGTCAGATCGCAAAGGAGTTTCGATCATGAGCAACGAGAGCAAGCGCGCAGAGGGTGTCGCCCAGGAGATCGGCGGCAAGGTGAAGAAGGCCGTCGGCGGCCTCATCGGCAACGAGCAGATGCAGGCCGAGGGTCGCGCCCAGGAGCTCGGCGGCGAGGCGAAGCAGGCGGGGGCGAAGGCCGCCGCGCGGGTGCAGGGCAAGGTCGAGGAGGTCACCGGCGCGATCAAGAACCGCGTCGGCGCCGTGATCGACAACGAGCAGATGCAGGTCGAGGGGCGGGCCCGAGAGCTCGCCGGTGAGGCTCGCCAGAAGGCGAACAAGTAGCTCTCTCCACGGGCCAGGCGGACGCCTCAGTCCGCCTGCGGCCTTCCAACCTCCTCCCTCCAGTTCCCCACCTACCGGAAGTCACACCCCATCGAATGCGATCTCCTCCATCCCTGCTTCCTTCCCATCGTCGGGCGCGCTGCGCCCCGGTCGTCGCGGCGGCCGCCTCGCTGGCCCTGCTGATGCTGCCCCGCGCGGGGCTCGCCCAGACCTTCGCCGAGCGCCTCGTGGTGCGCGGCGAGGTCGGCGCCGGGACCATGCTCTCCAGCTACCAGCGGGACACGCTCCGCTACGGCCTGGACGTGCAGGGCTCCGGGCGCCTCGGCTTCACCCTCTTCGGCCCCGTCGCCCTCCAGGCCTCGTTCTCAAGCTGGTGGTTTCCCTCGGAGAGCGGGGACGGGCAGCAGTACTCGGTCACCGGCGGCGTCCGCATCGAGCCGATGCTCGGGTCCGCCGGGCGCCTCTTCGTCGACGTCAACGCCGGTCTCGGCATCTCCGGGGAGCGCAGCCGCGTGGCCCTCGACACGGGCCTCGGCTTCGAGTTCGCCATCGGCCGCGCCGTCGGACTCGGCCCGGTGATCCGCTACGGGCACCTCTTCGCCGACGCCTCGGCGCAGGACCATGACAGCGACGCGCAGTACTGGTCCGCCGGGCTGTCGCTCTCGGCGAGGATGCCCCGCGCGGTCGCGCCAGGGCCGCTCGACGCCGACCGCGACGGCTTCCTCGACGCGGACGACGAGTGCCCCGACGAGCCCGCCGGGGCGACCCCCGACGCGCAGCACCGCGGCTGCCGGACGCGCGACCGCGACGGCGACGGCGTGACCGACGCGGGCGACCTCTGCCCCGACGCGCCTGGCGGCGAGCACCCCGATCCGACGCGCTCCGGCTGCCCGGCGGCGGACACCGACGGCGACGGCGTCTTCGACCCGCAGGACCTCTGCGTGACCACCCCTCCGGGCGACCACCCCGACCCCGAGCGGGCGGGATGCCCGGACGGCGACGACGACGCGGACGGCGTCTTCAACCACGCCGACCAGTGCCGCGGCGAGGCGCAGGGCCTCCACCCCGACGCCGCGCGCCCTGGGTGTCCCCTCCCCGACCGCGACCACGACACGGTGCCCGACCCCACGGACGCGTGCCCCGACGTCGTCGGCGCGCCCAACATCGAGCCTCGCCGCAACGGCTGCCCGGGCCTCGTCGAGGTCCGCAACGGCATGATCGTGATCCTGCAGCCGGTGTTCTTCGCGACCAACCGCGACCGCATCCTGCCCACCAGCAACCGCGTGCTCTCGGCGGTCGTCGCGGCGCTCCGCGCGCAGCCCGAGATCAGGCGCATCGCGGTCGAGGGCCACACGGACAACGTCGGCAGCGACGAGGCCAACCTCGCGCTCTCGCAGCGCCGCGCGCAGGCCGTCGCGGTCTGGCTCACCCAGCACGGCATCGAGACCGGGCGCGTCGAGGCCCGCGGTCTCGGCGCCGGCCGCCCGATCGTCCCCAACGACTCGGCCTCCGGGCGAGCGGCCAACCGTCGGGTGGAGTTTCACATCCTCGACCCGCGGCAGAGCCCCGCCCTCGACGCCAACGGTCGCACCGCCGGCCCCGCCGCCACGGGCGCTCCGTGAGCGACGCCGGACCGCGCCTCCGCCCCATCCGATCTTCCTTCACCGCTCGTCAGGAGAGTCCGAATGTATGAACCCCATGCGCCCATCGGGCGCGCTCGACGCCATCTTCTGCTCACCTCGATGGCGGCGCTGCTGGCCGCGGGTTGCGGCACCCGCTCCATCCTCGGCGCGGTCTCGGACTCCGACGTGCTCGACGCGTCCATGGAGGCCGACGCGCCCGAGACCGGCGCGGACGTAGCCCGCACCGACCTGGGACGCAGCGACGTTCCCGACGTGCCTGGCGCGCTCGACGTTCCCGACGTGCCTGGCGCGCTCGACGTCGCGGACGCGTCGCTGCCCGACGTCGTCGACGTGTCGCTGCCCGACGCGCCCCTCGCCGACGCGGCGGACGTGCGCGACGTCGCCCTCGTCGACACGCCGGCCGACGCCCCCGATGCCCCGGACGTGCCCATCATCGACGCTGGCCCGACGGGTCCGGGAACGCTCGGCTCGGCGGCGCGCTTCACCATCCTCGCGGGATCGACCGTGAGCAACACCGGGCTCTCGACCATCACGGGTGAGGTGGGCGTCAGCCCCGGCCTGGCCCTCGTCGGCATCCCTGCCGGTACGGTCGTCCACGCTGGGGACCCCGTCGCCGCGCTCGCCCAGGCCGACACCACGGTGGCCTACAACCGCCTCGCGGGGCTGCCCTGCGGGACCGCCCTCACCGGCCGCGACCTCGGCGGCATGACCCTGTCCCCGGGCGTCTACTGCTTCACCTCCTCCGCCCAGCTCACGGGCACGCTGGTGCTCGACGGGCGCGGGCAGGCCAACCCGTTGTTCGTCTTCCAGGTCGGCTCGACCCTGGTGACGTCCAACATCTCCGTGGTGCTCCTTACCAACGGCGCCCGCTCGTGCGGGGTGTACTGGCAGACGGGCAGCTCCGCCACGGTGGGCATCGGCTCCAACTTCTCGGGCAACATCATCGCCCTCGGGAGCGTCACCCTCACCACCGGCGTGACCCTCCACGGCCGCGCCCTCGCGCGGTCGGGCGGCGTGACGATGGACACCAACTCCGTCTCCAACGCGGCCTGCCCCGACCCTGCCCTGCCCGTGGCCGAGGCCGACGCCGGAGCGAGCGACGCGGCCGCCGACGTGGCCGACGCGCCCGACGGGTCTTCGGGGTAGAGAGGGATCGTTCATCCCAGTGCGACCTCGCGAAGGGGAGCGACCAGCCACGCCACCCCAGCGCTCCCAGCGATACTGATTCGCCATCAGTACTGCCGCCTTGCGATGGAGCGGTTCTTACTCGAGCTTGGGACGAGACCGCTCTATCGACAGCGGATCGGAGTGACTCTCAGCGGTGGCGGCGACCGCGGCGCCCGTGGCGGCCATCGCGGTGCTCCTCGTGGTGCGACGGCGCCACGACGATCCGGCCGCGGCGACCCCGGCGCAGATACACCGGCTGCACCACCGGCTGCGGCTGCACCACGTAGACGGGCTGCGCCGGCTGCTGCACGACCACGACCTGCGGCCTCGGCTGCACGACCACCACCGTGGGCGGCGGGGGAGTGCCGATGCGGATGCCCGCGCGAACCTGGACCTGCGCTCCAGCAAGCGACGGCAGCGCCATGGAAGCGACGAGTGAAGCGATGGAGAGAAGCGAGCGGACGTTCATGGAAGACCTCACAGCGCGGTCGAAGACCCGACCGGTGACCAAGGCGGAGAGCACCGCTCGTGCCGTCACTCCATCGCTGTCCTTGGGGCACTTTCGGGAGGTGCCGCTCTCGCACCGCGACGCGCTGTCACACCAGGCGCGGGCGGAGACGCACGAACGCATCGGTCGTCTACCGGGGAGGTGAGCGGTCGGTCAGCGCGCCTCGGGCAGCAGCGCCGCGAGATGCGCGTCGAGCTCCGTCGAGAGCGCCGCGACGATGACCTCCGGCGCCGACGCCTCGACGTAGGGGAGCCGCACGATGGACGCCCACGGGAGCTTCGCGTGAAGGTGCGCCGCGAGGCCGTCGGCGGCGCTCGAGCGGGTGGTCCGCTCCTCTTCCAGCGCGTCGAGCACGTCGGTGATCGACGGCGCCACGCCCCGGCCGGCGCGCAGCGCGCTCACCCACGGGGCGGGGCGGGTGTCCGCCCGGTTGAGCACGATCGCCCTCGGCCGCCGCCCGAGCTTCTCCAGCCGCGCGGCGAGGAAGAGCACGTCGTCGCGCGCAGCCGCGGTCGGCGCGGCCACCAGGGCGTAGGCCACGCGCTCGCCAAGGAGCAGCTCCGAGGCTCGCCGGGTCAGGGACACGAAGCGCTCTCGCACCAGGGCGAGGTCGCCGAAGAGGTCCGCCGTGTCGCGCACCAGGTTGGGTCCGGTCACGCGCGCCAGCAGGTGCTCGACGTGGCCTGTTCCCCAGGAGAGCAATGCCCTCGGCGCGGGCGCGGCGCCCCCGGAGCGCTGCGCGAGCCCCGCGAGCCACGAGACGCTGCGCCCCCCGAGCAGCGCCGCGAGCCGGGCGGGGTAGGTCACGAAGTCGATCGCGTGCCGCGAGGGGGCCGTGTCGATGACCACCACGTCGAAGTCCCCGTCGGTGGCGGCGCGGGCCACGAGGTTCATCGCGACCAGCTCGTGCACCCCCGCGGCCGCGTCCGCGAGTCCGATGTAGAGCTTGTTCGAGAGCACGCGCGCCTTCGCCTCGGGCTCGTCCGCGAAGAGGTAGTCGATGAAGGCGCGCATCGACCGCCTCGGGTCGGGCATCAGCGCCGAGAGCTTTCCTCGCGCCGCGGCCAGGGGCACGAGCGTCACCTCGTCGGTGACCGGCACCCCCATCGCCCCGGCGAGGCGGCGCGCCGGGTCGATGGTGACGATGAGCGTCTGGTGCCCACGCGCGGCAAGCGCGAGCGCGAGCGCGGCGGAGGTGGTGGTCTTGCCGACGCCGCCGCCGCCCGCGCAGACGATCACGAGCGGGTCCTTCACGCGGCCCCCTCGGCGCGCAGCCAGCGCGCGACGTCGCGGGCCGACGGGTCGACCGGCGCCAGCGGAACCCTCCAGATGGCGTGCGGTCCTCGGGCGAACACCTCCAGCGCCTCGGCCGCGCCCGCGCTCGCCGCCTCGCGCGCCTCGAGCAGCGCCACCAGCGCCGCGGCGGGGCGGGCGAGCGCACCCTCCGTGGCCGCGAGGGCGCGGGCGTCGACCAGGGCCTCCCTGGAGAGCGGCAGCGGCACCCGGTTGACCACCACCCTCGCGACGTCGAGGCCCGGATCGCGCGCGATGGACTCGCACAGCTCCAGGGTCTCCTCCAGCACCAGGGCCTCCGGGAGCGTCACCACCACGATGGACGCGCAGCCCGGCGCGACGAGCTCGCGCGCCACCCGGTCGCACAGCTCGAACATCGGCCCCGACCCGAGAAACTCCCGCCCCTGCCGCGCCGTGCGCAGCCACGCCACGGCGTGCCCCGTCGCGGGCATGTCGACCACGACGCGCACCCCGGGTCGCGCGGCCACCACCTGCCGCACCGACTCCAGCATCGCGAGCTCGCGGATGGCGGGCGCCGCGCGGAGGAGCGGTCGCATCGCGAAGTTGCCCAGCGCGAGCTTCGCCACCGTGGCCGACCCGAAGAGCGGCGTCGCGCCCCGCTGGATGGCCTCCGCGGCGGTGATCACCACGTGCTCGACGCCCCGGTGGCTGCGCCCGAGGGCGCGCTTGCCGGACTCTCCATCGCCGAACTCCACCAGCGCCGCCATCCCGTGGGTCTCGGCCTCGAGCGTCGCCAGCGCCGCGGCCACGGTGGTCTTGCCGACGCCGCCCTTGCCCATCACCAGCACCGCGGGCGCGAGGCTGCGCGGCGGCCTCGGCGGCGGGCGCGAGTCGCTGGCTGCGGGCCTCACGCGTCGGGCCTCTCGGCCATGGCCTCCATGACCTCGTGCATCATCAGCACGTACGACTCGCGCACGAAGCGCACGTAGCGGGGCGAGTCGAGCCCCGAGGCGCGCACCAGGGCCTCGATGCCGTCGGCGCTGCGGCGCCAGGTGGCGGCGACGTCGGCGAAGGTCCAGTCGCCGGTGGTGACGGGGGTCGCGCGGTCGGAGCGGGCGTCGGCCTCGTAGTCGAACCAGTCGTCCATGACCTGCACGAAGAGGGACACGTCGTACATCCACGCGCGGGCCCCTTCGCCCGCGTAGCGATGCACCGGGAAGAGCAGCCCGTCGATGGTGCCCTCGACGCCCGCGAGGCGGTGGCCGAGGCCCGCGGGGTCGGGCTCGCCCAGCATGGCGCGCACCTCCGCGCGTATCCATCCGGTCATGCGCTCCATGGCCCGCTCGAAGGCCACGCGCTCGTCGGGGTCGAGCCCCTCGGCCATCGCCACCGCGAGCGCCCGGGTGAGCGCGAGCGGGGGGCTGGTCGCGGGAGAGCGCCCGGCGATGACGGCCTCGAGCCGGGGACCGCGCAGCGCGGGCGGGTCGTCCATGCAGTGGTCGAGCGCGTGGTCGACCACCACGATGAACGCCGAGATGAGCGCGATGCTCCGGTGCTGCCGCGCGTAGGCGACGCGGCCGAGCGCCTCCATGGCGACGCGGCCGAGGAGGCTGAGGGCGGGCAGCGGCAGCGGCAGGAGATTGCCCACGTCGGTGACGACGCGCACGAGCGGAGGGCGGCGAGGCGCGCAGAAGAGGGCCGTGTACGGCGCGGAGGCGTAGAGGTCGCAGGCCCCGATGCGGAGCTTCTCCTCGAAGGGCGTCCCTCGCAGGGCGGGCCAGGTCGCCTCGATGAGGGGCTCGACGTGACGGTCGAAGTGCCGACGCGCCGTCGCGCGGATGCCGAGCGCGAGGTGGCGCACCGAGCGGTCGGGCTGGCCCATGAGCGCGCGCACCGCCGCGACCCGCTCGGCGCGCGGCGGCAGCGGGGAGGCACGGCGCCCGGGCGCGTGGAGGGGAGGCACCGTGGACGTCATCGGGTCGTTGGAGGCCTTTCCCCGCCTCGTGGGTCGCGCCCGATCGAGCGCTTCTCCGAGGCGCCGCCGTTGAACCCCGTCCTCGCCGCGACGTCAATGCGCTCCCGCGAAATCGCGGGAGGCGCGCCCTTCGGGGTCGCGACGCTTCAGTTCGCCGAGGCGCGGTAGCCGACCCAGCCCAGGAAGGGGATTCCGTGGTCTGCGACGACGGTCCGACCGTCGGCCGAGACGCGACCGCGGTCGACGACGCCGAGGCCGCCGATCGGGGCGAAGCGGGAGGTCGCCGGGCCGCCGATCATCACGATCTCGACGAGGGCGTTGGGCGCGAGCGCCTGGTCGTTGGGCAGCACGAGCGGCGCCGGGGCCGCGAAGGTGGCGTCGTCGGGCGTCAGCGCGAAGAGCGAGGGCGGCGTCGCGCCGTCGGCCTGGACGGGCGGGAGCTGCGCGCCCATGACCCGCGCCGCGCTCACGCGCTCGAGCGCGCCGAAGGGCAGGGAGAGCGAGCCCGCGGCGATGTCGAGGGAGAGCCCGTCGGGCAGCGTGAGCTGCTGGTCCGCGTCGCCCTGACGGGGCACCGGGACCGAGCGCGACTCGAGCATCGACGGCGCGTGCACCGTCGGGACGTCGACCGCGTCGAGGTCGGAGGCGTCGTCGGGGTTGAGGTCGACGGTGACGCCGGCGTGGTAGCCGAGGCCGTGGAAGTTGAACGCCACCGCGTGGGGATACTCCGCCGTGCGCGGGAAACACGAGTCGGCGCGGAGGGTGAAGCGGCCGTCGGAGCGCGTGCTGGCGCCCAGGCAGAACGAGCCGCAGAGGCTGACCTGATCGCCCGCGACGGGCGCCTCCGCCAGGTCGAGGACACGGCCGCGAACGGTGCCGACCCACACCGATCCCGCGGGGCACGAGCGCGCGCCGCCCTCGGGACGAGGAACGATCTGGATGGCCGGCACATCGACCGGCGCGACCTCGGGCGACGCGAGCGTGCCGATCGGAGCGGTCGCGGCGGGAGACTCAACCCGGGGATCGGGCTCGAGCGCCACAGCGCCCGCGGGCGCGTCACCACAGCCCACGAAGGTCGCCACGACGAGGCATCCCAGCGGGAGCAGGAGGCACGAGCGCTTCGAGGCGATGGGGATCAGAGGCCCTCCGTGGTGGGCTTCGATCGCGCGACGCCGCGCGCTGCCCAGCGGGTGCGCTGCAGTTGTCGAGCCGCGCACGCTGACCCGGAGATTCCCGATGGCTCTGGCGCGTCGCGAGGCCGCCGGGTGTACCAGGCCTGCACTCCGCGCTGTGCAAGAGTGGAACTGGCGCGCTGCGAGGGGACCGCCGCGCTCAGGGGCGGAGCGCCGCCTCGATGGCGCGTCGGAGGCCCTCGGGGTCGATCGCGGCCGAGAGGTACGCGACCCTGCCCTGGCGATCGATGAGCATCCGCGAGGGGAAGGGCGCGGCGCCGTCACCGCGCTCGGCGAAGGCGTCCCGCCACACCGAGGTGGAGGAGATGCCGATCGGGAAGGTCAGCCCTTCGCGGCGACCGAAGGCCCGAACGCCCTCCAGCGAGTCCGGGGGGATGTCCGGGATGGCGGGCGTGTCGATGCCGACGACGCGCAGCCCGGCGGACCGGTAGCGGTTCCAGATGTTGGTCTCGAGGTCTGGCAACTCCAGACCGCACACGGGTCACCAGGTTGTGAAGTAGACCAGCATCACGACGTTGCCGCGCTGGCCCTCCAGCGACCAGGCGGTGCCGTCGGTGAGCTGCGCGGACTCCGCCGGCGCGGGGTCACCCACGGCGAGGGACGGCACGTTGGCGCGCAGCTCGATGCGGAGCTCGTTGGCCAGCGGGTCGTCGCCGCCCACCCGCAGCGTGGTCGCGACGGGAGCGCTCGTCGTGGCGCGAAAGCCGACGCGGAGCTCGGCGCTCTCGCCCGCCTCGAGGCGGAAGGTCTCCGGCGTGACGCTGAACGCGGGGTCTCCCAGCCGCGCGGTCAGCCCGGCGATGGGCGCTCGCCCGAGGTTCTCGACGGTGACCAGCGCGGTGGCCGAGGCCCCCGCGGCGACGCGCCCTAGCCCGACGAGCTCGGCCTGGCCGACGAGGTACGGGGCGGCGCGGTCGGGCTGCAGCCGGTAGGCGTGGAGGAAGTTCCAGTTGGCGACCGCGAGGGCGTCGCCGCGCGCCGCGACGCCCGCCACGCGAGCGTTCTGCCCCGCGGAGTCAGGGTGCGCCACGCCGAAGAGCAGCGGCCGCGTCGGCACCGACAGGTCGTAGGCCCGCACGTCGCGCCAGGTCGCCACGTAGAGCCGCCCGTCGACCACCTCGATCTGCCCGACGGTGCCGCCGGTCGAGACGCGGCCCACGAGCGCCGGGGCCTGCGGGCGCGCGACGTCGACGATCACCACGCCCGCGCTGCCCGCGCTCACGAAGGCGAGGTGGCGCGCCGGATCGACGGCGACGGTCTGGGCGATGCCGCCGGTCGCGACGCGCCCGAGCAGGCGGAGCGCGTCGGGGTCGCGCGCATCGACGGTGGCGAGTCCCCCCTCGCCGTCGGCGACGCAGAGGACGCTGCCGTCGAGGGCGAGCCCGGTGGCGTCGGTGAGCCCGCGCAGCACGGGGCCCGGCGTGAACGTCTCGCCCGCGCGCGTGAAGACGCCGAGGCCGTCGCGGCGCATGGCGACGAGCTGACGATCGCCGACGGTCACGACGCCGTCGAACGCGACGCCCGCGGGGGCCCGGTACGCCGCCACGACGGAGGGCGGGTCGCTGAGGTCGACGGCGGTCAGCGAGGAGGGCTGCGTGACGTCGGCGCGGAACGTCGCGTACGCGAGCGAGGCGCCGAGCGCGACGCGCGAGCAGCGGAAGTAGTTGAAGTCGCCGAGCTGCGTGCGCGTCGCCGGGAGCGGACGGAAGGCCCCCGGCTCGCGCGCGTCGATGACCCTCACGCCCTGTCGTGCCGTACACGCCACGAGCATCCCGTCGGCGCGGTACCGGAGCTCGAGGATCTCCGCTTCGGGAAAGGGCAGCTCCTGCGCGAGCGTCAGCGGTCGCCCTGGCGTGGTCGGTCGATCGGGGGCGGGCACGTCGGGTACGACGGCCGCTTCGGAGCCGGCATCGCGGGGGCCGCCGACGACGGAGAGACCGTGGGTCTCCGGGACACACGCCGCGGCGAGCCCGAGAAGCGAGGTCAGTGCAGCCTGGCGGATGACCCGCGGTGCGAACGAGGTCGTCACGTGAAGAGCCCTCGAGGCTGCTACCACCGCCGAGCACGGGCCCGCAATGACGAGGCAACGACTCCGCGCCCGTCGCGGCCGCGACGGGAAGAGCGGGCTCAGCTCAGGTCGGCGATGCGCTGGCCCATGACGCGCTCCGGGGGCGTGATCTCGACCACGTCGAAGGGCTCGAAGGCCAGTTCGAGGTCGCCGACGACGTCCTCGAACTGCTGGTGCACCGCGCGCTCGGAGGCGGCGTGCGTCGCGCGGCGCTCGCGCGCCTCGAAAAGGGCCGAGAGGCGCCGGTTGGCCTCGCGGAGCTGCCGCCCCGTGGCGACGGCGAGCTCGACCTGGAAGCGGTAGGCGAGCGGGCTCGACGCGCCGACGAGGCGCATGAACACGTCGCGGGTGAATTCGAGGGCCGTGACGTCGGTCTTCGCGCGGAGCGTCGCGGAGCGGGGCGAGCCGTCGACGAGCGCGAGCTGCCCCGCGATGGCGCCCTCGGACAGCTCGGTGAGCACGCGCTCCCGGCCGTCGGCCTCCTTCACGACCTCGATGACCCCGGCGAGGAGGATGAAGCACGACGTCGCCGGGCGGGCCTGGCGACAGAGGGTCTCGCCGGGGGCGAAGCGTCGCGTCGTGCTGGCGCCGAGGAGCACCTCGAGCTCGTCCTCGGAGAAGGGAAGCGGGTGGCCGACGACGCGGAGATGTTGGACCGTGTTCATGGAGCACCTCGGAGGCGGGAGGCCAGGCGCTGCCACGCCGTGGTCTGTGGCGGGATGATGGTCAGGGGCTGGAGCCGCGGCGGCAGCGTGGCGGGGGCCGGGACCTCGAGGCGGAGCTCGGCGTCGACGCGGCGATCGACGGCGTGGAGCCGGTCGGTGAGCTCGTGGAGGATCACCCCGAGCAGCAGCGACGCGACGCGGGGGAGCTCGTGGGACATCCGATCGAGCTCGGCGCGGGTGAGCTCGAGGGCGAGCGCGTCGCTCGCGGCGGTGACGGTGGCCGAGCGCCGAGAGGGGTCGAGGCACGCCTGCTCGCCGAGGACGTCGCCGGGGCCGAGGCGCCCCACGCGCAGGGCCTCGCCGCGCGGGCCGCGGATGTCCACCACGACCTCGCCGTCGAGGAGGATGAAGAGCGAGTCGCCCGCGTCGTCTTCGCGGAAGAGGGCCTCGCCGACCGCGAAGAGTCGCTGGCGGAGAAAGCGGCAGGAGGCGTCGACCTCGCCGTCGGTCAGCGCGTCGAACACGCTCGCTCGACGAAAGAACGTGCGGATCTCATCGATGGGCAGCATCGCGGACTCTCCTCAGGAACCACCGGGCAGCGCCGTCGTCATGGCGCTCCAGCTCTCGTCTCCTGACGGGCCGTTCCTACCAGAGGGCGGCACTCCACGCAACGCACCGCGTCATCACGTCTCTCCCTGGCGTCGGAGCCATGGCGCCTACTCCCAACTGGCGCCCTGCATACACCCGGTGCATCGTCCTGCCCGGCTACCGACGATGCCCGACGCCGCCCCTGATCTCGCCATCCTCGCCGTCGCGGCCCGCCGCGTCCGATGGCATCGCGCCCTCCACGCCGCCGCCTCGGTCTCCGTCCTCGCCCTCGCCGCCTCCGTCGCCCTCGTCCTGCTCACCCGCCTCCACGTCCTGCGCGTGCAGCACCCCCTGGCGCTCGCCCTCTCTCCCCTCGCGCTCCCGCTGCTCGGCGCGCTCCTCAACGCGCTCCGCCCGGTGCGTCCGCTCGACGCCGCTCGACGCCTCGACGCCCACCACCAGCTCCACGACCGCCTCGGCATCGCGTGGCAGTTTCGCCAGCGGCCTCCCGCCGAGCGCACCCCCTTCATGCAGGCCGCCATCGACGACGCGGCCGCGCACGCCCGCTCGGTCGACGTCCGCGCCGCCCTGCCCTGGCGGCTCCCCCCTGAGCTGCGCATGGTGGCGGTGCTCGCCGCGCTGCTGGTCCTCGTCGCCCGCGTCCCGGTCCCCTCTCGCGCCCCGGCCCGGCCCGCGCGACTGTCTCCCCCGGTCGTCACCCGCGACGCCGCCGAGCTCTCCGACGACGACCTCGCCGCCTTCCGCGAGGCCGCCCGCCAGGTCGAGGCGCAGGCCCGCACCGACGGCGCCCGCCGGGGCGTGGAGGAGTTCAACCGCCTGCTCGACGACCTCGCCCACCGCCGCCTCGACCGCGACGAGGCCTTCCGCCGCCTCGCGGCCCTTCAGGAGTCTCTCGCCGCCCAGGACGCCGCCGCCGGTCGACGCGTCTCCGAGGCGCTTCGCACCCTCGGCGACGAGATGAACCCCCGCGACGCCTCCACCCGTCGGCTCGCCGAGGCGCTGCGCCAGGGCGACGCGGGCGCTGCCGCCCAGGCGATGCGGGAGATGTCCCAGACGCTGCGGCAGGGTCCCATCACGGCGCAGCAGCGGCAGCAGATGTCGCAGGCGCTGCAGCGCGCGGCCGAGGCGAGGCCCGACACCGAGGAGCTGCGGCGGCAGGTGGATCAGGCGCGCCGGGAGGTGGAGGAGATGCTCCGGCGACAGCGGGAGCGGGCGCTCAACCCGCAGGAGGAGTCGCTGCTGCGGCGGAGGCAGCGAGAGTCCGAGCGGCTCACCGGAGAGCAGCAGCGGCGGGAGGAGCAGCGACGCGAGGCCGAGCACCTCCAGCGGGAGATCGCCCAGGCCGCGCAGGACCTCGCCCGCGACCTCCAGGCCGCCGGCGCCGACCTCGAGCGAGGCGCGGAGGAACTCTCCCGCATGCACGACGAGCAGCAGTCGCAGCGCTCCACCGAGGAGCTGCGGCAGCAGCTCGAGCAGCTACGGGAGCTGATGCGGCAACAGCGAGGGCAGGGCGGCCAGCGGCAGCGGACGCGGCTCCAGCAGTTCTCTCGCAGCGCTGGCGGGCAGCAGGGACAGCAGGGACAGCAGGGCGGACAGCAGGGCGCGCTGCAGCAGGGCGGACAGGGCAACGGACCGCCCCAGGGAGTGGCCCTGGTGCCGGGCGGAAGCGGTGGCGTCCCTCTCCCGCTGCCGGGCCAGTCTCCCGGACAGCAGGGCCGCGGCGGACAGCCCGGGCAGCAGGGACAGGAGCCCGGCGGCGGCGCCGGGGTGCATCACGACGAGAACCTCCGGGGCGCGGCCATCGACCCCCTCGCTCGCACCCAGACGGTGCAGGTGCAGGGGCAGCAGAGCGGCAACGGACCGTCTCGCTCGCAGGTGATCCGCACGGCGGCGGGGTCGGGCTTCGCGAGCCGGCCATACCGGGAGGTGTATTCGCCGTACTGGGACCGCGCCCGCGAGGTGCTTCACCAGGGCGAGGTCCCGCCGGGGTTCCGGTCTTACGTGCGAAGGTATTTCCAGCTGATCAGGCCGAGGGAGAACTGAATGGCGTCGAAGGTTGAAGCGGGGGCGACGGCGCCGAGAGAGTCCGTCGAGCGCTTCCAGAAGGACCTCGCGGCGGTTCGCTCGGAGGTGGGGCGGGTCATAGTCGGTCACCAGGGCATCGTGGACGGGGTGCTCACCTGCCTGCTCGCGGGCGGCCACGCGCTGCTGGAGGGCGTTCCGGGCCTTGGGAAGACGATGCTGGTGCGCACCCTCGGCCGGGCGCTCGACCTGCAGTTCTCGCGGGTGCAGTTCACCCCCGACCTGATGCCCTCGGACATCCTCGGCACGCAGGTGATCGCGGAGGACGAGCGCGGCGGCAAGCGCTTCGAGTTCCAGCGCGGGCCCATCTTCGCCAACCTTGTCCTGGCCGACGAGATCAACCGCGCGACGCCGAAGACCCAGAGCGCCCTGCTCGAGGCCATGCAGGAGCAGTCGGTCACCATCGCCCGCAAGACCTACTCCCTCGACCAGCCCTTCTTCGTGCTCGCCACGCAGAACCCCCTGGAGATGGAGGGCACCTATCCCCTCCCCGAGGCCCAGCTCGACCGCTTCCTCTTCAAGCTCCAGGTCCCATTCCCCAAGCGCGAAGAGCTCCACTCCATCCTCGACCGCACCACCGGCGCCGCCGAGGCCGACGTGAAGCCCGTGCTCGACCGCGCCCGCATCCTCGAGCTCCGCGCGCTGACCAGGGAGGTCCCGGTCGCCCGCTCGGTGCAGGACTACGCCATCCGCCTCGTGCTCGCGACGCACCCCGCCGAGGAGGGCGCGACGACTTCGGTGAAGCGCTACGTGCGCTTCGGAGCCTCGCCCCGAGGCGCGCAGGCGATCCTGCTGGCGGCGAAGATCCGCGCGGTGATGGACGGCCGCTTCAGCGCGAGCGCCGACGACGTGAGGGGGGCGGTGATGCCCTCGCTGCGCCACCGGATGATCCTGAACTTCGAGGGCGAGGCGGAGGGCGTGAAGCCCGACGCGGTGCTGGAAGAGATCCTCGGATCGATCAAGCCGGGGGCGTAGCGGAGGTGGGCTGGCTCGACTGGCTGCGCCCGAAGAAGAAGCCCGCGGCCTCGGAGGCCGAGCTCTTCGACGAGGCCTTCCAGCGCAAGCTGGAGTACCTGGCTGTGGCCTCGCGGCGCCTCTTCGCGGGCCGCATGAGGGCCGAGCGGCGCACCCGCATCGCGGGCAGCGGCATCGAGTTCGCGGACCACCGCCCCTACACCCCCGGCGACGACCTCCGCGCCCTCGACTGGAGCGTCTACGGCCGCACCGAGCGCCTCCTGGTGAAGCGCTTCGAGGAGGAGGAGGACCTCACCATCGCCATCGTCCTCGACGTCTCCGCGTCGATGGGTTTTGGCGGTCGGGCGCGCTTCGACCACGCGCGGCGGCTGGCCGCGGCGATGGCCTACCTCTCGCTCTCCAACCTCGACCGGGTGACCATGGTGGCCGTCTCGACGAAGGTGGTGCGGCGGCTCCCACCGGCCCGGGGCCGAGGGCAGATCTTCAAGGTCTTCGAGTTTCTACGCGGCCTCGAACCCTCCGGCGAGACGGCGCTCTCCGAGGCGGGGCGCACCCTGGGCGCGGAGCTGAAGCGCCGCGGCGTGGCCATCGTGGTGAGCGACCTCTACGACCCGGCGGGCTTCGAGCGAGGCATCAACGCCCTGCGCTACCAGAAGTTCGAGCCCATGGTGATCCACGTGACGGACGCTCGCGACGCCGACCCGGGCGCCCGGGGCGACGTGCTGCTGGTGGACACCGAGACCGGCGACGGCCGGGAGGTGACGCTGACGCCCGCGCTGGTGGCGAGGTTTCGCGACGCGCACTCGCACTGGCGCCACGAGGTGGAGGGCTTCTGCAAGGCGAGGCGAGTGGCCTACGCGCAGGCCGACGTGGAGGGGGCGCTGGAGGAGCAGGTGCTCAACCTGTTCCGCAGGTCGGGGCTGGTGGAGTGATGGAGTGGCTCGGCCTCGCCCCCTCGCAGCTCGCCTGGGTGGGCGCCCTCGCCGGCGCCGCCGTGGTGGGCCTCTACCTCCTGCGCCAGCGCCGCCGCCGGGTGCTCGTCCCCTTCGCGCCGCTCTGGGCCCGCGTGCTGGAGGAGCGCCCCAGCGCGAAGCTCTTCGAGCGCCTGCGACGGCTGCTCTCGCTTTTACTGCAGTTGGTATTGCTGGGGCTGCTGGTGGTGGCGCTGGGCGACCCGCGGCCCGCCGGGGCCTCGCGGCGAGGGCGCACCACCGTGCTGCTCCTCGACGCCAGCGCCAGCATGTCCGCGACGGACCTCCCCGGCGGCCGGGCCGCGGCGGCGCGCGAGGCCGCGAGGCGCATCGTCCGCGCGATGGGCCCCGACGACCGGATGCTCGTGGCGCAGATGGACGCCGAGGTCACCGCGCTCACCCCGCTCACCGACGACAGCACGGCGCTCGAGACCGCGGTCACCGCCTATCGCCCTCGCGACACCGGGCTCGACCTCTCCCGGGCGCTGCGCTTCGCGCGCGACGTGCTGCGAGGCAACGCCCACGGCGAGGTGATCGTGGTGGGCGACGGCGCGTACCCCCCGGTCGCCGAGGACGTCTCCACCGATGGCTCTGCGCTGCGCTTCGTGGGCGTCGGCCGCCGCGGCCGCAACCTCGGGCTCACGGCCTTCTCGGCGCGGCGCTACCCCCTCGACCGCTCCCGCTGCGAGGCGATGGTGGAGCTTCAGAGCTGGAGCGACCGCGCCGAGTCGGTGGTGCTCACGGTGAGCGTCGACGGCGCGCCCATCGAGCGAGCGCGGCTGCGCGTCGAGCCCGGCGAGCGGGTGCAGCGGGTGATCGAGCGCCTCTCCGGAGGAGGCGAACGGCTGGAGGCGCGCATCGCCCTCGAAGACGGCTCTCGCGACGACCTCTCCGTCGACGACGTGGCCTACGCGACGCTCCCCGAGCGGAGGCGGGCGAGGGTGCTCTCCGTGGGCGAAGGCAACCGCTACCTCGAGGCGGCGCTGCTGCTCGACGAGTACCTGGAGGTGGTCGACGCCACCGCCGCGCAGGCGCCCGCGGCGCTCTCGCAGGGCCGCTTCGACGTGGTGATCAGCGACGGCGCCGCGGTGCAGGTGCCCCCCGGCGTCGGGTGGATCTCCCTCCGCCCACCCCCCGACGGATCTCCCCGCCCGGTGGAGCCCGGTCTCTTCAGCGCCCCGGCGGGCGGGGCCATCGTCTTCGACCGCGTCGACCGGCGGCACCCGGTGACCCGCTTCACCAGCGACCTGGAGGAGGCCCACATCGGCCGCGTGGCGCGCTACCGCCTCGCTCCCGGCGACCGGGTGCTGGGCAGCGGCAGCGCCGGCCCGCTGCTGGTGGCGGGAGAGCGGGACGGAGGGCGCTTCGTGCTCTTCACCTTCGACGTGAGAGAGAGCGACGTCGCCCTGCTGGTGTCGTGGCCGGTGATGCTCATCAACGCCATCGACTGGTTCTCCGGGGAGGACGGGGCCTTCCAGTCGTCCTACCGAACCGGCACCGCGTGGCGCATGCCGGTGCCCGTGGGAGAGCGCGAAGCGACGGTGGAGACCCCGTCGGGCCGCCGGGTGCGGGTCCCGGTGATGGAGGGCCGCGCGGTGTTCTTCGGCACCGAGGCGGGCTTCCACCGGCTGCACTCCGGGGGCTCGCACACCCTGGTCGCGGGCAACCTCGGCGACCCCGACGAGTCGGCCTGCGCGCCCCGGGCGACGCTCTCCGTGGGATCGACCCGAGCCACCGCTCCGCTGCCGGGACGGCCCGGTCTGCGACGGGAGTGGTGGGTGGCGCTGCTCGCCGCGGCGGCGCTCATCGTGGTGGCCGAGTGGGCCACCTGGCACCGGCGCGTGACGGTGTAGCGGCCTCGACGCTCCAGTTGACGGAGCCGCGAGCGATATCCAGGCTTCGACGCACCATGCGATTGCTGATTCTCATCGCGACCAACCTCGCGGTCTCCCTGCTCCTCGGTGTGGTCTTCCTGGGCCTCGAAGTGGCCGGGGTGCTCCCTCAAGGCCAGTGGGGCGGCCTCTTCGTGATGGCCACGGTCTTCGGCTTCGGCGGCTCGTTCATCTCGCTGCTGCTCTCCAAGATCATCGCGAAGTGGTCGATGGGAGTGCGGGTCATCGACGCCCCCGCGTCGCAGTCCGAGGCGTGGCTCGTCCAGACGGTGCAGCAGCACGCGAGCCGCGCGGGCATCGGCCAGCCCGAGGTGGGCATCTACGACTCGCCCGACCCCAACGCCTTCGCCACCGGCTGGAGCCGCGACCACGCGCTCGTCGCCGTCAGCACCGGACTCTTGCAGTCGATGCGCCCCGAGCAGGTCTCCGCGGTGCTGGGCCACGAGGTGTCGCACGTGGCCAGCGGCGACATGGTCACCCTCACGCTCATCCAGGGGGTGCTCAACACCTTCGTGATCTTCTTCTCCCGCGTCATCGGCACCCTGGTCGACGCCGCCCTCTCCGGCGACCGCGACCGCGACCGGGGCCGCGGCGGCATCGGCTACTTCATCACCGTGATGATCGCGCAGATGGTGCTCGGCCTCGGCGCCTCGATGATCGTCGCGTGGTTCAGCCGCTACCGGGAGTTTCGCGCCGACGCGGGCGGCGCCGCGCTCACCAGCCCTCGCGAGATGGCCGGGGCGCTCGACTCGCTGCGCCGCGCCCAGACCGACGCCGACCTGCCCGACAGCATGACGGCCTTCGGCATCCACGGAGGCAACCTCGCGAAGCTCTTCGCCTCGCACCCTCCGCTCGAAGAGCGCATCGCCCGGCTGATGGCCTCACCGGGCGCGCGCTGACCGCGCCGCCTTCTTCCCTCCCGCGGACAGCGCCTCGATGAGGTAGTCGCGAAAGACCCGCACCTTCGGGGTCAGCAGCCTCGACGCGAGGTGCACCACGAAGAGCGTCCCCGAGAAGCCCACCCACTCCTTCAACACCGGCACCAGCGCCCCCGACTCCACCGCGCCCCGAGCGACGATGTCCGGAAGCAGCGCCACGCCGCTGCCTCCCAGCGCCAGCTCCCGGGTGAACGCGAAGTCCGAGCCCGAGAGCGAGCCCTGCGCCCGGTGCCGCAGCCGGTACTCCTCGGCCCCGCGGTGCAGCGTGAGCGACGCGCTCCCACGGCCCGTCTGCACCAGCAGCAGCCGGTGCTCGGCGAGGTCGTCCGGGCGCCTCGGAGCGCCCTGCGCCTTCACGTACGACGGCGAGGCGTAGAGCTGGCCGCGGATGTCGAGCAGCCGATGCGCCACCAGCGTGGAGTCCTGGAGCATCCCCCCCGCGCGCACCGCCACGTCGATCTGGTGCCCGTCGAAATCCAGCAGCTTCTCCGTGAGGATCGTCTCCACGGTGATCTCCGGATAGCGCTCGACGAAGCCCGCCATGATGGGCGCCATCAGGGTGAGCCCGACGTCCACCGGGGCCGTCACCCGGAGGTGCCCGCTCGGCGCCGTGAGGGCCCGCCGCGCCCTGGTGTTGGCGTCGTCGAGCAGCTCCAGCACCCGCCCGACGGAGGCCCGGTACGACGCACCGTCCTCGGTGGCCTGCACCAGCCGCGGCGAGCGACGCAGCAGCACCACGCCGAGGGCGGTCTCCAGCCGGGTGATGCGCCGGCTCACCGCCCCCTTGGTCTCCCCGAGGGCCTTCGCCGCGCCGGTGATCGAGCCCAGATCGACCACCCGGCAGAACGCCCGAAGGTCGCCCACGTCGGTGGCGGGTGTTTCCGTTTCAGCAACCTGATGTTTCATTCGACCCCGATGGTCTCACCCTATGGAACGTCCTACTAGATACCCCACGGTTGCGAGCATAGCGTCCGCCGCCGATCAGGAGGCCTCCCATGCGTTCTCTCTCCATCACCCTCGCCGCGCTCTGCATCGCGGGTGTCGCTGCCTGCAAGGATCCCAACGCCAACACCGCCCGCGCCACCACCAGCGCCGTCACGGCCCCCGCGCCTGCGGCCCAGGTGAGCGCCACCGAGCACCTGACCATCGACGCCGCGGCCTCGTCCGTCGGCTTCACCGGCGCCAAGGTCACGGGCCAGCACAACGGCAGCTTCCCGACCTTCACGGGCACCCTCGACCTCGACCCGGCGCGCGTCGAGAACAGCCGCGTCGCCGTCGACATCGACACCACCTCGGTGACCACTGACACCCCCCGGCTCACCACGCACCTGAAGTCCGCCGACTTCTTCGACGTCGAGCGCTTCCCCCGGGCGACCTTCACCTCGACCGCCATCGCCCCGGGCGGAGCCAACGGCGCCACGCACACCATCACCGGCAACCTGGCGCTGCACGGCGTGACCCGCGCGATCTCCTTCCCCGCGACGGTGACGGTCTCCCCCTCGGAGGTCTCCGCGACCGCGGAGTTCGTCATCAACCGCCGTGAGTTCGGCATCGTGTACGCGGGCATGCCGGACAACCTCATCCGCGACGACGTCGCGATGCACCTTCGCCTCCGCGCTCCCCGCGCCGCGCGCTGAGCCCCTCGGAGACGATCGGCAGGAGCCGCGGAGATTTCCATGAAGGATCTCCGCCCTCCGGGGACATCAACCCGAAAGAACGGCGATGGCGCACCCGCACGAGCCGTGCGCGCGCCGTCGTCCTCCAACGATGAGGTCTCCCTTGAAAATGCTCTCCCTCGCGCTCGGGCTCCTGGCGATCGGCTGCGGTGGCGGCGGCTCCGGGGCGACCTGTCCCACCAGCAGCACCCTCACCTACGACAACTTCGGACGGCAGTTCTTCGCCACCTACTGCGACCGCTGCCACGCCGCGGGCACGCGCCCGGCGCTCAACACCCTGGCGCTGATCCAGGCCAACTCGACCGCCATCGACTCCTCGGCCGCCGCGGGCGCCAGCGCCGTCAACACGTCGATGCCCCAGGGTGGCGCCACGCCCACCGAGGCCGAGCGAAGGCAGCTCGGCGAGTGGCTCGCCTGCGGAGCGCGCTGAGGGCTCTCCCCCCCCGCTGCGGGCGTGACCATCCGTTGGCACCCTCCCCTGCCAACGACCCGCCACGACCCCCTCCGCAGGATCTCCTCTTCCCCAGCCCCTTGGCCCACTGCGGGCGCTCCGTCTCCCGATGGCACCGACCGTGCTCTGTAACGTCGCCCTAGGAGGTCACAGCCATGATCATCCCCCGCACCCTCATCCTCTCTGCCTCCCTCGCCCTGTGCCCCCTGCTCGCGTCCGCGCAGACCATCGATCACCCCAGCGTCGCCCCGATGGTCACGGCCATCAACGCCGAGCGCGCCCGCTTCTCGCTGCCTCCCCTCGCGGAAGACCCGCGGCTCGACGCCCTCGCCGAGGCGCACTCCATGGACATGGTGCGCGCCCGCTTCTTCTCCCATGACTCCCCGAGCACCGGCCGCCCCTCCGACCGCGTCTCGCAGTCCGGCCTTCGCTGGACCACCGTCGCCGAGAACATCGCCATCAACCAGACCCCCGAGGCCGCGCAGCAGGCCCTGCTTCGCAGCCCCGGCCACCACGAGAACATGGTCGACCCGGCGCAGCGATCGGTCGGCGTCGGCATCGTCCGCCACGGCGATCAGGTCTGGGTGACCCAGCTCTTCGCCACGCTCAACGACACCCCGGGCGCCGCGACCCCGACGCCCGCCCAGATCGCAGCCCACCCCGTCGCGCCCGTCGCGCCCGTCGCGCCCGCAGCGCCCGTCGCCGACGAGGACGCCGACGAAGACGCCGACGAGGACGCCGACGAGGAGCAGGAGTGCGACGCCCCCGCGGCTCCGGTCGCCCCCGCGGCTCCGGTCGCTCCCACGGCTCCTACCGCTCCCTCGCTGCCGGGCTTCTCGGGGCTTCCGATGCAGGGCATCCCCGGGCTGGAGCAGTTTCTCACCGGGCTCGGCCTCGCCCGCCAGCCGACGCCGCCGAGCGCTGGACGCGCCGCGCCCGCCCCTCAGGTCTACACGGTGCAGACGCCCTTCGGTCCGGTGCGCGTGGAGGTCCCCTCCTCCATCGCCTCGCCCACCGTCGCCGAGCCTGGCGCGCCCACCCGTCATCGCTCAGCCCGTCCCGCTCCCGCCCCGCGCGCCCCTCACCGTCGCACGGCCCCGCCCTCCCGCGGCCGGGTCGTCCAGGTCGACACCCTCGACGTCTGACCCTCCAGTACCTCCCCGTCAGCGCCCCACGCGCGGCAGTCCTTCCGCACCTTGGGGACTGCGCTATGGTCCTCAGCCCCGATGATCACCCGACGCGATCTCCTTGCCGGCGTAGGCGCCTCCTTCGCGCTGGGCGCCGTCGGCGAGGGCTGCAGCGACCCGTCCTCGCCGCCTCCTCCCGCCGACGCCGACCAGAGCACCGACGCCTCCTTCCCGGACGACGCGCCCCTCCTCGACGCGGTCGACTTCCTCCACGGCGTCGCCAGCGGCGATCCCCTCTCCGACCGGGTGATCCTCTGGACCCGCGTGACCCCCCGCGGCGGCCGCTCGGGCGCCGTCTCCGTGCGCTGGGAGGTCTCCGCCTCGCTCGACTTCGCCACCCTCGTCGCCTCGGGTGAGCTCATCACCACCCCGGCGCGCGACTACACCGTGAAGGTCGACGCCTCGGCCCTCCCCCCGGCCTCGACCCTCTACTACCGATTCTCCGCGGGCGGCGCCCGCTCCCCGGTGGGCCGCACCCGCACCGCCGCCGTCGGCGCCACCGAGCGGCTGCGCCTCGCGGTGGTGTCCTGCGCCAGCCTCGCCCACGGGTACTTCCACCTCTACCGCGAGCTCGCCGAGCGCCTCGACCTCGACGCCGTGGTGCACCTCGGCGATTACATCTACGAGTATCCCTCCAACTACTACGGCAGCGTGCGGCCCTACGACCCGCCCACGGAGATCGTCTCGCTCTCCGACTACCGCCGCCGCCACGCCTGGTACAAGCGCGACGCCGACCTGCGCGCGGTGCACCAGCAGCACCCGATGATCGTCATCTGGGACGACCACGAGTTCGCCAACAACGCCTCGGTCGGCGGCGCACCGGCCCACATGCCCGCCACCGAGGGCGCATGGCGAGACCGCAAGGCCGCCGCGATGCGGGCCTACTTCGAGTGGATGCCCATCCGGGAGCAGCCCGACGGGCGCATCTGGCGCCGCTTCGCCTTCGGCGACCTCGTCGACCTGGTGATGCTCGACACCCGCATCTGGGCGAGGCCCGAGCAGGTCCCGGGAGACTCTCCCGCGATCCGTGACCCGCACCGCACCCTCCTCGGCGACGAGCAGGAGCGGTGGTTCTTCGAGGCCCTCACGACCTCCGCCGCGCGCTGGAAGCTCGTCGGCCAGCAGGTGCGCATGGGGCCGCTGCACCCGAAGTTCAACACCGACACCTGGGACGGCTTCCCCGCGGCGCGAGAGCGCTTCCTCGACACCCTCGAGCGCATGCGCGCCAGCAACGTCGCCGTGCTCACCGGGGACATCCACACCTCCTGGGCCATGGACCTCCCTCGCGACCCCTTCGACCGCCGCAGCTACGACCCGCGCACCGGCGAAGGCTCGCTCGCGGTGGAGCTCATCGTCCCAGGCGTCACCTCCCCAGGGCACCCGCCCGAGGTCGAGGCGGAGATCCCGGGCATCCTCCGGGACAACCCCCACATGCGCTACGGCAACGCCTCGCAGCGCGGGTACATCCTCCTCGACGTCACCGCCGAGCGCCTCCAGGCCGAGTGGTTTCACCTGCCGCACGGGAGCATCGAGCGGAGAGAGAGACGCCCCGCGGCCCTCAGCACCGGGTGGCTCACCCGCTCGGGCAGCAGCCATCTTACCCAGGCTGGTACTCCCAGCGTCCCCCGCGAGGGCGCTCCCGCCGCCGCCCCGTGGGAGCCCGCCTGAGCGGCGGCTCAGCGCGGAGCGGTCTCTTCCTCGCGCAGCCGGATCGGGCCGACGTTGGCGGGCTCGTAGGCGCGCAGGTGCAGCGAGCCGTAGAACTCGCGGAGGCGGTCCATGTCGGCGCGCACGTCGCCGCTCATCCACATGGGCGGGCCCATCCCGACGACGCGGCGACCGAAGTCGATGTAGCCAGGGACCACCGGCACCCGGGCGCCCAGGGCGATGTGATAGAAGCCCGAGCGCCAGTGCTCCGTGCGTGAGCGCGTCCCCTCCGGGGGAATGCCCAGCACGAACTCCTCGTGCCGGCCGAACTCCTCGATCATCTGCGCGACCACGCTGTGCGAGGTCGAGCGGTCGATGCCCACCGCGCCCAACGATCGCAGGGCGGCGCCGAGGGGTCCTCGGGTCCAGTCGTCCTTGATCATCCAGCGGGCCTTGAGCCCGAGTCGCGTGGCGAAGGCGATCATCAGCAGCCCGTCCCAGTTGCTGGTGTGCGGATAGCCCAGGCACACGTAGCGCTTCTCCCTGGGGAGGGTGCCGTCGAAGCGCCAGCCCGAGAGGCGCAGCGCCGCGGCGGAGAGCCGCACCCGGTTCATGCCGTCAGCCATCGCGCACCACCAGACCGGGCGGGAGCGTGATGCCCGCGTGGTGGATCGCCGTCCGGAAGTCGGCCTTGCTGAAGCTCCGGCTGTAGGCCTCGCGCACGTCCACCTTGCCGGACTTCACCAGCTCGCAGAGGGCGTCGTGCTGCGTGATCATCCCGACCTGCCGCGAGGTCTGCATCACCCCGTAGAGCTGGAAGGTCTTGCCCTCGCGGATGAGGTTCGACACCGCGGGCGTCACCAGCAGCACCTCGTAGGCCGCCACGCGACCGCCGCCTGCGCGCCGGCAGAGCGTCTGCGAGATCACCCCCTTCAGCGAGTCGGCCAGCATCGCGCGAATCTGCGGCTGACGCTCGGCGGGAAACTGGTCGATCACCCGGTCGACGGTGCTCGGCGCCGTGCGCGTGTGAAGCGTGCCGAAGACCAGGTGCCCGGTCTCCGCGGTCTCGATGGCGATCGCGGTGGTCTCCAGGTCGCGCATCTCGCCGACCATCACCACGTCGGGGTCCTCGCGAAGCGCCGCGCGCAGGGCGTGCTTGAAGCCGTCGGTGTGCACCCCGACCTCGCGCTGGTTCACCAGGCAGCGCTTGTTCCTGTGCACGAACTCGATCGGGTCCTCGATGGTGATGATGTGGTCCTTGCGGGAGCTGTTGATGCGGTCGATGAGGGCCGCCAGCGTGGTGCTCTTGCCCGACCCCGTCGGGCCGGTCATCAGCACCAGCCCCTTGGGGAGGTCGCAGAGGTCGAGCACCGCGCGGGAGAGCCCGAGCTCCTCCGCCGACACGATGTCCACCGGGATGCGCCGCAGCACCGCCGAGGGGCCCCGCCGCTCGACCAGCACGTTGCACCGGAAGCGCGCGACCCCGGGCACCTCGTGGGCGTAGTCGGCGTCGTTGCGGGCCGCGTACTCCTTGCGCGACGCGGGCCTCATCGTCGGAAGGATCAGCGCCCGGAGCGCGTCCGCGGAGAGCGGCAGGTGGTCGCCCGGCAGGGGCTTGATCTCCCCGTGGAGCCGCATCAGCGGCGGCCTCCCCGTGGCGAGGTGGAGGTCGCTCGCGCCGAGCCGGGTCATCTGCCGCAGCAGCAGGTCGATGCCGGTGGTGTCGCCCTGGCGATCGTCCTCGACCGGGGCGAACGCGGGCGCCGGGTCGAGCGAGCGGGGCGAGAAGGACACCCGATCGGCGACGGGCTCCGGCGAGCGCGGCGCGGCGCCCGGCGACGACTCCCGAGGGCTCTCCGGGCGCATCGTGACCCGAGCCAGGTCGGGGCGGCTCAGCCTCGGCGACTCGGCGACGGGCACCCGCGCCGGATCGGGGGGCGCCGGGCGCGCGGGCTCGACGCGGGGCGGGCGCTCGACCGCGGGGATCGACGGGCGCGACGGCGACGGCACGCCGCGCAGCGCCGACGGGGGCATCGACGCGGCGGGGCCGACGGTGGGAAACACCTCGCTCTTGCGCGGCGCCGGAGAAACCTGGTCGGAGGGAAGGGGCGAGAGAAGCAGCTTCCACGCGCCCGGCGTCGGGGTCACCTCCACGCTCACCGTCGGGGCCTCCGCGGGGTACTGGAACTTCGTCATCCTCGACGCGCGGATGTCGGCCAGGGCGCCGGGCGGCGCGCTCTCGTGCACGGCCGCCACGAGCAGCGCGTGGTCGACGGTCTGGGTGGAGGCCTTCTCGGCGCCGGAGGCGAGCCTCGCGACCACCGGGCCGTTGGAGGTGACCATCAGCGAGAGGGCCTCGAAGCGGAGCAGGTGCTGGATGTACTTGTCGATCTGCGCCATCGCCGTTGGTCTCTCTCCTACGCGTCCGGGATGGTGACGCCGGCGTTGTGCAAGAGCTGCCGGATCTCGGTCTTGTTGATGGCCTTGAGGTAGGCCTCGCGAGGCTCGACGAGGCCGCGCAGCACCAGCTCGACCAGCGAGTCGGCCATGGTGACCATGCCCAGGTGCTTGCTGGTCTGCATGGTTCCGGGGAGCTGGAAGGTCTTGCCCTCTCGGATGAGGTTGGACACCGCGGGCGTGCCGATGAGCACCTCGTAGGCGGCCACGCGCCCGCCGCCGACCTTGCGACAGAGGGTCTGCGCGATGACCCCCTTCAGCGAGTCGGAGAGCATCGCCCGGATCTGCGACTGCCGATCGGCGGGAAACTGATCGATGATGCGGTCGACGGTGCTGGCCGCGGTGTTGGTGTGAAGCGTGCCGAAGACCAGGTGCCCGGTCTCCGCCGTCTCGATGGCGATCTCGACGGTCTCCAGGTCACGCATCTCGCCCACCAGCACCACGTCCGGGTCTTCGCGCAGCGCCGCGCGCAGCGCCGCGCGGAAGTTGTCGGTGTGCACCCCGATCTCGCGCTGCCGCACGAGGCAGCGCTTGTCGTTGTGGACGAACTCCACCGGGTCTTCGATGGTCACGATGTGGTCGTCGCGGGAGCCGTTGACCCGGTCGATGAGCGACGCGAGGGTGGTGCTCTTGCCCGACCCGGTGGGGCCGGTGACCAGCACCAGGCCGCGGTTGAGGTCGCAGAGCTCGAGCACCTGCGCCGAGAGCCCGAGCCGGTCGGCGGAGATGATCTCGAAGGGGATGCGACGGAAGACCGCGCCGATGCCGCTGCGGTCCATGAAGAGGTTGACGCGGAAGCGAGCGACGCCGGGCATCTCGTGCGCGAAGTCGGTGTCGTGGCGGCGCTCGAACTCCTCGCGGTTGCGCTTCGGCACGATGGGCCAGAGCAGCGAGCGCAGCGCCTCCGTAGAGAGCGCCCCGGAGTCGTCCGCGCGCTGTATCTCCCCGTGCAGCCGCAGCATCGGGCTCAGCCCCGAGGTGAGGTGCAGGTCGCTCGCCCCTCGCTGCGACATCGCCCGGAGCATCGCCTCGATGGCCGCCTCTCCCTGCACCGGGATCGACGGGGCGCCGCCCGCGGGCATCCCCTCGGGGAGCACCGCGGAGCGAGGCAGCCCCGGCGAGGCGCCTGGGATGAAGGTCACCTTCCACGACCCCTGCGAGGGCGCGACCTCCACGGTGACGGAGTTCATCGCCGTGCTCCCGTAGATGAAGCGCGTGGTCTTGCCGGTGCGCAGCTCCTGGAGGCACCCGGGCGGCGCGACCTCGGTGATCATCGAGGTGACGCTCGCGTGGTCGAGCACCTGGTTGGAGGTCTTCTCCCCCGCGGTGGTCTGCACGGAGACGGGCGCCCCCGACGCCACCACGAGCGCCTCGCCTGCGAAGCGAATCAGGTGACCCACCAGCTTGTCGATCTGTCGCATGCGACCGCTGCACCTCAAGCCCCGCGCCCGAACTGCCAGGCGCGTCGGCGAAGGTTTTATAGCAATACCCGCGGCGCCACCGCGAGGACGAACGCGATGGCCCGATGTGGCATGATGCGCCCCGAGCGATGGCCTACACCGTCAAGGAGCTGTTCTATACGCTGCAGGGCGAAGGGGCGCGGGCCGGGCGCGCCGCGGTGTTCGTGCGCTTCACCGGCTGCAACCTCTGGAACGGCCGCGAGGCCGACCGCGAGCGCGGTGCAGGCGGATGTGCGCGCTGGTGCGACACCGATTTCGTCGGCACAGACGGCGACGGCGGAGGGCGCTTCGCTACGGCCGAGGCGGTGGCCGACGCGGCGGCGGGCGCGTGGGGCCCCGGGCGCGAGGCGCGCTACGTGGTGTGCACCGGCGGAGAGCCGCTGCTGCAGCTGGACGAGGCGCTGATCGAGGCCTTCCACCGGGAGGGCTTCGAGGTGGCCATCGAGACCAACGGGACGCTCCCGGTGCCGCCTGGGGTCGACTGGGTCTGCGTGAGCCCGAAGGCCGGGTCGACCGTGGTGGTGCGCTCGGGACACGAGCTGAAGCTGGTGATCCCTCAGGAGGGCGTGAACCCGGTGGACTTCGAGGGGTGGTCCTTCGAGCGCTTCTTCGTGCAGCCCTGCGACGGGCTGCTGCGGGCCGAGCACACGCGCCGCGCCATCGACTGGTGCCGCGCTCACCCGAAGTGGCGGCTCTCGCTGCAGACCCACAAGCTGCTGGGCATCCCGTGAGGCTGCGGGGCGCCGCCGTCCGGGCGTGCATGGGGGCGGGCGCCCTCCTCGCGGCCATGTCGCTGCACGCGTGCGCTCGCGGTCGCATCGACGAGACCACCACGGATGTTCCCATCTCCGGGAGGTCGCCGAGGGTCGACCCCGAGCCGGTGCTCGACGGCGCGGTGGACGAGTGGGGCGACCCCATCAAGCCCACGCCCGACATCCCCGAGGCGCGCGTCGACGCGTCCGTGCCCCGCGACCTGGGCAGCACCGCGCGCGACGTCGCCGCGGCCGTCGACACGGGCTCCTGCGGCGCCGCGGGGAGGCCGTGCTGCCCCGGCTCGATGTGCAGCAACAACCTCCGCTGCGTAGGCTCCGTGTGCGCCGAGGCGAGCCCCTGCGGCGCCTGGAACCAGCCGTGCTGCGGCGTCTCCGCCTGCGGCCCCGGGCTCACCTGCGGCGGGGGTCACTGCGGCGCCACGGCCTCGTGCGGGGCGAGCGGCCAGCCGTGCTGCTCCGGCGCGTCGCAGTGCCTCGCTCGCCAGCTCTGCACCAGCGGGACGTGCCGCCCCTGCGGCGCCGCGGGACAGGCCTGCTGCACCAGCGTGACGCCCGCGTGCAACTCGGGACTGCGCTGCGCTGCGAGCTTCTGCACCCCGGGCTGAAGCTCCCTGCTCTCCACTCCAGCCGACTGAGAAGTAGGGAGCGGAGACTGTCGATCTTCGCTTCCAGGGAAGCGTAGAGTGCGATTCTGCCGGATGCCCGCGCATAGGGCTGGTTGAGCCGTTGACACCTTTGTCGAGGGTCGGCAGCCTCGCGCTCGGAGGAGACGACATGAACGGCGACAATGGCCACAAGCCCGAACATCCCACAGACGATGAGGCGGTGATCGACGAGCGTGCTGCGTTTACGCGGCGCTCGTTCCTGGCAGCGACGGGAGGTGCCATCGCGGCAGCCGCGCTGACGCCATCGGTCGCCGAAGCCCAGACGATGGGAGGCGGCGGGTCTGATCCGCTCCCGCCCAACGCCGTCCTCCGCATCCATCCGTCGATCGGCTTCGCGCGCGTCGGCAACGCGCAGAACCGCGACAGCTACTTCATCGGCCCGGAGCTGCCCGGCTACGGCCCGCTCGGCGAGGCGCCCGGCACCGCGGTGCCCGCCTACAAGACCGCCTCGGGGGAGGTGAAGCCGCAGGCGGCGCGCTTCCGGCTGTGGGAGTACCGCGTCGTCAACGGCAAGCTCACCCCTCACCGCGAGGTCAACCTCTCGACCGAGGGCGTCGCCAACATCACCTGGCGGGTGCACCTCGCCAACAAGAAGGCGTCGTTCCACTCCTTCGAGGGCGGCGAGGGCGACGCGCGAGAGGGCACCGATCCGGTCCCGGCGGCGCCGCTCCGCAACGCGTCCATCACGGGCGCGGCGCAGCGCAAGCAGCAGCTCGAGTTCGACTTCGGGCCTCGCACCATCTCGGGCGCGTCGCAGTCCGGCGCGGTCTTCGACCTCGCGTCGAGCCCATCGGGCTACGCGGCGACCCGGCCCACGACCTTCCCCGAGCAGATCGACTATCTCGGCGAGCTGCGCACCGACGCGGCGGGGCGGCTCATCGTGATCGGGGGCAAGGGCAAGGCGGCCTACAACACCGCGACCCAGCCTCCGATGCCGCACTGGGCCAACAACGACGGCTGGTTCGACGACGCCGCCGACGGGCCGGTGACCGTCAGCGTGACGCTGTCGAGCGGCCAGCAGGTGCAGATGGACTACGCCGGCGCGGCGTGGGTGCTGTCTGGCCCGCCGGACTTCGCGCCGGGCATCCCGTGCTCGGTCACCGCGTGGGACCTCCTGTTCGATCTCGCGGTGCGCAAGCCGGAGATCATCCTCCCGACGGACGACGCGGCCTACGAGCCGGGCGGCGCGCTGCACAAGCTACGGGTGATGACCGAGCAGTTCACGCCGGGGGTGGCGCGAGAGCTTCCCACCTACGTGCCGAGCTTCCCCGACGACATCCAGCCGATCCTGGTGGCGTCCTACAACCTCTGGTGGGTCAACGACCTCGTCACCAGCAAGCACAACTCGCTCATCGACGCGAACCTCGGTTCGCTCAACTCGCGCTACGACTCGATGCGCCGCAAGGTGCTGAGCTACATGCGCCCGCCGCTCGGAGTGCCCGGGCCGACCGGGCCGCGCACCATGCCCAAGCTCATGGGTGACGACCCGTACCTCGGCGGGCTCCCCGACCAGGTGCGCAACCTCCCGCTCACCCACGTGCAGTACGCGATGCTCGGGCGCTGGGCCGACCGGGCGTTCACCACGACGGGCGCCGCCCCGGTCACCACGATCACGCCGCACGGCCTCGACCGCGCGGCGCTGGAGAACTGCGTCGGAGGCGCGTTCTATCCGGGCATCGAGTTCGGCTGGCAGATGCGCAACCCCGACCTCTTCGTGCAGCCCTTCCGCATCACCCACCTCGCGGAGGTCGCCCACGTCGGCGACACGCCGGAGCGCATCGGACCGGGACACTTCTCCCGGCAGATGGCGGTGCCGTGGCAGGCCGACTTCAACGACTGCCGCAACGAGGGCAACTACGGCTGGTGGCCCTCGCAGCGGCCCGCGCAGGCGCTGCCGTCGAGCACCGCCACGCGCCGCGTCGACTGGGCGCGCCCGACCGCTCGCTTCGAGGGCGGCAACGCCGAGAGCACCCACGAGGACATGGTCCGGCACTGGTCCAAGTTCGGGTTCGTGCTCGAAGAGGGCAACAAGTTCGTCGAGAAGGAGCGGGCGGCGCGCATCCCGTGATCGACCGGCGTGATCTGGTGGTCGTCGGCGGCGGGCCCGCGGGCATCGCCGCGGCGGCCATCAGCGCGCGCGAGGGTCGATCGGTGTCGCTCTTCGAGCGGGGCGACCCCTCCGCGTTCCGCGTCGGTGAGACGCTGGGCGCGGAGGTCGGCGCCCGGCTGAAGGAGCTCGGCGCCTACGACGCCATGGCCCCCATCCTCGGGGAGCAGGCGCGCTTCATCACCGTGTCGTCCGCGTGGGGCTCGGACGAGCTCGAGGAGCGCTCGACGATGTTCCACCCGCTCGGAGCGGGGTGGCACGTCGACCGGTCGCGCTTCGATCGGGGGCTGCTGGAGTGGTCGCGCTCGCAGGGCGTGCACGTCCAGACCGACACCGGGCTCTGCACCGTGACCCCCGACGGGGAGGGCTTCCTGGTGAAGCCGCGGCGGGGACGCGAGACCTGGGGACGCCGGCTCATCGACGCGAGCGGCCGAGGCGCCCCGGCGACGGCGGCGTTTCCCGGTCGGCGCTGGCTGGCCCACGACCGTCAGGTGGCGATCCTCGCCCGGATGACCCCGAAGGGGCCGACCGACCCGGGGCCCGGGCTCTACCTCGAGGCCGTCGAGGAGGGCTTCTGGTACTCGGCCCGGATGGCCGACGGCACCTTCATCGCCGTCCTGCTCACCGACTCGGACGTACTGCTCACGCTCGGGCGCAGCCGCGACGAGCGCTTCCAGCGAGCCTTCGCGCGCACCCGCTTCACCGCCCCTCGCACCCGGGGCTTCGAGCTCATGGGGCGCCCGCAGGTGTTTCGCTCCGACAGCGGCCGGCTCATCCCCGACCGGGGAGGGGGGTGGCGCGCGGTCGGAGACGCGGCGATGGCCACCGATCCGCTCGGCGGCAACGGCGTCGCGAGGTCGCTCAAGAGCGCGCTGGAGGCCGCGGCGTCGTTGGAGGCGCCCTTCGATCGCGCTCGCGCCGAGCAGCGCTTCAGCGACTACCTCGATCAGCGCACCGAGTTCTACTGGCTGGAGCACCGCTGGCCCGACGCCCCGTTCTGGGCGCGTCGCAGGCCCGTCGACCTCGACGGGCGCCCCTTCGACTGGAAGACCGTCGACCTCGCGCTCGCCCCCGACGCCACGCTCGCATGGCGCGGGACGCCTCCGCCCGGGGCCGAGGCCTGGCTGCCACGCGCCGCGCTCGATGCGCTGCGCGCGGCGACCACCACGCCGGCGGCCGCCCACGAGGCCATGTCTGCGATGTCGGTCGTCGCGCCGATCGGCAACCGACGACTCCTGGTAGGGATGCAGTGGCTGCTCGTGGCCGGGGCGCTCGAGCAGGTCGCCTGACCGCTCCGCCCGATCAGCTACGAACGTCGGGGATCGACGTCGGCGGGACGCTCGTCCGCCGCAGCACCGGCGCCGGCTCCGCGCTCGCGGCCTCCATCGCAGGCGGCGGGATCGTGGCCGCGCGAGGCTCGATCGCGCTCACGGCCTCGGCCACCACATCACCGACGCCCGCGACCATGGCCAGGAAGAAACCGCGACGCCCCTTCAGCTCTTCGGAGTTCGACGACATCCACGCACCTCCGCGCGGATTCTAGTCACACGCCTCTCCGCATGTCACCCATCGCCGGGGAGGCCTCGCGCCTGCGCGCGGCGGCGTCGCATGATCGTCGGAGGCCCTGGCGCAGTGGCCTGACGCATTGGGGCGACGGCGTAGGCGCCTTGACCGGTCGGACGCTCCGATGACCAGATGCGCGGCTCATCTTCCACGAAGCGGGCTCCAGACTGTAAGCCCCGCACTGCGAGCGACGTTCTGGGGTCGCCGGGGGCGCACGCGCGTCGCCGCGGAGGTTGCGCCGATGGATTCCTTCTTCCTTCTTCGGGGCGTCGCGCTGGTGGGGCTCCTCAGCGCCGGTTGCAGCACGTCGGTTCATCGTCCCGGGCTCGCGACGGCCTTCGACGCCCACCCCGCGAGGGAGATCACCGACGAGGACATCCGCGTGGCGTTCAGCGCGCGGCCGCAGCTCCCGGAGCGGGTGCGCGTGGCGTACTTCTCCAATGACCCGGAGCGCAACGCCGACATCGAGGGCGGGTTCGCCTCCCTCCCCCAGGTCAGCGGCGTGTACCGCATCCCCTCGCTGCTCGTCACCGGCCACCGGCGCTTCGACGAGCCGCGGCGCTGGGAGCCGCCGCGCGAGGTCGGCATCCACGCGCTGCGCCTCCTCGCGGCGAGGGCGCGCTGCGACGCGCTGGTGGTCTTCGACTACGGGAGCAGGATCGAGCATAGCGCCAACGGCTACGCGGCCCTCAACGCGCTGGTGGTGCCCACGCTCTTCGCGCCCTTCCTCGAGGCGCGCGTGGAGAGCTACCTCGACGCCTACGTGATCGACGTCCGCAACGGCTACCTCTACCGCCACGTCAGCGCCTCGCAGCGGGGGGAGCTGTCGAGGCTCACCGTGTGGTCCGACGCCGACCAGCGACTCGTCGAGCGGCAGTGGGCGGCGCTGCTCGCCGACACGAGGCGCGACCTCGCCGCGGCCTTCGTCGAGGGGCGCCTTCCCCCGGCGCCGACGCCCGTTGCGCCCGACGCGTAGCCAGCGCCGTGCTGTGGCCTCGCCGTAGGGAGCCACCGGGCCATCCCTCCGCGACCGCGAACTTCGCCTCCCGGCGCCGCTGCGGTACACGCTCTCGCTCACCATGGAAGCCTCCTCCCTCGATCTCGCCTCTGGCGTGCGCGCGGCCCTCGACGCCCCCGCGGGCAGCCGCCCCGAGCTCCTCGACCCTGCCCTCCTGGCCGTGCTTCGGGGCACCCTCACGCCCCGTCGCTTCGACGCCGCCGGGCGCTCCTGGGACCTCGGGCTACCCGCCGACGCCGACGCCCTGCTGCGCCACCTTGGGGGCGCGACCTGGGCCCCGGCGCTGGTGCGCCTCGAAGAGTCGGCGATGGCCCTCGACCCGCTGCTCGCGCTCGGGTTCCGCGACGCGCCGCTCGACGCGCTGGAGGCCTTCACGCAGCGCAACGACATCCCGACCGCGCGCATCCTCTCGGCCCGAGACGACGCCCCCGACGCCCTGCTCGCGCTCTCGCGGCGGCACCCCGAACGACTGCGCGTGCGTCACTCGGCGCTCGCCGCGGCCCTCGCGCGGATGGAGGCCATCCCGCCGGGGCTCGAGGACGACCTCGCGCTCTGGCACGTCGGCCACGCGCCGCTCGGGCGCGACGCCCTGCGCTCCCTCGGGGCCGAGCGCGCGGGCGCGGTGGTGCTCCGCGCGATGCGCCGCAGCGACGGCGAGCCCGAGTTCCAGCCCGGCGCGGTGGTCGTGTGCCTGGAGACCTTCGGCGGCCCGCTCGACGCCGCGACGCTCGACGCCCTCGCCGCGCGCATCGAGCTGCTCTCCACGGGCCCCGCGTCGTACCTGTGGTGGGAGGAGGTCGGGTCCCGCCTCGACGCCGCGGACGCGTTCGAGCCGGCCCTGGACTTCGTGCGCGGACGCATGCGCTCCGCGACCGATGCCCCCCTCGCGGCAGGGTGGCGGCGGGTGCTGCGCGCCCTGCTCGACCGGCACGTGAGGCGCGGGGCGGCGCTCGACCCCTGCTTCGACGCCGACATCGATCCCGCGGGCGCCGCGAGGCTCACCCACGACGTGTGGCAGGCGACCCTGCGCCTGCTGTCGTCCATCTCGCCCGAGCGGGCGGAGCGCGTGCTGGCCGCGGCGACCTACGACCATCCCGCGGACATCCTCCGCTTCCTGCTGCCCGGCATGTCGCCGGCCTACCTCGAGAGGGTGGCCGCGGCGCTGGTCTCGCTGCGCGACGATCCGAGCCAGAAGCACATGCTCGTCGCGACGTCGCTGCGGCCGCTCGGCCCGGGCTTCGTCGACGCGTTGAAGGTCGCGCTCGCCGCGGTGAAGCCCAAGCGGGCCCTGCTCTCGGCGCTCGAACGCAACCTGGACCCCGCCGACTTCGCGGCGCTCTCGACCTGGCTCGCCGAGCGCCCGGAGCCGAAGAAGCCGAAGGGGACTTCGAAGGGGCAGTGAGGTTCTCCGGAGCGTCCCCAGGTCCGCGCGTGGAGCCCGCTCTCCCTGCCGTGCGCCTGCATGGCGGGGATGCGATGCGGACGCTGGCTGCGCGGCGCGCTCATGGCTCCTGCGCGGCCACCTCGAACCAGTCGAAGGCCCGCGCGACCTCGTGGTCGCCGTGCTCGAAGAAGCTCGCTTCCAGCCCCGCGCGCGTGGCCGGATCGAGCAGCCATGCGCGCACCTCCGCGGCGATCTCCGGCCTCGCCTGCCAGAGCGTCCGACGCCCGGAGGAAGGGCTCGGCCAGAAGAGGGCGACGCCGTGTTCGAGCACGAAGCGCGCGAGGCTTCGCATGGACTCGCGAGACTGCGCGGCCCGCCACGCATCGAGCTTCGTCCGCAGGTCGTACGGGGCGAGGTCGAGGTCGAGGCTCAGCATCGTCTCGAGCAACGCGTCGCCGGGCAGCGGAGGGCCCTCCTCCGCGAGCCGCTCGCGCCACAGCGAAAGGAGATAGCTCTCGACGGCGCCTCGCTCGCGCTCGGGCCACGCACGCCATCGCGCGTGGGCGAGCTTGTCGCACAGCAGCCAGGCGTCGGCGCTCGAAGCGTACAGTTCGATGAGCCGTGGAACGAAGTGCTTGAAGTCCTCTTCGGTGCCCCAGGTCGTCATCGCCTTGAAGAGATACCGGTGGATCTCTCCCCCGAGCCGCCGCACGGGAGCGCGGCGCAGCGCAGCGCTGTCTCCAAAGGAGATGCAGTGCGGGCAACCCTCGAGGTGGATGCCGTCGTATCGGTTGAACGTGGCGTAGAGCGCCTCGAGGGCGCTCTTGCGTGTAGCCGGGGGCGCCTTCGATCGGTCCATGAGGAAAGGGGGGGGGATGATGGCGTGAGCTGGCCGCTGTGCCGCGAAGAGGCCTGGTAGTCCAACGGGGAGCGCCCGTCGAGCCACCATCCTGCGACCCTCCCGGCACCGCCCCCCCCGCGGCGAGAGGTCCGCTTTCACTCGCGGCGCGCGATGGCGTATCACCGACGGAACTACGTGGCGCGCTCCCCCCTCTTCGGTCGGCTCCTTCACTCGCTCCGCCTCGCCTCGTGGCTCGACGCGCACCGCGTCTCGACCGCCGAGGGCATCGAACGCCGCGAGGAGCACCGCGCTCGACGCCGGGCGCTGCTCGCCGGGGCGGTCGGCGCCCTCGGCTGCGCGACCACCTCCGCCCTCCCCACGGCGGGGCGCGGGCGGGGAGCGGGCGACGCGAGGGTGGTCATCGTGGGCGCCGGGCTCGCGGGGCTCACCGCCGCAACGCGCCTCGCCCAGGCCGGAATACACGCTCGGGTATTCGACGCGCAGCGCAGGGTGGGCGGCCGGGCCTTCACGCTGAGGGGCCACTTCCCCACCAAGGCAGAGCTCGGCGGCGAGCTCATCGACACGACGCACACCTCGATGCGCGCGCTGGTGAGGGAGCTCGGGCTCACGCTGGTCGACCGCGACCAGGGCATGGAGCCGGGGGTCGAGCGGGAGCGCTACGTCATGCTCGGGCAGAGCTGGAGCGAGCGGCAGGTGGTGGAGATGTTCCGTCCGGTGGCGGGGCTCATCCGGCGCGACCGGGCGCTGCTCGGGGGGCGGGAGGTGAGCCACGCGCACCACACGCCCGCGGCGGAGTCGCTCGACGCGCTCAGCACCGGGGCGTGGCTCGACCGCAACGGGGTGCGCGGCCCGCTGAGGGCGCTGCTGGACGTGGCCTTCACCAGCGAGCTGGGCCGCGACCTCGACGCGCAGAGCGCGCTCACCTTCCTCTACGCCATCGGCGGCGACCCGGACGGCTTCTCCCTCTACGGCGAGCGCGACCACCGCTACGTGGTGGCCGAAGGCTCCGACGCCGTCCCGCGCGCGATGGCGACGCGGCTGGGCGACGCGCTGATGCCAGGGCACGCGCTCATGGCGCTGCGGCCCCGAGAAGACGGCGGGGTGCGCTGCGTCTTCGACCGCGAGGGCGGAACCGTGGAGGTCGACGCCGACCGGGTGATCCTGGCGCTGCCCTTCAACCAGTTGAAGCGATGCGAGCTGTCCATCGAGCTGCCGCCGTCCAAGCGCCGCGCCATCACCGAGCTCGCCTACGGCACCAACACCAAGGTGTTCATCACCACCGCGGGCCGTCCCTGGCGCCAGGAGCACAGCAGCGGGACCACCTTCCACGACGGCGGCATCTATCAACAGAGCTGGGAGTCGGTGCGCTCGGCGAACACCGACGTGGCGCTGCTCACGGCCTTCTCCGGAGGGCGCCTCGGGGTGTCGCTGGGGGAGAGCAACCCGGAGGCCCAGGGGAGGCGCTTCGCCGAGGCGCTCGACCTGGTGTTTCCAGGGAGCGCCGACGCGTTCACCGGGCGGGCGGCGCGGATGCACTGGCCCGCGGCGCCCTTCCAGGAGGGCAGCTACGCCTGCTACGGGCCGGGCGACTGGTGCAGGCTGGGCGGCGAGGAGGCAGGCGCCGCGGGCGCGGTGCACTTCGCGGGAGAGCACACCAGCCGGCGCGCTCCGGGCTACATGGAGGGCGCCGTGGAGTCGGGCGAGCGCGCCGCGCGAGAGGTGATCGCGGCGGCGCGCAGAGCCTGAGAGCGGCTCAGATCGGCTCGAAGCGCGCCTGGAAGAAGCGCAGGTACTTCGGCTCGAAGACCATCTTCAACCCCCGGGCGCGGCTCCGCTCATCCCACACGGCGGCCACCGACTCGGCGGTCACGTCCATGTGCGCCTGCGTGTAGACGCGGCGCGGGATGGTGAGACGCACCAGCTCCAGCTTGGGGAAATGGTGCTCTCCGGTGTGCTTGTCGCGACCCGCCGAGACGATGCCTCGCTCCATCGCGCGCACGCCGGAGTCTTCATAGAGGTTGGCGGCGAGGGCCTGGGCGGGGAATTGATCCTGGGGGATGTGGGGATAGAAGGCGCGGGCATCGAGGTAGACCGCGTGGCCGCCGATGGGGCGCACCACCGGGACGCCCCAGCCGTGCAGCTTCTCTCCCAGGTAGCGCACCTGCCCGATGCGGGCGCGCATGTGGTCGTCCTGCACCGACTCCTCGATGCCTCGGGCCATCGCCTCCATGTCTCGACCGGCCATGCCGCCGTAGGTGTGGAGTCCCTCATAGACCACCACCAGCGCCGAGGCCTCCTCGTAGAGGTGCTTGTCATTGAGCGCCAGCCAGCCGCCGATGTTGACCAGCGCGTCCTTCTTTCCGGACATCGTGCAGCCGTCGCTGTTGGAGCAGAACTCCAGCAGGATCTCCGCGACCGAGCGATCGCCGTAGCCCGGCTCGTTCTGCTGGATGAACCAGGCGTTCTCCACCGCCCGCGTGGCGTCGAGGAAGATCCGGATGCCGTGCTTCTTGGTGAGCGCCCGCACGGCCTTCATGTTCGTCATGGAGATGGGCTGTCCGCCCGCCATGTTCACCGTCGCCGCCACGCAGACGTAGGGGATCTTGTCGGCGCCGACCCGCTCGATGAGCGCGGAGAGCGCCGCCAGGTCGACGTTGCCCTTGAAGAGGGACTCGTTGCTCGGGTCGTGCGCCTCGGGGACCACCACGTCGACGAAGGTTCCGCCGGCCGCCTCCTGATGGTGCCTCGTGGTGGTGAAGTACATGTTGCCGGGCACGTAGTCGCCGGGCTTGATGCAGATCTGCGAGAGGATGTTCTCCGCCCCTCGGCCCTGGTGCGTCGGGGTGATGTACCGGTAGCCGTAGTATTTCTGGATCGCCGCTTCGAGGTTGTAGAAGTTGCGGCTGCCCGCGTAGGCCTCGTCTCCCAGCATCATGCCCGCCCACTGACGGTCGCTCATGGCGTTGGTGCCGGAGTCGGTGAGCAGGTCGATGTAGATGTCCTCGCTGCGGAGGAGGAAGGTGTTGTACCCGGCCTCGGCGATCGCCTTCGAGCGCTCCTGCGGAGAGATCATCCGCAGCGGCTCGACCATCTTCACCTTCCACGGCTCTGCCCACGAACGCTCTACCGGTCTCGGAGTGATCTTCATGATCCCAGGGACATAGGCCCGGGGCGTCCGTTGAAGTAGGCCGCGGGAGGCCGAATAGTTTTCGCGGCGGCAGCGCGCGGGCGCTTCAGCCCCCCCAGGCCTGGGTGGGGCGACGATCAAGTGTCCCGTGAGACCTTGAAAGGGCTGGCTCTCAGCCCTCCCCCCGGATGCGGGCGACGAGGCGGGAGCGCAGCGTCGAGGGGGAGATCACCGCGTCGAGGCTGCCCACCCGGTAGGCCCGCTCGACCGAGTGCACCGCGTCGAACTCCCTCGCCACCGCCGACTGGGCGCGACCGCGAGCCTCCTTCACCAGGCGCTCGTAGGCGTCGGCCGCGGCGTTGCGGGAGGAGAGCCGGGCGCCCTCGTAGGCCTTGCGAGCCGCAAGCACCTCCGGGTCGGCGTCCGCGCGACGACGCACCAGGCCAGGGAAGACCACCGCGGCGGCCGGGCCTCCGCCGATGACGCTGGCGAAGGAGCCGTCGAGGGCGAAGGCGCCGACGGAGGCGTTGAGCGCGCGGGAGAACACCACGTAGGCCCCGCCGTGGTAGCGGGACACCACGCAGAACACGAAGGGCCCGTCGAAGTTCACCACCGCGCGGCCGATCTCCGCGCCGTGCTCCAGCTGGAGGTTTCGCAGCGAGTCGGGCGACCCGTCGAAGCCAGAGAGGTTGGCCAGCACCACCACCGGGCGGGCGCCGCTGGCGGCGGAGATGGCGCGGGCGACCTTGCGCGAGGAGAGCGGGAAGAGGGTTCCGCTGGTCCAGTGGTCGGGGCCATCGGCGGGGGCGTCGCCGCGGCGGGGGATGGGCCGGGACTCGATGCCGATGCAGCACACCGGGTCTCCCCCGAGGCGGCCCTCCCAGACCACCGCGCTCTCGGCGCCCTGCCACGAAGCCCAGCGCTCCAGCGGCTCGACGTCCTGGTCGAGCACCGCGCGCATCACCGGGCGGATCTCGAAGGGACGCTTGCGACCCGGGTTGGTCGCCTCGTCGAAGATCTCCCCGACGGTGCGGTAGTCGCCGCTCGCTCCGTCCGCGCAGTAGGGCGATCGGGTGACGTCGCGGTCGATGGGATCGCTCGACGAGAGCCTGCGGGAGCGAGCCTCGCCGGGCGCCCGGCAGGTGAGCGCGAGGTGGCGGAAGAGCAGCCGGTAGGCGGCCGTGAGGTCGGGCGCGAAGTACTGCGCCTCGCCGTTGGGACCCATCACCCGCTCGAAGCCGCCGATGCCGTTGTTGTCCTCCGCGGCGACGCTGCCAGCGTACTCCAGGGCGCGCTTGCCGGTGAGCAGCATGGAGCCCTGCGGGGTCATGATCAGCGCGCCGCGGCAGTGGAGGAGCATCGTGGCCTCGGCGTTCCAGTAGCTCTGGGCGCCGACGTTGATGCCGTCCACGATGACGTTGATGGTCCCTCGCGCCTGCGTGAAGCGGACGATGCGGGCGAGCACCCGCGCGGTCCAGTCGAGGTTCTCCGTGCCGCTGTCCATGGCGATGCGGGCGCCGCTGGAGACGGCCACCCACTCCACCGCCATGCCCTCGCGCTCGGCCAGGTCGATCGCCGCGATGATGCGACGGCACTCGGGCTCCGC
>Ga0208628_1000028_pt1 | contig 124513 bp, 106 predicted proteins | sample LakWasMet16_LOW5_2_FD_183864 | JGI IMG/M metagenome (GOLD analysis project Ga0208628, IMG submission 183864) | Freshwater sediment methanotrophic microbial communities from Lake Washington under simulated oxygen tension - Sediment Metagenome... | ecosystem: Environmental > Aquatic > Freshwater... | reverse complement strand
CTCGGTCACGCTGATGTTCCAGTACCCCGATGGCTCGTCAGCGCCCTCGGTCTTTCTCTCGGCGGACAGCTCGGGCAACTACAGCCACGGCTGGACGCCGAGCTCCTCGGCACCCACGGGGACGTATCGGTACTCGGCGCGCGACGACAACACCGGAACCGTCTCCAACACCGTCACGTACTTTGTGGCACCATGATCAGGGCGGCAGACCGGTGGAGCATGAGCAGGGAAGATGTCAGTGGCGGGTCACAATCACAGGAACGGCGACGGCGTCCTCGGGGCCGAAGTCGGAGAGCTACCTGGTGCCCATAGGGCGAGTTCCACCGCACTCGGGGCCGAGGTGTCGCAGGCACGTGGGTCCGTTCTGGTTCCTGGGGCGGGGGGAGGGTGTCACACCTGAGCAGATCGTCGCGGCGCTGGCGGTGCTGGTCCGTGTCTTCGTCACCAAGCCGACCGGCGTCGCGCCGTCGCCCCCGCTGGAGCCCTGGCTCACAGTCGCCACTGAGCCTCCCACCGGGCCACTGAGCCCCCCACCGGGCTCGCCGGGAGCTCCGCGCGACAGCGTGGAACACCGCGGCCGCGCCTACACGTTGATGAGGTCGAAGAGCTTGTCCGCCAGCGGGCGGTTCAGCAGCTTGAGCGACTTGTACACGTCCTGCGCGCTGTTCCAGTCGCCTGCGCGGTAGAGGCACTCGCCCAGGTCGAACTGCAGCTGCGCGTCGCTCGGGTTCTGCCGCGACGCCCTCCGCAGCGGGTCGACCGCGTCCTTGAAGCGCCCGGTCTTCTTGTAGGCCATGCCGAGCCCGCGGTGCGCCGAGGGCGCGTCCGGCGACGACTGGAGCACCCGGCGGAAGGCCTTGATCGCCTCCTCGTCGCGCCCGAGCTGACCCATCAGCAGGGCAGCCGCGAGGTGCGAGTCGACGTCGTCGGGGCGCAGCTTGATGGCGTTCTGATAGGCCTCCGCCGCCTCCTGCAACCGTCCGCCCTCGGCCAGCATGTACCCGAGGCCCGCCTGCAGCGTGGGGTCGCGCGGGTCGAGCCTCGCGGCGTTCTCCACGTGCAGCAGCCCGTCCTCGGACAGGCCCTTCTGCCGCATCGCGAGCCCGAGCGAGTAGTGCGCGTGGGCCATGTCGGGCTTGAGCCGCACCGCCTCGCGCAGCGCCTCGATCGCCTCGTCCGGGCGCTCGGTGTACATGCAGAGCACCCCGAGCTTCTGGTGCGCCTCGGCGGACTGTGGGCGCAGCCGCACCGCGCGCTTGCAGGCGTCCGCGGCCTCCTGCCACCTGCCCATGCGCTCGTAGGTGAGCGCGAGGCGCCAGAGCGCGTCGGCGTGGTCGGGCCGGTAGCGCACCGCCTGGCGCAGCGACTCGGCGGAGTCCTCCATGCGGCCGAGCTCGGCGTAGCTGCGCGCGATGCCCAGCAGCGCGTCGACGAGGTCGACCTTGAGACCCAGGGCGCACTCGAAGGCCGACACCGCCTCGGCGTGGTGGCCCGCATCCCCGTACAGATTGCCCAGCGCCGTCCACGCGTCGGAGTGGTTGTGGTCGAGGTCGATGCAGGCCCGGAAGGCCTCGCCCGCCTCGGCGTAGCGGCCGAGGTCTCGCAGCACCTCGCCGAGGGCGAAGCGCAGCCCGGGCTCCCGGGGCAGCAGCTCCACCGAGTGCTGGAGCGCCGCCTCGGCCTCGGGCAGCCGGTCGAGCTGCTTGCTGGCGAGCGCGAGCAGCCGGTACGAGTCCGCGTGGTCGGGGTTGATGCGGATCGCCTCGCGCAGCGGGGGAATGGCCGCCTCGTAGCGGCCGAGCGCCACGGAGACCGCGCCGTACCCGCGGTGCGCCGCACCATCGTGGGGGTCGAGGGCGAGCGCGCGCTGGAAGATCTCCGCGGCCTCGGCGTTCATGCCCGCGGCCTGGTAGGTCTCGCCGAGCACGCGGTACGCGGCCGACTGCCGGGGGTCGAGGCGGATCGCCTGGCCCAGCGAGTCCACCGCCTCCTGCGGCCGCCCCAGCCTGGCGTAGAGGGTGCCGAGCTCGAGGTGGGCGCGCGCGTCGTTGGGCCGGATGCGCAGCGCCTGGCGGAAGCGCTCGATGGACTCCTGGTCGCGCCCGAGGTCGCGGGCCACGGCGCCGAGCGCGATGTACGCCTCGGCGCTGTCGGGCCGCAGGCGGGCGAGCTGGCGGTAGGCCTGCGCGGCGTCCTGAGGCATCTCCAGGGCGCGGTAGGTGTTGCCCAACGAGAGGTACGCGTCGGCGAAGTCCGTCTGGATCATCGTCGCCTGGCGGAAGCTCTCCACGGCGGCGCGCTTGTCGCCCCGGCGCTCCCGCATGAGCCCGAGGTGATAGTGCGCCTCGGCGTAGTCGGGTCTGCGCTCGACGGCCTGGCGGAAGTAGTCCGAGGCGTCCTCCCAGCGCTGCCCGCGCTCCAGGGCGAGGCCCAGGAAGTAGAGCCCCTGGGCGTCGTCGGGGTTCTTGTCGACGGCCTTGCGCAGGCTCTCCAGGGCCTCGTCGCCGCGGCCGAGGCGCTCGAGCGCGATGCCGTGGTTGCGCTGCGAGTCCATGTCGTTGGGGTCGAGCCAGACGGCCTGCTCGTACGCGTCGACGGCGTCCTGGAAGCGCTCGATCTCCAGCAGCACGGACCCGAGCGCGGCGTGGAGCGCGGGGTTGTTGGGCTGCAGCCGGATGCCCTGCTGGAAGGCCTTGATGGCCTCGTCGGGGCGGTCGATGCGGCGGTAGGCGAGGCCGAGGTTGTAGTACCCGTCGGGGTGGTCGGGCTTCACCTTCACGGCGCGCAGGAGCACCTCGATGGCCTCGTCCTTCCGGTCGAGGGAGAGCAGCGCGGCGCCGAGGCGGTGCAGGGTCTCGGGGTGGTCCTTGCGCATGGTGAGCGCGGTCTTGAACTGGTCGACCGCGTCGTCGAAGCGCGAGGTCGCGGCGTAGGTGACGCCCAGCGCCACCACCGCGTCGAAGTAGTCGGCCTTGAGCCGGATGGCCTCGCGGAAGGCCTCCACCGCCTCCACCTGTCGGCTGAGTCCTGCGTAGACCCTGGCCAGCTCGAAGTGCGACTCGGCGTGCTCGGGCCGCAGCTTGATCGCCTTGCGGAAGGCCTCGATGGCCGCGTCGGGCTTGTCGATGGCGGCGCACACCTCGCCCAGCACGTGCAGCGACTCGGGGTGGTTGGCGCGCAGCCTCGTGGCCTGCCGCAGCGACTCCTCGGCGATCACCAGGTTGCCGAGCGCCCGCTCGTGCAGCCCGAGCGTGTAGTGGAACTCCGCCTCCTCGGGCTTGAGGCGGATGGCGTTGCGCACGGCCTTCGCGGCCTCGGGGATGCGCCCGAGGTCCTTGTAGACGATGCCCAGGTGGTTGTAGCCGGGGGCGCAGTCGGCATCGATCTGCACCGCCTGCTCCAGCGCCTCGACGGCCTCCTGCATGGAGCCCACGGCGGCGCACGAGACGCCCAGTCCGACGCGCAGCATGGGCTGCGTGGGCGCCCGCTTGATGGCCTCGCGGAAGGCGCTCACCGCGTCGGGGTGCAGCCCCAGGGCCTGCGAAGCGGCGCCGATGCCGGCGAAGCCCTCCACGCGATCGGGAGCCACGCGCGCGACCTCCTGGAAGGAGGCGAGCGCCTCGCGGTGACGCTCCAGGCGAGCCGCGAGGTTGGCGGCGGCGAGGTGGGCGTCGAGTCGATCGGGGTGGGCGCCGGTGCAGGCGCGCCACGCGGCGAGCGCATCGTCGACCCGGCCGACCTTCTCCAGCGAGACCCCGAGGCGGTACTGGTCGTCGGCGGTGGGCGCCTCGATCTTCGCGAGGTGCTCGAAGGTGCGCACGGCGTCCGCGTCGCGCCCTGCGCCGTGGAAGGCCCACGCGAGGTTGCGGATGATCTCGGGCTCGCCGGGGCGCATCTCGTTGGCGCGCTCCAGGTAGGGGATGGCTTCCGCGAAGGCCCGGGCTCTCACATAGACGAAGCCCACCTCGGAGACCGCCGCGGCGTAGTCGGGCTTGACCTTGAGCGCCTGGCGAAACGAAGCGCTCGACTCGTCCCACTGGGCGAGCCTCGCCTGGCACTGGCCCAGCCGGTACCAGGACTCGGCGTGCTCGGGCTTGAGCTTCGTGGCCTCCTTCAGCGCCGGGGCGGCGGAGGCGAAGTCCTCGCGGGCCATGTAGTCGAGCCCGAGGTTGAACTGCCCGTCGGCGAGGTTGGGGTCGATCGCGATCACCCGCTTGTGGGCGACGATCGCCTCCTCCAGCCGGCCCGCCTGACGGTAGAGGTTCCCCAGCCGGTTGCGCTGGAAGGGGTCGTTGGGCCTGATCATCAGGGCCGTCTTGGCTTGCTCGATCTGCTCCGCCAACCGTTGCTGCTCGCTCATCGATCCCCTTGAAAACGGGTGTTCCGCCGTGTCGCGGCGGCGATGATCGCCAGTGCGCCCGCCGCTGTCCATTACGGCGTGTATCCGCCGGGCGTCCGGAGGCGCTACCAGCGCTCCGCGAAGGCCCTCTGCGCGGCGTCGTCGACCAGCGCCCCCTCGGGCGTCGCCGCGATCACCCCCGGCGCATAGCCGCTCTCCACGGCGACGATCTCCACCGCCGTCCCCTCCACCCGCAGCCGAAGCCGCCAGGCGCGCCACGCGATCTGCAGCTCGCCCCCGGGCAGCGCCTCGATGCGGCGGTACGGGTGCGGCGTGGCGTCGCGGCGCAGCACGTCTTCGAGCGGAAAGAGGTCGACCGCGTGCTCGGTCCAGAGCCAGTCCCGCTGCGTCGCGGCGCGCTCCGACCAGGTGACCGTGTTGGGAAACGCGCTGCCGTCCCGCTCGGCGCGGACGAGCTCGTCGATCCATCCGGCGCGGGCGTCGGGCCAGGCCTCGACGGTGGGGTGGTAGGGCTTCAGGTCGAGCACCGGGGTCCCGTCGAGCAGGTCGACGTCGGCGACGCGCAGCGTGCGCCCGCGGATCTCCAGCAGCCTCACCAGCGAGAGCCCGATGGGGTTGGGCCGGTGGGGCGAGCGCGTCGCGAAGACCCCTCGCTTCACCCGCGGACCTCTCGGGGGCAGCACCATGGGCTTCCACCCGCGCACCCGGTCGAACCAGGTGATCAGCCAGATGCGCTCCATGGCGCCGAGGTCTCGCAGCGCGTCGGTGATGCCCGCGATGGGGTGCAGCACCACCAGGGCCTCGCGCTCGCTCGCGGCCGCTCCAGGCTGCCTCGGGGTGCGCGCCAGGTGGTCGTGGACCGAGCGGACCACGCCGATCTCACGGAGGTTCATCGGGGCGCCGCTCATGGGGCGGTGATCCTGTCACGGCTCGCGCCTCCGCGGCCGGTGAGCTTTCTTGACCGCGCTGCGGTTTCGCCGCCCTATCGACGATTCGTGAACGTCCCTGCCCCGGTGCCGCTCGCCGCCCTGCACCCGATCCGCTGTCGCGGCACGATCCACGTCTATTCGGCCGCGGGTCTGCGCTCCAGGGGGCGTGCGCTGGTCCTGCTCGCCGCCTCGCACGCCGACCCCCAGAGCGCCTCGCGAGCCCTCGACGCCATCGAGCAGGCGCACGCCGCCGCCGAGGGGGAGTTCATCGCGGCCCCGATCGGCCGGGGGCGCCACGAGGGCCGGGAGTTCCTGGCGCTCGACGCCGACGCGGCCTTCGACGGCGAGCGGGTGCTCCAGTCGATCGCCGACGGAGGGAAGCGCATCCCCTACCCCGCGGCCATCGGGATGCTCCTCCGCCTCGCCGACGCCCTCGCCCGCGCCCACGCCGTGACGCCCCCCGTCGGCCCGCTGGCCGTCGGCACCCTGCTGCCGTGCCAATTCCTCTTCGACGCGGAGGGGCGCGTCACGCTGCTGGGCCTCGGGGACGACGTGATCGCGCGCTCGGCCCCGGCGGGCCTGCTCGTCGCGCCGGAGGTGCAGCTCGGGCAGCGCCCCGACCGACGCACCGACGGCTTCGCGCTCGCGGCGCTCATGCGCTCCCTGGTCCCCTACACGGCGCTCCCGCCGGTGATGGAGCGCGCCCTGAGGGGCGTCCAGCGGGCCTCCGAGCGGGACATCGAGTCGCGCGTTAGAGACTTCCAGAGGCGGATGTGGAGCGCCCCGCCGCGGCTCCGTCCCGACGCGGCGCGCCTCGCGGCGGGCCTCCGGGTGTTCTTCCGGGTGCTCGGGGTGGAGCCCGACGCACCGGGCTTCGAGCGCTTCATCGCCGAGGTGATGGCCCCCGAGGTCGCGCTGGCCCCTGGGGTTCCGGCCCGGCTGCTGCGCGTCGCCGACGACGGCGCGTGGTTCGAGATCGACGGCGCCTCCCGGTGCCGCCTCGCGTCGCGGGCCTCGCTCCGTCGCCTCCTCGCCGCCCTGGTCGATCAGCATCGCGATCGACCCGGCGCCCCGCTGGAGCTGCCCGCGCTGCTGGAGCTGGGCTGGCCCGGAGAGCGGGTGTCGCCAGAGAGCGGAGCCCACCGTGTCCACGTCGCGGTCTCCGAGCTCCGGAGGATGGGACTTCGCGGCGCGCTCGAACGCTTCGATCTGGGCTACCGCCTCGACCCCGCGCTGGCCGTCCAGCGGGTCGCGATTTGAGGTTCTTTGACTGGAGCGGCCCCGGCTCACGGGCCTAGAAGTCAGCAGTTGGGGGGAGAGGTTCGCCGGTGCCCTCCTCTGCATCCCTGTCGGAGGTGATCCGAACGGGGATGCAGAGGATTGCCTGTCGGCGCGGTCACTCGTCGCCGGATCGGGAGCGCGTGGCTGCGATCCACGCCGGGTGCTGGCCGATGAGGGCGAGAGCCTGGGTGAGCAGGGTCTTGCCGGGCTCGCCGCGGTGCCAGGTCGAGACGCCGCTCGGATGCGGGAGGGCGATCACGTCGGTCTCCACGCCGTGGAAGCGCGCCCGCTGCGTGGTGCCGATCACCCCGGCGAGCGGGCCCCGGTGGCCGAGCACCTGCTCGATGGCGAGCGAGCCCACGGGGAGCACCAGCTCGGGCTGGAGGATGTCCACCTCGCGAGAGAGGAAGGTGCCGCAGCGGGCGATCTCGTCGCGGTCGGGCTTGCGGTCGCCGCCGCTGGCGGCCTTCCCGGGGAAGCACCGCGCCACTGCGGCGATGTAGACCCGATCGCGGAAGGTGGGCTCACCCACGCCGAGCGCCGACTCGAACCACCCGAAGAGGGTCTTCCCGGCGGTCCACGCGAAGGGCCGACCGAAGCCGCCCTCGCGGGGGCCGGGCGCCTGGCCGACCAGCAGCACACGGCTCATCACCGGGGGCCCGTGCACCACCGGACCGATCACGGCGGGGCACGCTCGGCAGGCCGCGAGGTCGCGGTGCACGGCGTCGAGCAGGTGGCGTCGGTGATCCATCCGGGGGGGCGGCCCTTTCTAGGTCGTTGCCAGGCCCGGCGCCAAGGTCCCGTCGCCGCGCCTGTGGGGGTGTCGAGCGGGTTCCCGCGGGCGGGACGGGCGTGTTAGCTCTGATCGGGGTCGCAACCTCTCCCATGCTGGTTCAACCGGGCGAGCGCGTCGCAGGACGCTTCGAGATCGAGAGCCTCGCCGGCACCGGCGGCATGGGGGCGGTGTATCGGGCGCGCGACCTCCAGACCGGCGAGCGCGTGGCGCTCAAGCTCCTGCGCCACGACGCCCAGCACCGGGAGCGCTTCCTGAGGGAGGCGAGGCTCCTCGCGGGGATGCAGCACCCCGGCATCGTGCGCTACGTCGACAGCGGCGAGACCCCCGCGGGGGCGCCCTTCCTCGCGATGGAGTGGCTGGAGGGCGAGACGCTCGACGCGAGGCTGGCGCGCGCCGAGCTCACCCTCGCCGAGAGCGTGGCGATGGTCCGCGGGGTCGCCGAGGCCCTGGGCGCGGCCCACGCGCGAGGCGTCGTGCACCGCGACGTGAAGCCCGCCAACGTCTTCCTGGTGGGGGCCTCCCCGGAGCGCCCGCGCCTGCTGGACTTCGGCATCGCCCGAGAGCTCGTCGGGGTCGCCTCGCTCACCGGCACCGGCGCCGTCCTCGGATCGCTCGGGTACATGTCCCCCGAGCAGGTGCGCGGCGAGCGCGCCCTCGACGCCCGCTCGGACGTCTTCTCCCTCGGCCTGCTGCTCTACCGCTGCGTCGCCCGCCAGCCCGCCTTCGCCGCCGACCACCCGCTCGCCCTGCTGGCGATGGTGGTCTTCCACGACCCGACCCCGCTGCTCGATCGCCGCCCCGAGGCGCCGCCCGCGCTCGACGCGCTCTCCCGGCGGATGCTCTCCCGGCGCCGGGAGCTGAGGCCCGCCGACGGCGCCGAGGTCGCTCGCGCGCTGGGCGAGCTCGGCGCCCACGCCGAGGGAGACGGCCCCGCCCGCTCGGCCGCCCTCACCGGGCGCGAGCGACGGCTGGTGGGGGTGGTCCTCGCGCGCGTCGCGGAGCGCTCGCTCGACCGCGACGCGACGCTGCTGCTCCCGGCCGCCGGGGCGGTGCCCGCGCTGGTCGACGGGCTGCGCCTCGACAGCTCGGAGTTCGCGTGGCTGGCCGACGACACCCTGGTGGTGGTGCTCACCGCCGCGGGCGCCGCGACCGACCTGGCCACCCGCGCCGCCCGCACGGCCCTCGCGCTCCGGGCGGAGCACCCGGGCGCCGCGCTGGTGGTCGCCACCGGCAGCGCGGAGGTGGGGGCCTCGCTGCCCTCCGGGGAGGTCCTCGACCGCGCCGCCACGCTGCTCGCCGCCTCGCCCGCCTCTCCCTCTCCCGAGGAGGCCATCGCGCTCGACCCGCTGACGGCCGAGCTCCTCCGCGCCCGCTTCGAGGTGCGCGCGACGCCTCGAGGGGCGCTGCTCGCGGGCGAAGGGTCGGCCGACCCCGCGCGCCCCGCCGGAGCGACCGGCGCCCTGCCCTTCGTCGGCCGCGAGCGCGAGCTCTCCCAGCTCCTCTCGCTCTACGACGCCACCGTGGCCGAGCCCGTGGCCCAGGCCGTCCTGGTGACCGCCCCGGCCGGCGTGGGCAAGTCGCGCCTCGCGGCCGAGATGCTCTCGCGGCTGCTGAGCTCCGCCGAGCCGCCGGAGGTCTGGCGCGCCTACGGTGATCCGATGAGCGGCGCCTCGCCCCTCGCCCTGGTGGCGTCGTGCGTCCGGCGCGTGGCGGGCATCCTCGACGGAGAGGCGCTGGGCGCGCGGCAGGAGAAGCTCCGCGCGGCGGTGGCGGCGCGGGTCCCGGAGCCCGGCCGCGAGCGGGTGACGGAGTTCCTCGGCGAGCTGGTGCGCGCGCCCTTCCCCGACGAGGGGCGGCCCACGCTGCGCCAGGCGAGGCAGCACGCGCCGCTGCTGGCCGACGAGATCCGCCGCGCCTTCGAGGAGCTGGTCGCCGGCGCCTCCGCGCAGCGCCCGCTGGTGATCGTCGCCGAGGACGTCCACTGGGCCGACGCCCCCTCGCTCTCCTACCTCGACGGCGCCCTGCGGCGCCTCCCTCAGCGGCCCCTCTTCGTGCTCGCCCTCGCCCGCCCGGAGGTGCACTCGACCTCCCCGCAGCTATGGGCCGAGCGGCACGTCCTGGAGATGCGCCTCCGGGGCCTGCGGGCCGTCGCGGCCGCGGTGCTGGTGCGCGCGGCGCTGGGCGCCGACGTGCGCGACAGCGTGGCCGGGAGGCTGGTCGAGCAGGCCGACGGCAACGCGTTCTACCTGGAGGAGATGGTGCGGGCGGTGGCCGAGGGCCTCACCGCGGCGCCGCCCGACACGGTGATCGCGACGGTGCAGGTGCGCCTCGGGGCGCTGCCCTCCCCCGCCCGCGCGGTGCTGCGGGCCGCGAGCGTCTTCGGCGAGGTGTTCTGGCAGGGCAGCGTCGAGGCCCTGCTCGGAGCCGACGCCGCGACGGTGCCGACCTGGCTCGCTCACCTCGTCGCGCGCGACGTCCTCGTGTCCCACGACGACGCGCGCTTCCCGGGGGAGCGGGAGTACGCCTTCCGTCACGCGCTGCTGCGCGACGGGGCCGACGCGCTGCTCACCGACGACGACCGCGCGGTGGGTCACCGGCTGGCGGCGGCGTGGCTGGAGGCCGCGGGAGAGACCGACGCCGCGGTGCTCGCGGGGCACTACGACCGGGGGCGCGAACCCGAGACGGCCGCGCGCTGGTGGCTCGCCGCCGCCGAGCAGGCCTTCGAGCGCGACGACCTCGACGCCGCCCTCGACCTGGCCCACCGCGCCGCGACGCTCGACCCGTCGGCGCCGGCCCGGGTCGAGGCGGCGGTCTCCGCGCGCCGCGCCGAGCTCGCGGCCGGGGCGTCGCCGGTTCCCGCGGCGGTCCCGGCGTCGGCCTACCGCTTCGTCGTCGTCCCCGGGACGCAGATCTTCACGGAGGTCTGCGAGGGCTGCTGGAGCCTCGAGTTCACGCTCCGCTACGTCGCCGACTTCAAGGCCGCCGCCGCGCCGCTGCTGGGGCGGCCCTGGGGCAAGCTCTGCGACCTCGACGCGTGGCTGCCGACGGCGCCCGACGCGGCGGAGACGATCATCGATTTCCTGAAGTGGTCCATCGCGCAGGGGATGGTCTCGGTGGCCTATGTGATCGGCAACCCCGACGCGCGGCTGCAGGCGAGGCGCATCATCGAGGCGTCGAGGGTGGACGTGCGCTGCGACTTCTTCGCCAGCGAGGCGGAGGGCCTCTCGTGGCTGCGCCGCAACGGCCTGGGCTGAAGCGCCCTCAGCCCATGCGCTCGTGGAAGGGCCCGGTGATCTCGAAGGTCCAGCCGGAGCCGGTGCCGGTGCTCAGACCGCGCTGGGAGCTGAAGTAGAGCCGGGTGCCGCTGGGGTCGAAGGCGGGCCCGGTGACCTCGGAGTTCTCGTGCCCGGCGACCTGCATCAGTGGCTTGAGCTCCCCCGACGGCAGGATCGCCACGATCTGCATCGAGCCCGTGTCCTCGGCGACCAGCACGTCGCCGCAGCAGGAGACGGTGAGGTTGTCGACGCCGCGGATGCCGGGCATGGCCATCGAGCTGCCGTCGTAGAGCACGGAGATCGTCGCGGCGGCCACGTTGTAGGCCCACACCTGGTTGGTGCCCTTGGTGCTGAAGTAGATGACGCCCGCGTGGTACCAGATGCCCTCGCCGCCTCGGAACACCGTGCTCCCCGGCACCTGCATCCTGGTGGGCATCGCCCCCATCCACTGCGGGTCGGGCAGGCTCTGCCAGGTGACCCGGTTGCCGGCGTCGACCGTCGCGACCTCGAGCCGCCCGGCGGAGAGGTCGGGGTGGCCCTGCGGCGTGCGGCGCTCGGGGATGAATCGGTAGAGCCTCCCGTCGTCCTCGTCCTCCGTGAGGTAGACGTGGGCGTTGACGGTGTCGACCGCGGCGGCCTCGTGCTTGAAGACCCCGAGCGCGGGCCGCGCCACCGCCGGGCGCTCGCCGTAGGGATCGCACTCGAACACCCTCCCCCGCGAGACCTCCTCGCAGGACAGCCACGTGTGCCACGGGGTCTTGCAGCCCGCGCAGTTGCCGTTGGTGCGGTCGAGGATGCGGTAGGCCGCCGTGATGGCGCCGGTCGGGCCGAAGCGCACCGCCCCGACGCCGCCGACCAGGACCATCTCGGAGTTGGAGGTGTAGATCCAGCCGCCGTCGTCGGTGGCGAAGGTCGCGCCGCCGTCGGGGAGCAGGTGCCACGAGTAGCTGGTGCCCGCGACGCGCTCGCCGGTGCGAGCGATCACCCGCGAGGTGAAGCCGGGCGGCAGCCGCAGCCCGTTGGCGTCGGGCGCGCCGAGGGGGCCCACGTTGGCGATGAGCGAGCGCAGCGCGGGCGGCGCGGGCACGGCGCGCGGCTCGAAGTACGAGAGGCCGCCGTCGACCTCCATGGCCCCCGCGTCGACAGGCGAGGCGCCCACGTCGGGGGTGCCCGCGTCGACAGGCGAGGCGCCCGCGTCGGGGGTGCCCGCGTCGCCCGGAGTCACCGCGGGGGCGGGGTCGCTGCACCCGGGCAGCGCGCGGGTCATCATCGCCGCCGCGAAGCCCGCGAGCCCGCCGCGGAGCAGCGTGCGCCGCGGAAGCACGATCCCCGATCCAGAGACCGACCAGCCCGACTCCCGATCATCACGACGCGCCATGGGGCGGCCACGATGCCACGAGTTCGTCACCCGAGGTCCACGTTCAGGCCATCCTGACGCTCTCTCCGCCGCTCCGCCCGATCGCGCATACACTCCGCGGCCGTGGACGCCCGTGACCTGCCGCCCGAACAGCCCGCCCCGCGCGAGGTGCTTTGGCAGCAGGCGCTCATCCGCGCGTCGCTCCAGGGCCTCGAGGACGTCGCGGCCGCGGACGCCGCGGAGGTCCTCTTCGCCCGCTCCCGCCGCGCCTCCACGGCCGCGGCCTTCTTCGACCAGCTCGGCGAGGCCGCCCTGGCCCGTGGCTTCGCCGTCGCCCGCGTCGGCGTCCTCGAGGAGCGCGCCTTCGACACCCTCGACGGCCTCGTGCGCAACCTCCTGCTCTCGCTGCGCGTCCCCGGCGCCTCCTCCCGCGCCCGCGGCTGGGCGGCCGTGCTCGACCACTTCGCCGCCGCGCACCCCGCCTCCCCGGTCGCCGCCTTCGACCGCGCCGCCGCCCGCTACGGCGCCGCTGGCGACCTCTCGGTGCTCTCCCGCGAGTACCTCGACGCCTCGCCCCGCTCGTCCCGCGTGGCGGCCCGCCTCGACGCGTGGCTCTCGGGCACCGAGCTCGCTCGCGTCGAGGGCCGCGTCACCGCCCTCTCCTCGCTCACCTCGATCACCGCGCGCCGCGCCCTCGGCGAGTTCACCCGGCTGCTCCGGGCGCTCGGCCACCACGGGCTGCTCATGGTCTTCGAGGGCGCCGAGGTGCTCACCCGGCTCTCGCCCGCGCGCCGCGACGGGAGCTTCACCGTGCTGCGCGAGCTCGTCGACAACGCCGACGGAGGCCGCGGCCTCGTCGCCGCGCAGCTCTGGGTCTCCGGCACCGCCGCCCTCTTCGACGGACCTCGCGCCATCACCGCCTTCCGCCCGCTCGCCACGCGCGTGCTCGTGACCTCCACCTTCGAGGGCACCTTCCCCCCGCCGCACCGCGCCCTCGTCGACCTCTCCCCGGTCGGCGACTGGGACCCTGGCGGCGTGCTCCCCACGGTCCGCCCTCCTCCCCGGGAGGCCGCCTCCGCGCTGCGCGCCGTGATGCGCGCCTCGCACGGCCTGCCCCCCGCGGACCCTGAGGTCTCGATGAGCGTCGGCCACGAGCGCATCGACCTGACCATCACCGAGCTCTTCCACCACGCGGCCTTGGAGAGCTCTGTCTTCGCGCTGGTGACGGGCGTCTACGGCGCCGGGAAATCCCACCTGCTGATGCACCTCACGGCGCGCGCCCTCTCCGAGCGCCGCCCGGTGTTTCGCCTCGCGATGGAGCACCTCGACGCCGACCTCGGCAACCCGCAGCGCCACCTCCGTCGCATGCTCGACCAGGCCGTGCTCCCGCTCCCCTCGGCGCCCTCCGCGCTCGACCGCCTCGTCGCCTGGACCCGCTCCTCCGTCGGGGTCTACGACCTGCTCGCCGCGCTCGAGGACATCGCGACCAGCACCACCGGCGACGCCGCCATCGCCGCCCGCAAGGCCCTCTCCCGCGCCTCCCGCCACGCCGGCGCCGGGGTCGCCCTCGAGAGCTTCCTCGGAGCGTCCGACCTCGCGGCGCGCGTGGGCACCTCGACCTACCGCAAGGACGCCTACCAGCGGCTGCAGCTCTGGCTCGAGCTCCTCGCCCGGATGGACGACTGCCGCGGCCCGATGATCCTCATCGACGAGGCGGAGAACCTCTACCGCGGGCTCTCGTCGCCGCAGCGGCGCGCGGCCCTCCGCTCGCTGTCGTTCTACTGCGGCGGGACGCTCCCGGGCTCGTGCGTGGTGCTCGCGATCACGCCCGACGCGCTCACCTCGCTGCGCCACGAGGCGGGCGAGCTGCTCGCGGACGTGACCGAGCAGCGCACCGTGCTCCCCTCCGAGGACGCCGCGATGCTGCGCCGTCGCATCACCTGGACGCGCCCGGTGGAGGTGCCCGAGCTCGACGCCTCGCAGCGGGTGGTGCTGGCCTTCCGGGTGCGCGCCACGCACGCGAGGGTGCGCGGCGAGGTGGACGACCCCCGCTGGGCGTCGTGGGTGACCGGCGCCCTCTCCGACGCGGCGACCCCGCGGGAGCTGGTGCGCCGGGTGATCGACCGGCTGGAGGGCCTGTGGTGGCGCTCGGGCGCGGCGCCCACGGGTCACATCGTCTTGAACCAGTCGTGACCCGGGCCGAGCAGGAAGCCGACGAAGCTCCCGAGCATGAGCGCGGCGATGATGAGCAGCACCGAGGTGCGCGTCGGGGGCGCCGGGGTCGAGCGCCAGTTTCGTCGCATGAGGCGCTTGGCGATGATCTGCGTGAGCGGCCCGCTCGGGTCGGCGCCGAGCATCACGCTCAGGCAGCGCAGCATGATCTTCTCGATGTCCGGCGCGCGCTTGTCGACCATGCCGCCCGGCACGCGTAGCTCGTTGAGCGCGACGGCGTAGATGAACGCCATCCCCACCGGCAGCTTGCCCTGGTTCTCCGGGGCGCCGAGCAGCTCGCAGACCTTCGTCCACTGGTTCTGGCTCACCAGGTTCTCGATGGTCTCCATGGTGAGCGTCGAGGCGGGCGACGGGGGCATGCGCGAGAACGTCGGCGCCGGGAGGTTGGACGGCATCACCTCCCGCTGCTTCTCCACCTCGTAGGCGTCCGGCGGCATCGTCTCGATGAACGTGATCTCCGTCGGCAGCCGCGCCGCCGGCGGAACCGTCGGCATCGCCGCGGCCGCGGGCCCGTCCGTCTTCGGAGGCAGGTCGCTCACCCGCTCCGGACTCGTGGTCCCCTCGATCAGCTCAGCCAGCGCGCGGATCGACGGCCTCTTCTCGGAGGCCTGCTCGGCCTGGTCCCAGGTGTCGTCGGACTGCGCGCGGTCGGCCGGCTCGGTCATCGTGGACTCTCCTCCTCAGTCGCCCGCGACGATACGCCGCGCGCGCCGCCGTTGCCCACTCTCCTGCACGGGTCGCTACTCGTACACGCCGTCGAGGCGCCACCGCGCGGCGATCGGATCATACGCGATCAGGTAAAGCCCGCCGTCCTCCAGCTCGACGTCGTAGCCCTCGTGCGCGTAGGCCTCGGCCCACCACTCGCCCTGCACCCGCCACGGTCCGCTGCACGCCACCACGCGCCCTCGCACCTCGCCCGAGCGCACCCCTACCGGAGCCCCGGCGCCCAGGGTCACCTCCGCCTCTCGCGCCGGTCGGTAGACGTGCAGGGCCATCGCCCGGGCCCCGTCCGCGCCGGACTCGCGCGGCGTGCGCGGCGGATCGAAGGCCGTCACCGCGGCGGCGTAGGGGCGGTGCGTGTCCGGCGCCGAGGGGGCTCCCACGCGGTCGCCGCCCACCAGCGCCGCGAGCCGGGAGAGCGTGAGCGCGAGGCGCTCGGGCGCCGGACCCGGCGGGTCGAAGAGCCCGAGCTGCGTGGCGCGCAGCGGCTGCGGGAGCGCGGTGATGCGCAGGGCGCGCACGGCGTCCGGGGGGCTCTGGCCCTCCAGCGCCGAGCGCACGAGGGCGAAGAGCGTGGGGACGTCGCGCGTGGGGGCCGCCAGCGGGAGCGCTCGCTCGTCGGAGACGCGGGAGACGAGGTCGAGCGAGAGCACCATCCCGCCGACCCCGAGGCCCCGGCAGCTCAGCCTCGCCACCAGCGCGTCGAGCAGGCGGCGGGTGACGAAGAGCAGCGGCTCGACGGTCTGCACCTCCCACTCCAGGTCGACGCCCTCCTCGAAGCGCGCGGGCAGCGCGTGGGGGACGAGCGGTCGGTCGTCCTCGCCGCGGGCGAGCCGCACCGCGCGGGCGGCCTCCTCGCCGAGCCGCAGCCCCGCGGCGTCGACGGGCAGGCGGGCGAGCTCGGCGACCCGGGTGACGCCGAAGCGCCGCAGCTCGGCCCGCAGCGCCTCGGAGATCGGCAGCGCCTCCAGCGCCAGCGGACCGAGGTAGCGCCCCTCCTCCCCCGCGGGGATCACCGTCACGCCCCCTCGCCTCGCCGCCACCGCGGCCACCCCGAGGTTGCCCGCGATGCCCACGGAGACCGTCAGGCCCACCCGCCTCGGGGCCTCGGTGAGCGCCGCCCCGAGGCCGGCCTCGCTCTCGTACATCCCCGAGAGCTCCGCCGCGTCGACCCACACCCCCTGCGGCGCCGGGGCGAGCCGCGCCCCCACCGTGGCCACCGCGTCGAGGAGCGCCGCCCTGGCGCGCTGGGCGAGCTCCGTCGAGCTGCCCCGCAGCCGCAGGTCGGGGGCCACCGCGCGGGCCTGGTGCCCGGTCTGCCCGACGGCCACGCCGAGCGCCCGCGCCGCGGCGGTGCAGGCGACCACCCGGGCCGCTCCGTAGCCCGGCGGCAGCGCCCCGGCGCGGGCGAGGTCGTGGGCCACGTCGAGCACCGCGAGGGGCTGCAGCGCGAGCTCGGGCTCGACCCGCAGCAGCGCCGAGAGGGCGAGCTCTCGCACCCGCACGAAGGCCACCCGCGGCGGGCTCACGGCGTCGTCGGAGCGCCCCACCGGAAGCCCTCCGCGGGGGCCGCTCCGCCGCGCAGCCTGCGCACCATGAGCTCGGCCTCGACGCCGTCGAGCAGCGGGGCGCCGCCGACCCAGAGGGCGCGCCGTCGCTGCACGGCGAGGCCCACCGCGGCGAAGGCCCCGGGGCGGAAGCGCGGGTCGCCGTCGGTCACCACTAGCAGCGCGGCGTTGGCCCCGAGGGCCCGCTGCGCGAGGCGCGCCCACGCGGAGGCCGGGACGCCGCGAGGGAACGCCGCCGAGGGGGGAGCGCCCACGAGGTAGAGGGCGACCAGCGCGAAGCCACCGCCGTCGAGGAGCAGGTCGGCGCAGCGCAGGGCCGCGCGCAGGTCGGCGGGGCGCACCCAGAGCAGCCGCGCCCGCTCGTCGGGGGAGAGGTCGTCGGGCTCGAGCGCGTCGGCGGCGTCGATGAGGGCCACCGGCTCACCCGCCGAGGAGGCGTGCGCGAGGAGGTGCAGCGTGACGGCCATGCGCCCGGAGGAGCGCGCCCCGGAGAGCTCGCTGATGCGCCCCCGGGGCAGGCCGCCGTAGAGGGCGAGGTCGAGCGGGGCGATGCCCGTGGACACCACCGCCGGGCGGGCGCGCACGACGGAGGGGCGCTGCGCCGGGACCACGAGCCCCAGGTGCTGCGAGGTCTCCGCGAGCACCCTGCGGGCGGCGGCGAGGCGGAGATCGACGGCGGCGGAGGACATGGCAGCGGGCGTTCTTCAGGGTACTGAACAAACGTTCTATTGCCAATGCTTCGATGGGCGAACGCGGGGCGCGTCTTGGGGTAGAACCCTCGGCCTCCGACGATGAACCAACCCGCATGGAAGCAGGCGATCGCGCTGGCATGGATGAGCACGGGCTGCGGCCTGCTGGGCGGAGGCGGCGGCGGCGCGGGGGCGTCGACCCCGGCCAACGTCGCGCCGGCCAGCGCCGCGCACACGAGCGGCGGGGCCGAGGCGGGCGCGGACGCCGAGCTGCGGGCGATGGTGACCGAAGCCCTCACGCCGCAGCTCTGCCCGAAGCTACTGGGGTCCTTCGTGGGTCTGCCCGGCGAGGGGGACGCGCGCGGCCCGGCGGCGGGCGCGACGGCCTCGGTGGGGCGCTGGTGGATCCGCCGCTGCGAGGCGCGCACCGTGGGCGACCGGATGGAGCTGTCCATCGGCGGCTCGGGCTGGACCTGGATCGACCGGGAGACCAGCGGCTTTCGCGTGCGGCAGTACCTGCTCTTCGACGCGAGCGCCTCGCTCGGGGCGGACGTCACCGTCGGCTACGACCGCACTCGCCGCGTGGCATCGCTCTGGATGACTCCCGCCGCGGGGGTGCAGGCCACGATCACCCCGCGCGGCATGGTCGCCGTCGAGCCCCAGGGCTTCTTCGCGTCGGTGCTCGGCGGCGTGGCCGCGGTGACCGGAAACTCCGTGAGCGAGCGGGCTCGCACGCAGGCCGCGGAGCTCGGCTCGACGCAGCTCCGCGACCGCCTGGGCGCGGGCTTCACGATGACCGTCGGACTCGAGCGCCGGCAGGTGGACTTCATGGTGGGCGCGCTGCAGCGCGGCGAGGTTCCCGAGCGGCCCTACCCCGCGGCGGAGGGAGGCCCGTGGCTGGTGAACCAGCGCTCGATGGTGTGGCCGGGCGGGCTCGACGTGGTGGGCCCGGTGGACACCTCGCAGGGCGCGCTCGGCCTCGACGTGGCGCTTGAAGAGGGAGACGGGGTGGTGATCCGCGCGGTGTGCGCCGAGCCCCTGACCCGCTACTTCGACGCGCGCTTCCGCGACCCGGTGGCTACGCCCGCGGCGCCCTCCGGGGACGTGATCGCGGAGCTCACCCAGGGGGTGCGAGAGCGCCACATCACCCTTCCGGCGCAGGTCGCGGGCGCGCGGTGCCCGATGGTGCTGACCTTCTCCACCCGCGGCGGCGGCGCCCTCCCTGCGCGCATGCGCTACCGCGTCGCCCCGGAGCTTCCCGGCGCGGTCGCGACGCCCTCCGCGCCGCGTCGGGTGCGCGTGCAGGTGACGGGCGTTTCGGTGACCCCGCGCAACGCCAACGGCCGCGCCTGGGACCTCGTCGGCGGCGAGGCCGACGTGCGTGTGATCACCGCGTCGGTGCCGCTGCGCCGCGAGGTCGACCGCACGCCGGTGGCGGCCGACCACAACGACGCGACCTGGGGGCGCTGGCTCCCGTCGGCCTTCGAGGTGGGGCGCGACCTGCCGCTGCGCTTCACCGTGGTCGACGACGACACGACCACCGAGGAGGTCATCGGCAGCGCCGACCTCGACGCCGACGCGCTCGCCCGAGCGACGCCCGAGCTCTCGCTCCCGGTGCGCACCTCGGGCGCGGTCCCCACGCAGACGGGCACGCTCCGGCTGCGCATCGAGGTGCTCCCATGACCCACCGAAGCACCGCGGCGCTGCTGGCCCGCATCATCATCGCGCTCCTGCTCGCGACCTCGCTCACCGGATGCCGCCGCGCCCGCGCGACCTGGCGCCGGCACACGGCGCTCGGCCGCGCGCAGGCCCACGCGGCGGCCGTCCGCGCCGCCAGCGCCCAGCGGGGCCGGGGCCACTACGCCCGCTACTGCGCGCTCTGCCACGGGCCCAACGCGCAGGGCTACGCGGCCGACCACGCCAACGCCCTCGGCAACCAGGACTTCCTCTCCATCGCGTCGAGCTCCTTCCTCCGCGGGGCGATCACCGACGGGCGGCCGGGCACGACGATGTCGGCCTGGGGCGAGGCCCACGGCGGCCCCCTCGACGACCGCAAGGTCGACGACATCGTCGCGTACCTCCGGAGCCTCTCCCGGCGGTCCTTCGTCGCCGTGGGCTCGCGCCGCTCGACAGGCAACGCCGAGGCGGGCGGTCGCATCTGGGACGAGCGCTGCCAGACCTGCCACGGGCTGCGCGGCGAAGGGACCAACGTCGCCACCAGCGTCTCCAGCCCGAACTTCCTCCGCGCGGTGAGCGACGGCTACCTCCGGCACACCATCACGCACGGCCGCGCGGGCACCCCGATGGTCGCCTTCAACACCCTCCCCGCGCAGTCGGTCGAAGACCTGGTGGCGTTCATCCGGAGCGTCGAGCACGTGCCCGGCCCGCCCCCGCCGCCGAACTACGAGCCTCCGCCCGGGCTCGAGCGGCTGGTGATCAACCCCGAGGGCCGCGCGCCCGAGTTCACGCTGCGCGAGGGGCGCTTCGTGCCCTCCGAGCAGGTCGCCCGCGCCCTTCAGGAGGGCCGTCGCCTGGTGATCCTCGACGCCCGCGCGACCTCCGACTGGTCGACCAGCCACATCGCGGGCGCCCTGCCCTTCCCCTTCTACAACATCGAGGAGATGGCCGATCGCATCCCCCGCGACGGCACCTGGATCCTCGCGTACTGCGCGTGTCCCCACGCGGCCTCCGGGCACGTGGTGGACGAGCTGCGGCGGCGTCGCTTCCCTCGCACCGCGGTCATCGACGAGGGCTTCCCCTTCTGGACCGCGCACAACTACCCTACCGCGCACGCGGCGATCATCCCTCCGAGGCGCTGAGCTCCCTCAGCACCTGAGCACCGCCCGCAGCTTTCTTGGTGCTGCGCTCCCGGCCGGGCTAACCGACCCCGATGATGGACCGTCCCGGCGCGATCCTCGGCCGACGTTACAAGCTGGAGTATTGCCTGGGCGCCGGAGCGATGGCCCGCGTCTGGTGCGCGACGGACCTGCACACCCAGGAGCGCGTGGCGATCAAGCGCGTGCTGGAGACCGTGCGAGACCGCGCGGACACGACGGAGCGCTTCTTCGACGAGATCCGGGTGACGCGCACGGTGGACCACCCGCACGTCGCCGCGGGCCTCGACCACGGCCTCGACGGCGGCCCCTTCCTGGTGCTGGAGTGGGTCGACGGGGTCGACGCGCACGCCCTGGTCTCTCGCAACGAGCGGGTGTCCCTCGGAGCCGGCGCGGTGATCGCGCTCGACCTCGCCGACGCGCTCTCCGCCGTGCACGCCCACCGCACCGGGGTGCTCCACCGGGACATCGCCCCGGGCAACGTGCTGCTCTCCCGCGACGGCCGCGCGCTGCTCTCGGACTTCGGGCTCTCGCGCTGGCTCGCCTGCCCCCGCGCGCAGCCCGCGCACATCGTGGTGGGCAAGCTCGGTTACCTGGCGCCGGAGGTGCTGCGAGGGCGGGTGCACGGCGTCCGCGCCGACCTCTACGGCCTCGGCGCGACGCTCTGGGAACTCCTCGCCGGCCGACGCCTCTGGGCGCACGAGACCGACCCCGCGGCGAGGGCGAGGGCGTGGCTGCGCAGCCCGAGGACGCCGCTCGCCGAGGCGGCGCCGGAGGTCCCGGGTCACCTGGCGGCGGTGGTCGACCGCTGCCTGGCGATGGACCCCGCCGCCCGACCCGCCAACGCGCGCGCCCTTCGCGATGCGCTGGAGCGGGCCCTCACCCGCGACCGGATCACCCCCTGTCGCGACGAGCTCGCCTGCGCCGTGTGGACGGCGACGAAGGACCTGCCCTCGCCGCAGCCCACCGCGAGGATTCGCCGCAGCCGCGCGGCGTACGTGACGGTGAGCGCGCTGGCGGTGCCGTCGGCGATCCGTCCTCGGGCGATCGCGGCCGCTGTCTGAAGCCCTACTGGTGATAGATGGCGTCGGGCCGGAGGGTCTCGTAGTGCCGCAGGGCCGCGTTGCCGACCGCCTTCACACTGGCGGCGAAGAGCGCGGGCCTCGCCGCCCAGCCCACCAGCGGAACCCACCCGACGGCTTCGCCGATGGCCTTCATCCCGATGTTCTTCACGGTGGAGAGCCCGATGAGCTTCACCGCTCCGGCGTCGTCGATGCGCTCTCCGTAGGCCGCGGCGATGTCGACCACCAGCTTCACCTCCGCGGCGGTGATCGCCATGGAGGTTCCGGGGACCGGGATGAGCCCTCCGACCCCTGCCCCCGCGGCGTACTTCATCACGAGTTCCTGACAGTGTTCGCGAGCGAGCATGGCGGGTGTCGGCTTCCTCTCTGAAGGGGCGTTTGGAGGATCCTCGAGGTGCGCGGGGCAGGGATCGAACCTGCGACATCCTGCGTGTAAAGCAGGCGCTCTGCCACTGAGCTAACCGCGCGCGGTGCACCCCCCTTGTACTCCGGGGGGTCCGCAGGTCAACCCACCGGACGGACCCCGTCGCCCGCCGCGCGCCGACCGCTCGCCGCGCGATCGACCGGCCGCTCGTCCTCTTCCACCATGGCCCCGTCGCGGTACTCCATGGGCTTCGGCCGGTCGCCCAGCCGCACGTTGGCCTCGGGCCACACCAGCACCTCTCGCAGCACGTCGTCGACGTGCTCGACCAGCACCACGCGCATCGCCTTGAGCACCCGCCGGGGTACGTCCCGCAGGTCCTTCCGGTTGTCCCTCGGGATGATCACCGTGCCGATGCCGCCGCGGTGCGCCGCCAGGAGCTTCTCCTTCAGGCCGCCGATCTCGAGCACCCTCCCCCGGAGCGTGATCTCGCCGGTCATGGCCACATCGCGCCGCACCGGGAGCTTGAGGAGCGCCGACACCAGCGAGGTCACCATGGTGACGCCCGCGCTGGGGCCGTCCTTGGGAATGGCACCTTCCGGGAAATGGATGTGCACATCGATCTTCGAATAGAAGTCGGGCTCCAGGCCGAAGAGCGCCGAGCGCGAGCGCACGTAGCTCATCGCGGCCTGCGCCGACTCCTGCATCACCGAGCCGAGCTTCCCGGTGACGATCAGCTTGCCCTTGCCGGGAACCACCGCGACCTCGTTGGCCAGCAGCTCGCCGCCGAAGGAGGTCACCGCCAGGCCCGCCGTGAGGCCCACCGTGTCGTGCTCCTCCTTGCGCCCCACCCGGTACTTCGGGACGCCCAGGTACTTCGGGATGTCCTTCGCCTCGACCAGGTAGGTGCCGCCCTTGCCGTCCTTCAGGACGCGCCGCGCCACCTTGCGGATCAGGCTCCCGAGCTCGCGCTCCAGGTTTCGCACCCCGGCTTCATGCGTGTAGTGATTGATCACCGTGCGCACGGCGCCTTCGGTGATGTCCACCTTCACGCCCTCGAGCCCGCACTCCTTGAGCTGCCGCGGGACGAGGTACTTCACCGCGATGTTGAGCTTCTCGTACTCCGTATAGCTGCTGAGCTGGATGATCTCCATCCGGTCTTGCAGCGGCAGCGGAATGCCACCCAGCGTGTTGGCAGTCGTGATGAAGATGACCTCCGAGAGGTCATAGTCCATATCGAGATAGTGGTCATTGAAGGCGGTGTTCTGTTCGGGGTCGAGCACCTCGAGGAGCGCCGCCGCCGGGTCGCCCCGGAAGTCAGTGCTCATCTTGTCGACCTCATCCAACAGGAACACCGGGTTGTCGGTGCCGGCCTTCTTCAGGGACTGGATGATCTTGCCCGGGAGCGCGCCGATGTACGTGCGGCGGTGGCCGCGCACCTCCGCCTCGTCGCGCACGCCGCCGAGGGAGATGCGCACGAACTTCCGGTTCATCGAGCGGGCGAGCGAGCGGGCGAGCGAGGTCTTGCCCACGCCGGGCGGACCCACGAGGCACAGCACCGGGCTGCGGGGCTTGTCCGAGAGCGCTCGCACCGCGAGAAACTCCAGCACCCGCTCCTTCACGGTCTTCAGCCCGTAGTGGTCCTCATCGAGGATCTTCTCCGCCTCGACCACGTCGAGCCGGTCGTCCGAGCGGTCGCCCCACGGGAGCGCGAGGATCCAGTCGAGGTAGTTGCGCACCACCGTCGCCTCGGCGCTCATCGGCTGCATCATTCGAAGCTTCTTGATCTCCTTTCGGACGCGCTCCATCGCGTCCTTGGACATCCGCTTCTTCTTCAGCCGATCCTCGAACTCCTGCATCTCGTTCTTGAACTCGTCGCGCTCCCCGAGCTCCTTCTGGATCGCCTGCATCTGCTCATTCAGGTAGTACTCCTTCTGGGTGCGCTCCATCTGGCGCTTCACCCGCGAGCGGATCTTCTTCTCGACCTGCAGGATCTCGATCTCCGCCTGCATCGCCTCGTGGAGGCGCTCGAGGCGCTGCACCGCGTCGGTCATTTCGAGCAACGCCTGGCGGTCGGTGAGCTTGATGCTCCCGAGGTGCACCACGACGGTGTCCGCGAGCCGGCCGGGCTCGTCGAGGGTCTGCACGGCGATCAGCACCTCCGGCGGAACCCGCTTGTTGAGCTTCACATAGGCTTCGAAGGACGACTGCACCGAGCGCATGAGGCCGTCGACCTCGACGCTCGCCGAGACCGTGTCCTCAAGGGGCTCCACGTCGCAGAGGAAATGGGCGTCGTTGTCGTGCCAGCGGCGCACCACGCCGCGGCGGCGGCCCTCGACGAGCACCTTCACCGTCCCGTCGGGCAACCGATGAAACTGGTGGATGCTGCCGATGGTGCCGACTTCATAGATGTCGTCGGGCACCGGGGCGTTGGTGCGCGGCCGCTTCTGCGCCGCGAGGAAGATCTCCTTGTCGCCGGCCAGCGCCGCGTCGATCGCCGCGATGCTCTTCTCGCGGCCGACGAACAGCGGCACCACCATCCGCGGAAAGACGATGATGTCCCGCAATGGCAGCAACGGCAGCACGAGCCGCTCGCCCGTGCTCTCGCCCTTCAATGATGACATGGAGGCTCCTAAGGCGAGAGGAGGCTACGCGCTCTCCGCGGACTCTTTATGGTAGACGATCAACGGAGTCTCATGACGGAGGATGACCTCCTCGTTCACGATGACCTCCTTGATGCCGCTCTTGCTCGGGATCTCGTACATGACGTCGAGCATCGCGTTCTCGAGGATGGCCCTCAGCCCGCGCGCCCCGCTCAGCCGGGTCAGCGCCTCGCGCGCCACCGCCGCGAGGGCGCCCCGGGTGAACTTCAGCTTCACGCCGTCCATGTCGAAGAGCTTCTTGTACTGCCGCTCGAGAGAGTTCTTCGGCTTCGTCAGCACGTCGATGAGCGCGTCTTCATTGAGCTCATGCAGCGTCGCCAGCATCGGGAGGCGCCCGATGAACTCCGGGATGAGCCCGAACTTCAACAGGTCTTCCGGCTGCACCTGCGCGAGCAGCTCGCCGATCTTCCGCTCGTTCTTGCTGGCGATCTCCGCACCGAAGCCGAGGCTCTTCGTGTTGGTGCGCCGCTCGATCACCTGGTCGAGGCCCACGAAGGCGCCGCCGCAGATGAAGAGGATGTTGGTCGTGTCGACCTGCAAGAACTCTTGCTGGGGGTGCTTGCGGCCGCCCTTCGGGGGCACGTTGGCCACGGTGCCTTCGAGGATCTTCAGCAGCGCCTGCTGCACGCCCTCGCCCGACACGTCGCGGGTGATGGAGGGGTTGTCGCCCTTGCGAGCGATCTTGTCGATCTCATCGATGTAGACAATGCCGCGCTGCGCACGCTCGATGTCGTGATCGGCGTTCTGCAGGAGCTGGACGATGATGTTCTCGACGTCCTCGCCGACGTAGCCCGCCTCGGTCAGCGTGGTCGCGTCAGCGATGGCGAAGGGCACATTGAGGATCTTCGCCAGCGTCTGCGCGAGCAGCGTCTTGCCGGTGCCCGTCGGGCCGAGCAGCAGGATGTTCGACTTCTGGAGGTCGACCTCCTCGCCCGCGCCCTTGGCCTCGATGCGCTTGTAGTGGTTGTGAACCGCCACCGCGAGGATCTTCTTCGCCCGGTCCTGCCCGACCACGTAGTCGTCCAGGATGGCCTTGATCTCCGCCGGCTTCGGGATGGGGGAGCTGCCGCGGAGGTTCTCCTCGCGCTCCCCTTCCTCAACCAGGATGTCATTACACAACCCGATGCACTCATCGCAGATATAGACCGTCGGTCCTGCGATGAGCTTCTTCACGTCCCGCTGGCTCTTGCCGCAGAACGAGCACGTCAGGTTGCCGTGATCCCCTCGATCCTTGCCCGTCACCGGTGCCTCGTTCCTCCACGGCGATGCGCGCGTGGCTGGGAAATGCTCAATTCAGTGGAGTCTAGACGCCGCCCCACTACGGGGCAAGCGAACCGCAGCGATCGCACTCAGCGCTTGGGCGCTTCCTTGCGGCCGGTGACCACTTCGTCAATGAGGCCGTAGGCCTTGGAGTCGTCGGCGCTCAGGTAGAAGTCGCGCTCGGTGTCGCGGCGGATCTTCTCGCTCTCCTGCCCGGTGTGCGTCACGTAGATGTCCGTGAGCTTCTGCCGGAGATACAAGATCTCCTTGGCGTGGATCTCGATGTCCGTCGCCTGGCCGCGCGCGCCGCCGAGCGGCTGGTGCAGCAGGATGCGGGAGTTGGGGAGCGCCAGCCGGCGGCCCTTGGTGCCCGCGCACAAGAGCACCGAGGCCATCGAGGCCGCCATGCCCAGGCACAGCGTGCTCACCGGGCAGCGGATGTACTGCATGGTGTCGTAGATCGCGAGACCCGAGGTGATCACACCGCCGGGGCTGTTGATATAGAGCATGATCTCCTTGTCGGGATCTTCGCTCTCCAGATACAGCAGCTGCGCGATGATGATGTTGGCGACGTCGTCGTTCACCTCGGTGCCGAGGAAGACGATCCGGTCTTTCAACAGGCGCGAGAAGATGTCCCACGACCGCTCGCCGCGGTGCGTGGTCTCGATCACCTGCGGATACGGGATGAAGCTGCGGTTACGGTCGTCCATGCTCACTCCTTCGCCGCGCCGACGTCGCTGATGTCGGTCGGCACCTCCGTGATCGTCGCCTTGCTCAGCAGCAGGTCGAGCACCTTCTTCTCCAGCACCTCGCTGATGAGAAGGTCGCGCTTCTGCTGGTCGCGGTACTCCACGCGCAGCCGCGGGAGCGCGCGCCCGGTCTCCTTCGCCATCTCCTCGAGCCGCGCGTTGAGGTCGGCCTCGGTGACGACGATGCCGTTGGTGCGGGCCACCTCGGTGAGGAGAAGGCCCGCGCGGACGCGCTGCTCGGCCTCGGTGCGCAGCGTGGTCTCGAGGTCGGCGCCCTCGCCCAGCGTGCCGCCGAGCTCACGCATGAGCGACGGGCGGAGCTGACCGAGCACCTGGCTCACCAGCGACGGCGGCACCGGGATGGTGTTGGCCTTCACCAGGCTCTCGATGGCCTCCTCGCGGACCTCGTCGTCCGAGCGGTCGGTGAACTGCTTCTGGAGCGCGGCGAGGGTGCTGGCCTTGAGGGCCTCGAGGCTCTCGGCGCCGACGTCCTTGGCGAACTCGTCGTCGAGCTCGGGGAGCACCTTCTCCTGGAGCGCGGTGAGCGTGAGGCGGAAGGCGCCGGTCTTGCCCGCGAGCTCCTTCTGACGGTGCGTCTCGGGGAAGGACACGGAGACCTCGCGGGTCTCGCCCGGGGACATCCCCCGGAGGCCGTCGTCGATCTCCTTGATGAGGGTGTTGCGACCGAGCTCCACGGTGCGGCCCTTGGCGCCGAACTCCACCAGCTCGTTGCCGTCGACCAGGATCGCGACGTCGAAGGTCGCCGTGTCGGTCTCCTGCGCGGGGCGCGTGGGCTCCGGGGTGCGGAGCGTGGCGTTCTCCTCGCGCTTCTGCTGGAGGGCGACGTCGAGCTCCTTGTCGCCGACCGTGTAGACCTTGCGGGTGAGCTTGAGCGCGCCGAGGTCGATGCCGCTCATGTCGGGGCGGACCTCGACCTGCGCGGTGTAGGCCCACTCGGCGGTGCTCAGCAGGTCGCTCTCGGTCTCGACGCGCGGCTGGCCGATGACCTCGAGCTTCTGGTCACGGATGGCGCCCGGCAGCGTCTCGTCGATCATCTTGCGGAACACGTCGGAGGCGACCTGGCCGCCGAAGTACTGCTTCAGCACCGGGCGCGGCACCTTGCCCTTGCGGAACCCTCGGATCTGCGCGTCGCGCCCGAGCTTCTGGAAGGCGCGGTCGAGCTCGGCGTCGACCTTCTCCTTCGCAAGGACGATGCGGAGCGACACTTCAACGGGCGAGAGACGCGAGACAGTGACCTGCATGTAACGCTGAGCCTCAACGGGGGGTGAAAGGTGACGGGCGGCGGACTCTAACGAGGGGTGCCCTCGTGTCAAGCACGCGATCAGCGGTTGGCGGTGACCCAGGTGAGCGCGCGACGCACCACGGGCGCGAAGTCCGGCGGCAGTTGGTGCCCGGCGCCGTCGAGGATTCGGACCTCGACCCGACCCAGACGCTCCCGGCGCATGAGCGCGGCGGCTCGTCGGGTGCGCTCGACGATGCCATCACCCACACCCGTAAGGAGGTAGACGCGGCGGAGCGCGCGACGGGCCGCGGGGTAGAGCTCGGTGTTCATCCCGACGTAGCCGTCGTGCGCGGCGAAGATCACCCAGCGGGGGAAGACCACCGGCTCCATCAGCCCGGTCTGCATCGCCACGAAGGCGCCCTCGCTGAAGCCCATCACCACGTTGTCGTTGCGCCGCACCCGCCGGGGGAAGCGGCGGAAGAGCGCGTCGAGCGAGGCCATCGTGTAGTTGTGGGCCAACGTGGCGTTGTTGTTCCAGACGCGGCGGCCGTCCCCGCGCATGCCGGGGCCCTGAGGGCAGACCAGCCAGCCGCGCGGCGTCACCAGCGGGGCGAAGCGGGCGCAGTTCTCCCTCGGGTCGGCCCCGCGCGCGTGCAGGTACACGAAGACCCTCGCCCTGCCCCCCACCCGCGGCCGGAAGAACCACGCGTCGGGGATGCCCGGGAGCTCCAGCTGCTCGGGCTCGGCCGGGTTGCGCCGCCGCCGGACCCGCAGCGCCGCCACCAGCCGCTCGTGCTCCGCGCGGTCGTCCGAGCGCCCGAACATCCGCGCCCGCACGGGCCTCGTGGTGCCGGTGACCGCGTTGGGCCGCGTCGGCAGCGGCTCGTCGACGGGCGGGTGCGCCGCGGTGACGGTCGGGGAGGTCGGGCCGTCGTCCGGGAGCTCGGGAGAGTCGTTGAGGGCGATGGGGTCGGGCTCCGCGCGGCCGCCATCGGGCCCGGTCTGGGCCACGGCCCCGCGCGCCCAGAGCGCCGCCGCAAGGAGCGCCCCTCGCGCGATGGACCATGGCTTCGACAGGCGACCCGGGAACATTGGGCGGACTGCGTTAGCGCCCGTACGCGCCGGGGGTCAAGTCAGGGCCTACGGCTCCGCGGGCTGCTCCATCACCGCCGGGGCGGGGCGCGTGCGGAGCGAGCGCATGAAGTCGACGACCATCGTGAGGTCGCGCTCGTTCATCCGGTCGTGGAAGCGAGGCATGTGATTGCGCTCGCCGTAGTTCTCCCGCGCGCCGGGGTTCAGCATCTGCGCGCGGATGTACGCGCGAGAGCCCCACGCGTCGAGGTTGGGGGCGTCGCGGTCGGCGGCCTCGGTCTCCGAGGTGTCGCCCTCCCCCTGGTGGCAGGTCGTGCAGCGACGACGGTAGATCGTCTCGCCCGCGGCCACGAGCGCGGCGTCCGGGGCCGACTCGCCGGGCTCATACCCCCGCGAGTAAAGCCACTCCGCCACGGCGCGCACCCCCTCGTCGCGGAGGCGACGACGCTGCCCCGACATGTCGTGGATCTCCGTGGTTCCCATCAGCTCCGGGTGGTCGGGCCACACCACGAAGGCGGTGGCCCACTCGCGCGAGCCGAAGCCGTCGAGCCGCGGGCCCTTGCGCTGCTGGCTCAGGCCGCGCACGGCGTGGCAGGTGCCGCAGTGCTGGGCGAAGAGCTCGCCGGGGCGCACCGCGGGGTCGTTGCGCACCATCTCGAGCGGACCCTCCGGGGGAATGCCTGCGCGAGCGAGCCTCCTCGCCCGCCACGCGGTGTGCTGCGCCTCGCGCAGCGAGCGGACGAAGGCAGGCTTCGCGAGACCCCGGCGCTGCTGCACGCCGAGCGCGACCGCCCCGAGGCCCGCGAGCAGGAGCGGGGAGAGCACGAGGGCGCGCCGCCAGCGGGACTCGCTACGGTCGATCCACGGGAGCAGCGCGAGGAAGGTCGTGAGGGCGCCCGGGATGATCATCGTGCCGATGACCTGGCGGGGGCCGGGGAAGTACCGCAGCAGCTGTGAGAGCGGCGAGAAGAACCAGGTGGGCACCGCGGGGAAGTGGCTCGCCGGGTCGGCCGGGGCGTCGAGGGGGGCGCCCCAGCGGCGGGCCATCCAGGTGACCACCGCCACCGAGAGCAGCGCCGCGACCGCGTCGCGAGCGGCCTGCCCCGGCCACCAGCGGGCCTGCGGGTCGCCGCGCCCGGCGTCGCCCTTCAGCCCGTGGCGGCGGACCATCGCGATGTGCGCCCGTACGCCCAGCAGCAGCAGCAACGGCACCAGCCACACGTGCAGCGTGTGGAAGCGCGTCAGGGTGAACTGGCCGAAGTGCGCGCCGCCGACGAGCAGCCGCTGGAGCGAGGTGCCCAGCACCGGGACGCTGCCGATGATGCCGACCTCGATGCGTGAGACCCAGTAGCCGCGCTGGTCCCAGGCGAGGGGGAAGCCGGTCATCGCGGCGAAGAGGACCAGGCCCCCGAGCGCGAGGCCGAGCAGGTGGTTGAGCTCGCGAGGCTTCCGGGACGCCCGGTCGAGCACTACCTGTACGAGGTGCAGGACCAGCAGCGCCACGATGGCGTGCATGCCGAAGTGATGGATCCCGCGCACCAGGCGCCCCCAGGGGAGCACCGTCTCCAGGTACCAGGTGCTCGACCACGCGGCGGTGGTGGACGGCGAGTACACCGTCATCATCGCCGCGCCGGTGACGGCCTCCAACAGGAGCAGGGCCGACAGTGAGGCGCCGAACACCCGGCGCCAGCGAGGGCCGCCGGGCACCGCCACGTCGACCGCGCGACCCAGGGCGCTCGGCAGCCCGGTGCGCTCTTCGAGAAACGTCCGCCATCGCGAGGGCGAGGTCATGCTCTCAGCCCTCCTCGCGGATGCGCTCGGCACCGCCCAGGCGGAAGCGCGCCCAGCGCACCTCGACCCGACCGTCGCGCACGCGCGCCTCGATCGGGTCCATCGATCGGGGAGAGGGGCCGCGCAGTGCCGCGCCGCGGGCGCTGAAATCGCTGTTGTGGCAGGGGCACACGAAGCCGCGCTCGGTGTGGTCGATCAGGCAGCCGAGGTGGGGGCAGACCGCGGAGAGCGCCCGGAGGGTCTCGGGGCCTTCGCCGCCGCGGAGCAGCCAGACGGTGCCGAGGCGTCGGTCGGGGGAGACGTTCCAGGCGTCGACCTCCGCGCCGATGACGTGGGCCTGTAGCGGCGTGCCGACCGCAAGCTGCTCCCAGCGCGCCACCGTGCGCCACCCGTCGTCGCTGCCGGGAGGTCGACCCGGCAGGCGCGGCGCGTTTGCGGCGGCGCCCACCACCGCCACCGCGGGAACCACGACCGCCCCTGCGGCCGCGGCGCCCGCGACCCCGGCCACGACCTTCAATGCCTTCCTACGATCGACCATTCGTCGGGTTCCTCCGCCTTCGCGCGTCGATGAGCCGCTTCTGGACTCCAAAACCGTGCACTATCCTCGTCGTTAATGTCCGGGCCGGGCCGAAACCTTCACGTATGCCTCGCCGCGGTCGCGCTCCTCGTCACAGGTTGTCCGGCGCGCTTCGTGCCCGGGCGGACGATCGTATCGGAACTGAACCTCCGCGGCGTCAGTAACGTCGACAGCGACGCCCTGCGCAGCCGCGTCGCCACGCGCGAGACCTCCCTGTGGCCCGCCAACCGCCCGCGCTTCCTGCGCTGGTGGCGCTGGTGGTGGGTCGACCCGGAGTACCTCGACCCCGCGGCGCTCACCCGCGACCAGGCCCGGGTGCAGCGCTTCTACCAGGCGCGCGGCTACTACGACGCCCACGTCGCGCGACCCCGGGTGACCGACCTCGGCGACCGACGGGCGCGCGTGGACATCGACGTGAGCGAGGGCGCCCCCACGCTGGTCGAGGACATCCGCCTCCGAGGCTGCGAGCCCGGCGACCCCAACCCCCTGCCGCAGCGGGTCTGCGAGAGCATCCACGCCGGGCTGCGCACCACCCCGGGCTCGCTCTTCGACGAGGACCGCTTCCGCTTCGACCGCTCGCTCATCTTCGACTCGCTGCGCGAGGCGGGCTTCGCGACGCCGACGGTGATCCCCCACGCCGCGGTCGACCCGGCGACCCGCCGCGCGTGGGTCGAGTACACCGCGCGCTCGGGGCCGCAGAGCCGCTTCGGCGTCGTCACGCTGCAGCTCTCGCCCAGCCTCGCCCCCTTCACCGGGACGCACCTGCCCAACGGGCTCCCGGTGTCGGTCATCCGCTCGTCGCTCAACATCGACCCAGGACGCCGCTACTCACGGCGCGCGCTCGTCGACGGACAGCAGGCCCTCTTCGACCTCGGGGTCTTCGGCATCGCGCGCATCGAGGAGGCTCCGCGCCCGGGCGGCGTCGTCGACCTCAACCTCACCCTCTCCACCGCGCGCCTCTGGCGGGCCCGCCTCGGCGGAGGCCTCGAGTACGACAGCGTCCGCTCCAACGTCCACCTGCTCGCCGCGTACGAGCACCGCAACGCGCTCGGAGGCTTCAAGCGCTTCCGCATCGAGGCCCGGCCGCTGCTCTACCTGGTCAACCTCGGGAGCGTGTTCGGCGGCGGCGACGCCCAGGAGCAGGCGCCCTTCCGCTGGGTGCCCGGCGCCTCGGTGACCGCGGAGCTGGCGAGGCCGGAGCTGCTCCGGCGCACCCTGGGCCTGGCCTCCGTGCAGTTCGAGCTCGCGCCCGATCCGCTCATTCCCTCGGTCGCGTTTCGCCAGGCGGCGCGCGTCACCGTCGGGCTCGAGCGCGCCTTCACCCGGCGCATCCACGGCGCGTTCTACATCCGCTTCACCGACCTGCAGTACCGCCCCAACGAGATCGCCGACGGCGCCGCCTACCGGTCGAACCGAGAGACCCTCCAGAACGACCCGATCTACCGCGACCTCTACTTCGACCAGCGCTACCTGCACCTCGAGCAGACCTTCACCTACGACCGCCGCGACGACCGCGCGCACCCCTCGCGGGGCTTCTACCTCTCGGCCAACCTCCTCGAGTCCGTGCGCATCCCGTCGGTGTCCGACTACACCTTCATCCGCGCCTCCGCCGAGGCCCGCGGGTACGTCTCCCCGCTGCGCAACATCGTCTTCGCTTTCCGCGCGATGGTCGGCGGAACCATCGGCAGCTCCTACGAGGACAACGGCCACCGATACTGGCCGCTGCCCTCGGACCTGCGCTTCGTCTCCGGAGGGTCGCAGTCCAACCGGGGCTACCCCTACGGCCGCGTCGGCGTGCTCGGCACCGTCCCCATCGCGCCGACACCGGGCACCGGCGCCTCGGCGGAGCGCACCACCGCGCTCGGAGGGACGGGCATCTTCGAGGCCTCCGCCGAGGCCCGCTGGCAGCCGCGCTCCTTCGGCATGGTGGCCTTCCTCGACATCTCCAACGTCGTCGGCATCGACCCCGAGCCCTACGTCAACCCGCAGGGGACCCAGGCCTTCGGGTGCCAGCCCACCGCCACCAACGCCGTCGCCGACGGCGTCGGGTGCGCCATCGACCAGAGCAACCGCTCGCTCCCTCCCCCGCGCGGCTTCAACCTCGATACGGTGCGCGAGCTCTTCACCAACCTCCACCCGTCGGTCGGCGTCGGCCTCCGCTACCTGACCCCCATCGGCCCGCTGCGCGCCGACTTCGCCGTGCGCCTCGCGGACCTCGGCTGCTCCCGCAACGCCGCCGACGTCGCCGCCCAGAACCGCGCCGCCCCCAGCGGCTGGGCCAGCTACTACGTCGTCACCCAGCCGCGCTGCGACTTCTTCGGCGCCGACATCCCCCTCGCGATCCAGCTCTCGCTGGGGGAGGCCTACTGATGCGCCACCTCCGGGAGCTGCTGGTCCAGATCGCGCGGCTGGTCGCCCTGCCGGTGCTCCTCGTGCTCGCGCTGCTGCTGCACCTTCCGACGGGACTCGGGCGCGCCGCCGCCACCGACCTCGCCCGCGCCGCCGCCGCCGACTTCGCCCCGGGCCACATCACGCTCCGCAACATCGCTCGCCTCGACCCGCGCGGCCTCGTGGTCGAGGGCGTGACCTGGCGAGACCTCGACGGCCGGGCGCTGGTGGAGGACGCCACCGTCACCGTCACCACCACCGTCGGCCTCGTGAGGGCCCTCGTCGGCAGCGCCCCGTGGCCCGCGATCGCCGTCGATGCTCGAGCGATCACCCTGTTCGAGCCTCGCCTCTCCAGCGAGCCGCCGCCGCCTCCAGGGACGCCCCCGGGGCCCCCCGCGCCGCTGCCGTCGATGCGCTTCCCCGACCTGCGGCTGCGCGCCGCGACGCTGCGCAACACCTTCGGCTACCCCATCGAGGCGCGCGACGTCCGCCTCTCCGGGGCGCTGCGGCTGCTGCCCTCGGGGGTGGGCTTCACCGTCCGCAGCCTGTCCCTCGACACCCGCACGACCCCGCTCTCGCCCGTCGCCCTCCAAGGCCGCGCCAGGGTGCTCACCTACCCCGCCCTCTCCATCGACGCGGCCCTCTCGCTCTCCGGCGCGCCCCTGCGCTGCGAGGTCACCGTCGCCCCGCAGTCGAGCGGAGAGACCATGGTCGGGCTCCGCGATTGCTTCGTCCCGGGCGCGACGCTCGCGCGGCTCGCGCAGCTCGCTCCCACCCAGACGCTGCCCGACGTGACCATCCCGAGCCTCGCCTTGCGCGGTCGACCCGAGGCGAGCTGGAGCGTCGACGGCCGCGTGGTCGTCGGCCGCGCGCCCATGACGGTGTCCGCGTTCATCGGCAGCCACGACCGCAACGTCACCCTTCGCTTCGACCACGTCTCGCTGCGCGAGGCGCACCCCGCGCTGCCCGCGGGGCAGGTCGACGGGGTCGTCGCATTCACCGACCAGGACGTCGGCGCAGGCCACCGGATGAGCCTCGACGCGAGGGAGCTGCACGCCAGCGTCTCGGGCAACGAGGTGCCGCCCTTCGTGGCGACCGCCCTCTACCGAGAGCGCCAGCCGCTGCAGATCGAGGCCCTCGACGTGCCGATGCTCCGTCTCCACGCGACGGGGACGGTCGGCCTCGAGGCTCCCAACGCCGTCGACGTGCAGGCGACCTTCGAGCCCCCTGCCCTGGAGAGCCTCCCGTGGACCCGAGGGCTCGCCGCCGGGCGGGTGCGCGGCCGCGCCCACATCACCGGCGATCCGACGAACCTGCGCGTCGACGCGACGGTGCTCGGCGACGCGCTCGCGGTGGGCGCAGCGCGGGTCCGTCACGGCGAGGTCCGCGGCGCACTCACCCTCGTCGGCGGCGCTCCCAGGGTCGACGCCGTCGCGACCCTCCAGGGCGCCTCGGTGCGAGGCTCGGTGCAGCCCTCCGACGCCAGGCTGCACGTCGTCGGCAACCCCACGGGGGTGCTTCGCGTCCGCGGCTCGGCGAGCGGCCCGGGGCTCCTCGCAGCGCTCGGCCCGGCCCCCGCGGGCGTGCCCTCCACCGCCAGCGCGCAGCTCGACGCCACCGTCGACCTCTCCGATCCGACGCACATCAGCGCGCAGATCGCTGACGCCCGCGTCAACCTCCGCGGCGCGACGGCCCGCATCCGCGGCTCGCTCGTGGTGCAGCCGTCGAACGCCGCGAACCCGCTGCGAGGCTCGGTCACCATCGACGCCGGGGCCTCGGGCTCCATGTCGGTCGCGGTCCGCGGCGACCAGGTCGCGATCAACGCCCGGCGCTTCGACCTCGCCTGGGCCGCTCCGCTCTCGCCGTCGGCGCAGTCGCTCTCCGGGCGCATCGACGGCGACCTCGTCGTCGACTTCGGCAGCATCGGTCGCAGCCGCGGCTCGCTCACGCTGCGAGAGCTCACCATCCCCAGCCTTGGGACCGTCAGCGCCGACCTCACCCTCGCCCGCCGGGAGCGTGAGCTCATCACGCGACTGAACGCCTCCATCACCCCGCCGGGAGCGCCGGAGGCGGCGACGCTCAGCCTCGAGGCGGTCATGCCGGCGGTGCGCTCGTGGAGCGATCCGTCGGCGTGGCTGCGAGGGCTGCGCTCGGTGGAGGCCCGGGCGGAGATCGCCGACCTCGCGCGCTTCCCGCTGCTCGCGGTGGCGATCCCGCGCTCCGTCCGGATGCAGGGGCGCGTGGTGATGACGGCCCACGCCTCGCGCGCCACGGCCGAGGCCCCGCTCACCGCGACCCTCGGGGTGGAGGGCCGCCAGCTCGTCGTGGGCGTCGGGCTCCCGGCGCTCCTCGGGCGCGAGTCCCGGATGATCCCGGCGGTGCAGCCCATGTGGGTGCGCGGGGTGCTCTGCGCCACGCTCGCGTCACCCCGGCTCGACGACTTCGCCCCGCGGCTGAGGCTGGGCATCACGAGGGAGTTCAACGAGCCCTCGTCTGGACCGCCGTCGGCCTGCGACGACCAGCCCCTGATGACGCGCACCCTGATCGCCACCGACACCACCCTGCGCGGTCCCTGGTGGACGGCCCTCGGCGCGGTGCGCGAGGCCGTGCGGCTGCGCGGCACCCCGATGCCCGCGAGGCTCCGCGCTGCCCTGGCGGCGGCCAGCTCCGAGGCGCGCCTCTCGCTCGGCCCGGTCCTCCGGAGCGAGTGGCCGCTGCGGACCATCGCCATCCCGCAGGCCGACGGGACGCCGCGGTTCATCCGTCCCCCGGACGTGCCCCCGGGGACGATGCTGCACGCCGAGGTCCGCGCCAACGGGACCTTCCTCGTGCCCAACATCGAGGTCGAGGTCGAGGGGACCGCCCCCTCGCTCGCGCAGATCGGCCTCGAGGAGCCCATGCGCGCGGACGTCTTTGCGGCCATCGCCCCGCGCGAGGGCGGCACCCTGCTCGACTCCTGGGCGGTGAACCTCAACGTCCGCGGGCTCACCTCGCCCAACACCACCCGCGACCAGCAGGCCCGGGTGGAGGCGGACATCCGGCTCTCGACCCGCGTCGCCGACCTCACCGAGCGCGGCACCGCCGGGCTCTCCTGGGACCGCTTCGACGTGGACTCCGAGAACCTCCGCATCGAGCGCTTCCGCTGGGCCCGCGACCGCGGCCTCGAGGGGCGCGTCGCGGTGCGCCTCCTCGCGACGGACGACCCTCGCCAGCCGGTGACCGCGAACGTGACGGTCGAGGACTTCCGCGCGCAGCTCCCGGAGACGATGCAGGGCTACGTGGCGCCCTCGGTGCGCGCCCGGGTGCACGCCCACGTGCGCAACGAGAGCGGTCGCTACCGGCTGCGCACCTGCGCGATCGCGACCACGGCGGCCCCGATGCCCGACTGCGATCCCGATGGTCCGCTGCCGCAGGCGCCCTCGGAGTCCGTGCTGGTGATCGGCTCGGTGCCCTTCACCGGGAGGATGCCGAGCGTCACGCCCGACCGCGCGGGCGCCGTCTTCGACATGATCGCCGTGGGCTACCCCCTGGAGACGCTCACCCGCTTCGTGCCCGACGAGATCGCGTCCGACCTCGGCGGTCAGCTCCAGGCGCGCCTCCACTGGGACGGCCAGCACCCCAGGGCGCCGAGCGGCCGGGTCGCGCTCAGCGGAGGGCGAGCGACGCTCACCACCCTCGGCGAGCCGATGCGCAACCTCGACCTGCTGCTCGTCGCGCAGGACTCCTCCGTACGCATCGACCATGTGGACTTCGAGCTCGGCCGGGGGCGACTGCACGCCGACGGCGCCGCCACGCTCCACGACGATCGCGTCGCGCTCGAGCTGCACGGCCGCGCCCGCACCCTGCCCGCGGTGCTCTCGGGCTACACCTGGGCCTGGCTCGACGGGAGCGTGGCGTTCAACATGGACTTCCTCGACGAAGGGGCGCGGGGACGCATCGAGGTCGAGCAGCTCTCGGCGCTGGTGCAGGACCAGCCCTCCAACAACCTGCAGTCGCTCGGCGCGGACCCGAGCGTCTTCATCGTGGGCCGCACGGAGCTCGCCCAGCCCGGCGACGTCAGCACCTACCCCATCGAGCTCGAGATCCACTCCCAGACGCCCGTCTGGGCGCGCCGCTCGGACTTCGCCATCGCGGTCCGCACGGACCTGCGCCTCCGCTACGACCGCTCTGGGACCGCGCTCGCGGGCACCATCCACCAGGCGAGCAACCAGTCCTGGTACTCGATCTTCGGCAAGCAGTTCGACCTCGACCGGGTGCGCATCACCTTCGACGGCAACCTCGCGATGAACCCCGAGCTCGACATCGCCGCGCACCACAACTCCCCGGGCGCGGGCCGCATCACCGTGGCCGTCACCGGCCGCCTCCAGCGCCCGAGCATCGTGCTCGCCTCGGAGAGCTACCCCGCCGCCAGCCAGGCGGAGATCCTCGCCATGATCGCGCTCGGCCGCCGCTCGCCCGCCGCGACCTCGTCCAGCACCGACTTCGCCGCGCAGTTCGCGCAGGCCGTCGTCTCCCTGGTGTCGGGCATCGTCGCCAGCGGCATCTCCCGGGAGTTCTCCTTCCTCCCGACGATCATCGCCGAGCCCACCACCACGGGCGCCGGGAGCCGCTACGGCGCGGGCGTCAACCTCTCCCCGAGGCTCTACCTCCAGGCGACCTACTCCGCCGCGGGCAGCTCCACCTCGCAGGGCACCGGGAGCAGCAACCTGTCCGCGGAGTTCCGGCTGCTGCTGGAGTACGCCGTCAGCGAGGCGATCACCTTCGCGGCGAGCGGCAGCAGCCGCGGCGCCGGCGCGGTCGACGTCTTCTGGTCACCGTGAGCGCGGCGACGCGTAGGGCACGCCCGCCGCGTCGAGCACCCGCCGCAGCCCCAGCAGCAGCAGCAGGTTGCGCACGTTGTACCCGTAGCGCAGCCCCTCCGCGGTGAACACCGCCGCGCGCGTGTCGCCGTGGTCGACGTAGACCGACGGGTGCACCAGGTCGTCGGAGATGCCCTCGGAGGGCAGCGACGCCATCGCGGCGTGGTAGTCGATGAGCGGCAGGTGCCTCGCGGCGGCCAGCGAGCGGATGCGGCCGTTGATGGCCCGCGCCTCGGCCCGCGCCTCGTCGCTCCCGTGGTGCTCTGGGATCGTGCTCAGCAGCGTCACCACCCCCCGGCGCTCCACCCGGTCGACGATCTGCGAGAGGTTGGCCGCGAGCGTCCCGGCGCTCGCCCGCTCGGCGTCGTTGGTGCCGATCATCAGCACCGTGAAGGCCCCGCGCATCACCTGCAGCTCGCGCTCGACCGGGCAGCGGTCGCCGCCCTCCAGGAGCTGGCTCGACTCCCAGCCCGCGGTCGCCGCCGCGCTCCCTCGGGTGAAGGAGTTCTCGTCCTGGCCCTGCAGCGACCGCCGACGAAACCAGGCGATCACGGGCTCGAGCTCGGTGAACGCCCCGAGCTCGTACCAGCCGTGGCCGATGTCCTGCGCGAAGCTGCCCGACTCGGTGATGCTGTCGCCGAGCTTGCTGAATACATCGGGACGTAAGCCCGCGGCCGCGCCTCGCGCGAAGAGCTCGCGGACGTGCGCCCGCGTCGGCGCGTCGAGCGCGGGGACGAAGCGCTCCCAGGCCTCCGCCCGGCGAGGCTCCGCCGGCGGGGCTACCACCGCGGGCTCGACCGCTCCCAGGTCCGCGGTCTGAACCACCGCCGCCCGGGTCGCCCGGGCTCGATCAGGCGCCGCCTCGGAGCGCGGAGGACGGGTGCATCCGAGCAGCCCGAAGGCCGCGCAGCAACAGAGCAGACTTGCGCGCACGCTCAGCCGATCTCCCTGCCCGCGGCCTCGGCGATCTCCTGGGCCATCCGCTGGATGGTCGCCTCGTCGGGCCCCTCGATCATCACCCGCAGCTTGGGCTCGGTGCCCGACCAGCGCACGAGCACCCTCCCCTCGGACCCGAGCGCCTTCTCGACGGACCTGACGAGGGCGCGCGTCGTCGGCATGTCCTCCAGCGGCCGCCGCGCCTTGAGGGTGGTGTTCACCAGCACCTGCGGAACCCGCTGCATGGCCCCGGCGACCAGCTCGCTCAGGGGCCGCTCGGAGGTCACCATCGCGGCGGTGACCTGCATCGCGGCGATGAGCCCGTCGCCGGTGGTCGCGTGGTCGAGGAACACCAGGTGCCCCGACTGCTCGCCGCCGAAGTTGTACCCGCTGGCGCGCATGGCCTCGACGACGTAGCGGTCGCCGACGGCGGTGCGCACCAGCGAGACCTTCATGGCCGCGAGGGCGCGCTCGAGCCCGAGGTTGGACATCACCGTGGCGACGACCGTGTCCTTGGCGAGCGATCCCTGCTGCTGCATCCGCCGGGCGCAGATGGACATGATCGCGTCGCCGTCGACGACCTGGCCCTTCTCGTCGACGACGATCAGGCGGTCGGCGTCGCCGTCGAGCGCGATGCCGAGGTGGGCCTTGCGACGGATGACCTCCGCCGCGAGCGTCTCCGGGAAGAGCGCGCCGTGGCGGTCGTTGATGTTGCGGCCGTTGGGCTTCACGCCGATGGCGGTCACCGCGGCGCCCAGCTCGGAGAAGACCAGCGGGGCGACGCGGTAGGCCGCGCCGTGGGCGCCGTCGACCACCACGCGCAGCCCGTCGAGGCGCAGCGCCCTGGGGAAGGTGCCCTTGACGTACGTGATGTAGCGCCCTCGGGAGTCTTCGATCTTCTCCGCGCGGCCGACGCCGAGGTCGGTGCGCCGCCCGGTCATGAGCCGGGGGTCGTCCATGAGCGCCTCGATCTCCGCCTCCGCGGCGTCGGGGAGCTTGAACCCGTCGGCGCCGAACAGCTTGATGCCGTTGTCCATGTACGGGTTGTGCGAGGCCGAGATGACCACCCCCGCGTCGGCGCGCATCGACTGCACGATGTAGGCGATGGCCGGCGTCGGGAGCGGCCCGGTGAGCAGCACGCGCCCGCCCTGCGCGCAGACGCCCGCGGCGAGCGCGGTCTCGAGCATGTAGCCCGAGAGGCGCGTGTCCTTGCCGATCACGATGCGCGCGGCGCGCCCGCCTCGCGACGACCACCAGGTCATCGCGGCGCCGACGCGGAGCGCGATCTCCGGCGTCATCGGGTATTCGTTGGCGACACCGCGGATGCCGTCGGTGCCGAAGAGCTTGCGAGTCGCGGGCGATGAAGCCTCGCCTGCGGAGCGGTGTGACCTGACCATCGCGCGGACCTTACCGCAGGAGCGAGGCGCCGGGGTGACGACGAGCGCTCAAGGCCCGCGAGTCGGCACCAACAGCACCTGCGGCGGCTCGACCACCGCGGTCAGGCCCTCGCGCAGCGTCACGGTCTGCACCCTCACCTCGGTCGCCACGCGGATCGGCGTCGTGTCCGGCGCCGTCGCGACCGGGACGATCTGCGAGGGCAGCAGCTCGGACAGGAGCTCCGGATCGCCGGTGACCACCACGGCCACCACCGGCGGCCGCGCCTCGAGGTGCGGAGCGCCCCGGGGGAGGCCGCGCACGGTCACCGGCAGCCGCTCGAAGCGCCGCTCGCCGATGAGCGGCTCGACCTCGAAGGTCACGCGCACCTGCGCCATGCTGTAGTCGATGCCGTCGCGAGGAGCCTCGAGCGGCACCCGCCGCTCGTAGCGCCCGGGCGACAGGCCCGACGCGTCGACCGCGACGGTGTGCACCACGTCCCGGGCCTCGAGCGCCAGCGACGGGCCGCGCGCCTGCACCCGCTCGGGCTCCACGGTCACCGCGGCGATGTGCGACCGCGGCGCGGTGTTTCCGACCACGCTCGCGCGCACCGCGAGCGGCCGGGTGACCAGCGCGTCCCAGCGCAGGTCGATGCTCTGGGGATTGAAGCCCACGAAGTCGACGCCCGCGGGCAGGTTGATCAGCGACCGGTCGAGGTAGACCCGCCGACGCCGCCCGTCGCGGAGGTCGATCTGCACGGGACCCATCTCGTCACCCCGCAGCGGCGCGACCACCGAGGGCGTGCCGCGCACGGTCAGCCGGACGCGCTCGGGCAGCGGCGTGATCAACACCGAGTTGCCCGCATACGCCGCCGGCAGCACCGCGGTGATCGGGACGTCGACGCTGCGCTGCACCGCCCCGGCGCCGCGGAAGACCATGAAGAGGGTCACGGAGATCGCCAGCGAGGCGAACTTGTAACCGAAGTTCTCCAGCACCAGGGCGCGCGCCGCGGCGAGTCGCGAGCCGAGGTTCACCGCTCGTCTCCGCCCGCGCGGGGGCCCTGCTCGCCCTCGCCCTTCGGCACGGGTCGCACGCCCGAGCGCGGCGGCGGCGGCGGGGGCCGGCGGGAGGTGCGCCCCTCTCGTTCGGCCTGCCCGGCCTCGCGGAGCAGCGCAGCGGCCTGGCGCTTGGAGTAGAGCACCCCGTAGAGGGCCTGCCGGGCGGTCTTGGTGTCGAGGCCGCGCACGATGTTGCCGTTGAAGCAGAGGGAGATCTCGCCGCGCTCCTCGCTCACGACGACCACCGCCGCGTCGGTCTCCTCGGAGATGCCGAGCGCCGCGCGGTGGCGGGTGCCGAGCTGCCGGTCGAGGGTGCCGCTGCTGGTGAGCGGGAGCACCGCGCCCGCGGCGGCGATGCGCCCGTTGCGGATGATCACCGCGCCGTCGTGCAGGGGGTTGTCCTGGCTCGGGAGGAAGACCGTGAACAGCAGCGCGGTGGAGAGCTCGGCGTCGATGAAGGTGCACTGCGAGACGAAGTCATCGACGCTCGCGTCGCGCTCGAAGACGAAGAGCGCGCCGATGTGCCGCGCCGCGAGCCCCTCCGCGGCGGCGATGACCTCCTCCACGGCGGGCGCGTCGACGGGCTTGCGCCACCGGAGGAAGAAGGGCCGGTCGCCCACGCGCATCAGCGCGCGCCGGATGTCGGCCTGGAAGATCACCACCACGAACACCAGGAAGGACGTGAGCGAGCGGTCGAGCAGGGTGAAGGTGGTGATGAGCTCGAGGCGCTGGGAGATGGCGTAGACCACCGCGATCAGCAGCAGCCCCTGCCCCACCTGCGCCGCGCGCGTGCCTCGGACCAGCAGCAGGATGCGGTAGATGGCGTAGGCCACCACGGTGATGTCGACGGCGTCACGCAGGAGCTCGAGCGGCGCGCGGCGGAGGAGCACCTGCAGCCACTCATCGCGCAAGGTCGCCTCCGCTCCGGAGCGCGATGGCGTGGGCGACCCTCGCCGCCTGCCGCATCACCCCGACGTCGTGCACCCGCAGGATCTCCGCGCCCTGAGACACCGAGAGGGCCACCACCGCGGCGGTGCCCCCGAGGCGGTCGACCGCGGCGGAGTCGTCCCTCGCCCACCCCGGGGGATGGGCCTCGTCGGCGACGAGGAAGCTCTTGCGCGAGGCGCCCACGCACACAGGGTATCCGAGGGCCCGCAGCGCCGCGAGGTCTGCGAGCAGCGCGAGCGAGTGGGCGGCGGTCTTCGCGAACCCGAGGCCCGGGTCGACCACGAGCCGCTCCGGGGCGACCCCTGCGGCGAGCACCCGGCCGACGTAGGACTGAAGCTCCGCGCAGACCTCGGCGACGACGTCGCCGTATCGGGCGAGCGACCGCATGGTCGCCGGGACGCCCCGGGCGTGCATCGCGACATACATGGCGCTGTATTCGGCGGCCACCGCGCCGAGCGCCTCCGGGGCGTCGCCGGTGGCGACGTCGTTGAGGATGCTCGCTCCCGCCGAGAGGGCCTCGCGGGCCACGGCGGACTTGGTCGTGTCGATGGAGACGGGCTGCGCGAAGCGCGCGGCGAGCGCCTCGATGACCGGGATGACCCGCGCCAGCTCCTCCTCCGCGGAGACCGGCGGCGCCCCGGGGCGGGTGCTCTCTCCGCCCACGTCGATGGCGTCGACCCCCTCGGCGACCATCGCGGCGGCGCGGTCGACGGCCGCGCTCACACCGGCGTAGCGCCCGCCGTCCGAGAAGGAGTCGGGCGTGACGTTGAGGACCCCGAGGAGGTACGGGCGGGACCAGTCCCAGGTGGTGCTTCGGAGCTGGACGGGGGGGCGCGGCATACGTCGTCGGGTCAACACCGCGGAGGAGAACCGGAAGGGGGATGAGGAGGGGTCAGGCGCCGGAGGGCACGCCTCGCGGAGGGGGGAAGATGCTGGTGACCTTGGCGGGCCGGCCGGCGTTGTCCTTGCGCTCACGACGCTCGGACCACGAGGGGATCACCGGGCGGGCGCGCGCGGGGAGCGGACGCCCCTCGAAGCAGGCCAGGATCTCCTCGGCGTCGAGGGTCTCGCGGTCGAGCAGCGCGTGCGCGAGGCGCTCGAGGGCGTCGCGGTGCTCGGTGAGCACGGCGCGCGTGCGGTTCTGCTGCTCGCGGATGATGCGCCGCACTTCGGAGTCGATCTCGACCGCGGTCTGCTCGCTGTACTCGCGGCCAGCGCCGCCGAAGTCGCGGCCGACGAAGGGCTGGTCTTCGCTCTCGCCGTGGAAGACCGGGCCGATCTTCTCGCTCATGCCGAAGTCGCAGACCATCCGTCGTGCGAGCCTCGTCGCGCGCTTGATGTCATCCGAGGCGCCGGTGGTGACCTTCTTGAAGGTCAGCTCCTCGGCGACGCGGCCGCCCAGCATCATCGCGATGCGGGCCAGGGCCTGGTCTTCGGTCATGGTGTAGCGGTCTTCGACCGGCAGGCTCATGGTCACGCCGAGCGCCGGGCCGCGCGGGATGATCGTGACCTTGTGCACCGGGTCGTTGCCCTCGACGAAGTGCGAGGTGACCGCGTGGCCGGCCTCGTGCCACGCCGTGGTCTCCTTCTCCTCGTCGCTCATCACCATGTTGCGACGCGCCACGCCCATCAGGACCTTGTCCTTGGCGAGCTCGACGTCGATCATCGAGACGACGTCCTTGTCCTGACGGGCGGCCAGCAGCGCCGCCTCGTTGATGAGGTTCTCCAGCTCGGCGCCCGCGAAGCCCGGGGTGGAGCGCGCGATGATCGCGAGGTCGACGTCCGGCGCCAGCGGCACCTTGCGCGTGTGCACCCGCAGGATCTCCTCGCGGCCCCGCACGTCGGGGCGCGGCACGGTGATGCGTCGGTCGAAGCGCCCGGGGCGCAGGATGGCCGGGTCGAGCACGTCGGGGCGGTTGGTGGCCGCGATGATGATCACGCCCTCGTTGGCGTCGAAGCCGTCCATCTCCACCAGGAGCTGGTTGAGGGTCTGCTCGCGCTCGTCGTGGCCACCGCCCATGCCCGCGCCGCGGTGGCGGCCGACGGCGTCGATCTCGTCGATGAAGATGATGCAGGGCGCGTTCTTCTTGCCCTGCTCGAAGAGGTCGCGGACCCGGGAGGCGCCGACGCCCACGAACATCTCGACGAAGTCCGAGCCCGAGATGGTGAAGAAGGGCACGCCCGCCTCGCCGGCGATGGCGCGCGCCAGCAGCGTCTTGCCGGTGCCGGGAGCGCCCGCGAGCAGCACGCCCTTGGGGATGCGACCGCCCAGCCGGCGGAACTTCTTCGGGTCCTTGAGGAAGGCGATGATCTCCTCGACCTCGTCCTTGGCCTCCTCGATGCCTGCCACGTCCGCGAAGGTCACGCGGTTGTTGCCGTCGTTGACGAGGCGGGCGCGGGACTTCCCGAAGCTCATCGCCTTGCCGCCGCCGGACTGGAGCTGGCGCATGAAGAACACGAACATCGCGAAGAGGAAGACCATCGGCAGCCAGGTCACCAGCACGTTGGTGAGCAGCCCGGAGCCCTCGTCCTTCTCGTTCTGCACCCGGATCGGGTGCTGCGGGTCGGAGCTCGCCAGGATCTCCCGCTGCAGGTCCCAGTTCGCCGGAGCGAGGGTCTCGCGCACCTCGACGGTGCCGTTGGGGAGCTGACGCCGGTAGGTGATGTCTCGCTCCTTCAAGCGAACGTCGACGACGTGGTGTTGCCGCACGTCGTTCATGAACTCGCTGAAGGCCACCTCATGGGATGTCTGAGCCCCCATGAAGACCTTCCAGAGAAGAAGGAACATCACGGCGAGGAAACCCCACAGCAGCAGGGTCTTGTGCGATTGCTTCACGATCACCTCTTGTATATTGTGACGGTCAGCCTACATCGCAAATCCCTGGACGCCAGCGGTCTCAGGGCATTTTCCAGACCGCCACGGGAATTCTCACACGCCTCGGAGCGCGCGACGACGGAGCAGCACCTTGCCCGAGCGTGCGTCCAACGTGGCCGTAGCGCCATGGAGCACCAGGGCCTCCGCCCTCGCGAGGTCTCGCGGGTGGAGCACCGCGCGGACGAGGGCGCGCGCGTCGTGTCGAAGGTGCGAAGGGTCCGCCGCCGCGCACACCGCGCGCAGGGCAGCCCTCGCGACCCACGGGCCGCGCGGCCCCAGCAGCGACTCGGCGTCGAGCTCGAGCTGCTCGGCGATGGGCGCCGGGGAGCTCGCCTTCACCAGCGCATCGGCGTCCCGGGCGAACATCCGCTGGATGCGTCGAGACTCTCGGCCGAGGCCCGCGAGCGCCGCCGAGGAGCCCGGGGTGAGCGCCCGCAGCCGCGGCAGGATCGTCGCCTCAAGCGCCGGCAGGAGGCGGTCCCGCATGGGGTCGGGGAGCTCGGGCGGAGACGTGGGCAGCTCGACGCCGAGGAGCGCGGCCAGCGACGACGCCTCGGATCGCTCGAGCGCCAGCAGCGGCCTCACGACCCCGCCTGAGACGCGCGGAGCGAGCCCGCGAATGGCCGTCATCCCCCGGCCGCGTAGCAGCTCCCAGAGCACGCGCGCGGCGTCGTCGTCGCGCGTGGGGGCCAGCGCGATGCGGGTGTGCCCCTGCTCCGTCGCAAGCCTTCGGAGCTCGTCGAGCACCCGCACCCGACGGCCCTTCGCGGCCGGTCGCACGGCGTGGAAGGTGAGCCCGAGCTGACGCGCGAGGCGACCGAGGTCGGCCACCTGCTCGGCGTCGTCGGACTCCTCGTCGAGCCTTCGCTCGACCGCGGCCACGGCGATCTGTCCGAGGCCCAGCGAGGCCCTCGCGTGGGTGAGGAGCCCCAGCAGACCGAGGCTCGCGGAGTCGGAACCCATGCCGACGAGCACCCGGTCGCCCGGAGAGAAGAGGCGCTGCCGCGAGGCGAACGCGATGGCCCGCCGCAGCGCGAGCTCGACCCCCGTCGCGTGGGCGCTCACAGGAGCTCGAAGTCCTTGCAGAAGGTTCCGTCGCCGGGGCCTTCGGAGCCGAAGGCGGCGTCGCGGTGCATGGCGTTGGGATAGCCGTTGGCGCAGCGTCCCGTCTCGGCCACGAAGAACACGCAGTCCTCGCAGGCGTGCCGAAGCGCATACCGCGCCCGCTCTGCATCAAACTCCCGGCCTACGATGAATCGCACCGTGGGAAGCTACCGCCCCGACCCGGCCCGGGCGAGCGTCGCGACGACCTCCACCAGCGCCGTCTGCGGGAACATCTCGAAGGCCGTGAGCCGGGCGAGCGAGTACTTCGCCGAGAGGGTCAGCAGGTCGCGCCCGAGGCTCTCCGGGTCGCACGACACGTAGACCACCCGCCGCACCGGCGACGACGTCAGCAGCGCGCAGGCCTCCTTGGCCCCGGAGCGCGGCGGGTCGAGCACCACCACGTCGGCCTTCCACGGCTTCGTGCGCGACTCGACGGCCTCCTGGTGGACCTTCACGTTCGCCAGTCCTCGCGCGGCGACGTTGTGCCTCAGCGCCTCGACGGCGTCGCGGTCGGACTCCACCGCCGTCACCGCCCTCGCGCTGCGGGCCAGCCGCACCGTGAGGTTGCCTGCGCCCGCGTACAGCTCCACCACCGCGCGGTCCGCCGGCTGGGCCTCCTCGTCGACGTAGGCCGCGAGCGAGGCGTTGAGCGATCCGTGCGCCTGCCCGAAGCCCCCGATGCCAGCGCGCAGCGGCAGCCCGTCGCCGCCGACCTGCACCGGGCTCGGGTCTCCCTCCAGCGCGGGAGCCGTCGCGCCGGGCGTCCACAGCGCGACCCCGGCGAAGCCCCTGGCCAGCAGTGCGCGCCCCACCGCGTAGCCGCGCTCATCGAGCGGGCGCTCGGGCCGGAGGCTCGCCACGGGACGACCGCCGTCGCCCAGCGCGAGCGAGGCCTCCCCGCGACCGCCCAGCGCCGTCACCGCCTCACGGAGCGCGGGTATCGCCGCGTCGAGCGCGGGCACCAGCACGGGGCACCCGGCGAGGTCGACCACGTTGCTGGAGCGCCTGCCGAGGAAGCCGAGGTAGGTGTGCTTGCCCGGGGTGATCCAGTGGAGCCGGGCGCGGGTGCGGTAGCCGTAGGCGACGTCGCTCGGGACGTACCCGATGGGGACCGCGCGCAGCGCAGGGGGGAGAGCGCGCCGGATGCGATCGAGGCGAGCGGCCTGCTGCACCGCGGGCGAGGCGTGCTGCCAGGTGCATCCGCCGCAGCGGCCGAAGGCCTCGCAGCCGGGCTGCACCCTCCCGTCGGACTCCGCCTCCCTCGCCGTGGGCACCCAGGCCCCGCCCTCGCGACGTACGAGCCAGCGCTCCCCGGGGAGCGTGTTCTCGAGCCGTACCAGCGCGTCGCCGATGCGTGCGACGCCGTCGCCCGAGGCCGTGAGCGCGTCGATGCTGACGATCTGTTCTTTCATTGGAATCGCTGTGCAGGGCGGCCGCGGACGAAATAGAAGCGGAAGTATCCCTCGAACTCTCCGTAGCTGTCGGAGAGCACCCTCGGCTCACGGATGGCCGGTCCGACGGGCTCCCGCGAGGGGTTGGTGTCGCGCACCGCGCGCGGGTCGCGGAGCTCGACGGAGAACTGCGTGACCTCCGTCAGCCGGAGCGTCGCGTCGGCGTTCGGGTCCCCTCGGTAGATCGCGCTGAAGATCACGTACCCGCTCATCGCCTCGAGGGCCACCGTCGGGGCGTAGCGCGCGATGTTGATGCGCCCGCACGAGGCGTTGGGGCGGAAGGTCGCCTGCACCGGCGCCACGCCCGCGGGCCCCACCGGGATGCGCTCGTTGAGGTGCGCCGCGACGTAGGACGTGTCGTTGATGCGCCACGCGAACTCGTCGCTGAACTCCGCCGTCTCGCCCCCGCGGGCCACGCGGATGACGAGGCTGCCGTCGTGGAAGTCGCCGCCGAAGAAGGTCGGCCTCAGGTCGAAGAGCTCGGTCGACACCTCGCACAGCTCGATGTGCAGCGGGCCGCGGACGTCCCCGACCCCCTCGCCCACGCTGCATCCAGCGAGCGCCACCAGCCCAAGCGCGTGCATCTTCACGACGCGACCTCCGAGATCCATCCCCCGCCGACGACCCGATCGCCCACGTAGAGAACCGCAGCCTGACCCGGCGCCACGCCCCGCTGGGGCGCCTCGAAGCGCAGCCGGGCCGTGGCCCCGCCGTCGTGCTCCAGCGCCGCCTCGACCCCCTGGTGGCGGTACCGGATGCGCGCCCTCACCCGCTCGGGCCGCGCCTCGCAGAGCCAGCGGAAGCCCTCCAGCGTCGCTCCCCCGCCGCGCGTCTCGGCGTCGTCGCCCACGATCACGGCCGAGCGCTCGGGCACGATCTTCAGCACATAGCGGGGCTTTCCCCCAGCGCCGAGCCCCTTGCGCTGCCCCGGCGTGAAGGCGTGCACGCCGTCGTGCTGACCCACCACCTCCCCGCCCACGGTCTCGATGGTGCCGGGCCGGGCGTTCGATGCGCCGTGCCTCGCCATGAACGCCGGGTACGCCTCGCCTTCGAGGAAGCACAGGTCTACCGAGTCGGGCTTGTCGGCGTTGGCGAGCCCCGCCTCCGCCGCGAGGGCGCGGACCTCGGGCTTCGACATCCCGCCGAGCGGGAGGTGCAGCCGACGAAGGGCCTCCATCGGCGCGGCCCAGAGGAAGTACGACTGGTCCTTCGAGGAGTCGGCGCCGGCGCGAAGGTCGACGCCCTCCCCGTCGGTCGAGAGCCTCGCGTAGTGCCCCGTCGCCACCGCCTCGGCGCCCAGCTTCGATGCGATCTCCCAGAGCGGACCGAGCTTCACCGACTCGTTGCAGCGCACGCACGGGCTCGGCGTGCGGCCCGCGGCGTAGTCCTCCACGAAGCGGTCGACCACCTTCTCGCGGAAGAGCGAGCGGCGGTCGAAGGTGTAGTGCGCGATGCCCAGGGCCTCGCAGACGCGGGCGGCGTCGTACTGATCCTCCGGGGCGCAGCAGCGTCCCTGGTGCCCCTCGCGGACGTAGTCCCACAGGTGCAGCGTGACCCCGATGACCTCCCAGCCCTCCCGGTGGAGCATCGCCGCCGCCGCGGACGAGTCCACCCCGCCGCTCATTCCCACCACGATGCGCCGCGCCATCAGAAGCCCATGAACCGCCGGGCCGCCTGCTCGACCAGCGACGACCACTGCCCGATGGTGAGCACCGTGAGCGCGATGACCAGCACCATCATGGCGTCGATGAAGTACGACATCGACGGCGCGACGCCGCCCAGCTCATCGGGAGCCCGACCGGGGGAGCGGTAGGGGCCCCCGAGGTGACTCTCGCCGTGTCGCTGGCCTCGATGGAACATGTGCCCTCGCATCATGCCGCAGGTGGGCGTCCGGAGCGAGCGCGGTCTCGCTCAGCCGGGAGAGAGGCACGAGCGGAGCCCCTGCTCCAGCGAGGTCTGCGGCACGAAGCCGAGGCCCTCCACGATGCGCGCGATGGAGGCCTGGCTGTGACGGATGTCACCCGCCCGCTCCGGGGCGTGCACGATCGCCGAGCGGCTGCCGGTCACCCGCACGATGGTCTGGGCGAGCTCGTTGATGGTGATGCGCCCGCCCTGGGCGACGTTGAAGACCTCCCCGCGGCCCGCCCGGTCGGAGGTCGCCGCCAGCAGGTTGGCCCCCACCACGTCGCCCACGTAGACGAAGTCCCGGGTCTGCTCGCCGTCGCCGAAGATGGTGATGTCCCGGCCGTCGAGCGCCCGCTCGATGAAGATCGGAACCGCCGCCGCATAGACGCTGCGAGGGTCCTGCCGCGGGCCGAAGACGTTGAAGTAGCGGAGGCTCACGGTAGGCACGCCGTGGGCCTCGGCATACATCTTCAGGTAATACTCCCCGTCGAGCTTGGTGACGCCGTAGGGCGACTTCGGGGCCGGGGTCATGTCCTCGGTCTTGGGGCTCCGGGGGTCGTCGCCGTACACCGCGGCGCTGCTGGAGAAGACCACCCGCGACACGCCCGCGGCCTTCGCGGCATCGAGCACGTTGAGCGTCCCGTGGACGTTGATCTCCACGCACTCCAGCGGGTGCTCCATCGACTCCGGGACGCTCACCTGCGCGGCCAGGTGGTGCACCACCGAGCAGCCCTCCATCGCGCGCTTCACCGTCGCCGGGTCGGTGATGCTCCCCTCGATGAAGGTGAGGCCCCCCTCCGCGGGAATGTGCGAGAGGTTCTCCCGCTTGCCCGTGCGAAGGCTGTCGAGCACCACCACCTCCGCGCCGCGCCTGCGCCACGCCGTCGCCACGTGATGTCCGATGAACCCCGCTCCCCCGGTGACAAGAACCTTGCTCATGCCGCGCATTCCCACACCCCCGAACGCCCCGGTCAAGGATCATTCCGGGCCCTCGGCTCTCCCGCCTCCGCGAACGGTAGAGTGCGGTCGATGAGCGGCTCCACCCTGGTGATCGGCGCGGGCACCAACCTCGGCGGTCGACGCTCGATCCTCCGCGCCGCGCGCGACCTCGTGGCCCATCGCTTCGGGGTCGCCGACCTGCGCGTCGCCCCGGTCTGGGAGACCGCCCCGATGGGTCCTCCGCAGCCCGACTACCTCAACACCGCCTTCGCGCTCGACTTCGACGGCGGCCTCGCCGCGGCGCTCGAGCTCTGCCTCGACATCGAGCGCGCCCTCGGCCGCGAGCGCCGTGAGCGCTGGGGGGCGCGCACCCTCGACCTCGACCTGCTCTGGCACGCGTCCCTGTCCTGCGACGGGGCCGGGCTCACGGTGCCCCACCAGGGGCTGCGAGAGCGCACCTTCGCGCTCGATCCGCTGCTCGCGCTCGTGCCCGACGCGGTCGACCCGAGGGACGGCACCTCGCTCGCCGCGGTTCGAAGGACCCTGCCCGTGGCCGGTCCACCGACCCTGCTCGGGGAGGGCTTCGAGGCGCTCCCCGGCGATCGGGCCGACGCGCTCGCCGCCGCGGCGGAGCAGGTCGGCGCGGTGAACGAGGGCTCGCGGACCGCGGCGCCGTCGACGTCGGTGAAGCTCGAGCTCTCCTGGGCCGACGGGCTCCGCGACGACGAGAGGCTGCGCGCCTGGGTCGCGTCGGTGACCGAGGCCCTCGACGCCCGGCGCCTCGTGCTGCGCCGCGCCGCGGTGATCGAGGACTCCGAGCGCCTCACCCGCGCGCTGCTCTTCGGCGAGGAGCGTTAGCCCCCTCACGCGTCGACGTTGACAACACCCCGCCCTCTGCAGAACACACCCTCTCCGTGGCAATCGTCGAATCGCTGATGGACCTCGTGGGCGCGACCAGCGCCCTTCGTCTGCGGAAGATCCCATCGCCTGGCGGCGCGGAGGTCTGGGTGAAGCTCGAGCAGCAGAACCCCGGCGGCTCGGTGAAGGACCGCATCGCCGTCGCCATGCTCGACGACGCCCTCGCCCGCGGGGCGATCGCTCGCGGCGGGACCGTGGTCGAGCCGACCAGCGGCAACACGGGCATCGGCCTCGCGCTCGCCTGCAAGGCCCGCGGGCTGCGGCTCGTGATCACCATGCCCGAGAGCATGTCGCTCGAGCGCCGCGCGCTCCTCAAGGCCTACGGCGCCGAGGTGGTGCTCACGCCCGAAGATCAGCAGCTCGACGGCGCCATCGCTCGCGCCCGGGACATCGTGGCCAGCACCCCCGGGGCCTTCATGCCCGAGCAGTTCGACAACCCCGCCAACCCCGCGGTGCACGAGGCGACCACCGGCGAGGAGATCGCCGCCGCCTTCCCCCGCGTCGACGCCTTCGTCGCCGCCGTGGGCACCGGAGGGACCATCACCGGCGTCGGTCGCGCCCTGCGGAAGAGGGGGTTGCCCGTGAAGGTCGTCGCGGTGGAGCCCGAGGCCTGCGCCACCATCTCGCGGGGAGAGCGGGGGCCGACGAAGATCCAGGGCATCGCGGCGGGCTTCGTCCCGAGCAACTACGACCCGGGGGTGGTCGACGCGGTGCAGACGGTCTCCGACGAGGACGCCTGGCGGACGAAGCAGCGCCTCGCCCGCGAGGAGGGCCTGCTGGTGGGCATCTCCTCCGGGGCCAACGTCTTCGCGGCGTGCAGGCTGGCAGAGGCGCTGCCCCCGGAGGCCGTGGTGGTCACGGTGCTCTGCGACACCGGCGAGCGGTACTTCTCGCTCGACACCTACTTCGCCCAGGACGCCTCCGTCGGATGAGCCCGATCGTGGCCGTGGTCGGCGTCGGGGGCCTCGGGTGCCCGGCGGCCCTCGCGCTCGCCGAGGCGGGCGTCGCGCTCAGGCTCATCGACGAGGACTCGGTCGAGCGATCCAACCTGCATCGGCAGGTGCTCTTCACGGACGCGGACGTCGGGCGGCGGAAGGTGGAGGCCGCCCGGGACGCCCTGGAGAGGATCGCTCCCGGAGCGCGGGTGGAGACGAGAGCGGAGCACCTGGTGCCGGAGAGCGCGGAGGAGCTGTTGCGAGGGGTGTCGGCGATCGTCGAGGGGAGCGACAACCTGCCGACGAAGTTCCTGACGGCGGACGCGGCGGCAGGGCTGCGGGTGCCGGTGGTCCACGGGGCGTGCGTCGCGTGGCACGGCACGGTGCTGCCCGTGTCCTGGGGCGACGGCGCCTGCTACCGCTGCGTCTTCGAGGAGCTGCCCGACGAGGAGATGACCAGCTGCGCCATCGCCGGGGTGTACGGCCCCGTCACCTCGGTCATCGGCGCGCTCATGGCCGCCGACGCGCTGCGGCTGCTCCGAGGCGACCGCTCCACGGCGGGCAACCTTGCGCGCTACGACGGCTGGCGCCAGACGTTCCGGAGCACGCGCTTCCCCCGCCGGAGCGCCTGTCCGCTGTGCGGCGACCGCTGAGAGTTCCACTGGACCTACCGGTGGTTTCAGTTTATTGAACGCGCGGGCGACGCGCCCATCAAGGAGGCTCTCGATGGCGATCACGGTGCGGGTTCCGACGCAGCTTCGGACCCTGACGGCGGGCAAGGAAGAGGTCAGCGGTACGGGCGCTACGGTGGGCGAGCTCATCGACCACCTGGAGGGCGCGCACCCCGGCATCAAGGACCGGCTGCTCGACGCCAAGGGCATCCGCCGCTTCGTGAACCTCTATCTCAATGAAGACGACGTTCGCTTTCTTGACGGGCTCAACACCCCCGTGAAGGACACCGACACGCTGACCATCGTCCCGGCGATCGCGGGCGGATGAGCGACGCGCCCGTCGACTACGCGCGCTTCGGCCGGCAGATCGCGCTGCCCGAGCTCGGCCCCGATGGGCAGCGACGGCTCGCAGCGACCGCGGTGCGCTTCGTCCCGGGCAGCGCGCTGCTCGACGAGACGCACCGACGCGCGGGCGGCAGGGTCTCGGACGACGCGGCGATCGAGGTGACGGTGGCGGACGCGTCGAGCCGGGCGGTGGCGGCGTGGGCGAGCATCGAGGCGGCGCGGCGGGTCCTGGGCGAAGGCCCGAGGGCGATGCCGGAGGGACTCCTGGCGCGGTTGAGCGGCTGATGCTTCGTCCGAAGAGACTCGACTCCATCCTCGACGCGGTGGGCAACACGCCCCTCCTCCGGCTGCGCGCCCTGGAGCGCGACACGCCCGGCGTGGAGATCTACGCCAAGATGGAGTTCCAGAACCCGGGCGGCTCGGTGAAGGACCGGGCAGCGCGGCAGATCTTCACCGACGCCCTCCGTCGCGGCGACCTCACCCGCGACAAGGTGCTGATCGACTCCACCTCGGGCAACACCGGCGTGGCGTACTCGCTGGTGGGCGCCGCGCTCGGCTACCGCGTCACGCTCGTGATGCCCTCCAACGTGTCCCAGGCGCGCAAGGACATCACCCGCGCCTTCGGCACCGAGATCATCTTCTCCGACCCGATGGAGGGCAGCGACGGCGCGATTCGCCTCGCCCGCAAGCTCGTCGCGGAGAGCCCCGACCGGTACTACTACCCCGACCAGTACTCCAACCCGAGCAACCCGGGCGCGCACTACCTCACCACCGGGGTGGAGATTCTCGCCGACGTGGGCGACCGCATCACCCACTTCGTCACGGGCCTGGGGACCACCGGCACGATGATGGGCACCACCCGTCGGCTGAAGGAGCACCACCGGCCCATCCGCTGCGTGGCCGTGCAGCCCGCGGATGCGCTCCACGGCCTGGAGGGCCTCAAGCACCTGCCCAGCTCCCTGGTTCCGCCCATCTACGACGGAACCCTCCCCGACGAGACGATGTGGATCACCACCGAGGACGGCTGGGACATGACCGACCGGCTCTGGGAGGAGGAGGCCGTGCACGTCGGTCACAGCGCCGGGGCCAACGTCTTCGCCGCCTGGTCCATCGCGCGATCGCTCTCGGCCCGTGGCGAGCCCGGCTGCGTCGTGACCATCCTATGCGACCGCGGAGACCGGTATTTCCTGCCGTTGAAGTGGGAGCGTTTCTACACCTGGTGAGAGGGAAAACCCGCGATGCGCACTCGTCGATGGCTCTTGGGCGACCTGGTGATTCCGCAAGACATCCTCGATGACGTCGACGCGCACGCGCGCGAGGCGTACCCCGGTGAGTCGTGCGGGCTGCTCTCCGGCCCGGCGGGCGACCCGCGGGCGATCACCTCCGGGCGGCGCGTCGCCAACCTGGCCGACCGCTACCACAAGCTCGACCCGGAGACCTATCCGCGCACCTCCAAGGACGCCTACATCATCGACGGGATGCTGATGCAGCGCGCCCTCGAAGACGGCGACGCGGGCGGCGTCCCGGTGAAGGTGATCTATCACTCGCACTGCGACTGCGGCGCGTACTTCTCCAAGGAGGATCAGCTCGTGGCGGCCCCCGACGGCACTCCCGTGCTGCCGGTGGTCTACCTCGTCACCAGCGTGCGCGCGGGCGGCGTGGTCGACGACCACAAGCTCTTCGTCTTCAAGGACGGCGAGTGGGTCGAAGGCCCCTTCCTCGTCGCCGATCGACCCTCGATGATGTGAGCGGCGCCCGCTACTTCCGGTCGAGGCCCAGGAAGGCCCTCGTGCGCTCGTGCTTCGGGTCGTCGATCACCGACCTCGACGGGCCCTCCTCGATGATCTGTCCCCCGTGGAGCACCAGCGTCCGGTGGCTCACCTCCCGGGCGAATCGCATCTCGTGGGTCACGATCAGCATGGTGAGCCCGTCGGCGGCCAGGGCGCCCAGCACGTCGAGCACCTCGCCCACCCGCTCGGGGTCGAGGGCGCTCGTGGGCTCGTCCAGCAGCAGGACCTCCGGGTCCATCGCCAGGGCCCGGGCGATGGCGACGCGCTGCTGCTCGCCGCCGGACATCTCGTGGGGGTACGCGCCCTCGCGGTGCGAGAGGCCCACCCGCGCGAGGAGCTCACGGCCGCGCTCGGTGGCCTGCGCCAGCGGAGCGCCCTTCACGTGCACCGGCGCCTCGATGACGTTGCCGAGGGCGGTGCGGTGGGCGAAGAGGTTCCATTGCTGGAAGACCATGCCGACGCGCTGGCGCACCCGGTGGAGCGCCGCGCGGTTGACCTTCGCGCCGCCGGGGAGGAGCGTCTCGCCGCCCACCACGACCCGGCCGGAGTCGAAGGACTCCAGGCCGTTGAGGCAGCGCAGCAGGGTGCTCTTGCCGCCGCCCGAGGGGCCCACCAGCGCGACCACCTGGCCCTTCTCGAAGGTCGCCGTGATGCCCCCGAGGATGGTCCGCTCTCCGTAGACCTTGCGTAGCTCGTGGACCTCGATCATGAGCGCGCCAGCCTCGCTTCGAGCCGCTGCGCCCAGAGCGACAGCGGGTAGCTCATCAGGAAATACATCAGCGCGCAGAGGGCGCCCGGGAGGGCCCAGCCCCGGATGTCGACCGCGGTGATGGTCATCTGCTTGGTGAGCTCGACCACGGTGATCACCGACACCAGCGAGCTGTCCTTCAAGAGCGCGATGAAGTCGTTGGTGACCGACGGGAGCGCCAGACGGAAGGCCTGCGGCAGCACCACCCGCCGCAGCGCCAGCGGGAGCGACATGCCCAGCGAGAGGGCGGCCTCCATCTGCCCCCGAGGAACAGCCTGGATGCCCGCGCGGTACACCTCGGCCTCGTAGGCGGCGTAGTTCATCCCGAGGCCGATGACAGCCGCGGGGAGCGCGTCGAGCTTCACGATGGGCGCGAGCCCGTAATAGAGCACGTAGAGCTGAAGCAGCACCGGCGTGCCGCGGTAGAGCTCGACGTAGGCGCCCGCGAGCCGCGAGAGCGCCTTCGGGCCGAAGAGCCGCGTGACCGCCAGCCCGATGCCCAGCGGGATCGCGAGGCACATGGACAGCGCCGAGAGCAGCAGGGTGACGAGCGCGCCCTTCGCGAAGAGCACCACGTGGGACCAGCCGAAGCGCTGCCCCGCGGCGGCGGTCCCCAGCATCCGTCGCTGGTCGTCGTCGGTCCAGGCGAGGAGTCGGCGCTCGCGGTCGCTCCAGATGTTGGAGCCGCGGAGGATGCGCTCCAGCTCTCCGCTCGCGGTGATCCGGGCGAGGGCCCGGTCGAGGGCCTGCTGGAGGTCGGCCTCTCCCGGGCGCACGGCGATGGAGTAGTAGCCGTCGGTGAGGTCGCCCACGACGCGCAGCTCGGGCTTGGGCTCGCCGTAGCGGGTCGCGATGATGTCGTCGAGGAGCACCGCGTCGGTGCGGCCCTGCACCAGGTCGATGTACGGCTCCTCGACGCCCTCGTAGGGGACGACCTCCGCCACCCCTCGCAGCAGCTCGTAGGAGTAGCTGTTGGCCAGCGTGCCCACCCTCCGCCCGCGCAGCGAGGCGAGCGTGGCCAGGATGCGGGCGTCGTCGCGCCGGGCCATGAGCCGCGCGCCGAAGATGTAGTACGGCCGGGTGAAGCGAACCCGACCCACGCGCTGGGCGGTGACCTCGACGCCGTTCAGGGCCACGTCGAAGGTGCCTCGCTCCAGCGACGGAATCAGGGCGCTCCAGTCGTTCTGGACGAACTGCGCGCGCACCCCGAGCTCACGGGCGAGCGCGCTGGCGAGCTCGACCTCGAAGCCCGTGAGGCGCCCTCCGTGCTCGCTGTCTTCGTACACGTAGGGCTCGCCGCCCTGGATGTCGCCGCCCCAGCGCAGGACCCCCGCGGCCCTCACCCTCGCGAGGGCGCTCGTCGGCGCGGCGCGGCCGTGACAGGAGAGCACCGCCATCGCCAGCAACACCACCCACCAGAGTCGGCTCACGGGGCCGAACGCTACCACCGTCGATTTCGCCGCCGTCCTGCGATTCGACCCACGCATCGGCCAGGGGGTCCGCACGCGGCTTGCTACTCACCGCCCTCGGACGTGCGTTGGTTGCGCGCCCCTGTAGCCAATGAAGGAGCAATGCCATGGCAAGGGCTGGAGAACGCCACGAGATCGAAGGCACTCAGGACGACACCGTCCACGCAGCGCCCGGAGGGCACGGCGGGTCGTCCGTGAAGCAGGGGATGGCCGGGCAGTCGACGCGCAACGCGGAGCGCGGTCGCGACGAGTTCCAGGGCAGCGGGGCCTCGGCGGAGCTCGACACCGGGCGCGCCATGGAGGGCGGTCGGCACTACGGGCGGCGGGCGATCCACGAGCCCGCGCCGGACGGGGGGCCTCCCGGGGCGACGCCCGGCGGCGACTACGACCTGCCCGAGGACGTGATGGTGAACAGCTTCGCGGACGACGAGCCCGACGAGGCTCCTCCCGAGGAGCACACGCAAGGCCGCCACGGTGAGGCGTCCGTCGCACCACCCCGCCTCAGGTCGGTGACCCCCGGCGAGCGGAGTACGGGGCGATCGTGAAGGGGACCCGTGGGCCGCGTCGCGGGAGAGCGTCCCTGCGCAGGCGGGCTTGATCCCGTTGGCGCCTGACCCTCCCCTCACCCGCGTCGGTCGCAACCTCTGGCGTCGCTGCCGCTCGCGCCGCGCGTCGGTCCTCGTCGACACGGCCGCCTACTTCGAGGCCTTCATCCGCGCCTGCGAGAAGGCCGAGCGCTCCATCCTCATCGTAGGCTGGGACATCGACAGCCGCGTCGAGCTCCGGCCCGGCTGCGCCTCGGGGCCGACGCCCACGGTGCTCGGCGACTTCCTTGGCGCGCTGGTGCGGCGCCGCCCCGGGCTCCAGGCCCACGTGCTGGGCTGGGACTACTCGCTCCTCTTCGCGATGGAGCGGGAGTTCATGCCCAGCCTGGGCTTCGGATGGCGCACGCCCAGGGCGGTGCACTTCGCCCTCGACGATCACCACCCCTTCGGCGCCTCGCACCATCAGAAGGTCGTGGTGGTCGACGACGCGGTGGCCTTCGCGGGCGGCATCGACCTCTGCGCCAACCGATGGGACACCCCCGCCCACGCGCCGGGCGACCCGCGGCGCGTCACGCCGGAGGGCGATCCGTACGGGCCCTTCCACGACGTCCAGATGGTCGTCGACGGGGAGACCGCAGCGGCGCTGGGCGAGCTGGTGAGGGAGCGCTGGCGTCGCTCGGGGCGAGGCGCGGTGGCGGCCCCACCGGCTCCGTCGGGCGACCCGTGGCCCGAGGGCGTGGCGCCGGACTTCACCGACGTGGAGGTGGGCGTCGCGCGCACCGAGCCAGCCTACGACGGCCGCCCCGCCGTCGCGGAGGTGTCGGCGCTCACCGAGGACCTCATCGCCGGCGCTCGCCGCTGGCTCTATGCGGAGAACCAGTACCTCACCTCCCGGCTGGTGAGCGACCTTCCCGGCGCTCTGGCCCGTACTCCCTCTCGATCGGGTGTTTCTCCGGCGACACGGGCGCATCGCCCAGGCGGGGCCGCACGCCACCCCCGAGGCCCGACGCGCCTCGGACCACCTGCCCTTCCGCGCGCTGATCGACCTGCCGTGACCCGACGTCGGGGCGGCGCTCTAGAACTCGCCCGCCCACGACTCCGCGAAGGCCCGCTTCGCGGCGTCGAGCCGCCTCCCCTCGCCCGCTCTCCCGAGCGCCAGCATCAGCTTGGTCACGGCGGCCTCGGCGGTCATCGTCCCGGCCCCGATGGCCCCGCCCCCGAGCGCCGCGGCGCCGCCCTCGTAGCGGGTGAGGTCGACCGCCCCTCGGGCGCACTGGCTCACGATCACCACGGGGACGTCCCTGGCGACGGCGTCCTGCACCACGGGCACCAGCGAGTTCTCGAGGCGGGGGATGTTGCCCGAGCCGAAGCCCTCCAGCACCACGCCCCGAACGCCCGACCGCAGCGCCCCCAGCAGCAGCTTGGGGTCGAGCCCGGGGAAGACCCGCACGGCGAGCACCCTGGGCTCGATGCGCGCGTCGAAGTCCTGGCGGGGGCGCGCCGGCAGCACGTGCGATCCGCGCTCGACGGTGACCCCGAGGGTGACCAGCGGAGGGCACGAGGGCGACCCGAAGGCGTCGAGCCCCCAGGCGTCCATCTTCACCGCGCGGCAGCCTCGGAGGAGCTTGGCGTTGAAGCCGATGCCGACCTCGGGGATGTCCATCGTCGCGAGGTGGCAGGCGTCGACCAGGTTGGAGCGCGCGTCGGTGCGCACCTCCGCCAGCGGGCGCTGCGCGCCGGTCAGCACCACCGGTCGATCGAGGCCCCGCAGCAGGAAGGCCAGCGCGCTCGCGGTGTAGGCCATGGTGTCGGTGCCGTGCAGCACCACCACGCCGTCGAAGGCGCGCGATCCGTCGGCGCGGCGCTCGTCGAGGGCGCCGTGCACCGCGGCGCCGAGCTCGACCCAGTGGTGCGGCTGCATGTCGCTGGAGTCGTAGTTGAAGAGGATGCGCGTCTCGATGTCGGCGATGCGGTTGAGCACCGGGAGCTCGGTCAGCAGGTCGCTCGTGTAGACGTCGGGGACCAGCGGCGTGGGGTCTCCCCCGCGCATCATGAGGGTTCCGCCGGTGTGGAGCATGAGGAGTCGCACGGGGCGCGGAGGCTACCACGGTCGGGATATGTCCCGAGGCGATTGGCGCTGCGGCGAGGGATGAGGCACACCGCCCGGAGGGTTCAGGAGCCACTCATGCAACGTCTTGCCAGGGCCGAGGTGCAGCGATTGACCGAGCGGGTTCCCGACCTGCTACGGGTGATGGAGACGGTGCTCGGCTCGGTCTTCGACGAGCAGGGATACCAGTGGAGCGAGCGCAAGCTGCGCGTGGGCGCCGCGATGAGCGCGGTCGAGCTCGCGTCGCACAGCCGCCTCGAGAAGCGCCGCGCCCTCTGGCACGCCTCGATGGTGCTCATGACCCTGAAGGACATCGACGGCGACCCAGACACGGCGCGGCTGCTCGACGAGGTCGCCGGGGTGGCGCACACCATCTCGCTCGCGGCCATCGCGTGCGACAGCGAGGTGGCCTCCGAGGACGCCATCAAGCAGGCCCGAACCTTCATCGAGGCGATGGGCGAAGCGCCCCTCACCTGGGAGTCGCTGCTCAAGGCGCACCGCGCCGTCGACGACGACGTCGTCTACCGGTAGACGAGCGCTTCAGCAGGGCGTCCCGAGCGCCCTCTCCAGCTCGCCGAAGGGGTCGACCACCGCGCGCACGATGCCCCTCGCCGCCGACGGCAGCGAGGCCGCCAGCTCCCAGGTCACGAAGCGCAGCTCGCCGATGAGCGCGCCTCCGAGCGGGGTCCAGATCAGGTCGTTGACGGAGGGGCGGCTGTTCCAGACCTCGACGCCGTACTCCCAGAGCACCGAGCTCGCGGCGGTGAAGGCCAGCGAGGCCGCGAAGCCGTGCTGGCACTGGCGAGCGCGGAGGTAGAGCTCGCTGCCCATGAGCCCGTGCCCGAAGAAGTTGATCTCCCAGCGGTCGCCGTCCCACTCGAAGAGGCGACGGCGGGGATCGAAGACCGGCGGCTGCGTATAGGCCACCTCCAGGTGATCGAGGTTGCGGGTGCCGTCCTCCAGCGAGAAGGCGTGCGGCCAGAGGCGCATCGCCGCGACGCGCTGGCCCAGCAGCAGCCCCGAGCCGTGGAGGATGGGGACCAGCCACGACGACGCGTGCGCCCTCGGAGGCGGCGGCGACTGGGCCCCGGCGAGCGGAGCGAGCGCGATCAGGCTCGCGGCGAAGACGGCGGCGTAGGGGCGCATCGGGTAGGGATGGGGCGCAGCGTATCGGATGCGGCCGTCGTACGCTCCGGCGCCCGGCAACAGCCCACAGGTGACCCGAAGCCATGGACCTCCGACTGCAACAGCTCGCGCACCTCGATCCGCAGGCCGTCCCGCTGCCGCACGGCACCGAGGTGACCACCCGCGTCGACCGGGTCGTCGGCGAGCGCACCGTCCCCCAAGGGGCCGTAGGACGAGTGGTAAAGGTCGCGGGAGACGAGGTCGACGTGCTGGTGGTGGGGGTCGGCACGGTGCGCTTCGCCCGGCGAGAGCTCACCCCGCGCAAGGTCGGGCAGGCGCAGTTCGCGCAGCGCCGCGAGGTCGCGTGGTCGGCGCTGCGAGGCTGCGTGGTGCTCGAGACCGTCGTCGGGTCGCGCGCGTGGGGGCTCTCGGACGAAGGGTCCGACACCGACCTGCGCGGCATCTTCGCGCTCCCGCTGCCCTGGTCGGCCGGGCTCATCGAGGGCCCGGCCGACCTGGTGAGCGCGGACGGCAGCGCGACCTACTGGCGGGCCGACAAGGCCGTGCGCCAGGCGATGCGAGCCGACCCCAACACCCTGGAGACGCTCTTCGTCCCCGGGGCGCGCGCGCTCGACCCCATCGGGGAGTGGCTGCTGGAGGCGCGCGACGCGCTGGTGTCCGCGGAGATCCACGGGAGCTTCGGGCGCTACGCCCTCTCCCAGCTCAAGCGACTGGAGCAGTCGCAGCGCCTGGCCGCCCATCGCGACGCCGTGCTCGGCTGGCTGCGCGTCGACCCGACGCTCTCTCTCGACGCGGTCTCGGCGCGGCTGGCGGGGGCCTTCCCGAGGGCGACCCCCACCGAGGCCGACGCGCTGCACCAGTCGAAGCAGTACGTGAAGCAGCTCTGCCGCTCGCTGCACGACCAGGGGCTGGTCGCCTCCAACGAGTTCTCGGCGGTGGCCCGCTTCGCCCACGACGACCCGGCCGCGCTCGAGCTCCCTCGCGAGCTGCGCCCGAAGAACGCCTACAACCTCCTGCGGCTCATCGTGACCGCGACGGAGTGGCTGCGCACCGGCGCGCCGGAGTTCGCGGCCTCGGGGGAGTTTCGCGCGAGGCTCTGGGCGATCAAGCAGGGGCGAGTTCCGCTCGACGAGGTGCTGGCGGAGGCCGAGTCGCTCGCGCCTGCGCTGGAGGAGGCGCGCCGTGCGACGAGGCTGCGGCCCCACCCCGACGCGGGCGTCGCCGACGCGCTGCTCCGGCGCATCGGGCACGAGGTGGCCCGCCGCGCCGTGCTGGGCGAGGAGGGCCCGTGGGGCAGCGAGGCGCCGCCGCCGCCGGAGGTCGTATGGACGACGGGATGACCGCCCCCTGGGCGCTGCTCACGGAGGCCCAGCGAGCGAGCTCGAGGGCGGTGATCGAGCGCGAGGGCGCGCTCCGCCGGCACGTGGTGGTGGCGCTGAGCGGGGCGCACGCCTACGGGTTCCCGTCGCCCGACAGCGACGTCGACTTGAAGGCCGTCCACGTCGCTCCGACGGCGGGGCTGCTCGGGCTCCACCCCTCGGCCGCGCCCGCCGACCGCCTCGAGGTGCTCGACGGCGTCGAGATGGACTACACCTCCAACGAGCTCGGCGGCGTGCTGGCGGGCATCCTGAAGGGCAACGGCAACTACCTCGAGCGGGTGCTGGGCGCGTCGTCGCTCGCCGGGTCACCGTGGCTCGAGGCGCTGCGACCGCTCGCTCGCGGCGCGCTGAGCCGACGGGTGCACCGTCACTACCGCGGCTTCGCGATCGGGCAGCGCCGGGAGTTCGACGAGGCGCCCACCGCGAAGAAGCTGCTGTACGTGCTGCGCACCGCCCTCACCGGCGCGCACCTGCTGCGCAGCGGCGAGCTGGTGCTCGACGTGACGGCGCTGCTCGACGACTACGGGCTGGGCGCCGCGCACGCGCTGGTCGAGGCGAAGCGGGCCGGAGAGCGCGCGGTGCTGCCCGAGGGCGAGCGGGCGCGATGGGTGGCGGAGGTCGAGCGGGCGCTACTGCGGCTCGACGAGGCGCACGAGGCCTCGGCGCTGCCCGAGGCGCCGGGCAACGAGGCCGAGCTCGACGCGTGGCTGATCGAGCTGCGGCGGGCGATGCTCTGAGGAGGGGAGGAGCGGGGCGCTACGCCCGAGCGTTGCGGGCGAGGTAGCTGCCCCAGTCGAGGGGCTTGAGGTCTTCGACGCGATACTTGTGCATCGCCTCGACGGCAGCTCGGGCGAGCTGGAGGTTGGTGAGCAGCGGGACGTTGACGTCCACCGCGCGCCGACGGATGCGGTACCCGTCGGGCATCCCCTGGTTGTCATACGAGCGGGGGATGTTGATCACCAGGTCGATGTGCCCGCTGTTGAGCAGCGAGACGGCGCTGGGCTGCTTCTCGTTGCTCTCCTTGTAGGCGACCTCGCAGGGGATGCCCTGCTCCCGGAGCACGTCCGCGGTGCCCGGGGTCGCGTAGAGGGTGAGCCCCATCTCCAGCAGCCAGCGGGCCTCGCGCTCGAAGCGGTACTTGTCCGCCACGGGCCCGAGCGACAGCAGCACGCCGCGCTTCGGCACCTTGAAGCCCGTGGCGATCAGGGCCTTGAGCAGCGCCTCGGAGAGGTCGTCGCCCAGGCAGCCGACCTCACCCGTGGAGGCCATCTCGACGCCCAGCGTGGGGTCGGCGCCCGCGAGGCGGGAGAAGGAGAACTGCGCGGCCTTCACCGCCACGTAGTCGAGGTCGAGCGCCTCGACGGAGGTCGGCGTCGCCACGCCCAGCATCCGTCGAGCGGCCTCGCGGATGAAGTTGGTTCCGGTGACCTTGGAGACGAAGGGGAAGGAGCGCGACGCCCGGAGGTTGCACTCGATCACCTTCACCACATTGTCGACCGCCAGGAACTGCATGTTGAAGGGCCCGGTGATCTGCAGCGCCTTCGCCACGTCGCGGGCGATGCGCTTGATGCGCCGGATGGTCTCCACGTAGAGCTTCTGCGGCGGCAGCACGAGCGTCGCGTCGCCGGAGTGCACGCCCGCGTTCTCGATGTGCTCGCTGATGGCCGAGAGGATCACCTCGCCGCGGTCGGCGACGGCGTCGATCTCGATCTCCTTGGCGTTGGTCTCGAACTTGGTGATCACCACCGGGTGCTCCGGCGACACGGCGGTCGCGCGGTGCAGGTAGTTGCGCAGGTGGTGCTGCTCGTGGGCCACGGTCATCGCCGCGCCGGAGAGCACGTACGACGGCCGCACCAGCAGGGGGAAGCCGCCCAGCTCATCGGTGATGCGGGTGAGGTTCTGGTCGCTCACGTCCGTGGTGGTGGCCCACTTCGGCTGGTCGATCTCGAGCTGGTCGAGGAGGTCGCCGAACTTCTCGCGGTCCTCCGCGCGGTCGACGTTCTCGGGGTTGGTGCCGAGCACCCGCACGCCCGCCTTGTGGAGCTTGAGCGCGAGGTTGTTCGAGACCTGGCCTCCCATGGAGACGATCACCCCGTAGGGCTGCTCGCGCTCGTAGAGGTCGAGCACGGTCTCCAGGCAGATCTCGTCGAAGACCAGCTTGTCGCAGACGTCGTAGTCCGTGGAGACGGTCTCCGGGTTGTAGTTGAGCAGGATGGTCTCGTAGCCGAGCTCCTGCACCGCGCGCACGGTGTTCACGCAGCACCAGTCGAACTCCACGCTCGACCCGATGCGGTACGCGCCAGAGCCGAGCACCAGGACCTTCTTGCGCCACGAGGGCGCCACGTCGTCCACGGTCGCGTGGTAGGTCAGGTACAGGTAGTTGGTCTCCGCGGGGTACTCGGCGGCCAGCGTGTCGATCTGGCAGAGGTGCGGCTTGATCCCCTGGCGCAGCCGCTCGGAGCGCACCTCGGCCTCGGAGCTCTTGCGCAGCTTCGCGATGGCCCGGTCGGAGAAGCCCTGCTGCTTGGCCTCCTTCAGGAGCGCCGGAGCGGGCGCGCCGGTGCCGTCCTTCAGGTGCTTCCGCGTGCGCACCACCGAGTTGATCTCGTGGAGGAACCACGGGTCGATGCCCGAGAGCTTGTTGATCTCCTCGACGGTCATCCCGCTGTCGAGCGCGCGCGCCACCGCGAGGATGCGCCGCGGCGACGGGTTGCGGATCTCGTCTCGCAGGTCGTCGCCCACGAAGGCGTCGGGGTCGAGGCCGTCGACGCCGATCTCGATCATCCGCAGCGCCTTCTGGAGCACCTCCGGGAGCGTGCGGCCGATGGCCATCACCTCGCCGACGCTCTTCATCTCGCTGCCGATGCGCGTGTCGACCTGGTTGAACTTCTGCAGGTCCCACCGGGGAAACTTGCAGACGATGTAGTCGAGCGCGGGCTCGAAGAACGCGCTGGTGCGCCGGGTGATGGCGTTGGGCAGGTCGGGCAGCGTGTACCCGAGGGCGATCTTCGCCGCGACGTACGCGAGGGGGTAGCCCGTCGCCTTGGAGGCGAGCGCGCTCGAACGGCTCAGCCGCGCGTTGACCTCGATGACCCGGTAGTCGTTGCTCTTCGGGTCGAGCGCGTACTGGATGTTGCACTCGCCCACCACGCCGAGGTGCCGGATGGTGCGGATCGCGATCGACCGGAGCATCTGGTACTCCTCGTCGTTGAGCGTCTGCGACGGCGCCACCACGATCGACTCGCCGGTGTGGATGCCGAGCGGGTCGAGGTTCTCCATGTTGCAGACGGTGATGCAGTTGTCGCGGGCGTCTCGGACGACCTCGTACTCGATCTCCTTCCACCCTCGGAGCGACTCCTCCACCAGCACCTGCGCGGTGCCGCCGCCGAAGGCCCGCAGCAGCGCGGCCTCGAGCTGCTCGTCGGTCTCGCAGATGGCCGAGCCCTTGCCGCCGAGCGAGTACGCCGCGCGCAGGATCACCGGCAGCCCGAGCGTACGCACCGCCTCGCGCACCTCCTCGCGGCTGTTGCAGGCCGCCGAGCGCGCGGTCTTCACGCCGATCTGGTCGAGGCGCTGCTTGAAGCGCAGCCGGTCTTCGGTGTCGCGCACGGTGTCGACGGGGGTGCCGAGCACGCGCACGCCGTACTTCTTGAGGATGCCGCTCTCGTCGAGGGCGACGCCGCAGTTGAGCGCGGTCTGTCCGCCGAAGGAGATGGTGATCGCGTCGACCTCCTCGGCGATGATCACCTGCTCGACGAAGTGCGGATCGACCGGGAGGAAATAGACCTTGTCGGCCATCTCCTCGCTGGTCTGGATGGTCGCGATGTTGGGGTTGACCAGCACCGTCGCGATGCCCTCCTCGCGGATGGCCTTGATCGCCTGCGAGCCCGAGTAGTCGAACTCGCCGGCCTCGCCGATCTTGAGGGCGCCGGAGCCAAGGATGAGAACGCGGCGGGGCTTCTTGGGGAGATACTGTCCGAACATCTCAACGTCCTCGCTTCATCGAGCCGCAGAGCCGGAGGAAGTCGTCAAACAGGAAGGCCGTGTCCTCTGGACCCGGCGTGGCCTCGGGGTGGAACTGAACGCTCGACACCGCCCTCCCGCGGGCACGGATGCCCTCGTTGGTGCCGTCGTTGACGTTGACGAACCAGGGCTCCCAGTCCGCCGGGAGGGAGTCCTCGCGCACGGCGTACCCGTGGTTCTGCGAGGTGACGTAGCAGCGGCGGGTGAGGAGGTCCTGCACCGGCTGGTTCTGCGAGCGGTGGCCGTAGCGGAGCTTGTAGGTGTCGCCGCCCGCCGCGAGCGCCAGGAGCTGGTTGCCGAGGCACACCCCGAAGGTGGGGATGCCCTTGTCGAAGAGCCCGCGAATCTGCTCCGCGAGGGGCATCAGGTCCTTCGGGTCGCCGGGGCCGTTGGAGAGCAGTACCCCGTCGATGTCGGGCAGGTACTTCGCGAGGTCCGCGTGGCTCGGCACCCGGATCACCGTCGCGCCTCGCTTCACCATCGCCCGGGCGATGTTGTCCTTGCACCCGGTGTCCACCAGCAGCACCCGCAGCTCGCCGCCCGCGTAGGTGACCGCCTCGGGCACGGTGCACTGCGCGACCACCGTGGGCATGTCGATGGCGTCGGCGCGGAGCTTCCCCTCCGCCGTCGGCGTGTCATCGCGGAGCAGCCAGCCCTTCATGGTGCCGTGCTCGCGCAGCTTGCGGGTGAGCGTCCGCGTGTCGATGCCCTCCACCGCGGGGACGTTCTCCTCGCGCAGCCACTCGCCTAAGGTGCTCGCCATCCCGTGGTGCGATGGGCGCTCGCTGTGCCGGAGGCAGACCACCCCCTGCACCTGCACCCTGCCGCTCTCGAAGGGAGCGTCGATGCTCCCCGCGGGCCGCCGCGCGGGCACGCCGTAGTTCCCTTGGAGGGGATAGGTCGTGACCAGGATCTGCCCCCGGAAGCTCGGGTCGGTCAGCGTCTCGACGTACCCGCTCATCCCGGTGGTGAACACCACCTCGCCGGCGACCTCGCGCGGCGCGCCGAACGATCGGCCCCGCAATTCCGTCCCGTCTTCCAGCACCAACTTCATGAAGTGCATCGCGAACTCCGTTGACCTCCGTCACCGCCCCGCAGGGCGCGGCGGACCATACTCGAAAGCTGCCCGCGGTCGACCCCTTAGACCTCGGCGCGCTCAACGTCGTCCCGCCGGGTTCAGGGCGAGGACCGAAAGTCGTCCCGTGGCGGTTGCGCCCTGCCGGAGTCCCGGTACACCCGCCCTCGCCGTGCCGCCCGTGCCCCGAGTCCTCGCCGCGCTCGCCACGCTCGCCCTCTCTGGCCCTGCGTGGGCGCAGCGCCCTTTGCGCAGCAGCGATTTCACCATCGACTTCTCCCGCGGCCCGGTGGTGGGCCCCGGGCGCGCGGTGGGCCTCGGCGGCGCCTACGGCAGCCTGGTCTCCGGGGTCGACGGCGTCCCCTTCAACCCCGCGGGCTACGCCGAGCGCTCGGGCGCCGAGCTCTCATGGTTCTCCTTCGACCCGGTGGTCTCGTTCTTCTTCCCGCAGCGCAACTGGGACAACTCCGGCGCGAGCGGCCGTGACTACGACAGCTTCCGCGTCACGCAGCTCGGCCTCGGGATGCACTTCGGGCCCGTCGGGGTGGGCTACCTCGCGACCATCCAGAGCTACGAGCTCGGCGCGCGCAACGGCCTCGAGCGGCCCATCACCGTCGACATGAGCTCGCACCACCTGGGCGGCGGCCTGCTGCTGGGCGACGGCGAGGTGGTGATCGGCGCGGGCCTGCGCATCGGATGGATGAACATCCAGTGGTCCGGGGCGGCCTCCAACCCGGCCTCGGGCAACGCCTTGCGATACCTGGGCGTGGCGCCCGAGTTCGGGGCGCTGTGGCGTCCCACGGGGCGGCGGTTCCGGCTGGGCATGGCCTTCCGCTCGGAGGTCAGCGCGCTGCCCATCGACTTCGGCGTGACCGAGGGCGGGACCGTCCGCCGCCCGACCGGCTGCGTCGAGGGGAGCGCGGGGTGCTTCGTGGTCCCGCGGCGCATCGCCCTGCCCTGGGAGGTGGAGATCGGCGCCTCGGTGATGCTGGGCGAGCGGCCCTTCAACATCCCGTGGCAGGACATGGACGCGCTCCGCCGCGAGCTGCGAGACCGGCACCGCGGCGACCGCGCGCGGCGCGAGCGGGAGCACCGCATCGAGCTGGCCGCCATCGACGACGACGTCGAGCGCGCCAGCCTCGACGCCCGCTGGACGGCCGAGGAGCGCGAGCGGCGGGAGCGCGAGGAGCGCGAGTACGAGAGCTTCGCGTGGCGCTGGCGGGCCGCGCGCAGGGTGATGCTGCGGGACCGCGGGCGGCGCTTCCTGCTGATCTCCTTCGGCCTCGTGGTCTTCGGCCCGGTGGGGCGCGGCCAGGGGATCGACGCCTTCATGGCGCAGCAGGAGCGCCCGTCGGGGCGGGGGCTGCTCCTCTCACCGCGGCTCGGTCTGGAGGGCGAGCCCTGGGCCAACCGGCTGCAGATCCGGGTGGGCAGCTACGTCGAGCCGTCGCGCTTCGACGACGTCCCGGCGCGGGTGCACGTCACCGGCGGGCTCGACCTCCGGCTCTTCCGCTGGGACACCTTCAAGATCTCCGACCCGGTGAGCTTCAAGCTCACCTTCACCATGGACTACTCGTACAACTACTTCGACTGGGGCTTCGGCATCGGCTTCTGGCAGTAGCGTCGTCGGGTCAGTCGTCGTCGCCGCTGCGCACGGTGACCACCGGGCAGTGCGCCGCGCGGATGAGCTCGTTCGCGACGCTCCCGAGGAACCACCGTCGCATCGCCGACATCTGCCGCGTCGCCACCACGATGAGGTCGGCGTTGCCCTCCTCCGAGAGGTCGACCAGGGCCCTCGCGACGTCGCTGCCCAGGGCGAGCTGGCTGGTCACCCGCGGACCCGCGTCGTCGGCCACCCTCGCGAGCGCGGCGCGGCGCTCGACCACGTTCGGGTCGTTGTCGTCGCTCGAGTCTGCGATGTGGACGACGTGGACGGTGGCCTGCAGCGGCTGCGCGAGCTCGAGCGCCCAGGAGAGGGCGTCGTCCGAGGCCTCGGTGAAGTCGTATCCCACGACGATGCGACGGATCATTCGGTCGGCTCCTCTGTTGGGCTGTCAGCGTGGGTCGAGCGCGTCGAGGCAGAGCTCGACCAGCGCGGGGTGGACCTTCGCTCGTCGCGCCACCGCCGCCACGGTCGGCACCTTGCCGTTGCCCGTCGCCGCGAGCTCCGCCGCCGCCTTCGCGATGGGCCGGAACACCGACGCCCGGCGCCGCAGCACCTCCCGGGGATCGACCCGCTCGAGCACCGCGGCCTGCACCGTGAGCAGCCGGGTGACCTCGGCCTCGGAGACCGCGAGGCGCTCGGCGGCCATGCGCTTGAGCCGGCTCTTGGGCACGCGCCGGGTGGCGAACTCCTCGAGCAGCTCGCGCAGCGAGCGCAGCGCCCCGAGGTCGCTCAGCGAGACATCGACGGCGGAGCCCACGACGAGCTCGACCCAGCGCGACGCGGCTCGCTGCCACACGCTCACGTAGCGGGGCAGGTCGGCGTCGAAGCCCAGCGACACCCAGCGGTCGACGGACTCCTCGAGCGCCAGCCGGGAGGCGAGCCTGATCCACGGGACCGTCTCCGCCTCCGCCCCGGCCGCGTACCAGGTGGCGTGCGCGTCGGCGACGGGGCCGATGGCGGCGAGCAGCGCGTCGCGGGCGTCGGCGCACTCGTCGACCGCGCCCTTGAGCACCCATCCGAGCGCGGCGCCCTCGTCGAGCGCGGCCGAGAGCCAGGCCGAGAGCGAGGCGCCCAGCCACGCGCGCAGCGACCGGGCGCGGTCACCCGGGCGAGCGACGCGGGCGAGCGCGACGGCTCGGGTCGAGCGCAGCCTCGCGGGCCAGTCGGAGACCTCCCCGTCGAGCGGGACCACCGAGCGACCGCCCCCGAGCGCCTCGGCCACGCGAGCGAACTGCGGCGGCAGCTCGGAGCAGGCGAGGAGCATCTCGCCGAGGTGTTCGACGCTGAGCGCCAGGCCCTTGCCCAGCTCCTTCATCCGCCGCCCCTGCCTCGATGCCGTGCGCTGAACCCTCACCGCTGGCACCATAGTCCGACTCCCCTCCGGCGCAAACCCCTTCCCTCGACCTTCGCGGCCGCCGTTGCCACGTTCTGCCGCCGCGGAGGGAAATGGCGATATCCTCCGCGCGATGGTTCGACCGAGCGTTGGTATTCGTCCTGGAGGAGCACTGGCCCGCGTCGCCGTGGTGTCGCTCGCCGTCATGGCGGCGGACTGCAGCGTCGTCGTGGACTTCAACGACTGCACGCGCGACGCGGACTGCCCGAGCGGGGAGAGCTGCAACCCGCAGCGGCACTACTGCGAGGTGCCCGCGGTCGAGCTCTGCAACGGCGTCGACGACGACCACGACGGGGTGGGCGACGAGGCCGAGAGCTTCGGCGTGTGCGAGCCCGCGATGCGCGTCCCGGGGATGTGCCGCGACGGCGTGCTGCGCTGCCGCGGTGGCGCCCGGCTGGAGTGCGTGCGACGCACCTCCCCGGCGAGCGCGGAGGTCTGCAACAACGGCATCGACGACGACTGCGACGGGGCGGTCGACAACCAGGCGACCTGCGTACAGAACTTCCCCCCCACGCAGAACCTGCCCATCGGCAGCGACGACCCGGCGTACGGCGAGGGGGACGACGCGCCCGCGCACAACGTCTGCCTCTCGGCCTTCGGGCTCGACAAGTACGAGGTGTCCGTCCAGGCCTACGCGACGTACCTCTCGGCGCTCGGCGCGGGCGGCGCCCGGCTGCGCGTCGGCGAGCCGCGCGCGCCCATGAACACCACGGTGCGCTACGGCCGCTACCTCATCCTCGACGACGGCGCGACGGAGGTCCCGCTGGCCTTCATCGGCGACACGGTGACCCCGGTGACCTTCCAGCAGCGCGGGGCGCAGTGGGCTCCGGCCGACGCGAGCTCGGGGCGGCTGCCGGTGGTCAACGTCACGTGGTTCGGCGCCGACCGCTACTGCCGCTGGGCGGGCAAGCACCTGCCCACGGAGGCGGAGTGGTTTCGCGCGGTGAAGGGCGCGGACTTCGGCCGGACGTACCCGTGGGGCAACGACCCGGTGACCTGCGCCCGCGCCAACATCGCCGTCGACGCCATGGGCCAGAACTGCGGCGGGCGGCTCGTCGCCTTCGACGCGCTCCCGATGGGAAGGTCGATGGAGGGCGTGTTCCACCTCTACGGCAACGCCAACGAGTGGATGTGGGACTTCCACAACACCGACGAGATGCACACCCGCAACAACTACTACCGCTCGCTGGCGGTCGACGGCTGGTGCGCGATGTACCCCAACGGCCCCCTCGGGCCCGAGATGGGCGCCCCCATCGCCCAGGCCGCCGGCGGCCTCTACTGCCAGAACTGCCGCATGCTCCGCGGCCGCAACTACAGCTCCACCGACCTGCGCGTCGGCATCCGCCGCTGGCTCGACAGCGACCGCGGAGAGGCCGTCGGCGGGTTCCGCTGCTCCACCGGAGGGGCCGCCCGATGAGGTCCATCTTACAAGTCAGCGTATTCTCGGCGGCGCTCCTGGGCGCCTCGCTGGCCTTCGCCCAGCCCCGCGACTCCCGCCGCGAGTTCGACGCCCTGCTGCGCTCCGCGGTGCAGCACTACGAGTCCGGCCAGGCGCGCGAGGCCATCGTGGAGCTCGAGCGGGCCTACGCCATCCGCCCCCTCCCCCGGCTGCTCTACAACCTCGGCCGCGCCCACGAGCGCGCGGGCTCGTTCAGCACCGCGGTCGACTATTACAACCGCTTCCTGCAGACCAACCCCGACGCCGAGGCGGGGGCGATCGCTCGCGAGGCCATGGCGACCGCGCAGCGCCGAGCCGCCGAGGTGCAGCAGGCCGAGCAGGCCCGCCTGGCGGCCGAGCAGGCCGCGCAGCAGCAGGCGCTGGAGGCGGCGCGCGCGCAGGCCGCGGAGGCCGAGCGGCGGCGGGCCGAGGAGGAGCGCCGTCGGCAGCTGGCGACCGCGTCGATGCACCGGCGGCTGACCGTCCCGGTGCTGGCCACCGGGGGCGTCGCGGCGGCGGCGGCGATCGCGGGGGGCGTGCTGGGGGGCCTCGCGCTCTCGGCGCAGTCGGACTTCAACGCCAGCCACGCGGGCAACGACCGCGCGTCGGCCTACGACCGCGGCGGTCCGTTGGCGCTCGGGGCCGACATCGCCTTCGGCACCGCCCTGGTTGCGGGTGTCGCTGCCGTGGTGCTGTACTTCACCCAGACGCCGGTGGCCGACGAGGCGCCGTAGGCCCTCCTCTCCCCCCGCAGACGCCAACGCCCGATGAGCAAATCCTTCTCCGCCGATTTCTCCCGCTCGCTGCGCTCGGACGCGGGGGTGCCGGACATCGACGAGAGCCGCTTCGAGATCCTGGAGGAGATCGGCGTCGGGGGGATGGGCTCGGTCTACCGCGCGGTGCAGCGCTCCGTGGGGCGCTACGTGGCCGTGAAGATGCTGCTCCCGGAGCACGCGTCCAACGCCTCGGGCCTCGCGCGCTTCGTGCGGGAGGCCAACGTCATCGCGCGCCTGACGCACCCCAACATCGTCCAGCTCATCGACTTCGGGCGCGACACCCAGGGCAACCTCCTGCTCGTCATGGAGCTGCTCGAGGGCGAGCCCCTTCGCACGCTGCTCCGCCGCGAGGGTCGGCTCGCTCCCGAGCGCGCGGTGGTCATCGCGGCCCAGTGCCTCCAGGCGCTGCGCACCGCGCACGCCGCGGGGGTCATCCACCGCGACCTGAAGCCCGAGAACATCTTCGTCCACCACACCGACGACGGCGACCACGTGAAGGTGCTCGATTTCGGGGTGGCGAAGCTCACTGAGGCGGACGCCGGAGACCCCAACCACACGGCCCAGGGCTCGCTGGTGGGCACCCTCCGCTACATGGCCCCGGAGCAGGTCGCAGGCGAGGCGCCCGACCAGCGCATCGACGTCTACGCGATGGGCGTCACCCTCTACGAGATGCTCTCCGGCGCCCTCCCCTACGACGGGAAAGACCGCTTCGTGCTGCTCCGGCAGATCATCGCCGAGGCCCCGATCCCGCTGCAGGCCCGCGCCCCGGACGTGCCCACGCCGCTCGCCGAGGTGGTGATGCGCGCCATCGCCAAGCAGCCCTCGGAGCGCTTCGCCAACGTCGAGGATTTTCGCCGCGCGCTGCTCCCGCTGCTCGGCGGAGAAATGTCCCGCTGGATGGTCTCGGAGAGCAGCGGCCGCTTCGGCGCCTCGGGCTCCGGCGTGGTCCCGGCGGGGGCCATGACCTCCACCGGTCGGCTCACCCCCGAGGCGTCGACCCCGATCGCGAACTCCGAGGTGCTCCGCGCGGCGATGAGCGACGCCACGCACTCGTCGCCCGGACAGCGCCCCGCGAGCCGATCGCCGCTGCTCGTCGTCGTGCTCGTCCTCGCGGTGCTCGTCGTCGTGCTCGTCGCCGCGGTCGCGCTGCGACCCCGCCCGGCCCCGCCCTCCGTGGCTCCCGCTCCGGCGCCCGCGCCCGTCGTGGCGGCGCCCGCGCCCGTCGTGGCCCCCGCGCCTCCGCCCCCCTCGGCGGCTGCACGCATGGTCGTGGTGCAGACCACGCCCGCCGGCGCCCGGGTGACCGAGGCCTCCGGGGTCGAGCTCTGCGCCGCCACGCCCTGCGCCGTGTCGGTCCCCCTCGGCGGGACGCGGCCGGTCGTGCTCACGCTCGGCGAGACCCGGCTCCCGGTGGTGCTCGACGGCAACTCGGCCAGCGCGACCGTCGACCTCGCGCCCATCGCCCCGCCGCCCCCCGCGGCCCCGGCCGCGACCCCCCGCTCGTCGAGCGGATCAGGCCGCCCCCGGAGCCACCGCCCCAGCGGCGAGCCCGGCGGCGAGCTGCCGATGTTCCTTCCGCACTGAGCGACCGCTCAGCGCTGCGCGACCGAGACCCGCGTCTCCGCCCCGTCGGGTGCGCCCGAGCGGTCGAGCGCGTCGTGCAGCCTCGCATCGACCTCGTCGAAGATCTCCGGCGCGTCGACGTCCGGCCACGCCATCGCCTCCGCGGCGCACATCACCGCCCGCCAGCCGCGCTGCCCGATCGCCCACGGGTCGCGAGAGAGCGCGGCGTCGAGCAGCGAGACCACCGCCTCCATCGCCAGCCAGGCGCCGCGGTCATCCTCGCGGTCGGCGCGGGTCGCCGCCGCCGCGATGTCCGCGCGCATCAGCACCAGCGAGTCGTCCCCGACGGCTCCTGCGAGCCAGTCCTCGACCCGGTCGATCGCCTGCGCGAAGAGCCCGCGGTCGTTCACGAGCTGGTCGAGCGCCAGCCGGGTGACCGTGACGACGGCCCCGAGGGCCTGGCGCTGCGTGACCCCCGGCGCGCCGTCGAGCAGCCGCCGCACCCTGCTCGCCGCCGTTCGGCGAGGCTCACGCTCAACCATCGGCGAGGCCCTTCAGGGACATCGGGTTGCGCATGTAGCGGGTCCCCTCCTCGACGGTGATGTGGCCCGCCTTCACGAGCTCGAGCACCGCCCGGTCCATGGTGATCATGCCCTCGCGGGCGCCGGTCTCCATGGTGCTGAGGAGCTGGTGCGTCTTGCCGTCGCGGATGATGGCGCGCACCGCCGAGGTCGCGATCATCACCTCGAAGCAGGCGATGCGCCCCTTGCCGTCCGCGCGCGTGAGAAGGCGCTGCGACACCACGGCCTGCAGCGCGGCGGAGAGCTGCACCCGCGCCTGCGACTGCTGGTGCGGAGGAAACACGTCGACGATGCGGTCGACGGTCTGCGGCGCGTCGTTGGTGTGCAGCGTGGCGAGCACCAGGTGGCCCGTCTCCGCCGCCGTGAGCGCCGCGGAGATGGTCTCGATGTCGCGCAGCTCGCCGATGAGGATCACGTCCGGGTCCTGCCGCAGGATGAACTTGAGCGCCGCGGCGAAGCTGCGGGTGTCCGGGCCCACCTCGCGCTGCTCGACGGTGGCCATGCGGTTGTAGTGCACGAACTCGATCGGGTCTTCGATGGTGATGATGTGGCAGCTGCGCGACGAGTTGACCTGGTCGATCATCGTCGCGAGGGTGGTGCTCTTGCCCGCACCGGTGGGGCCGGTGACCAGCACGAGCCCGTGGGGCTTGGTGGCGAGCTCGCGCACGATCGACGGCAGCCCGAGCGTCGCGGCGTCGGGGATGGAGTTGGGGATCAGCCGCAGCGCGACGGCGACGGTGCCCCGCTGGAAGTGTGCGTTGACGCGGAAGCGATGCTTGCCCGTCACGGTGAGCGCGAAGTCGAGCTCGCGGTCGATCTCGAAGCTCTCGCGCTGCGAGTGCGAGAGCAGCGAGAAGAGCAGCCGGCGCACGTCGCCCGGGGAGAGCGAGTCGACCTCCAGGCGGCGCAGCTTGCCGTGGATGCGGAAGATCGGCGCCGAGCCCACGACGAGGTGGATGTCGCTCGCCCCGTAGCGCAGCGCGATGTTGAGCAGCGTGCGCATGTCGACGCTGCCCACCGCGGGCAGCGCGTCGTGCTCCGCCACGAAGGCCGCCGAGCCGCGCTCCATGCCCTGCGCGTTCATGCGGAATTCGTCGGGGTTGGTCGCGTACGCGGCGCCGGTCTCGTAGCTCACGGTGCCCTTCTCGTAGAGCTGCACCAGCGCCCGGTTGAAGGTCTGCATCCCGTCCGACCCTTGGAGCATCAGGTCTTCGATCTCGTCGACGCGCTGCTCCCGGATGAGCTTCCGCACCGGCGGCGTCGCGACCATCACCTCCACCGCGGCGACCCGCCCTTCGCCCTCGGCGCGCGGCACGAGGCGCTGCGAGACGATGCCCTGGAGGCAGAGCGAGAGGTCCATCGCCACCTGCTCGCGCAGGTGCTCGGGGTAGTAGCCGAGGATGCGCTGCAGGGTCTGGAGCGAGTCGATGGTGTGCACGCTGCTCAGCACGAGGTGCCCGGTGAGGGCGGCGGAGAGCGCGACGTTCATCGTCTCCGCGTCGCGCATCTCGCCGATGACGATGACGTCCGGGCTCTCGCGCACGACGTGCCGCAGCGCCAGGGTGAAGTCGCGCGTGTCGCTCCCCACCTCGCGCTGCGTGATGAGCGCCTTCAGGTCCTCGTGCACGAACTCGATCGGGTCTTCGAGGGTGACGATGTGCTTCGCGTAGCGGGTGTTGATGTGGTGCACCATCGCCGCGAGGGTGGTGCTCTTGCCCGAGCCGGTGCTGCCGGTGACCAGCACGAGCCCGCGCGGCGAGTCGGCGAGCGTGCCCACCGCCTCGGGGAGGCCGAGCACGTCGAAGTCGAGCTGCCCGCCGGGGACCAGCCGGATCACCGCGCCCAGCAGGCCGCGCTGCAGATGGAAGTGCGCGCGGAAGCGCCCGAGGCCAGGGCGGCTGACGCCGACGTCGACGTCGCCCAGGCGGTCGAACGCGTCGCGCTGCGTGGGGCGCAGCACCGCGTGCATGAACTCCTTGAGCGCCTCGTGCTCGAGCGCGTCGTCGCCCAGCGTCGTGAGCTTGCCGTTGACCCGCAGCGACGGCGGCCGACCCTCCGTGAGGAACAGGTCGGACGCCTTCTCTCCCACCATCCGCTTGAGCAGTGCTTCTACGTCGGGCATCTCGCGCAGACGATGCCCGTTTCGCTACGCTGCATCAACGACTGCGAATACCGACCTTCTCCGCGAGCGTGTAGGGCCCGAGCTTCTCTCGAAGGTCCTTCAGCGCCGGCTGGTCGGGGCTCAGTCGCGCGATGGTCTGGATGGACGCGTACGCGCTCGCCTTGAGCCCTGCCTTGATGAAGATCCCCGCCAGCAGCACGTGAGCCTTGACGTTGTTGGGGTCGGCCATCGTCACGCGCTGGGCGAGGTCGGTCGCGCGCTTGTACTCCTTGGTGTACTTGGCCAGCACCTCGGCCGCGTTGAGCAGCAGCAGGTGGTCCGTCGGGCGCCCCTCCGCCGCCTGCTCCCAGTGCTTCGCGGCCACCAGCGGCTGCGACTCGCGCATCGCCTCGCGCGCCGCGTTGATGTGCGCGTCCACCTGCTGCGCCACAAGCAGCTTGCGCGTGGCCTCGTAGCGCAGCCGCAGCGCTTCGTCGTCCCTGCTCATGGAGAGCGCCTGCTTCAGCGCCTCGGTGGCCGCGTTGAGGTCTCCCTTGCGCTGCGCCTCCTCGGCGTTGGCGATGAGCTGCCCGACGCTCGGGCCGCGCTCGGCCACCCGCGGGACCTGGCCCGAGGACGTCGGGGCGGGCGGCATCGCCACCGGGGTGGAGATGGTCGGGCGCGCCGGAACGCTCGGCGAGCGCTGCGGGACCACGGAGTTGAGCCGGCGCGCCATGGACTCCCTCGCGCGGCGGAGGGTCTCCGGGTCGAGCGGCTGCATCGGCCCGGGCGTGGGCTTCGAGGACACGTGGGCGGCGGGCAGCGACGGGGCGGACGGCGTCGGGGGCGGCGGCATCACCGCGGTGCCGATGGGGGGCATCACCGGCCGCGGCGGCGTGCGGGTCGGCGGCGGGAGGTTGACCGTCGCCGGGTTGGCGGGCGACGAGCCGCGCGGCTGCGGCGGCGGATGGCTCGCGGAGCCCGAGAGCGGCGGGTTGGAGGCGCGCGGATGCTCCTGGGCGGCATGGCGCGCGGCGGAGACGATGTCGGTCACCTCGGGCACCAGCGGCGGCGGCGGACGCGAGGGGCTCTCCATCGAGCCGATGTGGAGGTCGTAGCCCGAGCGCTGCCGGGCGTTGCCGAGCACGTCGTAGGCGCGGGTGAAGACGCGGAAGAGCTCGTCGATGCGGATGCGGTAGGCCCCGAGCGAGCGGTTGAAGAAGACGTCGGGGTGAAAGCGCTTGGAGAGGGCGAAGTATGCGTCCCGGATCACCTTGCGTTCGGCGTCGCGAGGCACGCCCAGGATCTCGTAGTGCGTCGCCGTCAGACGACGCTCGTAGATTGCGTCGATGGTCCGACGCTCCTCTTCGCTCAGCTCGACCAGATCACCGGCGTCGCTCATGGCTCTCTTTCCGCTCCTAGCGCCAACAGCCTTCGCGCGCGGAGGCTTGCGAGGATAGCCGAACCCGGTGACCCGCGCACCGGCGACCTGCAGGGAGGACCCGATGCGGTACAACGCCCGCGATGCGCATTGCCCACCTCGCGGACCTCCACATCGGCAGGGTCTTCCACGGCCTCTCCCTGATCGATGACCAGCGTCACATCCTGGAGCAGGTCGTGGGCCGCGTCCGCGCCGCGGAGGCCGACGTGCTCGTGCTCGCGGGGGACCTCTACGACCGCGCCCTCCCCGGGCGGGACGCCGTGCGCCTGCTGGACGACTTCCTCCAGGAGGTGCACCGGAGCCTGGAAATTCCTGTGATCGCGATCGCGGGCAACCATGACAGCGGCGAGCACCTGGGCTTCGGCTCGTGGCTCTTCGCCCAAGGGGACCTCCACCTCCGGGGTCGGGTCGACGGCCCCTTCCGCCCGGTCACCGTGGAGGACGACCACGGCGAGGTGACCTTCTACCCGATCCCCTACGTGGAGCCCGAGACCGCCGCGGCCCTCTTCGCCTCGCCGGGCGCCGAGGCCCCGGTGCTGGGCGGGACCCTCACCCACGCCGAGACCGTCGAGGCCCTGCTCGCGCCCGCGCACGAGCACCGCGTGGCGAGCGGCGTGCGACGCAGCGTGGTGGTGGCGCACGGCTTCGTCCGCGGGGGCGCCTCGCCGCTGGAGTCGCCTCGCTCCGAGCGGGCGCTCTACCTGGGCGGCGCGGGGGCCGTCCCGGCCTCTCACTTCGACGGCTTCTCCTACGTGGCCCTCGGGCACCTGCACCGGCCGCAGTGGGTCGGCGACGACCGCCGCGTGCGCTACTCGGGCTCGCTGCTGCGGTACGCCTTCGAGGAGAGCGACGACCCGCGCACGCTCTCCGTCGTGACCCTCGGCGCCGACGGTCGGTGCGCGCTCGAGGAGGAGGCGCTGCACCCCCGGAGGGACCTCGCTCGCATCCGCGGCGACCTCGACACGCTGCTCCGCGACCCGGCGCTGGAGCAATACACGACCCGGTATGTCCAGGCCGTGGTGACGGACCACCCGATGCCCCCGCAGGCGATGGAGCGGCTGCGGGAGCGGTTTCCGCACCTGCTGGAGTTCCGGCAGACGAGGATGGAGCGCGACCCGCTGGCGGCGGTCGCCGCGATCCCCGACGAGCGCCGCGGCCCGGCGGAGGTCTTCGAGGACTTCTTCCGGCTCCACGGCCCTGGCGCTCCGACCGACGAAGACCGCGGGGTGTTTCGCGAGGCCCTCGCCGCCACGGGGGAGCCCGCGTGAGGCCGCACTCCCTCAAGCTCCAGCACTTCGGGCCCTACGCGCAGCACTCGATCGACCTCGAGCCCTTCCACGACGCGGGCCTCTTCCTCGTCCACGGGGATACCGGGTCGGGTAAGAGCACGCTGCTCGACGCGATGTCCTGGGCGCTCTACGGCAAGGGCCTCGGCGACCGCTCCTCCGACGAGATGCTCCGAAACGTCGCCGCGCCGGCCGACGCGCCCACGGAGGTCACCCTCGACTTCTCCCTCGGCGACCGTCGCTACCGCGTCGCCCGCTCGCTCGAACCCGAGCGCGTCTCTCGCAAGGGCACCGTCACCCGCGCCCGCACCACCGCCTCGCTCCAGTGCCTCGCGGGCGACCCCCAGTTCCAGCCCGTCGGCGGACCGAAGGACGTCTCCCGGGAGATCGTCCGGCTGCTGCACCTCCCGCACGAGCAGTTCTCCCGGGTGATCGTGCTGCCCCAGGGGGAGTTCCGCGACCTGCTGCTCGCCCCCGCCGAGCGCCGCGAGCGGCTGCTGGAGCACCTCTTCGGCACCGCGCGCTACGCCCTCATCGAGGACCATCTCCGCGCCATGGACGCCTCCGCGAGGGCGGAGTTCGACAAGACCGACGGCGTGCTGCGCGCCCTGCTCGACGGCGTCGGCGCCGCGGACCTCGACGACCTCGACGCGAAGACCCTGGACTCCCAGCAGCGCCTCGCGGAGACCGAGCGCGCGATCGCCGACACCCGCGCGACGCTGGAGTCCGTCGTCGCCGCGAACGCCGTCGCCGCCGAGGTCGAGCGGCGCAACGCGCAGCGCCGTGTCCATCGGGCCGCGCTCGACGAGCTCACGGCGCAGTCGGAGTCCGCGGCCCTCTCCGCCGCCCGCCTCGCCCGCGACGAGACGGCCTCACGCTGCCTCGAACGACTGACCCGGCTTCGCTCCCTGGAGGTCTCCCTCGGAGAGCGCCGGGCGCAGCACGAGCGCGCCGTCTCGGAGCACGATCGGCTGTCCGTCGCGCTGTCCGACCCCGCGCTCGCCCCTTCGCACTTCGAGGTGGCCGAGGCCGCGATACGGGCCGCGACCGCGCGCGCGGCGGCGCTCCGGGCGATGCAGGACGAGGCCGAGCGCCTCCTGGGCCTGGAGCGCGAGGCCGCCGACCGGGCCGCCGAGGCCGATCGGATGCAGTCGGCGCTGGCCGCCCGGGAGCAGGCGCTGGCCGACGCGACGCTCTCCCTCGCCGGGCTCGACGCGGCCATCGCGGCGCACGAGGCGGCGCTGGCGGACGAGGCCTCGCTGCGCGCCCGGGTCGACAACCTGAGCGCGCGGCAGCAGCGCGCCGTCGAGCGGAGGTCGCGCGAGGACTCGCTCCGAGGGTTGCAGCGGGCGCGACGCGACGCCCTGGCGTCGGAGCGCGACGCGGAGGAGGCGTGGCGGGAGCTCGCGGCGAAGCAAGCGCGCGCCGAGGCGTCGTCGCGCGAGGCGCAGGCGGCACGGCTGGCCGCGACGCTGGTGCCTGGCGAGGCCTGTCCGGTGTGCGGGTCGTCGGAGCACCCGTCGCCCAGGGTGGCGTCGGGCTCCGCCGTCGAGGCCGTGGACGCCGAGGCCCTCGCCCGCTCGGCGGCCGCGCACTCCCGGGCGCAGCGGGAGGCCTTCGCGCTGCAGATCCGCATCGAGGAGGCCGAGGCGGCGCTGCGGTCGGAGGGCGAGGGCGAGGCGATCGACGAGGAGGCGCTCGCCCGCGAGGTGAAGTCCGGCAAGGACGCGCTCGCGGCGCTGCGACGGCGACGGCTGGACCTCGAGGCCGCCCGGCGCTCCCGGGTGGGCGCGGCCGCGACGGCGGACCTGCAGCGGGTCTCGCTCGGCCCGGACCAGTCGGCGCTCGCGGGGGTGCGGGCCCGCGTCGCGGCGATGGAGGAGGACATCGCCCAGCGGCGGCAGGGCTTTACCGAGCCGGGTATGAGCCCCTCGGCGATGGGCGCCGCGCTGCGGGCCCTGGAGGGCGACCTCGCCGGTCAGCAGGCGTCGCTCCGCTCGGCTCGCGCCCGCAGGGAGGAGCTCGCGCGAGCTGCGGCGGCGGCGGAGGGATCGCTCCCGACGCTGCGCGCGGAGCTCGGGCGCGCGGAGGCGCTGCACGAGGAGGGCAAGGCGGCGCTCTCGCAGGCGATGAGCGACGGGGCCATCCCCGACGAGGCGGCGATCGCGCAGGCGGCGCTCGGTCCGGCGGAGCGACAGCGTCTGCGAGAGGCCCTGGAGTCGCGCGCCCGCTCGGAGGCGGCGCACCGAGAGGCGCTCTCGTCGCTGGGCCCCGACGAGCCTTCGAGCCCCGTCCAGCTCGGCGCCGAGGCCGAGCAGCGAAGCCGGTTGGAGGCGCTGCAGCGAGAGCTCGGCGTCGCTCAATCGTCGCTGGCGGCGATGGGCCAGCAGCGCCGGGCGCTGGTCTCCGCCGCGGAGGCCCGCCGCGCCGCGGAGGCCCGGAGCCTGCAGGTGCGACGCGTGTCCGAGGTCGCCAACGGCAAGGGCCCCAGCAAGGTCAGGCTGAGCCGCTATGTGCTGCTCGACCTCTTCGACCGCGTCGTCGCGAGCGCCAGCACCGGCCTCGAGGCGATGAGCGACGGGCGCTTCCGGCTGCGGCGCCAGGAGCGGGCGCAGACCGGCCGTGAGTTCGACCTGGTGGTCGACGACTCCTACGTGGGCGGCGTCGCGAGGCCCGCGGCGAGCCTCTCCGGGGGCGAGGTCTTCCTCGCCTCGCTGGCGATGGCGCTCGGCCTGGGCGAGGTGCTCCAGGCCTGGGCGGGCGGCATCCGGGTGGAGTCGCTCTTCGTCGACGAGGGCTTCGGGGCCCTGGACGAGGACACCGTCGAGCGCGCCATCGAGCTGCTCGAGCGCCTTCCCCAGCACGCCCGCATGGTGGGGGTGGTCTCTCACGTGCCCGAGCTGCGCAAGCGCATCCCTGCGCGGCTGGAGGTGCTGCGGGGCGACCAGGGCTCCTTCACCCGCTGCTCGTTGCGTCACCGCGGCGCCGACCGTTGACGGATCGCCCGTCGTCAAGCAGACCGCTGGGCATGCGTCGAAGCGCGATCCTGGGCGTCGGTCATTATGTCCCCTCGAAGGTCGTCACCAACGACGACCTCGCAAAGCTCTTCAACACCAGCGACGAGTGGATCGTCCAGCGCTCGGGCATCCGAGAGCGCCGCTACATCGAGGGCGACGGGGTGTTCGCGAGCGACCTCGCGGTGCCCGCGTGCAAGATGGCCTGCGAGAAGGCCGGCGTGGCCCTCTCGGAGATCGACGCGATCATCTTCGCGACGCTCTCCCCCGATGCGTTCTTCCCCGGCACGGGGTGCTTCCTCCAGGCCAAGCTCGGCCTCCCGGGCATCCCCGCCCTCGACATCCGCAACCAGTGCTCGGGCTTCCTCTACGGGCTCTCCATCGCCGACGCCTGGATCCGCGCGGGCGTCTACCGTCGGGTGCTCCTCGTGGGCGCGGAGGTGCACTCCACCGGGCTCGACTTCTCCGACGCGGGCCGCGACGTGACGGTGCTCTTCGGCGACGGCGCCGGGGCCGTGGTGCTCGGCCCCACCGAGGAGGAGGGCCGTGGGCTCCTCAGCCTCACCCTCGGGGCCGACGGTCGCGGCGCCACCGACCTCTGGATCGAGGCCCCCTCCTCCGGTCGGTCGCCCGAGCGCATCACCCACCAGATGCTCGACGAGCGTCGGCAGTACACCCGCATGAACGGCAAGCAGGTGTTTCGCTGGGCGACGGAGAAGATGCCCGAGGCCTCGCGCGCCGTGCTCGCCGAGGCGGGGCTGACCACCTCCGACATCGACCTCTTCGTGCCTCACCAGGCCAACCTGCGCATCAACGAGTTCGTGGCGCGCAAGCTGGAGATCCCGATGGAGAAGGTCGTGACGACCATCGACCGCTACGGCAACACCACCGCGGCCTCCATCCCCCTGTCGCTCTCCGAGGCCCTCCTCGCGGGCCGCGCGGGCCCCGGCTCGCTGGTGCTCTTCGCGGCCTTCGGCAGCGGCTACACCTGGGGCGCCGGGCTGCTCCGGCTCTAGCGCCGCGCGGCGGGCTGCACCACGTGGGTCACGCCGAAGCGGCCCAGGGTGCGGCGCACGGCGTATCGCCCGTCGGGCGGGGCCTTCGACACCGCGCACAGCTCCGCCGCGTTGAAGGGACAGGCGCGGCACTTCCCGCGGGCCATGGTCCCCTCCGGGGCGCGGGCGCCGGTCCAGTAGGAGGTGGCCCACTGGAGGTCGCGCTCGACCCGCTGTCGGGAGTGGCGGAAGACCCAGAGTCCGAAGGCCTCGTCGTCGACCCGCCGCACCGTGAGCCCGGAGAGCGGATCGGGGACCCCGCTCGGCGGCCGGGCGTCGGTCGCGCTCAGGCCCGCGCGGGCCAGCTCGAAGGCCGCCTCGGCGATCTTGCGGGCGAGCGCGTCGCTCACCCGTCGACCGCGAGGCAACACCGCCACCCCGTACAACAGCCGATCGGTCTGGAACCCCATGGCCTCCAGCATCCGCCCGTAGGCCTCGACCTGGACCACGTGCGAGGGAAACAGCTCTCGCCGCCCGGAGAACTTGAACTCCAGCACCAGCCTGGCGCGCCGCCCCTCCAGGTGGATGCGGTCGGCCCGCCCCACGAGCCGCACCCCGTGGATCTCCGCCGTCACCGGCATCTCCACCAGCTCGAGGGCCTCGCCCGCGGTGATGGCCTCGCTGATCTCCTGCTGGCTGATCTCCTCGGCCTCGGCCTCGAAGGCCGCATGACCGGCCGCCCCGGCCGCGAGCTCGGCGCTCTCGGTGCGCAGCGTGTGGGTCCTCGCGAGGTGCACCTGCATCTCGCAATAGAACTGGTTGGCCAGCGTGCTCACCGACACCCTCGGGGGCCCCACCGCCCTCGGGCCCTCGACGAAGCGACGGATCGCCGGGAGACGCTCAGCCGTGAAGAGCGCGTCGAGGGTGGTCTCCATCCCGAAGCGACGCAGCGAGGCGTAGTAGCGCCCCACCGGCTCGGGAAACACCCCGGCGCCGTGCAGGGCCTCCCACACGGCCCGAGGTGAGCCGAGCGCCGCCACGATCGCGTAGAACCGCGGAGCGAGCGAGGCGCGCGCGTGAGCGATTTCCAGGAGATGGGGCAGGTCGAGGAGCGGAGGGTTCATCAGCAGGGGCGTCGGGAGCAGTGTATCCCGATCGCCCCCCGCTCGCTCAGCGGAACCCTCCGCCCGCCCCGTTACTAGGCCGCCTGCGAGTCCGAAGCGCTGGCGTTTCCCTTGCGGGCGTCCTCCTCCGCGATGGCCTTCTTCAGCCAGACCTTGGCGTTCTTCATCCGCCCGACCTCCTCGGTGCGCTTGCAGAGCGCCCTCCAGGCCGCCTCGCGGTCGGCCACCGGCAGCGGCGCCAGCTCGGCGCGGTACTTCATCCACACCGCCACCGCCTCGCCCGGCAGCTCGATCTCCCCGATGCGGGCGTAGAAGCCCCCGAGCGCAGGGTGCGCCGTCGCCGGATCGGGCGTCGGGTCGTTGGCGGGCGACTCCTCCGCCGCCTCGGCCATGGGGTTCACCTGGTTCAGGTCGATGCCCCCGCCCGGCTCCTGCGCGTTGGCCGGGATGGTCTCGATCTCCAGCTCGTCCAGCACCCCGAGCCCGAGGAGGGAGAGCGTCGCGCGGCGCTTGGCCTTGGTTTCAGCCTTCATGAGCACATTGACCGGGTCGGTGAGCGGCACCGTCGCCGTCGCGGTCTCGAAGCGGCCGTTGGGCATCGACGCCTTGCACACCGCGTAGACCAGCTTGGTGCCCGCGAGGTCGATCACCTTCGGGCCGTCGATGATCTCCCGGGTCACCCGATGCATCGCCGCGAGCTGATCGGTCGCCCCGCGCGTCGCATACAGGATCTCCTTCCCGTTGAGCCGCAGGAAGGCGAAGGGCTGCGCGTGGGGGTTGAGCCCAAGGCCCTCGCACATCTGCACGTAGAAGCGCGCCCGCTCGCTCGGCCCGAGGCCCGACAGGTCGCCCCGCAGCACGATCGAGTCGATGACCTTCGCGCCCGTGCGCTCGTCCACGTCGTAGCCCGCGCGCTCGCCCGTACCCTGCGCCGCCTGCACCCGCTGCTCGTTCTTCTCGTTGCTCATGGTCGTCTCCCTCTCTCCGCTCACTTCGCGCCCGTCGTCGGGTCGTCTTCGCCCGCGTCGTCCTTCGGCTCTTCCATCGTCTCAAGCGCCGCCACGAAGGCGTCCCGCCGCTCGTTGCAGAACGCCTCGAACTCCATGTCCCCGGCCAGCGAGGCCTCCGCGTCGGCGTCCTCCGGCAGCACGTCGTTGGCCGCCATCAAGCCCGACCAGAACAGCGCCTCCACCGCCGGCACGCCCCACTTCCGCTGCGCCTCGCGGAGCACGCGCTCCTTCTTGAAGCGGGGGTGGGCCTTCCAGTCCGCGTAGCTGAGCTCCGCCCGGAGCCTCACCAGCTCGTCGAGCTCCTGCGACGACTCGACCCGGCGCTCGTCGTACATCGTTCCCTGGATGCCACGCTCAGCAATATTGCTCATGGTAGTTGCTCCTTCAGTGGACGACGGCGCCTGGGGCACCGGGGAGCCGCTCGATGCGCGCTTCGTTCGCTCGTCCATACGCAAAGCAGGATAGGCCCCCCCATCTCGCCGCGCTGCCCCTGGCAAGGTACACGTGACATATCCTGTCACACGCTACGGAAGCCCTTCCGGACAGGAGCTCTCGTCGAGAAGGCCCACCCGAGGACGTGACAGGATATGTCCGCTACGGGCGGTCGACGGCCTTGGCGCGGGGGCTCGACCCCACCGGTCGCAGCACCCCCGGGCGGTCGGCCCGGCGCGGCGTGGCGAGCGCCCGGTCGTACCACTCCAGCAGCGTGCCCCGCTCATGGGCGCTCTGGGCGCCGACCGCGAGACGCAGCCACTCGGTGGTCGCCCGCTGGCCCGCGGCGCGCTGGATCGCCCTCAGCGCGACGGTCACCGCGTGGTCGGGGCGCAGCGCCTCCAGGGCCTCCTCCAGGCCTGGGTCTCGCTCGGGCGCCGCGGCCGCCGGGGCTGCGCTCACGGGCTTCGCCGGGGGAGCCTTGCGCCCGCCTCCCACCAGGTCGGGGACGGCCCCGACCACCGCCCTGGCGAAGGGCCGGGGGTCGGGCTTCACGGGGGAGTCGAAGTAGTCCGGCGGGAGCCCGTAGGCCTGCACCACCGCCAGCATCACGTCGCCTCCCAGCGCCCGGTGCCCGCCCAGGATCGCCGCGATGGTCCCCTGCTCCCGCCCGATGGAGGCCGCGAAGGCCCGCTGGGTGAGCTTCGCGCCGCGCGCCGCACCGAGGGCGTCGAACAGCTCCGCGAGCCGCTCGCGCCTCCGCAGGCTCAGCTCCTTCGTGACCGGTCGAGGCACGCCTCCGGATCTATCAGGAACTCCAGCGCTGAGCAATCATTGCTTGACTGCTGCTGATATCTTGCGCAATACATCCAGGCATGAACGGCGACGCTCCCTCCCCGATGCGCTCACGGCTCCAGGTGCTCGAAGGCGGCGGCGCGGCCCGGCGACGCAAGCCCGTTCGCCTGACGCTGCTGCGCGACCCGGCGACCGCCCGCCGCCCCGACACCATCGACTTCCCTGCGCCGGGCAGCGCGATGTCGCACCTCGAGCACGCCATCGCGGCGCTGCGCGAGGCCGCCCAGGCCGAGACCATCACCGGCCGCAGCGACGGGGTCATCGACGCGCTCGACCACCTCACCCGAGAGCTGAGCGTGCTCTTCGACGACGAGGTGGCCCGCACCGCGCTGCTCCGCATCTCCGGCCAGCTCCGCCGCCCGCGTTGATCTTGCGCTAGGCGCGCCCGCGACGGTACACCGCGCGCCATGGCCGCCTCGAAGCGCTCGAAACCCCCTCAGCCCCTCACCCCCGCGCCCGCCGGCACCGACCCGCGCGTGCTGCGCCGGGCGCACTTCCTCATGCGCCTCTCCCGCGCCTGGGACTCGCGCTTCGAGGCGATGGCCCGCGTGGGCCGCATCGGCCGCTGGTACAGCGCCGTCGGCAATGAGTGCACCACCGTGGGCACCTCCCTCGCGCTCGGCGCCAACGACGCCATCTCCACCGTGCACCGCGACCTCGGCGCCGTGCTCACCCACTACCTCGACCCGACCCGCCTGGCGCCCGCCCTCTTCGAGGACGGCGACCAGACCGAGTGGGACGCCCTCCGCCCTCCCCCGCAGAGCCTGCTCGACCAGCTCGCCAGCCAGGTGTTCGGGCGTCGCGGGGGCTTCACCCGCGGGGTCGACCGGTCGTTTCACTACGGGCTCGTCAAGCCCGAGTGGGGCATCCGCCACGTCGGGATGATCTCGCACCTCGGGTCGATGATCCCCGTGGCCGCGGGCCTGGCGCTCGCCAACCTGCAGGACGGCAACGACCGAGTGGTGCTCGGGTTCACCGGCGAGGGGGCGACCTCGCAGGGCGACTTCCACGAGGCGCTGAACATGGCTGGGGTGATGAAGCTCCCGCTCATCCTGGTGGTGGAGAACAACCGCTACGCCTTCAGCACGCCGCTCTCCGAGCAGTACGCGTGCGACAAGCTGAGCGACCGCGCGCCGGGCTACGGCATCGCGGGAGAGACCGTCGACGGGCTGGACTTCGACGCCGTGCACGCCGCCATGAACCGCGCCGTGCAGCGCGCCCGCACGGGCGAAGGGGCCACGCTGCTGGAGTGCATGCTCCCGAGGATGCGAGGCCACGCGGAGGGCGACGGGAGCTACGAGCTCATCCCCCCGGCGGAGCGCGAGGAGTACCTGAAGCAGGACCCGCTGGTGCGCTTCGAGGCGATGCTGGTCGACCGGGCGCTGGCCGACGTGGAGCGCGTGAAGGAGGTCACGGAGATCGCCCGGGGGATCATCGAGGACGCGGTGGAGCGCGCGATGGCGACCGAGGAGCCCCTGATCGACGAGGCGACGCGGCCGGTGTTCGCGCCGGGTGAAGTGGCGACGGCGTTCGCGCGCCAGTCGACGGAGGTGACCGGTGGCTGAGACGACGTACATCGACGCGATCCGACGCGCCCTGGGCGAGGAGATGGACCGCGACGAGGCGGTCTTCCTGATGGGTCAGGACATCGCGGCCTTCGGGGGCGCGTTTCGCGCGTGCAAGGGCCTCTTCGAGAAGCACGGCCGGATGCGGGTGATCAACACCCCGCTGATGGAGTCGGGCACCGTCGGCGCGGCCCTCGGCGCGGCCCTCGTGGGCAAGCGCCCGGTGCTGGAGATGCAGTTCGCGGACTTCGTCTCCTGCGGCTTCAACCAGATCGTCAACAACGTCGCCAAGACCTACTACCGCTGGGAGGCGCCCGTTCCGATGGTGATCCGCCTGCCCTTCGGCGGCGGCGCGGGCGCGGGGCCCTTCCACTCGCAGTCCCCCGAGGCGTGGTTCGCCCACACCCCGGGCCTCTGCGTGGTCGCGCCCTCCACCCCCCGCGACGCCCTCGGGATGCTCAAGGCCGCCATCCGCGACCCCAACCCCGTGATCTACCTGGAGCACCGCTTCCTCTACCGCCGGGAGAAGGAAGACCTCCCCGAAGGCGACCTGCTCACCCCCCTCGGCCGCGCCCACGTCGCGCGCGAGGGCAAGCACGTCACCATCCTCACCTGGTCGTGGACCCTGCACGAGTCCCTCGCCGCCGCCGAGGAGCTCGCGAAGGAGGGCGTCTCCGTCGAGGTCGTCGACCTGCGCACGCTCTCGCCCCTCGACGAGGACACGATCTTCACCTCGGTGCGCAAGACCTCCAAGGTGCTGATCGTCCACGAGGCCACCATCACTGCGGGCTTCGGGGCCGAGCTCGCCGCCCGCGTGGCCGACCAGTGCTTCGAGTGGCTCGACGGCCCGGTGCGCCGCGTCGCCTACGCCGACCGCCCGTCGCCCTACAACAAGAAGCTCGAGCAGAGCCTGCTGCCCGGGCGCGAGCGCATCACCGCCGCCCTGCGCAAGCTCGCCCGCTACTGACGGACACCCCTTCCGCATCGGCGCCTCGCGGCTCTACGCTGGCGAGCATGAAACGACTCCTCGTCCCGGCCTTCGCCACCTTCGGCCTCGCCCTGACCGCCTGCGGCGACGTCAGCCCCAACGACCTGCGCGACCCCACGTGCTCGGCCACGACCTTCAACGTCGAGGGCCGCACCTTCACCACCTTCGGCACCTCCGCCGACGCGCGGAAGATCGACGCCTTCCTCCAGGCGACGCTCGACCTCAACGCCGCCACCATCGAGATCGCCGACGGCCTCACCTCGACCTGCGCCGCCATCGGCACCGACCTCGGCCTCGCCGCGTCGGAGTACCGCCCGGCCACCGCCGGGGAGCTCCCGGTCGCCTACACCTGCCGCCGGGTCTCGCAGGAGGTGCGAACCGTCATCGAGGCCGCCCTCCCCCGCGGCGCGTCGCTCGACGTCACCATCGTCCCGCCGGTCTGTCAGATCGACGTGAGCTTCGCGGCCCGCTGCGCGGCCCAGTGCACCGCGACCGCCACCGTCGAGGTGCCGCGGTGCATGGGAGAGCTCGTCGCCGAGTGCACCGGCAGCTGCAGCGGATCGTGCGCGGGCACCTGTGACGGCGGCTGCTCCGGCGTCTGCAGCGGCATGTGCACGGGCACCTGCATGGGCACCTGCGTGGGCCAGTGCAGCGCGGGGTGCAGCGCCACCGACTCCACCGGGCGCTGCATCGGGACCTGCGCGGGCACCTGCAACGGGAGCTGCTCGGCGACCTGCACGGGCTCGTGCACCGGGAGCTGCTCGGCGGGCTGCCAGGGCTCCTGCCGCGGCCAGTGCCGGGGCACCTGCTCGGTGCAGAGCAGCGTGCGCTGCGACGGCACCTACGACGTCCAGGCCGACGCGCAGTGCTCCGCCGCGTGCGAGGCGCAGGCGAACGCGCGCGCGACGTGCACCGACCCGCAGATCACCATCGGCAGCCGCGCCACCGTCTCTCCCGCGGCGCTGCAGCGGCTCAACGTGCTGGTCACCTCGCTCCAGCGCCACTACCCCCGCATCGTGCTCAACGCGACCCGCATCGACCGCGTGGTGCGCCAGAGCGCCCCGAACTTCGTGGCCAGCCTCAACGGCGTGGGCACCGCGGCCAGCAACGTGGGCCTCTCCGCCGTCGCCTGCGTCGCCCGGGCCGGCGTGGTGGCCACGGACATCGCCAGCCGCTTCAGCGCCTCGGCGCAGGTGAGCGTGGAGTTCAGCGCCTCGGTCTCCGTCCAGGGCACCGCCCAGTAGCCGGAGGGCCCCACCGCGCGCCCGGACGGGTCTTTACCCGGAGGCCCTGACTGGCCTACACCCCGGGCGCCATGTTTCTCCAGACCTTCTTCGAACCGAAGCTCGACCTCGACCGGCTGCGCGCCATGCTCGACACCTGCGGCCCGTGGGCGCGAGCCAACGCCGTGCACACGCTCACGCCCGCGCAGATGAAGGTTCTCTTCGAGGCCTGTGAGGGCGAGGCGCTCACCCTCGACGCGATGGTCCCGACCGGTGAGCCCCTGGTCGAGGTGATCCACCACGGCAAGAACACCCTGCCGATGTTCAGCCATTTCCAGAAGCGATTCTGTCGGCCCGACGGCGAAGACTGCCCCGACCAGCTCTGGGGCTACAACCACAACGGCGGCCTCGTGACGGCCGTGACGGGCCCCGGGTACTTCGTCGCCACGCTCACCGAGAAGGGCGAGGTGCTCATCGACTACGCGAAGGTCCCGCCGCGCAAGCCCGCCGGATGGCCGACGATCATGGGTCCGACCGCGCGCGCCGGGAGCCTCGTCTGGGCGGGCATGACGGACGTCCTGCGCCGCGTCACCGACCACGTCACCATCGGCACCGCTTACATGAACGGTAAGCCGAGGGGGCAGTACTTCGCCCTCTGCCGCGAAGACCCGAAGGTCTGACCTCCCTCCGCTCGCTACTGGCGTCCCGCCCGCCGCTTGCGTAGCGTCGTCGGCGTGGTGGCTGATCCGATCGATCCAGGCGATCTGTCCGTTGGCGCTGAGCTCCCGGGGGCCTACACCATCGAGGAGCCGGTGGTGCAGGGGCGCACCCGGGTCATCTACGCCGCGCGCTCCAACGAGGGCGAGCTGGTGGCGGTGCACGTGCTCGACGCGGGCCTCGTCGACGGCCTGGGGGAGTGGTTCACCCAGGCCGCGACGTCTCGCGGGGAGATCCATCACCCGTCGCTCCCGACGACCCTCTCGGTCGGCCGGCTCGACGACGGCCGCCCCTTCGAGGTCACCGAGTTCCTGGAGGGCACCTCGATGCGAGAGGCGCTCGACGCCGCGCCCGAGGGGCTCGATCCGCTCGCGGTGGTGCGCGTCGTCAACGAGGTGGCCTCGGCGCTCGACGCGCTCCACGGTCGCACTCCCCCGGTCGCGCACCGCACCCTCTGCCCCGAGCACGTGGTCATGCTCCGGGACACCCACGAGGTCCGGCTGCTGGGGCTCTTCAACGCCGATCGCCCGCAGTTCGAGGGCGTCCGACCCGGCTACCGCTCGCCCGAAGAGCTCGCCGGGGTCCTCTCGCTGGGCGCCCGCTCGGACGTGTTCAGCCTGGCCACCCTGACCTACGAGCTGCTCACCGGCCGCGCCGCGTGGCCGCACGTCCCCGAGCTCGCGCTCGACTCCATGCGCGTCGGCGTCCGCGACCGCGTGAGCGTGCTGCGCCCCGTGCTCCCGACGGCGCTCGACGCCGTCTTCGAGCGCGCCTGGTCGCTCTCCCCGGACGCCCGCCACTCGTCCGCGGGGCGCTTCGCTCGGGCGCTGCGAGCCGCCGTCGACCCGCTCGACCTGGCCGCCTCGCTCTCCAGCAACGTCTTCGACGACCGGCCCACGGCGCAGGTCCCGGTGTTGTCGCTGCGGGTGCGCAACAACACCCTCCTCAACGCCGGGGCGGTCGCGCAGGCCATCGTCCCTCGGGCCTTCGTGGGGAAGGTGCGGGCCAGCGAGACCGAGGCCGAGGTCGAAGCGAAGCCGACGCGACCGCCGCCCCCGCGGGCCCTCCGGGCGCCGGTCCCCCCCGGCACGAGGCCCGTGCGCGCCGACGAGTCCGATGCCCCGGCGAAGATCACCGTGCCCCGCCCGGAGGACATCCTCCCTTCACCCGAACCCTCCGAGGAGAGCCCCTCCGAGGAGACCCCCCTGTCCACCTCGGCCCCGGTCCCGGAGCCCACCGGTCCCACCGACGTCGTGCGCACGCTGGCCCGGAGCCCGGTCGAGTCCACCCAGCCGACCGAGCTCCCGGTCGCCCCGCCCGCCGAGCCCGTCGAGGCCCGCACGCCGGTGTCCGTCTCCGAGCCGCCCGATGAGCCCACGCCGCGCCCGGCCCGCCCGACCCCGCAGCCCGAGCCCATCGAGGTCGCCCGGCCCCTGGTCGTCGAGGCCCCATCTCCTCCGCCGCCGGTCTCGGCGGTCGCCTTACCTGAGCCGGTAAGCCCGCCCCCGGCCGAGCCCGCTCCCCCGCCCCCGCAGCGCGTCGCTCCGCCGCCGCAGAGCTACGTCTCCCCGCTCGACGCTCCGCCGCTCGAGGGTCGCCCCGAGTCCCGGCTCTTCCTCGACGAGCCCACCGCGGTGTTCAACACGCCGGTGCCGGCCGCGACCCCGTGGACCCGCTCTCCGGTCGCGCTCGCCGGGCTCTTCATCGCCCACGCGCTGCTCATCGTCGGCATCGCGCACGCCATCTCCTACGCGCTGGTGCACCGTCAGACGCCGACCACGCAGATCATCCCGGGGCCTTCGCCGGTGTGCGCCCCGTGCGCGGCGTGCCCGGCCCCTCCCCCGGCTCAACCCGAGAGCGTCCAGCAGGCCCTCTCTCCGGCGCGTGCCCCGGTGGCCGCGAGGGCGCTGCGCCCGGCGCCGGTACGTGCACCGGCGCGGCCCCAGATCATTCGCTCGGTGCCGGATTTCGGGCGGCCGCGCTAGCAGGAGCGGGGGGCGTCACGTCCAGCACGATGCGGTTGGCAGGGACGAGGTACTGCGCCGCCACCCGGCGGACGTCGGCGAGGGTCACGGCCAGGTAGCGGTCGAGCTCGGTGTTCACGATCGACGCGTCGCCGTCGTAGAGCTCGGTCATCCCCAGAAACTGCGCGCGACCCACCGGCCGCTGAAGTCCGAAGACGAAGCCGGCGCGGATGTTGTTCTTCGCCTTCTCCAGCTCTCGGGCGGTGATGCCGCGGGCGACCACTTGCGAGACCAGCGCGTCGAGCGCCCGCCGGGCCTCCGCGGGCTGGTGCCCTCGCGAGCAGATCGCCCACACCGCGAGCAGGTCGGGGCCCCGGCGGTCTTCGGTGTCCACGGAGATCTCCGACAGCAGCTCCTGGTCGCGCACCAGGGAGCGATAGAGCCGCGACGACTCTCCCCCCCCGAGCACGGTGGCGAGCACCTCCAGGGCGTAGTGATCGGGCGTGCGGCGGGCCGGGATGTGCCAGGCCACGTGGAAGCCGGGCATCTCGGCGTGCGGGTCGACCATGGACTCGGTGCGCTCCCCGACGGGAGGCTGATAGGCCGTGTCCTGCCAGGGCTCACCGCGCCGGGTGCGGATGTCGCCGAAGTGCCTCCGCACCATCGCGAGCGCCTCGGCCGGGTCGAAGTCCCCGGCGATGGTGAGCACCGCGTTGTCCGGCGCGTAGAAGCGCGTGTGGAAGGCCCGCACCCGGGCCACCTGCTCGGCCGGAGCGACGCCGGGCATCTCCAGGTCGCGCACGTCGCCGATGGTGCTGTGCGAGTAGGGGAAATAGCCGTCGTAGAAGACCTCGTCGCGCCGCAGGAACGACAGCATGTACGGGCGGTTCTCATAGGATTGCCGTCGCTCCTCCATCACCGTGAGCCGCTGGTTCTCGAAGGCCTCGGCGGTGATGGCGAGCGAGCGCATCCGGTCGGCCTCGAGCCACAGCCCCAGCTCCAGCGCGTGGGCGGGGAGCATCTCGTAGTAGTTGGTGCGGTCCTCCGAGGTGGTGGCGTTGGAGTCGGCGCCGACGCGCGACAGCAGCCGGTCGAACTCGCCCTTCGGGAGGGTCTCGGTGCCCTCGAACATCAGATGCTCGAAGAGGTGCGCGAAGCCCGTCTGCCCCTGCCGCTCGACGCGCGCTCCCACGTCGTAATAGATCGCGATGGCCACCGTGGGCACCGAGCGGTCCGGCGAGAGCACCACCCGGAGGCCGTTCTCCAGGCGCTCGCGCTGCACGGGAATCTGCAGCGCGGAGGGCGCCGCCGGGGCCGCGGGCGCCTGCGCCGGGACCTGTTGAGAGCCCACGACCCCCGAGAGCACCGACGCCGCCGCGAACAACCACACACCCAGACGACGCGCTGAACGATTCATGTCGCGCGCGAAGGTACCGGCAGCCGCCCCGCGCCGCCAATGGGTCGCGCGATGGCGCTCGAAGGGTGCTAGGTCAGGCCATCGTGACCCCGCGATCACCCACCCTCCTCGTCGCCCTGGCGCTCTGCAGCGCGTGCGTCTCGCGCTCCCCCTCCGCCCCCGTCGACGCGTCCTCCGGCGCCACGGCGGACGTCCGCCCGGCGCGCTCCACCAGGCCCGAGCTTCCGCCGATGGTCCCCGACCAGGCCGACGCCCACGCCTGCTTCCCCACGGATTTCGAGACCACCCGCGCTCGCGTCCGTGGCGACCACCTCGAGCTCTGCGGCCTCACCCGGGGCACGCCTCGGTGCTACTCGGTCGATCCGCTGACCTCCTTCGTGAGGGTCATCGAGGTGCCCGACGCTCCCCGTCAGCGACCGCAGCAGCCCCTCCTCGAGGCGCCCCTCACCCGCTCCGAGGTCTCCACCCGCGGCGCCCGCGCAGACACCCGCGGAGGCACCCTCTCGGTCGTCTCGGCGAGCGGCCCCTCCCGCACCATCAACGCCCGCTCGGTCGGGCTGGGCTCGCTCGACAACGGCGTGCTCGCGCCTTGGGGCGACGGCTGGTTCATCGCGGTGTTCGGCATCCGGGCGCCCGACCTCGGGGCCTCCGCGATCATCGAGACCGGCAAGATCCGGCTCCGCGGCCGGGCGGCCTACAACCCCTGTCCCCCCGGAACGTGATCCGTCGACTGTAAGCCCCGCCTCGCCGCGGGCGTTCACCCCACCAGAGGTGAACCCCATGAAGCGCTCCCTGTCACTGCTCCCGCTCCTCGCCCTCGCCGCCGCCACGGGCTGCGCGGCCCCCTCGCCCTACGTCGTCTCCGCCGGCGGCTACCGCTCGGCCCACGTCGGCACGACGACCGTTGCGCAGTCGGGCTACGAGCCCTCCGTGCAGCCCGCGCCGAGCGTCACCGCCGAGTCGTCGTTGACGGGTGGCGCCCTCTCCGACGGCGACGGCCCTCGCGCGCAGCCCTCGTCGCCGCCCACGGAGCTCCCTTCCTCGCTGCGACCCGGGCTCGCGACCCACTGGGGCGAGGACCGCTACTCCACGGTGCGCACCACGGCCTTCGAGCGCGCCTCCGAGCGGCCCTTCGACGTCGCGACGCTGCACTACAACGACGCCCGGCTCTCGGCGATGCAGGCGCAGCGGGAGAGCTTCCGGTGGCTGTCGGTGCACCGCGACGGCATCCGCATCTCGCTGCGGGGTGAGTCCGGCGAGGTGCTCCCCGGCTTCATGAGCGGCGGCGAGGCCTTCGTCATCGGGCAGCCCGGACAGCGCTACGCCATCGTGCTGGAGAACCAGACCTCGGCGCGCATCGAGGCGGTGCTGACCGTCGACGGCCTCGACGTCATCAACGGTCAGCCCGGCAGCACGGACCACCGGGGATACCTCGTTCGCCCGCACGGGAGCATCGTGGTCGAGGGCTTCCGCCGCAGCACCAGCACCGTGGCGGCGTTTCGCTTCGGCGGGGTCGAGGGGTCCTACGCGGACGAGCGAGGCTCGGCGCGCAATGTGGGCGTCATCGGCGTGGCGCTCTTCGCAGAGCGCGGCGCGACGCTGGACATCGAGGAGAATGAAGTGGAGCTGCGTCGGTCGGCGAACCCGTTTCCGGGCGGGTTCGCGCCTCCGCCGGCCAGCCGACCGTACTACTGACCCGGGCCGAGCATCAGTCGCGGAGCTGCTGGGCGAGGTAGTTCTGCTCGCCGATCTGGCCGATGAGGCCGAGCTGCGTCTCGAGCCAGTCGGCGTGCTCCTCCTCGCTCACCAGGATGTCCTTGAGCAGGGCCTCGGTGCCGTTGTCGCCGAGGTCGCGGCAGAGCTTCACGCCGTCGTTGAGGCGCTGAAGCGCGTCCTTCTCGAGCTGCAGGTCGAGCTGAAACTGCTCCGGAACGCTCTCCCCGACGTTGACCTTGCTGAGCCGCTGGAGGTTGGGAACGCCCTCCAGGTACAGGATCCGCTCGATGATCCGGTCGGCGTGCTTCATCTCGTCGATGGACTCCTTCTTCACGTAGTCCGCCAGACGCAGGTAGCCCCAATTGCGGCACATCTTGGCGTGAATGAAATACTCGTTGATGGCAGTGAGCTCTGCCGTCAGCACTGCATTGAGCAGATCGATGATCGCCGCTTGACCCTTCATGGAGACCTCCAGGCGATGGATGGTTACCTGAGGGCGGGCCGTCGAGCGTAGGAAATGCTCACCCCGGAGGGTGATTGGCCTTCTCAGCCGGCCATGAGCATCGGCAGCCGAGAGCGGCTCCGGACCTCCGAGGGGAGCGTGTCCTCGATGAGCTCGTCGATGGCATCGCGGCACGAGCCGCAGTCCGTCCCTGCGCCGCAGGCCGCGCCCACCGCATCGACGGTCTCCGCGCCCTCGCGAATGACGGACCTGATTTTCTTGCAGGGAATCCCGTGGCAGACGCAAACGATCATCGGGAGCACATCTCCAGGTAGAAGGTGACCCCTGTTATAGTGAGATCAGTTATCGTTTTCAAGCCCCCCCATGGCCGGGGAGCGGGATGGCGGCGTCGCGAAGGGTTGAGGTAGTCTGCGGCGGTGCGCAGGGCGGAACGAGTGAAGCCGGATGGCGGAGCGGGAAGCCCGTCATGACGTCCAGCGAGCGTCGTTCGAGGCTGCTGCGCGAGGGGCCCGACCCCCTCGTCGGCCAGATGGTGAACGGCAAGTTCCGCATCATCGAGGAGGTCGCCGCCGGGGGGATGGGGAAGATCTACCGCGCCGAGCAGCTCCCGCTCGGCCGGGTGGTGGCGGTGAAGGTGCTGCACACGCGCTACACGGAGACGCAGGACGACCCGGCGTTTCAGAAGCGCTTCTTCCTGGAGGCGAGCATCCTGTCGCGGCTCCAGCACCCCAACATCGTCACGGTCTTCGACTACGGGCGCATCGAGGGTCTGGCCGAGGAGGCCTTCTTCATGGCGATGGAGTTTCTCCCCGGGGAGACGCTCCACCGTCGGTTGAAGCGCGAGGGCGCCCTCAACGCCGAGGCCACCGTGGCCATCGTCCGGCAGATCGCGAAGGGGCTCCGCGAGGCGCACCGGCAGGGCGTGGTGCACCGCGACCTCAAGCCCTCCAACGTGATGCTCGTGCCCGACGAGTCCGGCGAGGAGACCATCAAGATCCTCGATTTCGGGCTGGTGAAGGTGCTCCGCGACGACTCCGAAGAGCTCACCAAGGAGGGCTCCTTCCTCGGCTCGCCCCGGTACATGTCCCCAGAGCAGATCGCCCACGGCCGGGTCGACCTCCGCACGGACATCTATTCGCTGGGGGTGATCCTCTACCAGTGCCTCTGCGGTCGGCCGCCCTTCGAGGCCGACAACGCGGTGCACATCCTCATGGCCCACCTGCACACGCCGGTGCCGCCCTTCCATGAGCGCAACCCCGCGGTGGTGGTCCCCGAGCCGCTGGGCGCGCTGGCGATGCTCTGCCTGGAGAAGCAGCCCGAGCGACGACCCGCCACCATGGACGACTTCCTCGTGGCGCTGCGGCAGTGCGAGCAGTCCCTCGGACTCCCGGGCTCGGGGATGTTCACCGAGCGCTCGATGCCCTCCGGGCGACTGCCGACGATTCCCCCGCTGCCTCCCACCGACATGCTGCCCGCGGCCCATCCCCCGCCCGCGTCGCGGCGTCCGCTGGCCCTCGTCATCGGCGTCATCGCGCTCGCCACCCTCGGGCTCGCCGTGGGGATCCTCTTCCAGTCGAGGCTCTCGCCGCCCGCCGTCGCGACCCCCTCCGCCACGGCCACCGCGACCCCAGCCGCGCCTCCCCGCACGCCCTCGGCCCCGGCGCCCTATCGACTGGAGATCGACTCCGTCCCTCCGGGCGCTGCGGTCGTCGAGGGGGGCAACGTCCTCGGCGTGACCCCCATCGGGGTGATGATCGACAGCGCCTCCGTGGCTTCGTCGCCGCGACGCTTCGTGCTGCGCCTCCCCGGTCACCGGCCCTACGAGCTCAGCGCCGGTCCCTCCAACGAGCCCTCGGTCCGCACGGTGGCGACGCTGGTGGCGGACGAGGTGCAGGTCATCCAGACCCCCGTCGCCCCGAGCGCTCCGCGCCCTGTTCACGCCGAACCTCGTGGCCGTCGACCTCCGCGTCCTCCGGTCAACCCGTCGGGTGACTCCGACATCCGACTGCATCGGTGAACCCCATGACCCGCGCTCTCTCCCGCCGAAGCCCCCGCTGGGCCTTGGCGATCGTCCTCGCCGCATCCGCTCCCCTCCGCGCCGACGACCTCGCCGACGAGGCCGACCTGCAGTTCGAGCTCGGCGCCGACCGCTACCGCCGAGGTGACTTCCGTGAGGCGCTGGAGCACTTCCTCGCCTCCAACCGCCTCGTCCCCAACCGCAACGTCCTCTTCAACATCGCGCGCAGCTACGAGCAGCTCACCCGATACCCCGACGCCCATCGGTACTACACCCAGGCGCTGGGGAGCGAGACCGACCCCGGGGCGCGCGCCAACATCGAGGCCGCGCTGCGCCGGGTCAGCCCCTACGTCGCCGCGCTGCGCGTCACCACCACGCCGCCCGGAGCGACGCTCTACATCGACCGCAGGGACCTCGGACCCCGAGGCGTGAGCCCTCGGGTGCTGGCCTTCCAGCCAGGGCGCGTGCGGGTGATCGCGGAGCTCGAAGGCCACGAGCCCGTCACCGTCGAGGGCGTCGACCTGCGCCTCGGCGTAGAGACCCCGGTGGTGCTCTCGATGCGGCGCATCCTCGGTCGGGTGCACGTGGAGGGAAACGTCCGCGGCGCCTCGGTGCGCGTGGACGACGCCAACGGCCCGGTGGTGGGAGCGGTCCCCTGTGACCTCGAGCTGCCTCCCGGTCGGCGCACGCTGCACCTCTCCGCCGAGGGCTACCGCCCGCTCGCGGAGGCCGTGGACGTGGCGGCGAGGGACACCCGCAGCGTCACCCTCACCCTCACCCCGGTGACCGGGAGCGTGGTGGTCAGCGCGGACGAGCGCGACGCGCTGGTGGAGATCGACGGCCGACCGATGGGCTTCACGCCCGCCGTCGTCGACGCCCAGGTGGGACGGCGTCGGGTGCGCGTCTCTCGCGCCGGGTTTCGCACCATCGAGCAGACCGTCTCCGTCACCGAAGGGGCCCAGACGCGCCTCGACCTCGCGCTGCGACAGGTCGAGGAGGTCACCGCGGCGTCGCGCGCGGCAGAGGCCGTGGAGGACGCGCCGAGCTCGGTGAGCATCATCTCCGGGGCCGAGCTCCGGGCGATGGCCTACCCCACGGTCACCGAGGCGCTGCGAGGGACGAGAGGGATCTTCCTCTCCGACGATCGCAACTACCCCACGGTGGGCTTTCGCGGGTACGGCCGCCCTGGCGACTACGGCAACCGCGTGCTGGTGCTGCTCGACGGCGCGCCGATGAACGACAGCTGGCTCAACTCGGCCTACCTCGGGTACGACCTGCGCACGGACCTCGAAGACCTCGCGCGCATCGAGGTGGTGCGGGGCCCCGGCTCGGTGCTCTACGGCACCGGCGCCTTCTCGGGCGTGGTCAACCTGGTGAGCCGAGGCCGCGAGGAGCCCACCGGCGTCGAGGGCACCCTCTCGACCAACCAGGAGGGCGTCGCCCGCGCTCGCGTGATGGGGCGGTACCGCGCCAACGCCCACTCCGGGGTGTGGGCCTCGGTCTCCGGCGCGCGCAGCCCGGGCCGCGACATCGCCCTGCCGGAGCTCGCGGGCCCTGGCTTCGACGGCACCGCGCGAGGGGCCGACGGCTTCGAGAGCGGCACCCTCCTCGGTCGGGCGTGGTACCGCGCGCTCTCGATGCAATGGTCCCTTCATTCGAGAAGGAAGGACGTCCCCGGCGGCGCGTACGACACCGTCCCGGGGCTCGCCGGCACCTACCTGGCCGACACCCGGGGGCTGCTTGAATTGCGCTTCGATCCGAGGCTCTCCGATACAGCGCAGCTCCTCACGCGCCTCTCGCTCAACCACTACGCCTACCGGAGCGTGCTGAGGCACACCGACGACCCGACCAACCCCGGTCGGGAGACCTTCAACGGCACCTGGATCGACGGCGAGATCCGCGGCGCCTTCGAGGTCGCCCGGGGACTGCGGCTCAACGTGGGCGCCCAGGGCCAGTACCACCTCGACGCCACGCAGACCTCGTCGCTCATCCGGGAGGATCGCATGCGACTGCCGATGGACTTCCGCGACTCGCGGACCTTCGGCATCGCCGCGGGCTACGCCACCGCCGAGTGGGCGCCGAGCGAGCAGGTGCGGGTGTCCGGCGCGTTTCGCGGCGAGTACTTCAGCACCATCGGGAGAGCGCTGCCGGCGCCCCGGCTGGCGCTGATCATCCGACCCTACGCGGGCGGCAACCTCAAGCTGATGGCCGGTCGCGCCTTCCGCGTGCCGAGCATCTACGAGCTCTATTACAACGACGGCGGACAGACCCAGGAGCCCTCTCCGGGCCTGCTCCCGGAGACCGTCTGGTCGGGTGAGGTGGAGTTCTCGCACCGCATCGGATCAGCCTGGACGGCCCTCGTCAGCGGCTACGCCAACTACCTCGACAACCTCATCGCGCTCCGCGAGTCGACGGCCAACCCGGCGCTGATCCGGTATGAGAACACCCGCGCGCCGGTGCTCACCCTCGGCGGCGAGGCCGAGCTGCGGCGGGAGTGGCGCCAGGGGTGGATGGTGAGCGCCAGCTATTCGTTCCAGCGCTCGCGGTACATCGTCGAGGCCAGCAGCCGGCCGCAGGACGCCCTGCGCGAGGTGCCCAACGCGCCGGAGCACCTCTTCTCCGTGCGCGCCGCGGTGCCCGTGGTGCCCGAGCTCTTCACCCTGATGTCCCGACTCACCGTCGAGGGCCCGCGCTTCGATCGCTTCGACCGGGGCACCGACCCGGCGCAGGGGCGCACCGACCCCGGCGTCGTGTGGGACGTCGCCCTCTCCGGGCGCGTCGAGCGCTGGGGCGTCCGCTACGCCGTCGGCGTCTACAACGTCTTCGACTGGCGGCACGTCACGCCCGTGAGCGGCGAGTTCGACGAGCGGCTGCGGTCGATGCCTCAGCTCGGTCGCAGCTTCCTCTTCAGCGCGACCGTCGCCACCCGCTGATCGCCCTCACGGTCGGCTGACCGCCACCGAGAAGCTCCCGGTGTTGCTACTGAATCCGTCCACCGTGAAGGCGTGGATGCCGGGGCCGGGAGGCAGCGTCGCGCTGATGGACGACTGCAGCCCGCACGCGTCGTCGTTGCAGGCGTCGCCGCCGCCCGCCGCGTTGCGGAGATAGATCAGCGTGTCCCAGCTCGCGCGGCCGCAGGTCTGCGCGCTGAAGGCCCCGCCGACGAAGTCCGGGCAGGTGCGCCACCACCAGGTGGACTCCCCCGCCGCGCCGCCGCCGCAGGCGCCGCCGATGGAGCCGCTGCCCCCGGTGCCGCCCCCCTGCGTCGTCGCCCCGGCCGGGAGCAGGCTCACGCCGCCGCTGCCCACCGGCAGGTGCTGGAATCGCAAGCTGATCGTGCCGGTCTGCCCCCCGAAGCCGCCGACCATCAGGTACCAGGTTCCGGGGTTGAGCAGCGCGACCACCTGCGACTGCAGCCCGCCGTTGCACCCGGCGGAGCCCATGTCGTCGTTGCAGACGACGTCGCCGTTGGTCGTCGAGGTCGAGAGGGCCGTGCCGCAGTCGCGGGCGAAATAGAGCACCGTGTCGAAGGAGCTGCCCGCCGTGTCGGCGTAGACCAGCTCCCTCGACGGGCCCGGCACCGTGAAGCGGTAGTACACGTCCGAGGTGACGCCGAAGCCGCACGGCGGGGTGATCGAGGCGGTGGCGCCGACGTTGGTTCCGCCGAGCGCGACGCTCGAGCTCGCGAAGGAGATCTCCTGCGCGCCGCCGCAGGAGTCGTTGGCCGGCGCGGACTGCACGCACGACCCGCCGGCGCACGACCGGCCCGAGGGGCACGCGTTGCCGCAGCCGCCGCAGTTGCGAGGGTCGCTCGAGAGCGAGACGCAGCTCCCTCCGCAGAAGGTGGTCCCCCCCGCGCACACGCTCGCGCACGACCCGCCCGAGCACGCCGTGCCGGGGCCGCAGCTACGGCCGCACGCTCCGCAGTTGGTGTTGTTGCTGGCCAGGTTGGTCTCGCAGCCCGTCGCCGGCGTGCCGTCGCAGTCCGCGAAGCCCGGCACGCAGGCGACGATCGCGCAGCCGCCGTCGGAGCACGACGCCGTGGCGAAGGGCAGCGAGCAGCTTCGCCCGCACGCGCCGCAGTGCGAGGTGCTGAGGTTGAGGTTGGTCTCGCAGCCGTCGGCCTCGCTGCCGTTGCAGTTGCCGTAGCCCGGGTTGCACGCGCCCAGCACGCACCCGCCGCCGGCGCAGGAGACCGTCGCGTTGGCGCGCGAGCACTGCGAGCCGCACGCCCCGCAGTGGGCGATGCTCTCCCGGAGGTTGGTCTCGCAGCCGTCCCCGGCGGCGCGGTTGCAGTCGCCGTAGCCGGCGTTGCAGGCGAGGGCGCAGAGGCCGCCGGTGCAGGCGGGCACGGCGTTGGCGCCGCCGTCGCAGCGACGCCCGCAGGCGCCGCAGTGCTGCACGTCGGACACCAGCTGCGCGCAGCGGTCGACGCAGAACGTCGCCCCGCCGGTGCACACGCTGGCGCAGGTTCCGGCCGAGCAGGCGGTGCCGGCCTCGCAGCGGTGGCCGCACGCGCCGCAGTTGGCGCTCTCCCCGTTGAGGTCGACCTCGCACCCGTTGGAGGCGCTGCCGTCGCAGTCCGCCCAGCCCGTCTCGCAGCTCGCCACCACGCAGCGCGCGCCGGAGCACGCGGCGTTGGCGTGCGCCACGCTGCACCGGATGCCGCAGCCCCCGCAGTGCGCCGCGCTCGTGGCGACGAAGACCTCGCAGCCGTTGGCGGCCATCCCGTCGCAGTCGCTGAAGCCCCCCTCGCAGGTCACCCCGCACATCGCCATCGCGCAGGTCGACACCGCGTTGGGGCCGGCGGGGCATCGCTGCCCGCAGGCGCCGCAGTGCGCGGTGCTCCGGGCGAGCTCGGTCTCGCACCCGTTGGACGCGTCGCCGTCGCAGTCGCCGTAGCCCGCGTTGCACTCCGGCACGCAGGCGCCGGACACGCAGCGCGTCGAGGCGTTGACCCCCGCGGTGCAGGCCCGACCGCAGCCGCCGCAGTTCGCCGGGTCGGCCGACAGGTCGGCCTCGCAGCCGTTGGAGGGCGCGCGGTCGCAGTCGCCGAAGCCCATGGTGCACGAGGCCACCGAGCACGCCCCCTCGACGCAGGCGGGCACGCCGTTGGGGGCGCTGCAGGAGATGCCGCAGCGGCCGCAGTTCATGGCGTCGCTGCTCGGCGTGGCGCAGCGCCCGAGGCAGCACGAGCTCCCATCGCCGCAGGCGTTGCCGCAGGCCCCGCAGTGGGCCGCGCTGCTGTTGACGTCGACGCACCGCTCGGCGCAGCAGGTGCTGCCCACGCCGCAGGGCTTGGTGTCGGTGCAGCCGGGGACGCACACCGCCTCGCGGCACACGGTGCCCGGGATGCAGTCGACGGCCTGCTTGCACCCGGTGCAGCGGTGCGTGGCGAGGTCGCAGCGGGTCACGCCCCCGCCGCAGTCGGCGTCGTCGTCGCAGCCCGTCGCGCAGGCCCGCGCCGTGGGGTCGCAGTAGGAGCCGAGCGCGCAGGAGTCGCCGCCCACGATGCACCCCACGCAGCGGCCGCTCTCCGGGTCGCAGAGGGGGCCCCCGGGGTCGGTGCGGCACTCGTCGTTGCTCGCGCAGCGAGGGCCGCCGTCACCCTGCACGGTCGGGGCGTCGCCCGAGTCGCTCGCGTCCTTCGAGGGGCCTGCGTCGCGCGGGTCGGCGATGCTTCCTCGGGCGCAACCCGTCAGCGCCGCGGCGCCCACGGTTCCGAGAACGAGGAGCAGGCGCAGGACGAGACCCGACGGACAGGGCATGGAAGGGATCCTTGCGCTGCGCCCCGGGGGGTGTGGGGAGACGGCGCGGCCGGAGCATATCAGAGCGTGCCTCGCCACCCCCTGCGTCAACATGTCGTATGGCGCGCGGGGCAGGTGTCGCTACGATCGCGCGCATGTGCTCCCCATCGATTCGTACCCGGCTGAAGTCGCTCTCCCCGTGGGCCCTCTCGCTGGTGGCCCTCGGGTGTGGCCACGATGACGCCCCGGCGACCGCGGCCTGCGGCGACCCGACGCAGGTCAGCCTGCCGAGCTGCTCCTCCGGGGCCGACGGCTTCTCGGACGAGGCCTGCACCGTGCTCGATGACGCGATCACCACCCGGGCCAGCGCGCAGGACGCGAGGGCCCCGTCGGTCACCGCGCCCACCGAGGGGCAGCGCGTCCCCCGGGCGACCCCCTTCACCTTCTCCTGGACGGCGCCCGTCGCGGCGCGCTCGAGGCTCCGCGCCCCCCGGGCGATGACCCTCGCGGACGAGCTGCGCCGGTGGACCACGCTCATCCCCGAGGCCGAGGCGCACTGCGAGCCCTTCTCCGGGCGCGCCTACGAGCTGCGCCTCCGGGTCAACGGCGCGACGGTGTTGCGTCGCCAGCAGTCGGCCACGAGCTGGACGCCCGACGGGCGCGACTGGAGCCTGATCGTGGCGGGCGCCGCGGGGCGCACCGTCGAGCTCACGGTGTACACGGCGCTGTTCAACAACGGCCAGATCGGCCCGAGCGCGGGGCCCTTCACTCCGATGGCGGCGAGGCGCTTCGTCCTGGAGTGACCGCTCGGGTCTCCTCCAGCCAACGCAGGAGAAGTCGATTGACGGTCTCCGGCTGCTCCTGGGTGCAGAAGTGGCCGCACTGCGGAATCCGCTGGATTCGCAGGTCGCGGGCCACTCGGGAGTGCGGCGCGAGCAGCTCCAGCCCGAGGGCCTTGTCCTCCTCGGCCCAGAGCAGCAATCCCTGCTTCTCGATGATGGGATAGGGCGCCACGGCCCAAGGGCGGGCGGCCAGCCGGATCGCCTGTCGGTAATAGGCCAGCATCGGGGTCACCGCCTCGGGGCGCGACACGCTCTCGCAGTAGGGAGCCATCGCCTCTCGGGTGAAGTTGCTCCGATCGACCGCCATCGCGCGGTACATCTTCGCCAACCCCGAGCCGCCGTCGCGGGCGATCAGCCGCTCGGGCAGCCAGGGGATGTTGAACGCGAACATGTACCAGCTCCTCCGCAGCTGCGCGGTCGAGGAGACGAAGGCGTGGCGCAGCACCGCCGGGTGGGGGCAATTGATCACCCCATATCGAGAGACCACCTCGGGGTGCCGACTGACGGTCTCCCAGGTGATCGCTCCTCCCCAGTCGTGACCGATGAGCGTGGCCTCGTCCTCGCCCAGCGCCCGGATCATCTGCGCGATGTCTGTGGCGAGGTTGGAGATGCCATAGCCGTCGCGAGGCTTGTCGCTCAGGCCATAGCCTCGCAGGTCGGGCGCCACCACCCGGTAGCCCGCCGCGGCCAGCGCGGGGATCTGCCAGCGCCAGGTGAACCAGCGCTCTGGAAACCCGTGTACCAGCAGCACCAGCGGGCCTCGGCCCTGGGTGCCGTAGTGAAAGCGCACCCCGTTCGCCACCACGCTCGACTCGATGATCGCCTCGGTCATTCGTCGCTTCCCAGCTCCTTCGCGCGCACGGTACAACACCCTCCCCCTCCCCTCGCGCCGAGGAGCGCATTGCCGTGATCGCCCGCATCTCCCTCGAAGACAAGGTCGCCATCGTCACCGGCGCGAGCCGCGGCATCGGCGAGTCCATCGCCCGCACCTTCGTCGCCCACGGCGCGAAGGTGGTGATCGCCTCGCGCAAGCTCGACGGGGTGCGCGCCGTCGCCGAGAGCCTCGGGGAGAGCGCCCACGCGGTCGCCGCGCACACCGGCAAGGAGGCCGAGTGCGAGGCCCTCGTGGCCGCCGCCATCGAGCGCTACGGCCGCGTCGACGTGCTGGTGAACAACGCCGCAACCAACCCCTATTTCGGCCCGATGCTCGACGTCGACATGGGCGCCTGGCAGAAGACCTTCGAGGTCAACCTCCAGGGCTACTTCTGGATGGCCCGGGGCGTCGCCCGGCACCTCCGAGACCGGGGCGGCCGGGGCTCCATCGTGTCGGTCTCCAGCGTGGCGGGCCTCGAGGCGGCGCCGATGCAGGGCGTGTACGGCATGACCAAGGCCGCGGTGATCTCCATGACCCGCACGCTGGCCTACGAGCTGGCGTCGAGCGGCATCCGGGTCAACGCGATCTGCCCGGGGCTGGTCGAGACCCGGCTCGCGGCGGCCATCACCGGCAACGCGACGCTGGTGGAGGAGGTCATGAGGAAGACCCCCCTCGGGCGCGTGGGGCAGCCTTCGGAGATCGCGGGCGCGGCGCTGTTCCTGGCGAGCGAGGCCGCGGGGTACATGACCGGGCAGGCGATGGTGGTCGACGGCGGCATGACGATGTGCTGAATACGCCACCCTGATGGACCCCAAGAAGCTGCGCGAACTGCTCGAACAGGTGGGCAACGGCGGTCTCACGGTGGACGCCGCGATGACGGGGCTGCGAGACCTGCCCTTCGCCGACCTCGGGTACGCGATGGTCGACCACCACCGGGCGCTCCGGCAGGGGGTTCCGGAGGTGATTCTCGGCGAGGGCAAGACCGCCGAGCACATCGTCGGCATCACCGAGGAGCTGTCCCGCCGCGACGTCAACACGCTGATCACCCGCCTCGACCCGGCGAAGGCCGAGGCGGTGCGCGAGCGCCTGCCGACGGTGCGCTACCATGCGGTCTCCCGCATCGCGACGCTGGAGGTGCGCCCCATCCCGGCGCTGGGCAAGAGCCCGGTCGCGGTGATCTGCGCGGGCACCTCCGACGCCCCGGTGGCCGAGGAGGCGTGCGAGACGCTCCGGATGCTGGGCGCCTCGGTGGAGCGCGTCTACGACGTCGGCGTCGCCGGGGTGCACCGGCTGCTGGCGAGGCGGGCCGTCTTCGAGCGCTGCTCCGTGGCCATCGTGGTGGCGGGCATGGAGGGCGCGCTGCCGAGCGCGGTCGGGGGCATGGTGTCCATCCCGGTGATCGCGGTGCCCACCTCCGTGGGCTACGGCGCGGCGCTGGGCGGCCTCGCGGCGCTGGCCTCGATGCTCACGAGCTGCGCCTCCGGCGTGACGGTCTGCAACATCGACAACGGCTTCGGCGCGGCCTTCGCGGCGGCCCGAATCCTCCAGAGCGCCTCGCGCTACTGACCCTTAGCTTTCTGCCCTCACCGGGGCTGGGGTTGCGACTACGATCGCGCGCCATGAGCTCCGAGGTCGCGCCCACGCCCGTCCCCTCCCCCGTCGCCAGCAACGCCACCGAGGCGGAGATCCGCTGGTTTCGAGAGGTCTACCAGGGCGACAAGGTGCCGCAGTTCACGCTGCGGTCGTTCGTCATGGGCTCGCTGCTGGGATCGCTCATGGCGCTCTCCAACCTCTACGTCGGGTTGAAGACCGGCTGGGGCCTCGGCGTCGCCATCACCGCGAGCATCCTGTCGTTCACGCTCTATTCGGTGTTGAGCAGCATCGCGCCCAGGCTCTTCGGGTCGAACATGTCGATCCTGGAGACCAACGCGATGTCGTCCACGGCCTCGTCGGCGGGCTACTCCACCGGGGGCACGATGGTGTCCGCCATCTGCGCGCTGCTGCTGGTGCAGGGCCACCACCTGCCCTTCTGGACCCTCACCGCCTGGACCTTCCTGCTCGCCATCCTCGGCACCGTGATGGCCATCCCGATGAAGCGGCAGATGATCAACATCGAGCAGCTCAAGTTTCCTTCGGGCATGGCGGCGGCCGAGACGCTGCGCTCGCTCTACGGCACCGGCGGCGAGGCGAAGGCGAAGGCCCGCGCGCTCTTCGCGTCCATGGGCATCGGCGCGGTGGTGGCATGGCTGCGCGACGCGCACGCTGTCGCGAGCACCGGCGTCCTCGCGCTGCTCACCCGCCTGTCGAAGCTCCCTTCGACGGTGGAGATCCCCGGGCTCACCATCGCGGGTCGCCCGGCGATGCAGTACACGATCGGCTTCGAGGGGTCGCTCATCCTGGTGGCGGCGGGCGCCATGATGGGGCTGCGCACCACCACCACGATGCTCTTCGCGGCGCTCATCAACTACGGTGTGCTGGCGCCTCGCATCTTCGAGATGGGCGGCATCACCCGGCTCGGCTACCGCGGCATCGTCGGATGGAGCCTCTGGCCCGGCGCGGCCATCATGGTGACCTCGGGGCTGCTGTCCTTCGCGCTCCAGTGGCGCACGGTGGCCCGGGCCTTCAGCGGGCTCGGCAAGGCGTTCTCCCGCTCCAAGGCCCCGAAGACCACCGCGGGCGACGGGCCCTTCCGGGAGGGCTCCCTGGTCGATCCTGGCGAGGACCCGATGGAGCGCATCGAGGTGCCGCCGACCTGGTTCGTGGGGGGCATGGCCTTCGCCACCATCGGCCTCGTGATCGTCGGCTACTTCGCCTTCCACATCGCCCCGTGGCTGTCGGTGCTGGCGGTGGTGCTCTCCTTCGTGCTGGCCATCGTGGCGTGCCGCGCCACCGGGGAGACGGACACCACGCCGGTGGGCGCGATGGGCAAGATCACCCAGCTCACCTACGGGGCGCTGGCGCCCTCCAACCTCACGACCAACCTGATGACCGCGAGCATCACCGCGGGCGCCGCGGGGAGCGCGGCCGACCTGCTCACGGACCTCAAGTCGGGATACCTCCTGGGGGCCAATCCCAGGAAGCAGTTCCTGGCGCAGCTCAGCGGCACCGTGGTGGGCACCATCGTGGTGGTCCCGGCGTTCTACAAGCTGGTGCCCAACCCCGCGATCCTCGGGAGCGACCGCTTCCCGGCCCCGTCGGCGCAGGTGTGGCGCGGCGTCGCCGAGGTGCTCGCCCGAGGGGTCCACTCGCTGCACCCGACGGCCCGCTGGGCGATGCTGATCGGCGGCCTCATCGGGCTCGCGCTGCCGCTGCTGGAGCTCAGCTTCCCCAGGCACAAGAAGTATCTGCCCTCCGCGATGGGGCTCGGGCTCGCGCTGGTGATCCCGGCCTTCAACAGCGTGTCGATGTTCATCGGCGCGGTGCTGGCGGCCGCGTGGATGAAGCGCAACGAGGCGAAGGCCGAGGCGTACACGATCCCCATCGCCAGCGGCATCATCGCGGGCGAGAGCCTGCTGGGCGTCGCCGTCGCGCTGCTCGCCGCCTCGGGCTACCTCCGGTAGAGCGCCTCCGACTGGCGGCACGGCCGCTGCACAGCGTCGCCGTCGGAGGCATCAAGGATGACGCGCAGACGTTGGGGACTGCACCTCGCGGTGGCGATGGTGGCGGCTGGGGGAACGGTGTCGGCGCAGCCTGCGCCCGAGGCGGCGCGCCGCGAGGGGACGGTGGTGCGCGTCGACGGCGACCTGCTCGTGGTCGACCTCGGACACGACTCGGGCCTGGTCGAAGGCGAGCGCGTGCCGGTGTTGCGCCCGATCACGGTGCGCCACCCCATCACAGGGCAGAGCCTGCGCGACCGCTTCCCGCTGGGCACGCTGCAGGTCTACAACGTCGGCGGCGCCCTCTCGGTGCTCCGCCGCACCGAGGCGCTGCTGCGCCCGCCCGCCGTGGGAGACCGGGTGGTCTCCCCGAACGCCCCGGAGCCGAGGGAGCCCGCGCGGCCGACGAGCGCCGTCGCCATGGCCACTCCCGGGGCCACCCCGCGACCCGCCCGTCCCACCCCGCAGCCGACGACGCCACCGCCGATCGCGGCCACGTGGGAGCAGGCGCCCCCGCAGGCCGCGGCGCCTGTGGCGGCCGCCGCGCCGGGCGTCGACGCCGAGGAGCGCGCCGTGCTCACGGTCTTCCTCAGCACCCTCGGCCAGCGCCCGGCCGACCGGGTCGCCCGCTGGTCGGCCTACCTCCGAGAGCACCGGGAGAGCCCGTGGGCCGAGCGCGTCCGCGCGGAGCTCGCGTCCCTCCTCCACTTCGGGGCCGAGCCCCCGCCCCGTCCCGCCGCGCCGCCGGTGCCGACCGCGCGGGGCGCCCTGGCCACGTCGCTGCGGCTCGGAGATCCAGCGCGGGTGGCGCTGCAGGTCGCGGGCGCTCCGGTGCTCGGGGGGCGTATCTCCGCGAGGCGACCAGGGGCGGAGCGCTACGTCACGGTGACGCTCGCCCGTGACGGCGACGGCTTCGTGCGGGGGGAGGTTCCGCAGTCGCTGGTGACGCTGGAGGGCTTCGAGTACTTCGTCGAGCTCGACACCGAAGGGGGGACCGCGGTGTCCGTCGTGGGCACCGCCGAGTCGCCTCGCGCGGTGCTCGTCGAGCCCAGGCCCGGAGACGCGCCCGACCCCCGGGGCCGCACGCGCATCGACCTGCGGGCCGACTTCGCCGACGTCGGGTCGCGCACCATCGGCTCGCGCTACGTCGCGCAGCGCTTCGTGCTGGTGGAGGGCGACTTCCTCCAGCGCCTCGACTCCCGCGTTCTCTACGGCTACCGCGTGGGCTTCGGGGTCTACAGCGGCGAGGGGCTCCCGCTCTCGCAGCTCGCGGGCGACCTCGCCGCGCAGCCCTCGACGGTGGTCTACGGCTACCACGAGCTGGAGTTCTCCCCGTCGGACTTCGTGCACGTCATCGCGAGGGTGCAGGTGGGCGTGCACCGCGGCGGCCTGGTCGGCGGCGCGCAGGCGCGGCTGCGCATCGGCGAGGAGCGTCGCACCAACCTGGTGCTCGGCGGCGACGTGCTCACCGAGGTCGGGCAGAAGGCCTTCTTCGCGCTCAACTTCCAGCCCCACCCCGCGGTGCCGATGCTCGCGCAGGGGGAGGTGTTCAACCAGTCCATCGCGTCGGGCGACCCGATGTTCCGCGTGGTGGCGCAGGTCGGGTGGCGAGCGACGCGCTGGCTCACCCTCGCCGCGCGCGGCTCCTACCAGCTCCGCAACATCCAGAACGGCGGCTTCGGCGCCGGGCTCTCCACGACCTTCGACTGGTGAGAACACCGATGCGAACCGCCGCCCTCTGCCTCGCCCTCTCCCTCGCCGCCGCCGCGCGCCCCGCCCTCGCGCAGTCCCCCGCGGCCGACGTCCCGACCATCGAGCACGCGCCGCTCGCCGCGGCCAACGCCCGGGAGCCCATCACCCTTCGCTTCGGTGTGCGCCACCTGGAGCGGGTGGCGCGCCTCGCCGTCCACTGGAGGCCGGGCAGCGCGGCCGCGTGGCGCACCGCCGTGGCCGTGCGCGACTCGGGCGCGTGGCGCGTCGACCTGCCCTCGCAGCCCATCACCGCGAGGGCGGTCGACTACTACGTCGTGCTGGAGCTGGTCGACGGCTCGGCCCGCGCGAGCTTCGCCTCGGCGGAGAGCCCGCACCGGGTCGTGCTGCGCCCCGAGGAGAGCGACGAGCGCGAGCTCATCGAGCTCACCCGCAACCGCGGCCGGCGGCTGGAGCTCACCGGAGGCGGCGAGTACACCGACTTCGGCTCGGCGCCCAACGAGGGCGGAGCCCGCTGCGGCGCGGCCTCGGGGGACCGCTGCCCGGACCACTGGTACACGCTCTGGGGCGAGGTGCGGTACCGCTTCTACCGCCGGGTGCGCTCGGTGGCCGTGAGGGTCGAGCGGCTCGACGGACAGACGACGCGCACGACCTTCGAGGGGCCTCGCACGAGGGACGTCGGGCTCGTCGCGGCGACGGCGTCGGTGGAGTTCCGTCTGGTGGACATCGTGTCGCTGCACCTGCTCGGGACGATCGGAGCCAACGAGGAGACGGTGCAGGTGGGCGGCGGGGTGCGCCTCGACGTGGGAACCGGGCTGCCCGCGGTGGTGAGCCTCGGGTTCCAGGGCATCACCAGCTACGGGCTGACGGCGTCGGCGTGGATGCGCTGGGAGACGGCGCGCGACACGCCCCTCGGGGCTGGCATCGAGCTCACCAGCCAGCCGGGCGCCAACGCCCAGTGGGGGCTGCGCCTGCTGGCCGAGGGAGGGCGCCACTTCGGGCGGCACCTGACGGTGCTGGCGCGGGTGGGCTACGGGGCCCGGCAGCAGGACGCGGGCGGCTTCACCGGCGGGGGCGCGGTGCGGCTGGCGTTCTAACTCGCGATCGGTCGAGTACCCTCCACGCTCTCCCTCCGAATGGGGTCAGAATGCACCCGATGCGCCCCCGTCACAGACATCTCCTGGCTTCCGTCGTCGCGCTGCTGAGCCTCGCGGGCTGCTCGTCGACCGTGTCCCCGGTGACGGGGAGCGTCGACGGCGGGGGCGACGCCGAGGTCTCCCTGCCGGACGTGCCCACGCCCACGGACGCCCCGCTCTCGTGCGCCTCCGAGGCGACGAGGAGCGCCGCGATCACGTACACCGGCCCCGACGAGGTCGCCTGGGACTGTCGCGCGATGCGCCCGACGCCAGGGGCGCCCGCGATGGTGCTGACGCGCACCGCGGCGGTGATCTCCGCGCTCGACGACGCGACCGGCTCGACGCTGTCGCTCGACTTCTGCAGCCCTGCGGCGGACTGCATCCCGAGGCGGGGGACGCTTCGCATCGAGGCGCCCGGGTTCACCCTGAGGGCCACGCCCGCGGGGCTGCGCACGGGGCAGTTCGTGCAGATTCGCAGCCGGGCGACGTGGTCGTGGGGATGCACGATGCAGGTCGAGGTCTCCAACGCGCCGACGTGGGACGGCGCGGTCAACATGGTGCGCCAGGGGAGCGTCCTCCTCGCGGCGGCGGCGAGCGGCGAGGGCACGGCGCTGCCCGAGGCGCCCTTCGAGGTGACCCGACAGAGCATCGGCTGCGTGATGCCCGGGACGGACTGCGGCGGCGGCAGGCCCGAGGTGTTCGCGCTGTCGTTTCAGGGGCACTGCCGCGACTGCCTGCGCGACCCCGACCCGGTGGTGGTCGCGCAGGGCGCCACCGGCGCGCTACAGATCGACGACCTCACCTATGCGGCGCGCAACCTGCGCTCGTTCAACTCCGGCGCCTGCGACGACTACTGGAACTACTCCTGGACCGTGCGAGAGCGTGCCCCGTGACGCCGCCGCGAGCGGTTACCATGAGCGCTTCTCCCTCAATCCCCCGGAAGAGCCCCATGCGCAACGCCTCCCCTCTCCCGCTCTGCCTCGTCGCGGTTTCCATCGCGATGGCCTGCTCTTCCTCCACCACCGCACCACTGCCGGACCCCGATGCCGGCGTGGTGTCCCCGGTCGACAGCGGCGCCCCTCCGACCGACCTCGGCGCTCCCCCCGTTGACGTAGGTATCTCCCCCGTTGACGCAGGCAATCCCCCCGTTGATGCAGGCAATCCCCCCGTTGACGCAGGCGCTCCCCCCGTTGACGTAGGTACACAGCCCATCGACGTAGGTACACAGCCCATCGACGTAGGTACACAGCCCATCGACGTAGGCGCGCCGCCTCGCGACGTGGGCGCTCCGCCCGTCGACGTAGGCACCCCTCCCCGCGATGCTGGCGCTCCGCCTCCCACCGGGGTGGCCGTCACGACCTTCCAGTTCGATCGGGGCCGATCGGGCGCCAACCGCAGCGAGACCCGCCTGACGCCGGCTTCGGTGCGCGCTGGCTTCGGTCGCGTGGCCGCCTTCAGCCCTCGGCTCGATGGTGACGTCTACGCCCAGCCGCTCTACCTCCCGGGCCTCCTCGTCGGCGGAGCTCGCCACGACGTGCTCTTCGTCGCCACGCAGAGCAACTCCCTCTACGCCCTCGACGCCGCGACGGGCGTCGAGCTCTGGCGCACCGCCCTGGGCACGCCGGTTCCTCAATCGAGGCAGCAGTGCGGCAACATCAGCACCATCGGCGTGGTCAGCACCGGCGTCATCGACCCGGCGACCGGCACCCTCTACGCGGTGGCCTTCACCAGCGATGGGTCGTTGCAGTTCCGGCTCAACGCGCTCGACGTCACCACCGGGCGACAGCGCGCCGGATACCCCGCCAACATCGCTCCCGCGGCGGTCGGGGGGTCGACCTTCGACGCCCGCACCACCGGGCAGCGGGGCGCGCTCCAGTTCGACGGGGGCAGGGTCTTCGTCCCCTTCGGCGGGCTCTACGGCGACTGCGGGATCTATCACGGCTGGGTGGTGGGCATCGACGCGGCCACCCCGACGAGGCAGACCGCCTTCGCGACGCCGGGGCGGGGCTCCGGCATCTGGGCACCCGGGGGGATGTCGATGGACGAGGCCGGTCGGCTCTACGTCGCGACGGGCAACAGCACCCCCCTCGGCGGGAGCACCCCGGGATCGATGGGAGAGCGGGTGATCCGTCTCGGCGGAGGCGCCGCCGGGCCCACCGTGTCGACCGCCACCGCGTCGTACTTCGAGGCCACCGACGCACGCATGCTCGACCTCCAGGACCTCGACATCGGCTCCGTCGCTCCGCTGGTGCTGCCCCCGATCGCGGGCGCGCCGCGGATGGTCTGGCAGGGCGGCAAGGCGGGCGTGAGCTACCTCTTCAACCGCGAGGACCTCGGCGGAGCGGGCGGTCAGCTCTTCCAGGCGAGGTACTTCTCGGGCGGCAACTTCGGCGCGGCGGCGACGTGGTCCAACGGCGCGCAGACCTACGTGTTCGCGCCGGGTCGAGGCACGCGCGCCGGGTGCTCGGGCAGCGGCGGCGTCATGGCCCTTCGGGTCAACGGATTGGCGCTGGCGACCGCCTGGTGCAGCGGCTCGGTCTCCAACCCCTCGGCCCCTGCGGTGTCGTCCAACGGCAACAGCGACGGCGTGCTGTGGGTCGCGGGCACCTCTCCGGCGACGCTGCGCGCGGTCGACATCGCGACGGGGGTGGAGATCTTCGCCGACGCTCCGCCAAGCGTTCGCCAGTGGACGCCCATCGTGGTGGCCGACGGCAGGGTCTACGTCACCGGCGCTCGGACGGTCTCGCTCTACACCACGCGATAGGAGCCCAACCGATGGCCGACCGACTCTCCCTGGTGATCCTCGCCGTCCGCGAGCTGTCGCGCGCCACCCGCTTCTACACCGACGTCTTCGGCTGGAGCATCGCCGTCGAGGTGCCCGTGTACGTCGAGTTCGCGCTCCCCGATGGGATGAGGCTGGGCCTCTACCAGCGCGACGCGTTCATCAAGAACACCGACGCGCCCGCGACGCCGAGGCTCGCCGGCCACACCACGGCGACCGAGCTCTACCTCACCGTCGACGACCTCGTCGCGACGCTCGCCCGCCTCGCGGCGGCCGATGCGCCGTGCCGCTCTCCGCTCGCTCCGAGGCCCTGGGGCGACACCGCCGCGTACTACGAAGACCCGGACGGCAACGTGGTGGTGGTGGCGCGCCCTACCGTCGCGACGAGCTGAGCCTGGAGCGATGGGGGACCGAGGAGCCGACGCGCCATGAGCCTCGCCCACGACCTGGAAGACATCCTCCGCGACCTGGGAACCCCCGAGCGCGCCGAGCAGGAGAAGCGCTACCTCAAGAGCTCGCTCGAGCACTTCGGGACGACTGTTCCGTTGATCCGGGGGACGGTGCGCCGACTGCTGCGCGAGGCACCCGACCTCACGCGCGCCGAGCTGCTCCGCGCGGTGACGACGCTCTGGGCGCGCCCGGTCCATGAGTGCCGCGCGGCGGCCGTCGAGCTGCTGGTCGACCGGGGCGACCTGCTTGCTGCGGAGGACCTCCCCCTCGTCGAGGGCCTGCTGCGCAGCGCGAAGACCTGGGCCCTCGTCGATCCGCTCGCGGCCAACGTGGCCGGCGACCTCGTCGAGCGCTTCCCCGCGCTGGGGACGACGCTCGATCGCTGGTCCGTCGACGACGACTTCTGGCTGCGCCGCGCGTCGATGCTGGCGCTGCTCCGCCCGCTGCGCCGGGGAGACGGGGACTTCGAGCGCTTCGGTCGCTACGCCGAGGCGATGCTCGACGACCGGGAGTTCTTCATCCGCAAGGCCATCGGCTGGATCCTCCGCGAGGTCGGCAAGCGGTCACCCGACGTGGTCACCGCGTGGCTGCTCCCTCGGGCCTCGCGCGCTTCGGGGCTGACATTCCGCGAGGGCACCCGCGCCCTCCCCGCGGCGCAGCGAGCGAGGCTCGAGAGGGCCCGCGCGAAGTCAGGATGAGCCTCCGCCTGGATCGCCGTGCTTTTCGGTGAAGGCGGGGCGGTCGTCATCCGGCGCTGGCGCTGCTCCCCGACGGGCCACACATCGAGCGCGGCGACCGCGATGCCAGCTTCAGGAGACCGGAGTCCATGATCGATGAGCAGACACAGGTGTTCGACGCGCTGGTCCTCGCCTTCGAGGAGGGCCGCGCGCTGCCCGTCGCCGAGCGCTGGCGCCCCCTGGAGGCGGCCCACGTCCTCGGTCAGTCGCGCCTCTCGCTGCACTGGCGCTCGCACGTCCTGATGCTGCGCTTCGCCCTTGAGCTGCGCGACTGGCCCGAGGCCCTCGGTCAGGCGCTGCGGCTCGCGCTGGTGCCGCCCGGGCACCTCCTGGGGCGCCTGCCCGCCGGCAACATCGGCCGCGCCACGGTGCACGCGCTGCGGCCCATGGCCCCGCAGCCCGAGCTGGAGGCGCTGGTGAGCGAGGCCCGGCGGTCGGTGCGCGACCGGCTGCGATAGTCCCCACGCTTGACTATTCAAGTGTACGATTGAATATGAGGTCGCATGACGACCCCGCACCGGCGCTTCAAGGACGGCATCTACGATCAGCTCGCCCGCATCGGGAAGGCCACCTCGTCGCCCAAGCGCGTCGAGCTGCTCGACCTGCTTTGCCAGGCGCCGCGCACGGTCGAGGCGCTCGCCGAGCTGACCTCCCTCTCGGTGGCCAACGCCTCGCAGCACCTGAAGGTTCTCCGGGCGGCGAGGCTCGTCGAGGCCCAGAAGAAGGGCCTCTACGTCGAGTACCGCCTGGCCGACGACGAGGTGTGCCGGTTCTTCGTCTCGCTGCGGGGCCTCGCGGAGTCGCGCCTCGCCGAGGTCGAGCAGGCCACCCGCGCCTACTTCGAGGGGCGGGGCGGCGGCAGGGCGGTCGAGGGCGACGAGCTCCTCCGAAGGGTGCGTAGCGGAGAGGTCACCGTGCTCGATGTGCGCCCCGCGGAGGAGTACCGCGCCGGTCACATTCCGGGCGCGGTCTCCATCCCCGTGGGCGAGCTCAAGGCCCGCCTGAAGGAGCTGCCGAGAGACCGTGAGGTCGTCGCGTACTGCCGCGGGCCCTACTGCGTGATGGCCGTGGAGGCGATCGAGATGCTCCAGAAGAAGGGCTACAAGGCGCATCGGATGGAGCAGGGCGTCGCCGACTGGCGGGCCCGGGGGTGGCGCGTCGCGAGCGCTCGGGCGGTGGCGCGATGAGCGACGTACGCCTCGGGCTGAGGGAGAACCTCGGTCAGTTCTCTCTGCTGGTGGTGGTCAACGCCTTCGTGGGCGCGATGGTGGGCATGGAGCGCACCATCCTCCCTCCCATCGCGGAGCAGGAGTTCCACCTCGCGGCGCGCTCCGCGGTGCTGTCGTTCATCGTGGTCTTCGGCGTGACCAAGGCGCTCACCAACTACCTCGCCGGGCGCCTCTCCGACCGCTTCGGCCGCAAGCACGTGCTGGTCGGCGGCTGGCTCGTCGCGGTGCCGGTGCCCTTCCTGCTCATGTGGGCGCCGAGCTGGGCGTGGGTGCTCTTCGCCAACGCGCTGCTCGGGGTGAGCCAGGGCCTCACGTGGTCCACCACGGTCATCATGAAGATCGACCTCGCGGGCCCGCAGAAGCGCGGCCTCGCGATGGGCCTCAACGAGTTCGCGGGCTACTTCGCGGTGGCCGTGAGCGCCCTCGCCACCGGCTTCATCGCGGCGCGCTATGGGCTGCGCCCGGAGCCCTTCTACCTCGGCGTGGGCTTCGTCGCCGTGGGCCTCGCGCTCTCGGCCCTGGTGGTGAAGGAGACGAAGCACCACGTCGCCGCGGAGTCGAAGCTCCACGGGGCGCTCCCCCGGTCGGGCGCGCCCACCCAGCGCGAGGTCTTCTGGCGCACGACCCTCTTCGACAAGAACCTCTCCAGCGTCAGCCAGGCGGGCCTGGTCAACAACCTCAACGACGGCATGGCGTGGGGCCTCTTCCCCCTCTTCTTCTCCGCCGCGCACATGAACCTCCGGCAGATCGGGACGCTCGCCGCCATCTACCCGGCGACCTGGGGCGTCTCGCAGCTCGTCACCGGAGCGCTCTCCGACCGCATCGGCAGGAAGTGGCTCATCGCCTCGGGCATGTGGGTGCAGGCCGTGGGCATCGTGCTGGTGGTCCTCGCGAGCGGCTTCTCGGGCTTCGCCATCGGCGCCGCCCTGCTGGGCGTGGGCACCGCGATGGTCTACCCCACGCTGCTCGCGGCCATCGGCGACGTGGCCCACCCCTCGTGGCGCGCCTCCGCGGTGGGCGTGTACCGGCTCTGGCGCGACCTCGGCTACGCCTTCGGAGCGCTGCTCGCGGGCGTGACCGCAGACGCCTTCGGGCTGTCCGCGGCCATGTGGCTGGTCGCCGCGCTCACCTTCGGCTCCGGTCTCGTCGTGGCCCTGAGGATGCGAGAGACGCTACAGCGACCTGCCCCCGTGCAGCCCGCGGTGGTGCCGACGTGCATCGAGGCCGAGGCGCTGCGGCAGCGGTCGAGCGCGGTGGTGATCGATGTGCGCTCGCCCGAGGAGTACGCGGCGGGCCACGTCGAGGGCGCGATCAACATCCCGCTCGACGCGCTCGCGTCAGGGGTCGGGGAGATTCCGAAGGATGCCTTCGTGGTCACCGCGTGCGGCAAGGGAGGCGGGCGCTCGGACAGCGCGGCCGAGCAGCTGCGGGCGATGGGGTACACCTCGGTGCGCCCCCTCTGCGGTGGTACCCAGGCATGGCTGCAACTGGACTCGCAAGGAGCCTGATCATGGCAAAGACGCTCTTCATCCTGAACGATCCGCCCTACGGCACCGAGCGCAGCTACAACGCGCTGCGCCTCGCCGGGTCCCTCTCGAAGCGCGAGGGAGAGGAGGTGAAGGTCTTCCTCATCGGCGACGCGGCGGCCTGCGCGAAGGCTCACCAGAAGGTTCCGTCGGGCTACTACAACCTCGAGGTGATGCTGCATGGAGCCGCGGGTCACGGCGCCGCGATCGGCGTCTGCGGGACGTGCATGGACGCCCGAGGCATCACCGAGGCCGAGCTCACCGAGGGCGCGAGGCGAAGCACGCTCGACGAGCTCACCCACTGGACCCAGTGGGCCGACAAGGTGCTGGTGTTCTGATGGGCGGAGGCGAGCACGCCGTCGCTGCGCTCGGCCGCGACCCCATCTACCTGGACCACAACGCCACGACCCCGCTGCTCCCTGAGGTGGTCGAGGCGATGCTCCCGTACCTGCGAGAGCACTTCGGCAACCCGTCGAGCAGCCACGTGTACGGCGCCCGCGCCCGTAGCGCCGTCGCCCAGGCGCGCAGGCAGGTGGCCGCGCTGCTGGGCTGCGACGAGGACGAGGTCGTCTTCACCTCCGGCGGAACCGAGGCGAACAACCTCGCCATCCGCGGCGTCGCAGAGGCCCGAGAAGACCGACGGCACATCGTCACCACGGCGATCGAGCACCCGGCGACCGATCGCCCCTGCGCCTGGCTCGCTCGCCACGGCTGGACGCTCACCCGACTGGGCGTCGACGAGCACGGTCGGGCCCGCCTGGACGAGGCCCGCTCGGCCATCGACGAGCGCACGGCGCTGCTCACGGTGATGCACTCCAACAACGAGACCGGGGTGCTGCAGCCCGTCGCCGAGCTGGCAGCGCTCTGCCATGCCGTGGGGGCCATCGTCCATACCGACGCGGCGCAGTCGATCGGCAAGGTTCCGGTGCGGGTGAGAGAGCTCGGCGTCGACCTGCTCTCCATCGCGGGCCACAAGCTCTACGCGCCGAAGGGCGTCGGCGCGCTCTATGTGAAGCGCGGAACACCCATGGCTCCGTTTGCCCTCGGCGCGGGCCACGAGCGGGGGATGCGCCCCGGCACCGAGAACGTCGCCTCCATCGTCGGCCTCGGCGTCGCGTGCGAGCGGGCGTCGAGCGACATGGCGGAGGTCGGTCCTCGCATGCGCGCGCTCCGCGACACGCTGTGGGCCCGCCTCTCGGCCGCCGTGCCGGGGCTCGCGCTCAACGGCCACCGTGAGCTTCGGCTGCCCAACACCCTCAACGTCCGCTTCCCTCGGGCCTCTGGAGAGGCCGTGCTCGCGGGAGCGACGGAGGTGGCCGCGTCCACGGGATCGGCCTGCCACGAAGGGCACGAGCGCGCTTCCTCGGTCATCCTCGCGATGGGCGTGATGCCCGATGAGGCGCTCGGGTCGGTGCGCCTGACGCTGGGCCGACGCACGACGGAGGGCGACGTCGAGCGCGCGGCGGAGGCTCTCGTCCGCTCGTGGCGGATGCTCACGACGGGGTAGTACTACCGTTGCAGTTGGCTCGTGCCGGGCGGAGGCGGATAGGGCATCCAATGACCCCACCGCCGAGGCGCTCTCCGAGGGTCGAAGCCCAGGAGAACGTCTTCCCCGCTACCGCGAACGCCATGGAGCCCGAAGGCGATTTTACATCGTCGTGTAATACTGATTTTGTAACATATTGTAATTGCGATGGATTGTGGACGCCTATGCGGTGGTTCGGACGCTGGATGGCCCGACCCAGCACCGCCGCGTCGCGCACCGCCCAGCACGGCGGGTACGGGAAATGGCGGGCGCGCTCGGCCAGGCGGCCCAGCAGGCGCGTGGCCAGGCCCCGCAGGGCGAGCTCGTACTCCTCGCCGTTCAGAAGCGCGGCGACGAGCATCGCCTCGGAGCCGGGGATCCCCGCGACGGCGGTGCCCGCATCGGATGCCGTCGGCTCGGGCGCCGCGGCCGGAGGCGCCCAGACGTACTTCCACCAGCCGGCGAGGGTCATGCGGGCGGAGCGCACACGCGGCGTCGCCGGGGCCGACGCGGCTCTTGTCGTCCGCCCGGCGTCGCCGCACTGTCCCGTCCCCATGAGCCAGGGCAGCGTCCAGGGAGCTCATGGCAGCGCTCGCGAAAACATGTACTGCCGATGATGGGCGATCTGGTAACTGGAGCGGATCGATGCCGACGACGGTGCCCCGTTGGTCCTTCTATCGGCTGAGGTCGCCGGGCTCGTGGTAGCCGCCGCCGAGCTGGCCCACCTTCTCGCCGAAGGCGGTGACCAGCACGTCGTACCACTGGTTCATCAGGTCGAGCGTGGGGGCGACCACCAGGGCGCTGCGCTGCGCCCGGTGGGTGACCGAGACGGTGTTGTACCCGCGGGCCTCGTCGGAGAAGGAGAGCGCGCCCGCGCGGGCCATGCGGGTGAGGGCGGTGACCAGCTCGCGGTAGCGCCAGGCGGGGGCGCGGTAGCGGCGGACGCGAGGGTCCCAGACGCAGCCGGGCAGGGTGGCGCCCTAGAGGAAGCCGTCGAGCAGGAGGGTGCCAGAGTCGAAGCGCAGCGTGATCGCAGGGGGCGCGGTCATGGAGGGCGATGGACCAGCACTGCGGGCGCAGCGCCGGTGGGGCGAATGGGGCGGAAGATGTGGGGGCGGGATCACAATTGTTGTGAACGGGGATCACGACTGTTGTGAAGGCGCTGGGGCGACCGCCCACCTGAGCCCAACGCGCCTCACCGTCGCTTCGCTCCGGGTGAGGTGAGACCCGAGGACGTGAGCGGTGCTCGCGTGCGGCGGCCGGATGAAGAGGATCGCGGCCCTCACCGAGCGCGCTGCGATCGTGCGCATCCTCGGACACCTCGGCGTCTCGACCGGTGGTGCCTCGGATGCGTCGCTCGCGCGACGGTCCCTGATGAGCTGGGACGGCGAACTGGGGTCGAGAGGCGTCGTCCTGCAGTTGGAGGGTCGGCGATGGCGGGGGTGTGTGCCGCGGCGGCGCCTGGGGCGATGGATTCGGTCACTGAGCTCCCTACCGGTGCTCGCCGGGAGTTCCGCGTGACAGCGGAGGGACACCGCGAATTTCGTACACTGGGCGTCGGGAGCGGGCGCGCTCGTCAACCGTGGTGCTCGTCGGCCTCCACGAGGGCGCTCGCGAGGAGCTGAGGGCTGACAAAGATGCCAGCGAGCTCCAGCGCAACCAGTAGCGGACCCACGGCAGGCACGAGCCCTCTTTGCTTCGCGAGCACCAGGACGCCCACCGTACCCTTGACGCGGAGGCCGCGATCGATCGCGAGGCGTCGCCCTCGACGATCGTCCATGACCAGAAGGGACCATGCCTATCCGGTTACCACCCAACCCGAAAACACGTGTGATTTCGCGGCCCGTTTCCGCGGTTTTGCCCCACCCGGGGCATGACAGCCCGCGTCAAACCGTGACGCGCCGTGGCTAGCCCGGGGCAGCGGGCGGCGCCCCGGGCTGTCGCTGGCGACCTCCCTGCGGGCGGGCGTACCCTCACACCCATGCGCCACCCCATCGCCACCCCACTGGCCTTCGTAGTCGCCCTGTTCGCTGTCGGCGCCGAGGGCGCACAGCAACCCCCGCCGCCGACCACAGAGCACCGCCCGCCCGAGGCACGCCCGCTGGCAGCGCGGCACCTGCGCCGGTTGGAGCGTCCGGGGACAACGCTCGACCGCAACGTGATGCTGCGCCGTCAGAACATGCCGCGCCGGACCGCCGAGATGATCCTGAGGGAAGCTCTGATGCACTCGGGCCTGTAGCCCGCAAGCGCCGCCGTGGGGGCATCGGTAGCGATCACGACCCACGACTGGAACCAGCGGACGCGCGCCCGACATCGGCCAACGGGTTCTCCATGTCGGGGGGAATCTCGGGCAGTCCGTCCGCGCGGCGCAGAGCCACAATGACTCGACCAATCCCGAGGCGCATCCCGTAGGACACATGTACCACAGCGCACAGTGCGGCAGTAGATAATACGATGGCGATGATGGACAGAATCATAGGACGGGTTCTCCTCTGAGGGCATAATGGTCAAAAAGAAAGACATCGAGACAATCGGGACCGCAGGCGCCGCAGTGGGCGCAGGTGTAGCTATTAGAATCGTGCTGGATCAAAGGGACATCGATGACAACGCCCTCATCGCCCTTGGATCGGCGACGACTACTTAGGGCCTGTCTGAAAACTACCTTTTCAATTTCGATGGTGCGGACCGATCGTATATCCCCACTTCGGAAGCGTCGTGTGCTCGTAGATCTTGACTGCGGCGCGCTGTTCCTTGGTGGGCTTGACGC